>ERZ767114.221-NODE-221-length-37526-cov-54.314134_pt1 | contig 37526 bp, 28 predicted proteins | sample MGYA00374952_ERZ767114 | MGnify/ENA primary metagenome ERZ767114 (study PRJEB28939, sample SAMN06267156) | marine metagenome | isolation source: Columbia River Estuary | place: USA:Columbia River Estuary, USA | collected 2012-05-05 ... | reverse complement strand
AGTTTGGTTTTAGATCAAGGATATTCAATACAGGAAGCATGTCGCTCACTCGATGTTGGAAGGTCGGCCCTGGGCCGCTGGGTAGACCAAGTTAAGTCAGAACGTGGTGGTTTCACTCCAACTGCCAAGGCAATGACTGATGACAAGCGACGCATTCAAGAGTTGGAAGCTCAGGTACGGCGGTTGGAACAAGAAAAACGCATTTTAAAAAAGGCTACAGCTCTCTTAATGTCGGACGAATTCAATCGTACCGACTGATAGACCATTTAAGTGAGCATGAGCCAACAAATACGGTCTGTCGGCTGTTCGATATTAAGCGATCTAGTTATTATGAGTATCGCCGTAAAAAAGCCTGTGCAAACCCTGCGCGAGACGCTGTAAAGGCCAAGGTCGCCTTGGCTTTTCAGCTAAGCCGCAGGTCTGCTGGAACGCGCACGATTAAGCACATGCTTGCTGAGGACGGCGTCCACGCTGGGCGCTTTCTTATCGGACGGTTGATGAATGAACTTGGATTGGTGTGTAAACAACCAGGTAAACACCGATATAAACTAGCTAAGGCAGAGCGATTAGATTTACCGAACGTACTCAATCGGCAGTTTGATGTCAGTGCGCCGGACTGCGTATGGTGTGGCGATATTACCTACATATGGGCAGGCTCTCGATGGGTATATTTGGCTGTGGTATTGGACCTTTATGCGCGTAGGGTCGTTGGATGGAGCCTATCTGATAAGGTCGATACCAGTTTAGTGGTCAGGGCTTTAGAAGATGCGTATCACAGGCGCGGTAAACCCCAGGAGGTTCTGTTTCATTCCGATCAAGGGTCTCAATATTGCAGCATACTATTTCGCCAAAGATTATGGCGCTATCGTATGGAACAGAGCATGAGCCGTCGGGGCAACTGCTGGGATAACGCACCAATGGAAAGGCTATTTAGAAGTTTAAAAACAGAATGGGTACCGCGGATAGGTTATAAATCACAATCTGAGGCAGCAATGGACATTGGATGGTATTTGATGACTTACTACAACCAGCAGCGGCCACACACGGCCAATGGTGGTCAGACACCCAATATCAAAGAAAAAAACCTTAACTCACTGTCCGGTTTTAGTTGACCACTACAGTTAAAGCGACGATTATTTCCTTTAGCGACCTAACTTCTGATAAAAATTAGACGTGGTATTTATGATATTGCTACAGACAACCCACATTCACAATCAACAAAAGGGCTATAATATCAACGATCTAACTAATTGTGGCCTAGGGTCTATACTGATTTCTATCGATGAGAGGTTGTACTATGAAAACATCCAAACGGATCATGTCAGTTGCTGTCATAGGTACCCTGTCCGCCGCACTGTGCCAACCAGCACTGGCAGACACAGTGCGATTTTATAATTGGGAAAGCTATACGGCCGAGACCGTATTCGAACAATTTGCAGAACGTACTGGCCACCAAGTGAGCGAAATTTACTACGATGAAGAAGACGTTCGTGATGCTGTGATCAGTAGTGGTCGAGCTACAAACTATGATGTGATTCTAATGGATACGTTTTCTTTGTTGTCTTTACAAAACGGCAGCAATTTTCATGACACGACCCAAATCCCCCTAGAAAATCGCAAGTATATTGGCAAGAAATGGCAAAATGCCTGTGGCAAATATGGTATTCCCTATGCGCACGGCACCTTAGGTATTGCCTATCGTGACAGCATCAATAAGACACCGATCAATTCATGGAATCAAATATTTGATCCATCAGCAGAACATGTGGGCAAAGTGGCCATGTTGTTGGATTCCGTTGACTCAGTGGCCGTTGCTTTGTTGGCATCAGGTAATAAGCCTTTCTCTGAAAATGAAGCAGAATTGAAAGACGCGTATGCAAAATTGGTTGCCCAAAAGTCCAAGGTTGCCACCTATGAATATGCAGTGTCCTATGCAATAGCCAACGGCCCGAGCACCGATATCAGCCTTGCCATGGTGTACTCCACCGATATGTGGTCATTAATGGAGTATTCAGAACAAGAAGATTGGCAATATGTCATACCAGATGAAGGCACCACGGAATGGGTGGATTGTTTGGCTTTACCAATTTCCCATCCTATTTCGGAGGCAACCATTCAGTTTCTCGATTTCTTAAATGAACCTGAAATCGCTATAGAAAATGCCGAGGAAGTGTGGATCAGCACAACGAACGACGGTGCATTGGCTTTGGCCTCTGAGGACTACTTGGGTGATGAATCATTGTTTCCACCAGCAGAAGTCATGGCAAAAAGTGAATCCTATCGGGCGTTAAGTAGCGCTGCGTTGAATTTTCGTAAACGTATGCTGGTCGGAGTAGCGAATCAGCAATGAGATTATCCAAACGTGTTAACTACATCTTATTGCCTATTATTTGTCTCCTATTGACACTATCTGCGCTATTTACCTATCAGGCAATTAAGACAATCGTTGTTGACAATGTCACCGCAAAATTGACAAACAAAGCAAAGCGATTGGATTCCGAAATTGTGCAACAAGCGCATGAGTCCATCGGGTTAATCAGATTGTTTGTCAGTTCGCGGGAAGCGATTGCCTACTTAAATGACCCGGAAAGTTATTACTCAACCTATTCTCATCAAGGGCAGCTTTTCAATAATTTCAATGTGGCCGTTGATACCAGTCCTTTTTTGAGAGCAATTACTATTTTCAGTTTGGCTGGAGAAAGTCTATTCCATTTGGACGTCAATGACCCTTTTTCTGATCCTGCGATCTCAAATGTCACCCAGAGGTACATAGATCAGCTGTTAGAAGCCAAAAATATGCGGCTGATGCTGTCAAATACGAACCCAATATATCGGGTAGTTATGGACGAACAGGGCGACACCAAATTATCCGTTGTGATGCCGTATTCAGCCGCACACGTATTGACCGATCTTAAATACGCCGACGCTCAAAGTTTGTTTGTTATTCAATTGGAAAATAACGCCACGCTATTCGAAGCAGAAGCTAGCAGCATTAAAAGTGAATATGGTGATGGCGTCAATGTGACATTCGAGACGGCTGTCGTCGCGTCCACGTCGGACAAAGAAAGGGTTTCTACAGTGGATGCGGTCGTGTCCTCAGGCATCAGTATTAGAATTTCTGGGGTATATGGTGCTGTGGTTCTAGAAATGTCGCCAGACCATCTATCGGACCTACTGTTACCCCTTAAGTTGGCGACTGTGCTAGTCACATTCTTGCTCATAGTGACACTCTATGTCGCCCTAAGGGCGATGATTCACGTACAAATATTGTTACCTATCGAACGGTTAGTAAAGCAAATTAAGGGTAGCCATGAGGCTGGCCTTGGCAGTGACTTAAAGGTACTAACCAGTGAGGATGAGGTTGCTGACCTCAATAACAGTTATTTAGAATTGCTATCGCACGTCAGTCATCTAGCCAATTTTGATACGCTAACCGGTCTGCTCAATCGAAATTCGTTTAGTAATGCATTGACTAGGTCAGTCAAAGACGCCATTCATAAAAATACAAAGGCGGCCTTACTTTATATCGATTTGGATAACTTTAAACTTGTAAACGATACCTTTGGGCACAGCGAAGGGGATGCGTTATTGATTGAGTTTGGTAAAAAGCTGCGTGAGACACTAAGGCCTTTTGATGAATTGCATACGATGTCTTCTGAACGTGGTGTTGCGCGTTTGGCGGGTGATGAATTTGCCATCTTGCTGACCGATTTGCCCAATGCAGAGGCGGCAGACGCGGCTGCAAGCAGGATTATGGCTTTGTTTGAAACTGGGTTTGCCGTTAACGACAATGTGCACGATGTCCAGGCATGCATCGGCATTACCATTGCACCTGATGATGGTACTGAGGTAGAAATGTTGGTTCGTAATGCCGACGCCGCCATGTATTCGGCCAAGCAGAACGGAAAAAACAATTACTGCTTCTATGCACAAGATCTTGAAGACAAGATGCAGGTGCGGCATATCATTGCGGCTGGATTAAAGAGCGCGGTCGATAACAACCGATTTCATTTGGTTTTCATGCCTATTTATCGATGTGATGACCTATCCATTGCCGGCGTGGAAGTGCTTATTAGAACTACTGAGCCGCTATTGCAGGGATATGGACCGGACCAGTTTATCTCGATTGCAGAAGAATCCGGCCTCATCAGAAAGATTGATCTTTGGGTCATCGAGCAGGCATTTATCGCCCAGAAAAAATTGACTGATCTCTGCGGGTTTGATGGGTTTTTTGCAATTAATATTTCTGCTCGTGAGCTGCATAACGACAATTTTGTTGCCGATTTGACAGCGCTCTTTGACGCCTATCCTATCGAACCGGCTGACGTTGAACTAGAAATCACTGAAACCTATTTGGAAACCAAAGACAGCAGACTTCTGGACAATTTGCATAGCCTAAAAGCCTTGGGTGTTCGTCTCGCATTGGACGATTTTGGTACGGGTTATACCGGTTTCAGCCAGCTTGCTAGCTATCCGGTGGACATTATCAAAATTGATCGCAGCTTTACGCAAGAAATTAACGTCGATGTCAGCAACCGGCGTCTAACGGTCGACATCATCGTAGAATTGGCGCGACTCTATGAGCTGACAATCGTGGCAGAAGGGGTAGAAGACCTCCAACAACTAGAATACATTCAAGATTTAGGGGTTGAGTGCGTTCAGGGCTTCTACTTATCGCGGCCACTGACATACGAAGACTTTTCAAAACTCGTTACTCAAAAAAACGCTGAAGATAACTACCAATAAAGGCAATGATTTTTGGGTTAGGCTGAGCCGGTTCGCGTTCTATAACGGCGCATTTGCTCGGCAATCACCCATTTCCCACCCAATATCTGCACATAGCTCACCGGTAATGCCCACATCATAACGTTTTCAATGTCCTTATTTTTTAGAGACCGGTTTCTAGGTTGTTGGTTAACCGGTCACGCCGCGTACACCCTCTAAGTCCTGCTTGATTTGAATCATATTATGAATTTGTTTTGGTGATATTAATCATCGGATATTCCCGATAGGGGTCTATATTGGTTGTATCATCTACCCCACTGTAGGGAATTTCCAATGCCAATTGAGAAAGATCCAGACGCATCCCAACCTAGGGCACGACCTCAGCGTGTCTCTGACGCAACACAAACCCCCCAATTAAGCGCCACCGTATCCCGTAGACATTTTGTCATTGGTGCTGGCGGTATTGCGGCGTCCTCCCTGTTAGGTGCAGCCTCGCTTCTGGTGAATTCCGATGATGAAAAAGCCAAAATCGAGTGGGCAGAGCACTTCCAAACCCATTATCGACTCATGACCGATGTCGAAAAAGCAGAGGCCATTGAGCGTTTAGAACGGCGTTATTCAAAGCAATACGGCAAAGATGTCGTTGTTTCAGATAGCCCAGCGCAAGAGGGGGTACTTTTCGGTTACGCCCTCAATATTCAAAAGTGCATTGGTTGTCGACGCTGTGTGAAGGCCTGCGTAGAAGAAAACAACCAATCCCGAGGTAAAGACCAAGAAACGGAGTGGATTCGCGTCATTAAAATGGAGAAGGGTGAATTCGAGCCTGAAAAAATGCACCAAGGCTACCCTGAAGACTATGGTATCCAAGTGGGTGGTAATGCCTATTCGGCCGCTGGTGTTGTTTTGGAAGGTGAGCACCACTACCAACCTGATGTTGTGCCTGAAGACGACTCGCTCTATATGCCTGTCGCCTGTATGCAATGTGAAAAACCACCCTGCGTGAAGGTATGCCCGGTGCGCGCTACCTACCGTGAGCCAGACGGCGTTGTGGTTATCGATTATAACTGGTGCATTGGTTGTCGCATGTGTATTTCAGCCTGTCCCTATTGGGCGAGACGGTTCAACTGGGGCGAGCCTAAGTTACCCAAGAAAGCCATGAACCCCAATACGCACTATCTGGGCAATCGCCCGAGAATGAAAGGCGTGGTTGAAAAGTGCACTTTTTGTATCCAGAGAACGCGTGAAGGCCGTTATCCTGCCTGCGTTGAAGTGTGTCCTGTAGGTGCCCGTAAATTTGGCAACTTGCTCGACCCACAAAGTGAAATTAGACAGATATTGGACCGAAAACAGGTGTTTCGTCTTAAGGCTGAAATGAACACCTATCCAAAGTTTTTCTATTTTATCGACTAGGGAAAGCGACATGAAACTGCTGAGATTTTTGCAGGATTATATAGGCTTTATCGTACGGGGTGGTCCCACATTTTATTTGTGGTTGGCCTTTTTATCGGTGCTCATCGGCGGCTGGATATACGGTTATTACCAGCAGCTCACCCTGGGTATGACCGTCACAGGATTAACCGATCAAGTGAGTTGGGGGCTATATCTCGCGAACTTTATCTTTTAGGTGGGTGTAGCTGCAGGCGCTGTGACCGTGGTTTTTCCAGCCTATGTCTATAAGCACGAAGGCCTACACGATGTGGCGGTTATCGGTGAAATGATTGCCATATTCGCAGTGACTATTTGCACCCTGTTTGTGTTTCTGCACGTGGGACGCCCAGATCGTATTTGGCACATGCTGCCCTACATAGGTGTGATGAACTGGCCAAGCTCAGTGCTGACGTCTGATGTGGTGGTGTTAACTACCTATTTGTTTCTCAATGCGATTACCGGATTCTATTTTCTCTATCAAAAATATTACAACCGGCCCATCAACAAACGGTTCTTTATGCCGATCATCTACCTCTCTATTGTGTGGGCAATCAGTATCCATACGGTCACTGCCTTTCTTATGGCCACCTTTGACACCCGAGCCATGTGGCACACGGGCATGATGCCCATACGCTTCATTATCACTGCCTTTGCAGCAGGCCCCGCCTTTATTGTGATTGTGTTGTTGCAGCTAAAGCGCCACACCGCGCTGGTCGTTCAGGATTCAGCCATTAATTTTCTCATGCAACTGGTCACCTGGTGCTTGGGTATCGCTTTGTTCCTTACCCTGTCTGAAGTGGTCATTGAGCTCTATCAAGGCTCAGGAGAATCCTATGGACTCCGCTATCTGATGTTTGGCATGTACGGACTTACCGACCTAGTACCCTGGTTTTGGGCTTCAATGGGTCTCACCGCAGGTGCATTCCTTATGTTGCTATTTCCCAGTATTCGCCTGAACCAAGAGGTTATTCCCTATATTTGCACCATGGCATTTGTGGGTATTTGGATAGAGAAGGGCATGGGATTGGTCATTCCAGGTGAAATACCTTCGCCAATCGGCGAATTCTCGCAATATGTCCCCAGCACGATTGAAATCATGAATAGCGTGGGCATTTGGGCCTTTGGCTTCTTCCTTTTGACGTTGTTGCTAAAAGGTGCAGCTGGCATATTGTCTGGGGAGGTCCGCCATGCATCACGGCATGAGGCTTACTAAAATGGCAGGAACAAAGCGCAGGATTCTTACCCTGTTAGCATGCTGTATGGGGCTGATTTGGTCTAGCAGTGCGATAGCAGAGGATACAGCTGCACCAGAACCCTGTTTTGAAAGTCGCAAAGGGGCAAGCGAATCCGTCCCCATTTTGCTTGAAAATGGGATGCCATCCATAAAGTGTTCGCCCAAAACCGGTGGGGTCTTGTGGTGGGGCGATCCGTTTTTTAACACCGAACCCCTAGGATCTTTGCCGATGTTTGAAGGGCAAGTGAGTGGGGAAGGCGTGATGCGCTCAAGGACTGAGAAGTTGACATTATTCACAGTGTGCGGAGTAGCTTGTCACAATGGCTTTTACCCGCCAGTACCTAAGAGTAAGAATCCACGGGCACTGACCATGCACCTGGATATCGTTCCCGATGCACTTAATTTGCAGCATGGAAATCAGGCCATTTGGTGTTTAGATTGCCACAGCGCCAAACAACGGCGATTTTTGGAAGATAATTTTGGCAACCCAATCGGTTTTAATGAACCCCAGAAATTGTGTGGCAAGTGTCATGGGTCTGTCTATCGCGATTGGCGTGACGGTATTCATGGTAAGCGCATAGGTGAGTGGGCGTCCGATGGCAAAAAACGTTGGTTTGTTTGCACCGAATGTCACAACCCGCATGATGTCCAGCAAGGAACTCGCCATTCGGGCTTTGCACAGATTGAACCTGAATGGGCGCCAAAGCTGTCAAAGGGCGTCGACAATTTTGACTATGAACTAAAAAATGCCGATGGCACCTGGAAAGAAAAATATTTGCCAAAAGAAGATGAATAATCAGGCGTTGAGATCGGTAACAAGTCGGTTTTGGGCAATCGATTTTGGGCAATCGATTTTGGGAATTAGGTTGCAAGCTGCACCTTAAACAACGGACAGTGCCAATATGAATGTAAAAACCAAAATGTATTTCGGACCGCCATTGGCGGCGCTGACCCAAAACGAAAAAAACACCCTAGAGATCAGTGGCAGGTTGAATCGTACCGCTGAACGGTATCTGGGTATCCTTGAGCAATATGCCATTGAGCTTACTGCACCAGAAATCGCGTGTTTGAAGAAGATTTGCATGGTGGGACACATGTCGATGGATGAAATTGCCGAACTGCCGCATGACGTGGCGCAATTTCGTGGTTATGTAGATGGATTGGACACCCACGCTTTCGCCCAAAAATTAAAAGAAGCACCCCTAGTCGCACTCATTGCCACAGTAGATCAAATCGGCCTATAACCCAATACAGGCCGTCCATTGTGCGAGGTTACTATGCAGGGGTTATTTTAATCGTTTGAAAAAGCGATTGTAGATATCCCACACCACACCACTCAAAATCAACAACAAACCTAAAAACGTCGTACCAGACGATCGAAACACCAGCATGATAATCAGGCCACTGGCCATTAATGAAAATGCAAAGGGATTGGTCTTCTTTGATTCTAGCGGCGTTTTGCTGTTGGAATCTACTGATGCGACACGTTTTCTCAGTGACACCCCACAACCTGGACAGGTTGCCGCCTTGTCGGATACTTCTTTGCCACATTCTTTACAGGGTACTAACGCCATGAAATAGCATCCTTAACTTATTATTGGAGTTTGTAAATCTATCCCATAGTTTAGCAGTCAATGGTGCTTATCACTTATTAGTCAAAGGTATGATAGGTGGCGGCGGAGTCAAATTTTCTGGTGAGATATGACACATCATGTCGTTAGGGGCGTTTAGTATGGCTGCAACTTGACATTGGGGTGGCGTATTTATGCATATTTCAGACAACATCAAGCGCGTGATGGTTGAAACATCCATCGATGTTATTGCGCAGCGCATGGGATATACCGATCTCGACATCCTGCAGTGGCGCATCAATCGTACCCTAAGAGACCCCTACCTTGGATTGTTAGATGGCATATTCGATGGTGTCCATAAACCCCATGAATTTCTAGCAAGCTTTCTGGTCGCGATAAAATTTGATTTTGATGCCTATGGTGATCCATTTGAAGCGCAGCTAGACCCTGTAGACTCGAACCGCTATTTGTTGGATTTTGGATATAGCCCTTGGGTCTTTATCGAAACTGAGATGGGTATTTATAACAGCAACACACCCTATGCAGTATTGGCATTAATGGAAACACATCGGCAAATTGAGGTGGCCTTGTGGGTTACTAAACTGGCGCGTGATGACCAAATTAATGTTTTTAAGAGTGTGATAGAAAACCATCTGCGTGGCTATCAGCGGGACAATGACGGTGCGCCCATTCTGCGCTGCTGGGGAAAACCAGTGGCATATCATTGCCATGTTTTGAATGACTTGGTGATGGTTTTGAATACCCAGCATGAGTTAATCGAAGTGATAGATGCGCCTGTGAATCATGATATTGCCCAACTGCCGCAGGTAAAGATTGCAAGCAGTGCCGGCATTCAATGGAACCTTGACTACCAAAAGCAGAGGAGTAACTCGATTGGTAAATAAGCAATACGACCTCATTGGCGACGTCCATGGCAATGCCTTCGTGCTCGTGGGTTTGTTGGAGAAAATGGGGTATCAACTGGGTGACAGTGGTTATGCCCATCCCGAACGTACCGTCATTTTTCTTGGTGACTATATTGACCGTGGTCCTGAACAAGTGGAGACCTTAGAGATTGTGATGAGCATGGTGGCATCTGGAGCAGCTGTGGCACTTATGGGCAACCACGAATTTAATGCGTTATCCATGTTGACCCGAGATCCCGAACGGCCTAAAGAACGTCTTCGCCCCATGTCAGACAGCAATTTTATGATGCACTGTGAATTTTTGGCGGCTGTTAAGACACATGCTGACATGCTGCCTATTCTTGCGTTTTTTAGAGGGCTACCCCTGTGGCTCGATTTACCAGACCTACGTGCGGTGCATGCATGCTGGGATGACCGTGCCATAGCGGCAATACGACCCTATCTCAATGATGACAATACACTCACCACTGAGGGATTAATTGCTGCAAACAAAGAGGGCAGTGCGGCATTTGTAGCCGTTGAAACATTGCTAAAAGGGATCGAGTGCCCATTACCCGACACTGACATGTTTGAAGATTTCAACGGTGAGACGCGTCGGCATTTTAGGGCCAAATGGTGGCTAGACTCCGCAGAAACCATACACGACATGGCATCTCCAGAGGGTATTATAAAGCCCGAAAAGCGCCATCTACCCCCATTCCTTGACGTTTTGATTGGGTATTCAGGACCCAAGCCACTATTCATTGGGCATTATTGGCTGCCATGGAACGACATGCCGCCACAACCATTAAGGCCTCAACTAGCCTGTTTGGATTATTTTGTCGACTTTGACCAACTCTTGGTAGGCTATCGTTGGCAGGGTGAATCAGCGTTGACGGCAGAAAACTATGTCTGGGTATTGGAAAAAGAGCGGGTTTGGGATTTGTAGTCGCGACATCACCGAAGATCAACGGGCCAGCCTACCCAGTTGATCTCTAGAAAATGGGCTTTAGCTGTCGGCCAACTGGTCTTTTAGTGCACAAGCAGTCTCTTGAATAAACTGTGAATGATAAATCGCGTTTACCCAATCGGCAGGGATGCCCGATTGGCCATAAAAGGCGCCCGCCAATTGGCCGCAGATAGCGGCAGTTGTATCCGCATCATCTCCTAGGTTAGCAGCGGCTAGAATGGCGTCCCTAAAATTGTCGGTATGCCAAAAACACCATAATGCCGCTTCCAGGGATTCCACGACGTACCCAGACCCTTTTATCTCATCGCGACTTTTAGACCGAAATAACTGCTCGGAAATACACTGTAAAACGGCAGGTAACTGCACCGTTTCCATTAACGCAAACAGATCGGTCTTTGACTGTTGATTAAGTAACGCGTGACGCAACAGCACGGCAAAGTATTCACAGGCAAAGGTGCAGGCCTCTGTGGCATGGGTTGTCATAGAACTGCGTCTAGCGTATTCAATCGTTTGTTCAAGGTCTCTAAAATACATCATGGGTATAGGCGCTAGGCGCATTATTGAGCCGTTGCCAGCTGTATTGGGAGCTATTGAGCCGGCATAGGGATCGCCTGACCTGCGATACTTCGCTAACGCTGAAGCAACAGTCATCCCGATACCAAAGGCATAGGGTTTACTCGACAGGTAGCCGGTGTCTCCCCAACGCAAATAGCGATCCATTTGGTCTTTGGCATCAAATCCCTTTTGCTCTAACAAGCTCACGGCGATACACAGCGCCATAGAAGTATCGTCAGTCCACTGGCCTTTCCGGATCTTTTCCGTACCACCAGATACCATGTCGGTGAGTGGCTTGAATCGACCACGGGGTAAAAATTCAACTGGAGCGCCCACCGCATCACCACAGGCAAGACCTACCAAACACCCTTTCCATTTATCGTTATCCATACAATAACCCTATGTGTTAAGAATCACGACGATAGTCATTATCTGCGACACATTGCGTCGCAAGGCTGGGATATCGTAGCTGCATTCCATAGGAGACAAGCTATGTATCACTATTTGACGGAAAATTTTCATCGCCAGTTTATGGGGCTTGAAAAATCTGAATTACGCAATGGCAATGAATTTCAGGCTCGAAATCGCGATCCACAAGATTACAATATTCAGTTCTTTGGTGGTCGAAACTGGGACCATGCAGCCGAGGATTTGGCTACCATACCACCGCACCAACGAGAGATATTCGTATTTTGTGTATTTATGACGGTCATAACTGACCAAGCAATCTTTACCTACTATCCCCAATACTATGCAAAATGGCGACACGTAACACAGTTCCCCAAGTTTGGATGGTCAGGCTTTGGTATGCACAACGAAAACCCCTACAAATTGCTTTGGATGCCTGAAAAAAAGCGGTTGATAGACCCAGAAGTCGCCTGCGACGCCATGGCTGAATGGGTCACACAGTTTATCGACCTTACCCACATATCCTTTAACTATCAGTACAACACCTTTGATACAGCGACCTTTTTTAAAAATATCATGCAGGACACTTCATTCCAGTTTGTACCCAATAAGAATTCGAGGGTATTGACAGCCTTTCGTCAGCAGTTAATCGAGCAATGTGCCGCTATTTTTACTGACAGTGGCTATATCGCACTGAGTGATAGGCGTTGATTATTCACTGGTACGGCGTCCTACTTGAAAGAAACGACATAATGCGTCGTTTGTCTCCGCTAATCGCAACCCAGCATGAAAAGGAGGTCTCTATATGAGCGTCAATGACGAGATGAGAAAGGCAGTAGAGGCCACCCGTATTGCAGACATTGCCACATCTATGGGCTATGCGCATGTTGGTCCGCTCGCTGACCGAATAGAGAAAACGCTTTCGGATCCTTATCTGGGTTTGGTACAGGGTATTTTCGATAAGGTGTTTGGTTCGCGGCAGTTTTTGGACGCCCTATTGAAAGCGATATCCTTTGATTTTAATACGCATGGCAAGGCACTTAATGACGCGATTGAGAGCGCCCTGTGGGTACGTAAACAGCTATTTTCTGGCTTTACGCCCTGGATATATGTCTATACAGCCTATCGTAGGCTTGATCACAACCATCCTATTTGGTTGTTAGCCATGGCTGAGCCTAAGCGCCGCAAAGTTTTATACCCGCAGTTCAAAATGTGGCCATTGGATCGTCAGTTAAAATTGTTCAAAAACGAAATTGCATCGTTCCAAAAACAATTGCAGACCGATGATTACGGCGTGCCCTATATTCAAGTGTGGGGTAAACCCATACGTTATGTTGTGCATGTAGAAAAAGACCTGAGATATGTTTTCAGTCCAGCAGGTGATTTGTTAGAGCAGCAAACAGGTGAGGAAATTGAAGCAGGTGGCGTTTTGACGATCAAAAGTTAATGTAATAGATGCCAATATGCCTTGTTTCATTGCGCTATATTCTGTTCATTGGCCAGTGTTTTGATATATTGGATAGCACATAAAAATGGTGAGTGAAGTATTATGGCGGTTCGCCCAGATGCAATTGAAACGGTAAAATTTGTCTTAGAAATTCTGAGGCGCATTCCACGTCATCGCAAAGTCACCGCACAGGACATTCACAAGCAGCTAAAAAGTGCTGGGTTTGAGCGTGATTTACGAACAGTTCAACGTCAGTTGGAATCACTCAGTTTGCACTTTGATATCGACCGTGATGATCGCAGTAAGCCTTATGGCTACCGTTGGAATACAGAGGCAGGGTGGTTGGCACTGTCGACTTTAACGGCGCAGGAATCCGTCGTATTGACGTTAGCAGAGCAATATCTCAAGAACCTGCTGCCAGAAGCAATAAACCAGTCAATGGCATCGTTTTTTAACCAAGCAAAAATCAACTTAAGTCCGACGACATCAGGTAAAAAAGAAAAGGAATGGTTAGACAAGGTCTTGGTGGTGAGTGCAACACAGCCTTTGCTACCGCCCGCAGTTGGTAATGGCATTTTAGAGTCGGTCAGTGACGCACTCTATGATGACAAGTGGCTAGAAATCACCTATCAAAATAGCAATGGAAAGACTACTGAGTCGATGGTGATGCCGCTGGGTCTTGCCCAACAAGGGCCTAGCATGTATCTGGTGTGTCGATTTAAGGGCTATGATGATGAGCGTATTTTGGCGCTACATCGGATGCAAACAGCCACGGCGATGACCCTGTCATTTGATAGGCCCACCACGTTTAACTTGAAGCAATACGACCAAGACCGGTTTTTTGGGTTTGGAGAGGGCCGAGAAATCAAACTAACATTTACTATTGAAAAACGCGCAGGGCATCATCTATATGAAACCCCCTTATCTCGTAATCAGACCATTGAAGTCGTGGGAGATGATTTAAGCGTGACAGCCACATTGATCGATTCAGAACAGCTCGATCGGTGGTTACTGAGTTTTGGAGATAATGTGCGGCACTACAGCAAAACCACCGTTTAGGAATTCGCAAAAAGGATGTAGAGATGGCAGTGGATCTATCAGCATCATTCGTAGTGGGTATATCAGCGACGGCATTGTTTGACTTGGAAGCCGCCGACAGGGTGTTTCAGGAGGCCATGTCTGAAGATCCTCGCTCTGGTGTGCAGATATACCGGGATTATATGCGCGCCAATGAAGATGAATCTCTGCCAGCTGGCACAGGGCTGCCATTGGTAAGAGCATTGCTGGCACTGAACCGATTCCAAAATGGTCACGGGGCATCCCCATTGGTTGAAGTCGTCGTCATGTCCCGCAATAGCCCAGACACGGGACTGCGCGTGTTACATGCGATCAAAAAAGAAGGGCTATCCATCATCCGCTCTGCCTTTACAGCAGGAGAGTCGGTTGTCGATTACCTTGAAGCCTTTAGTGTGGATTTGTTTTTGACCACCAATGTTGCCGACGCCCAGAGGGTTATTGATTCCAAGGTCTGTGCCGCTGCTATTTTGAAGTCTCCACCAAGCCAAGCCGGACCTGCCCAAGAAGAACAAGTCAGAATCGCTTTTGATGGCGATGCCGTGTTGTTTTCGGATGAGAGTGAGTTGGTCTATAAAACACAGGGGTTAGATGCATTCCACAAAATCGAAAACGACCAACGCAATGTGCCCATGGAAGACGGCCCCTACGCCAATCTATTACGGAAATTGTCGAGGTTACAAACGGAATTGGTCGGAAAGGCCAACCCCGCGCCGATCAGAATAGCGATTGTTACAGCCCGCAGTAGCCCAGCGGATGTTCGGGTAATCAAAACGTTAAGAGCCTGGGGTGTCCAGGTAGATGAAGCATTTTTTCTGGGCGGCATGTCAAAAGCGCAGGTGTTAGATGCATTTCGACCGCAGATTTTCTTTGATGATCAGGATGTTCACCTTGATGCGGCAGCAAAAACGATTGCATCGGGCAAAGTACCCTATGTCAATCAATCCGCAGACAAAGCAAAACAAAAATAAAACCAGTGTAAGGCCAGTTTGAACAAAGTTTTAACAGGGCGAAGCAGTAGCCAAATGTCATATTTTCAGGTGGCAAAGCGCTTGAGATACTGTTGGACCAGTGGAAGGCAGTACAAGCTAACTGGACCAAACATGGAAAGGTTGATCGGGATAACAAGGAGCCAATATGTTGCATGTCTATCGCGCAAAACATTTTAAAAGCCTAGCAGACCAGTATTTCGATGTTTTATCGTCCATGCCTCGGGCACTTTTCACCAAAACATCCTTGGTGGTGGTCAATAATGCGGTTGGACAATGGCTTCAACAACAGCAAGCGACACGCGAAGGGATCAGTGTGAACCTTGAACTGCTGACACCCGATCGTTTTCGTTGGAACTTGATTAAAGATGCGATCCCTGCGCTCGAATCGACCCATTTCTTTGAACGGGATGTCCTACAATTCAGCATTTTGGCTTTGTTATCAGACCCCGAATTCTATCAAAAATTTAAACGCCTGAATGATTACCTCACGAATGTTACCGATGCCGACCGAATGATACTGGCGGGGAAGTTCAGTGACGCATTCGTGCGTTATCAGGTGTATCGTCCAGAGTGGTTATCGGCATGGGAAAACAATGAACCTTGTGAGCTCGGGGTTGATGAAGCTTGGCAAATGGCCATGTGGCAAACACTCCTTGGCCAATCTGACAGCCTGTACCGTTCCCGATTGGATGACACGCTGGTAGAAAAGCTGACAAGCGGCGCGGTAACATTGCCGGGAGCCATCTGTTTCTTCGGCATCACCCATCTGCCACAAACGCTTCTGAAGTTTTTACCCGCCTTGTCCCAGCAAACTAACGTTCATGTGTTTGCATTTGACGCATCCAGTGATCGTAACGCATCCCCTGAAATTGCCCATTGGCATAACACTGGGTTATTTACCTATCAGCAGCTTGATCACATGAAGCCGACGGTTCACGGGTCACAAAAGAACGAAACGGCTGTGGACACAGCGTTAAACGCATTGCAAGCGGCATTGACGGCGCAGCAACCGCGTTACAAAGACAACGCAAAGGATAGGTCATTGCTATCTGTTCGTTGCTTTAGTGAGATGCGCGAAATAGAGGCGTTACACGATTTCTTGTTAGATCGATTTAACAATGACAGCACATTGCAGCCAAAGGACATTTTAGTCGCTATCCCCAATTTAGAAACCTACGCCCCTTTTATCCGCGCAGTGTTTGGCGGCAGCACGCCAAAAATTGACTATGTCATCTCTGATAGTCTCGCGGCCAGTGATTCACCTCTGATCAACGGCTTGTTGAACTTATTAACCTTGCCAGAGTGGCGGTTTACCCGCGAAGAAGTCATGGTATTTCTCCGCAATCGTTTGGTCCAAAAGAAATTTGAGCTCGGTGAGGCAGATATCGATCAAATTGAGGCTTGGTTAGATACGGCTGGTGTGAAATGGGGCATTGATGGTGCACACAAGGCTGAGTTGGGTGTGCCAGCAGATGACGGTAACACCTGGCGATCTGGTCTTCATCAGTTGCTTCTAGGGGCCGCGTTGCCACGCGACTTGGCGACCGATCTGCCGCTATTTAATGCCGTTTTGCCGATTGACGATCTCGAAAATACCTCGGCTTTGATGTTCAGCCGCTTCATGGGATTTTGTGACGCGTTATTTACATGGCGTGATCACTTGAAATCAGCGCATTCTATCGATGTGTGGCAAGAAACATTGAATGGCTTGCTGAATGATTTTTTCGCCGAAGATGACCGTGAGGCAAAAACCCGTGAAACACTCAGAACGGTTTTTGAACAGTCTAAGACCCATGCAGACATTGCCCAGCTAGATACCGCACTCTCATATAAAGCTATGGTGGCCTTGCTAGCCGATCGCACGACCGCGAGTAAGGGTAGCGCCCATATCACCGGTGCAGTCAAATTTACCAGTATGCAAACCCTAGCGGGTCTGCCATTTAAACAAGTGTGTATTGTGGGAATGAACTACGACAGTTGGCCCAGTCAACAGTCTGAGCCAGGGTTTGATTTGATTACCAAGCATCCCAAACCTGGCGACATCAATAGTGGCGAAGAAAAGCGTTACCTGACCATGCAGTTAATCCTGTCTGCGCAAGACCACCTTTATATGAGCTATCAAGGCCGCAATATCCACAATAACAATGACATTCCGCCCTCCGTAATCCTGGCAGAATTGACAGATTTGTGCCGCAGTCATGGCTTCAAACTACCTGAAGTAGACCATGCCATGCACAGCTTCAGCGAGTCGAACTTTCAGACCGCGGATTCTAAAGAACTGCCTCAAAGTAGTGCCATTCAAAGCCATTCGGCGCAATGGTTGTCGGTTGCTAAGCGAGTGGGCAGAGGAGACAGGGTTGCAGAGGCGCTGTTTGAACTATCGGCTGCGTCGGTACCGCTCCCAGAGGTCATTGAATTTAGCCAATTGCTGAAATTCTTTAGTAACCCCCAGGTGAGTTTTCTGAAATCTGCCTTAGGTGTTTATATCAAAGACGACAGCAGTGAGTGGGATAACTTTGAGCCGTTTGATCTGGCCAACTTTGCTGACAGTCGTTTACGCGAACAGGTGTTAGCAGAGCACCAACGCACATCCATAAATGCCAATGACGAAGGTGAGACTGAGACCGTTATATCGGCAGCAGCAACCCAAGCAGCGCAAACCATGGCGCGGGCTTCCAGCATTTTGCCATTGGGGGTTATGGGTGACGTCTATTTTTCAAATGAGGCCAAGCAAGTGGCAAGTTTGCTTGAGTTGGCCGCTGCCAAGCATCTGCCGACCGATCTTTCACTGACCAGTTTGCGTGTGGACCTGCGCGTTCCCATTGACGTTGAGCTGCTACAGGCACTTGATGTTGCAGCAGATGGCGGAGATAAAAAACTGTCTCTGGTGGGGGTTATTCACGGGCATTTCTATGAAGAGGGCCAGCTTGTGATGCTGCCCAATAAAGCCAATTACCATACCTTAATGACCCTGTGGCTAAACCATGTGGCCCTGTGTGCTACACAACATGAGGGGGTGGGTAAAAGAACCACCGTACTGGCGTTAGATGCGGCTTTTTGTTTTAAAGCCATGAGCAAAGAGCAAGCGATGGCGGCATTATCGACTTGGATAACGGCCTACAGTGTAGGCCAAGTAATGCCCATACCCTTTATCCCAAAGTGCAGTTTCGCCTATGCCAACAGCGATAAGGATGATGACAAAAGGCTGCAGCTCGCGTTGACGGCATGGCTGCCGGCAGAATACGCAGGAGGCTTTCCGGGCGTGTCCGAAAAACCGGCTGTTCAATACCTGTATAGGGGGACGAATCCAATAGAGGGAGAATCGACATTCGGCTTGATCAGCGACAGCCTGCTAAGGGAATTATTTCAGTACAAGGAGGAATTGGAATGAGCGATTTGGGACGCAATAAATTTGATGTGTTTACCACGCCATTGGCCGATAGCCACCTTATTGAAGCCAGCGCAGGTACCGGCAAAACGTGGAGCATTACCGGTTTATACGTGCGAGCAGTGGTGGAGAAATCCCTGTTACCTGAGCGCATTCTGGTAGTGACCTTTACCAAGGCAGCAACTGCTGAACTGACTGGACGTATTCGTACTCGGGTGTACCAGACCCTGCAATGGTTAAATGGAGACACAGCAGAAAAATCACTTAAAGCCGAAGCCACTTTCTTTGAACCGCTGTTTGCCCAATGGAAAGTGATGGGACTTAGCGACGAAGATATCAAAACACGTTTGGTAGCTGCATTGGCGGGTTTTGACCGAGCAGCGATTTTCACTATTCACAGTTTTTGCCAACGGCTGTTGGCCGATTTCGCTTTTGAAGCCAATGCCCGCTTTGATTTGTCATTGGTAACGGACGCTGACTTACTGCTAGATACCGTTATCGCTGACTTTTGGCGCAATAAGGTCTCGGCCTTAGATGAAAACGATGCCATGTGGGCGCATTGGCTCATTGAAGGAAAGAACACCCCAGAAGTCTGGCGAAAAGCGATTAAGAGCCACTTAAATAAACCCTATGTTGAATTATTACCGCCTAAGGATGTGGAGTCCGCTCAAAAGGATGCTGCCGATCTTGTTGCAGAAGTGGTCCGGATCCAGGAAGTTGCTTGCACAATGTGGCACGACGACAATGCTGAGATTCGGGACGCCTTTACGGCATTAATTGATAGCGGTGTATTACATAAAAGCACATATAAACAAGCCAATCTCAGCCAATATTTTGATGCACTAGAGCGCTTTTTAGCGAAGGAAATGCATGTCTTCTTTAAGGCCATCGATAAGGATGACATGCTCAAAGATGCCAGAAAATTTGACTGTGAATTCATAGACGTTAAAACGAATAAAAACCTCGTTGCAATACAGCACCCATTTTACGGTGTCGTGTCTGCATTGTTTTCAGCACATGCCGCTCTGGTTGAAGGCGTAAAAGCCCAATTTGAGCAGCGCAAAATGGCAACGATTAAAGAATTGGTAGAGACCGTTAACCGCGAATTGCCTGCCTTAAAGTCTCAATTGGGCGTCATTGATTTTGACGATATGCTGCTGTTAGTGCATCAGGCATTGCAGGGCAGCCAAGCCAATGAATTGGTGGCAGCGGTGAGAGCGCAATATCACGCGGCACTGATTGACGAATTTCAAGATACCGACCCGCTGCAGTTGGATATTTTCACGCAATTGTTTGCAGGAAATGACAGTGCCGACGACAGTGGCGATGCCGATAAAAACCCAAGCACCCTATTTTTTGTGGGTGACCCCAAACAAGCGATTTACAGTTTTAGGGGTGCCGACATCTATGCCTATTACCAAGGCGCAGAAAACACCAAAAGACAATCAACTTTGGTGACCAATTACCGATCTTCACCGCGCTATGTCGATAGTGTGAATGCCTTGTTTAGCCCTAATCACAGCAGCTTTATCAGTCCAGAGATCCACTTCGATTGGGTGGCTGCTCAGAACAAGCCCGAATTAACCATCACCGATGCGTCTGGTCAGCCCGACACGTCGCAGGGCGCAATGCATTTTGTTATTGCGCGGCCAGAACCCAATGCCAAAGGCGAATTCAAGGCATTTTCAAAAACTCAGGTTGAAGACCTCGCCATTGCGGATACGGTATCTCGCATCGAAGCGCTGTTGTCTAAGGGTAGTCAGGGTCGGGCACAGTTTGTCGATTTGGATAAAGGCACGACAACCAACATAGTGCCATCTGACATTGCCATATTGGTACCCAAGCACGCGCAAGCAAAGAAACTGTCGGCAGCGCTGGCGAAACGCCATATTTTGAGTGTGCGCCAGGGGCAAGACAAAGTCATGCAGAGCGATGCAGCCGTCACCCTGTTGCGACTCATGCAGGCGGTTTTTGAACCACAAAATGATGCGCGTATCACCGAATTGATGGGCGATGGCTTTATAGGACTGACAGGCTTGGCGATCAAAGCCATGAAAGACGATGCGCCTGCTTGGGAAACACATATCGCACAATTTATCACCCTTAAGAAGACGTGGAGCGAGGAAGGTTTTAGCGCCATGTTCCGTTCTTGGTTGGCCAGCCAGTTAACCCATGACGGAAAAACACTGGCAGAACAAGCGATGGAATTTGTGGATGGTGAACGTCGCTTAACCGACATCATGCACCTAGCAGAGATTCTGCAGCAGCAATCGACTGGCCATCAAGTGAGCCAAAAAGCGCTTATCCACTGGTTGCAACATGGCATTAATCGAAAAGCTGAAGAAGACGAACACCAATTACGTTTAGAGAGCGACAGCAAACGGGTCAAAATTGTCACCCTACATGCGTCAAAAGGCCTCGAATACAACATCGTGTTTTGCCCCTTTTTGTGGCAAGGCAAAAACATCCGTGATGATGACATTCTCGCGGCCCACAACGCTGATAAGAAAGCCGTGGTCAGTTTTAGATCGGAAACGCATGAGGACATTTTAAAGCGGGCCAACGAAGAAAGCCTCATGGAGCAGTTACGGCTGTTGTATGTGGCTCTGACCAGACCGGTACACCAATGTGTGATTTTTTGGGCAAACGCGCACTCTGGCCAGTATGTTTATACGCGTCAATCGGCGCTGGCGTGGTTACTCTATGCAGACAGTTCCTGCGAAGACGACCCGGTTGCTCGGCTTAATGCAAAGGTTAAGGCTACTGACACATCACCATCAGATTTTGAGCAAGTGGTCTTTGACTTTGCAGGGCAGGCATCACAAAGAAATGACGGCAACAGGGCGCAGGTCACGTGTGAGATATATCAGGATGCAGCAACCATTGCTGATGTATCAGGCCTAAAGGGCGCATCGTCATCAATTGCGGCAGATACACTCATGGCGGCGTCCAACACGGGGCTCAAGCATGCATATCCTGCCAGTTGGTACCAAACCAGTTTCAGCGGCTTAACCAAAGACCAACACGCGCACATTGAGCCGCCGCGACTAGACGACGAGACCAATCTTGAAGCATTACCAGAATTAGAAGCAGCGGGAAGTGAATCGGAAAAACTCACAATGTTTGGTTTCTGGAAAGGTGCCGATGCCGGTAATGCCATTCACGGTATCTTTGAACACTGTGATTTTAGCAGCGCAGATGACACCGCTTTAAATACGCTAGTCGGGCGCATGTTAAATCGCTTTGCCGTACCGCCCAAAAAGGATCAGCGCGAACAGTGGGTTGGGGTGGTGGCACAACGGGTAAAAGACACGCTAACAAAGCCGCTTTCTGCTGAAAAATCCTTTAGTTTGTCACAGGTTCCTGTTGGGCAACGACAAGCAGAGATGGACTTTTTGATGACAGCAAAAGGCGACACCACAGCCTTCCAGACCTTGCTGGCGAAGGCAGAATTTAAGGTACCCGCTGTGTTTCAAGAGGCCAGTAAACAGCTTGACTACCGCTCCATACAGGGGTTTTTAACAGGGTCGATTGATCTGGTCTTTCAAGATGACGAGGGTCGTTTTCACGTACTGGATTGGAAATCAAACTATCTGGGTAGCCAATTCAACGACTACAGCCCCGACAGCATCGAGCGAAGCATGGCGGCGAGTCACTATTATTTGCAAGCCCTTATCTATCTGGTGGCGCTGCACCGTTACCTTAAGTCGCGTGTGGCTGACTACAATATCAATCAGCATTTAGGCAGTGCATGGTATGTCTATGTGCGGGGGATTAACGCGTCACAGGCCGATGGCGAGCCACCGACGGGCATTTATCATTACCCCCCTGCATTGGCGCTTATTGAAGCGATCGACCAGTTGTTTGATACGGCAACGGAAGACAGCAAGGAGGCGGGGTTATGAGTCAGGTGATTGCAAAAGACAACACCAGTATTGGGACTAACACGGTATCTGACGCATCGACACAGCTGGCCAAGCAGATGGCAGTGGCTTTCGCGCAGATGGCCAAGGTGCAAGGGGACGATGACAAAGTGCTCATCCAAACATCATTGGCCTTGGTGTTGGGCGCATTGGAAAATGGCAAGATTTCTGTCGAAATGTCGCGCGAATACCCCAGTGTCGGTTTGGCCACCGCTGAGGATTGGAAAGCCAGACTCTTGGCGGCAAACGTAGCTACCGACAGCAAGGGTTTTGCCCCACTGATTATTCACGACGACCGATTATTTTTGGCCCGCTATTTCTTGTATGAGCGTCAACTGCAAAGCCAACTGAGCCGAATGTCGTCTGAAACACCCCCGCAAGACAATCAAGAGCAGGTGTTGGCCACACTCAATCGGCTGTTTCCGGCCAGTGACCAAAGCCCGAATTGGCAAAAGGTAGCGGCAGCGCTGGCCTTGGACAAACGGCTATGCATCATTTCTGGTGGACCAGGTACCGGCAAGACCACCACTGTGTTGCGGTTATTGGCGGCACTCTGTACCAACAATGCAGATTTGCGGATCAAACTAGCCGCGCCTACTGGCAAGGCAGCTGCTCGTATGCAGGAATCAATACGGCTGCAAATGCAAGATTTGGATTGTGACGATGCCATCAAAGAACAGTTAGACGTGCCGGCATCCACGCTTCACCGGTTGTTGGGCTACGTGCATCAGTCCGTTAAGTTTCGGCATCAGGCTGACAATCCCTTGGCCTTGGACGTTTTGGTAATTGATGAAGCCTCCATGATCGACACCGCCCTAATGGCCAAATGCTTAGAGGCATTGCCCGCCCATGCACGGCTGATTTTACTGGGTGACAAAGACCAGCTGGCAGCGGTAGACCCTGGCAGTCCCTTTGCCGATATGTGCCGTGAGCAAGGGTTTAGCCAAGCCTTTGCCGATCGTTTGCATACACTGAGTGAGGAAACGGTCACCGCGTCCGTGGTCGCCATACCGAAGCCTTTGGGCAACAACGTGGTTGTACTGCAACACAGTTACCGGTTTGGAGTGGATAGCGGCATTGGAAAACTGGCTACTGCCGTTAATCAGGGCAAACAGGATAATGCTTGGGCACTGCTTGAAGGCGGGCAGTTTGCCGATATCGCATGGCAAGACTACCAACCATCTGATTATCGAAAGGCTCGAGGACAGTCACATGGCCAGGCACAAGACCCGTTGCAGCTTCGTATTCAAGCGGGTTTTAAAAACTACATGGCTGCGTTACAACAAAAGACGTCAATCAAAGACATCTTTACCCAGTTCTCTCAGTTTTGCGTGTTGGCTGCCGTCCATAAAGGCTTTTCTGGTCGCATCGACACCAACGCGCTCTGTGAAGAGGCATTGTTCGGCCATAAGCAGAAAGCACATTGGTTTCATGGCCGACCTATTATTGTGTCCAAAAACAATTACCAAACCAATCTGTATAACGGCGACGTTGGACTGTGTTTAGACATGCAGGGTGATGGCAACTTGAGAGTCTATTTCCCCACCACAGACGGTTTCAAAGATTTCACACCAAGCCGTGTGCCAGAGCATGAGACTGCATTTGCTATCACCGTGCACAAGTCACAGGGTTCTGAATTTGAGAACGTATTGCTGTTGTTACCGGATGTGAAATCTAAAATTCTCACCAAATCCTTGGTGTATACCGCCATAACGCGCGCCAAGTCGCATGTCGAGATATGGGGTAAAAAGGCGGTGTTTTTGGGTGTGGAAAGTGAATGAAGAACATAAAAAAATAATAACTAAAGGAATGGAATTATGTCTAATGAAGTCAAAGCCAATGCCAAACTTAAGGAAATTTATAAATTTTTAGAGGAAAACAAAGAATTTAACGGAAAATTACAAAACGCGGTCTATGAAAGTTGTTTGGATATGAGAAAGCCAACCAAAATTGGATTCAGGCTTTTATTGTGGGATGTTGTGCATACTCAGTCGCAAACTGACTTGGATAAATTGGAAGATTTTTGGTTGTTTATGAACGGCTATTGTTGCGATGAAAAATGGGAATTATGCGATGTTAAAATATTTGTGAAAGATCTTATTTCCAAAGATTTTTGGCAAGAAGGACTTAAAGCCATAAAAGCTAATAAAGAATTAGTGAAAAGAGGCCTAATAATTGAAAAAGCTAACTTAGGTGGTTTACAAGAATATATTAACAATATGCATCCACTGGATGCTTTTTTTGAAGCCTTGAAAACTACCCCGGGATGGGGAGATAAAACCGCTGCGCTAGCACAAAAGAGTCTCTATAATATTTTTAAAGAAAAAGAAACGCTAGTTTCAGGATGCAAGTTGAAATTACCGGTAGATGCTGTGATTCAAAATATTTTTTGTCTGATTAACGAAAATGAAACAATACAAAAATTTGATGAAATTAATTTAACCATTAAAGGTGTCGGTGATAATGCCCCTGAAATTTGGGATGACCTATGGTTTTGGGGCTTTTTTACTCAAAAATCGAAGAAAATTAACCAGGACAAAGATAGATATACCTATAGAGGGGTGCGGGCTGGTAAACCAAATAAAAATAAAAAGAAGCTTAGTTACAGAAGCTTTGAATGGAACCCAGCAAAATTCCATTCGTTAAAATTCAGCTATATTTTCACGGCCAAAGAAGTAAAAGAAATCGAAGCTAAAGCTAAGAAATTTCTTGAGTTTTTCCCCAATAAAGATGTGGAGCGCACGTATCAGGCTAACTAAAAGCATACCTTTCAAATAGAGTGCTTCGGTCCAAGGAATATCAAACTCGGAATATGCCAAACGTTTTCGGGGAGTGTGACGTAACCTGTTGAAAATATTATGACTTTGATTAGCGTTAGTCGCGCTGGATAAATCCCAAATCTATTATTTTCTTTTAGCGAAAATATGTGGATCTTAATCTGATAGAAAACCAAAAAGGCACCCTAAGGTGCCTTATTTATTGGAAGTTACAGGCGCGTCACCGATGGTAATACGTCTCTTGAGTCATGTGCGCCAACTCCTGCTCGGCCCTGTAAAGGTCGGGCTCTGGGATCAAAGAAATCATCGGCTTGGCCTCCCATAATGTATGGCCACGGTAGTTTCTTACTGCCCGTAAAATAACCATGGCTGCGGTAAATTGTTCATGGAGCCGTGAAAAATCGAATATCGGAATGTCGTCAGTGTAATTGTCTAAGGTGTCTGCCATTGACAGGCCATTGTTGATCGCTTCGCATATAAATTCGACAATATAGAGCGACTGAATCCGAGTGAAATATTCCTGTTCGTCTGGGTCGTTCAAAGTAATATCAGATTCAACCACCACGGCGCGTTTATAGTCGTTGGGATCGATTCTGGGATTGTTGCCTTTAAACACCTCAAGCCGTAATTGCTCTTTTTCGGCGTCCAATTCTAAGACATTTTTTATATCATCATTGACTAACTGCGCTGCTTGTTTGGCGGTTTTTGCGATGACTTCGTAACGAATAATGCAAGTCTTCGAGAGGGTATCAACCGTCCAAGCGCGATAGGGTCTGGATGCCAGCTTTACCACTCGCTTCGATGAGCCTTGTTCTGCCGGTTGTGGTTTTTTCATAGGGTGATACTCCCAATCGGTGTTGTGCAATTGGTAGGGTCAGGCCTGTGAATCAATGCGTCGGGAAAAACGGTCTGTTCGTTGATAGTCGTTAAGCCACAGGCGGCTAAAAATTCCTGTCTGGCTGTAACAATGTCGGCGGGATTTACCGAAGCCACGATAGGGAGGGGATCATCTGTCTTGACAGCCAAGGAATCGATGAAAACCAAATTGATCGATTGGGCAAACTCTTTTAGTAAGGTCTTGTGGGACGCATCATCATGTGGCTGGCAGTATTGGTCAAAGGCCTCAAATATCCCGATTCCTGCCCTTAATGAATGACAAATGTGAGTTATCCGTGTGGCTGACAGTCGCAGCACGTGCTTGGCTTGAATATTGGGGTCGTGGTAGGTCGTATATTCGGCTATCGGCAATTGGAAAAAATAATCCAATGCATGACTGGTTTGTTCAATAATGCAGGATACGGATAGCGCATAGGCTTCAAATGGTTTCACCCTCTTTAACACATCGTCGACGATGATCACCGCTTGATAGGCAGAAACTGCAAAGGCTTTGTATTCGACTGACCGATCTACATAGCGGGCATCAACACGCCATAAGCCTCTCATAGGCGAAGTATTAGGATTCATATAAGTCCTCAGGTGACATGGGTTATTGTGCGATGTTGGTAGTCTAGTGCTGGTGTGCGACAAATAATGTCGCATGATTGTCTGGCCGTTTGGCATCAGGTTCAGTCAATCAATTGAAAAACGCAGGGATGGAGGCTAGTGCGGTAAGCAGGTCACATGAGGTTGTACCGAAAAGCGTAGGTTGGGAGGATAGTGCACCTTAATGGCAGAACTATTGTGGCTCTGTGGTGATGCGCTTAACCCAACCTACGAAAAGTCACTGGAATCTAGACGACTACAGTGACGTTTGTGCGATCAGTGGGTGGTGAAGTTTGTCGATATGGCCTCATGGCGCATTAGTATTTCATCGATCTCGGGTTTGCTGCTGGTAGGTACCGTGACTTTTACGTCATGGTGTTTTTCATCAACAAATATTTGTTCTTGTGGAATCCCAGTAGCAATCAGGTCTTCACGTGCATTCAAGGTTTGAATGTGGCTTTTAAAACGCCCAGTTATCGTTGTACTCATTTTTTTTCCCTCCCATGTGGGGATTAGGATGACTTCGCAGTCATCTGTAGCCTAGTAGGTAATCGAAATATTGTCCAAGGTCAATTGATAGAAAAGATGAAATAAAGCATGTGAATTTCGTATAGGTACGTTTTTGATTCTAGCTAGCGCCAGGATAGTTTAACCGTACTTCAGCCATAATTTTCGCGCTATGTTTGCTTACAAAAGCAAAGACACCAAGGACAGGCACTGTTAAAAAGGTAAGCCTATTTCCAGGCGACAATAAGACACCAAGGACAGGCACTGCTAAAAAGGTAAGCCTATTTCTAGGCGACAATCAGTCGCTTATTCACTGGCCCTTTCATTCTGTTTAGTTAAGTGAAAATGATGGTGGATTTATAGGTTCTTGCCAAATTTCAGGCACAGCTTTAACGCCAGTTTTGGCAACACAAAATCTTACGGTGTTATTCGATCGTCAATCGGATTGAACTATGCGGCTTTGCTTCTTTCTTGCCTAGGTTTAGCAAATCGGGTGTGGTAACACATTTCAAATTGCGTGGCTTGTTTGAACCAAACGGTCGTATCAATGTGTAGCCGCTGCAGGATCGGAGGCTGCGCTGCTGAGATAGAGCCTCGTTTGTTGTCCAGAATGGCACGGCCGGTGTAGTCAATCAGTTCGAGATAATCTTCCAGACTGAAAGGTATGCCGTACTGGGCAGCCGTGCTTTTATTACCTTCAAATGGCAACAAAGGTTTTACCTGGAAGTGGACGTTACAATCCAAATCCTGCAGGCAATGCTGCTCCTGCTGCTGTTGCACGGCACATTCAAGATTAAAACTAGGATTAAGTCGTTCATGAATGCTGGTATGTCTGGAACTCTCCGGGGTCTCTGCGAGACCTGCTCGTACCGGGTTCAAATCTACATAGGCCATGCAACTTAACAAGGCTTCTTCTGTGAGCAAGGCCTGCGACTTAAATCGAGATTCCCAGAAGTGACCGGTACACTGGTCTTCCTTGTTGGCAGCACGGGCAATGGGTTCGTTCAGGCATTTCATAAACCAGCTGATTGATGATAGTTGTTTTCGATAAAGCTCGGCAAAGTCACTGACCGCTTGTTGTTCGGCCACACTAAGCACCTCACATTTAAACCACTTCTGTACCAACAAAGGTCCCTTATACAAACTGGTCCAACGGCTGAATATTTCATCCATTGACCAGATATCAGATTCGTTCTGATTGATTTTGACGACTAAATGGATGTGATTGGTCATAACGGCATAGGCACAGATTTCAATGGCAAACAATGAAGACAGCACGCGAATACGGTCTTCTATCCATTGACGGCGATGCTCATAGCTTTTACCGGATTGTTGATCAACACCGCACAGATAAGTTCGGCGAACACAACGTGAAATCAAATGATAATAAGGGGTATCTTCAACAGAAATAAGCCTGTTTCTTGGCAACGTCATAGCAAAATCCTTTTGCAACGAATTGAATGGACAGCCTAATTTCGACGACACAGGATGTCAATTAAAGAGTGCCTGTCCTCAATCTATCATTAAAGAGTGCCTGTCCTTGTGTATTATTGGATGTCAATTAAAGAGTGCCTGTCCTCAATCTATTTATTGGATGTCAATTAAAGAGTGCCTGTCCTCAATCTACTTGGATGTCAATTAAAGAGTGCCTGTCCTCAATCTATCTCCTAACCAGGGAGACGGACGGAAGGCCATTGGATAGGTACACATCGACGGCCACGCTAGGCGCATCAATACCAACCCGCGCACGGGCACAGACACTTGCTAGATTCTCATATTTTCCTTTCCTGATCTTGCTGCCTTTCTATTGCACTCGCTTCACTGCGTCCTGCCAGCCGCTGTAGAGCGTGTTGCGGTTGTCATCGGTGATACGTGCTTTATAGGTGCTATCGCGCTCCCAGAGCTGCTCTAGCGCTTCTAGGTCGGCAAAGATTCCTGCTTTTAATCCAGCCAGATAGGCGACGCCCAATGCAGTGGTTTCAATGATTTTGGGTCGATCAACGGTGGCGTTTAAAATGTCAGCCAGGAACTGCAGCAGCCAATTGTTGGCAACCATCCCACCATCCACCCGAATCGCTGATGGACGAACGCCATCGTTTTCCATGGCCTTTTGCAGGTCTTTGGTTTGATAACACACGGCCTGAAGGCCCGCCGTTACAATCTCTTTAATGCCGGTATCGCGGGTCAGCCCGAAAATGGCACCGCGGGCATTCGGGTCCCAATAGGGGGCGCCCAATCCAGTGAATGCTGGCACCATATACACGCCGGAATGGAGTGGCGTGTCCTCGGCCAGTGCTTCAGTTTCGCTGGCATTGTCGATCAATTTTAGCCCATCTCTCAGCCATTGAATGGTCGTACCTGCTGCAAAAATACTGCCTTCTAACGCATAAGTGGTTTCGCCATTCAGGCGATAGGCCACGGTAGTCAGCAAACGATTGTGTGAGGCTAACGCCTTGGTTCCCGTGTTCAACATCAGAAAGCATCCGGTACCATAGGTGCTTTTAGCCATGCCTTCTTTGAAACAGGTTTGCCCAAATAGTGCCGCTTGCTGGTCACCCGCAATGCCATAGACAGGAATTGCTGCACCCAGAAAAGCAGGATCGCATATTCCGAAATCATCAGAAGAATCAAGTACTTGTGGCATTAACTTAATGGGTATTCTAAATAAATTTAACAGAGATTCATCCCATGTTTGGTCATGGATATTGAATACCAGGGTACGGGATGCATTGGTCGCATCGGTTTTATGTGAGGCGCCTTGGGTGAGTTTCCATAGGATAAAGCTGTCAACGGTACCAAAAGCCAATTCGCCATTTTCAGCACGTTCGCGAGCACCGGCAACATGGTCGAGTATCCATTGAATTTTGGTGGCGGAAAAATAGGGGTCTATCAACAAGCCTGTTTTGGCGGTGATATCGGCTTCGTGACCGGCAGTTTTGAGCTCGTCACAATAGGCGCTGGTTCGGCGGTCCTGCCACACGATGGCATTGTAGATCGGTTGGCCCGTTGCTCGATCCCATATCAGAGTCGTTTCACGTTGGTTGGTAATACCGATTGCAGCAATGTGATCGGGCTGTATCTCTGCGGTTGCAATGGCTTTTTTGCAGGTCGATAGCACAGTATTCCAGATATCATTGGGGTCGTGTTCTACCCAGCCGTCTTTTGGAAAATGTTGAGGGAACTCTTCTTGCGCCACACTGACGATGGCCCCACGGTCGCTAAATATAATGGCGCGAGAACTGGTCGTGCCTTGATCAATCGACAATATGAAATTGGCCATTATTTCCCCTCACTTTGGTATGGGTTGGGCTTCGCATTAGTCCTATCCTAAAAAAGTACCCAACCTGAGTGCCCGACGCAACCAGTGACTGCAGCTCAGATGAGATTTAGGGCAACATTTTACCTGGATTCATGATGCCTTGAGGGTCAAACACCGCTTTAACCCCATGCATCAATGCAATGTCGGCCGCTGAGCGGGTGTGGTGCAGGTATTCTTTCTTGAGCAATCCAACACCATGTTCGGCTGATACTGACCCCCCAAAACGTTCCACAATGTCAAAAACGTCCTTATTGACGCGCTTACAGGCATCAAAAAAGTCGGTCTTGGTTAAGTGTTCAGGCTTGAGGATATTCAGATGTAGGTTGCCGTCGCCAATATGACCCCACCACACAATCGCAAAATCCGGGTAGCCGACCGCAATAACGGCATCAATTTCTGCAAGGAAGGTCGGAACATCAGACACCTTTACCGAAATGTCGTTTTTATAGGGTGTATAGGCCGCACAGGTTTCTGATAGATTTTCTCGCAGTGCCCACAACGTTTGCAGTTGGGTTTCATTTTGACTAATAACACCATCGACAACCCACGCGTTTTCCATGCATTGCTCAAAAGCCGCCATGACCAACGCATCGGCATCCGCCGTTTGTTCGTATTCTAGCAAAACATAAAATGGCGCTTTCGCTTCAAAAGGCCGGTTTAAGCCATGTTGTGTCACCAACGACAGACCAGACTCAGAAAAGAACTCAAAAGCGGTGAGTGTGATGGAGTTTTGGAAGGTCTGTAGGACGTTCATAATGCCGTCCATTGACGAAATGCCCAGCACCACAGCAGTGAGGTTATTGGGCGGTTGTGTCAGGCCTAAAGTGGCCTCAACAATGAACCCCAGTGTGCCTTCTGAGCCGATAAATAGATGCCTAAAGTCATAGCCTGTGTTGTTCTTAATAAGGCCTTTATTCAGATTCAGTATCGCTCCCGTGCCCGTTACCACCTTGAGACCCAAGACCCAGTCGCGCGTCATGCCATAGCGAATCACCTTAATGCCACCGGCATTGGTCGCTATGTTGCCGCCAATGTGGCTTGAGCCAGAGGATGCAAAATCGACGGGGTAATACAGGCCAGCATGCTCGGCTGCTTGTTGCACCAGTTGGGTAATGGCACCAGGTTGCACCGTAACCGTTTGGTCGATGGTATTCACATCACCAATGGCATTCATGTAGTCAAACGACACCACAATTTCGTTATTTGAAGCTACAGCGCCGCCGCTTAGGCCAGTGCGTCCGCCTGAAGGTACCAGCGATAATTGATGCGCGTTGGCTAATAGTACCAATGCCTGTACCTGTTCAGTTGTGGTGGGGAATACCACCGCTTGTGGGGCAGCTGTATAGGCTTTGGTGGTGTCACAACCATGACTTTGCAAGGTTGTCTGGTCATCACGCACCTTGTCTTGGTCAAATATGTGACAAAGGGCGGACATCAGTTCTTGTCGACCAAGGCCTAACATGGGCGTACTCCTAATAACTGGCAGTTCATTGGGTTGGTGTAGGGCAAATTGGTGAAGACAGACATATTATCGAAAACGAAAAGAGATGTCTGTTGCAATGCAGTATCGTAACTTTAGTGGCCTATCGGTTATTCTTTATTCACTTGCTTGGTCTCTATGCATACTGTGGCATCGAAACGCCATCTATAGATAGTAGACGCAGCCCAATCAAGGCCTGTATTGGTCTACCTGTTAGCTATCGGCCTTCATGTACCAGATTTCCTTAACGAAAAGTGTTAACACCGTTGGTATCAAAATGATGAGCGCTGCCATTACCAAAACCTGTGTCGACCCCAACGTTTCATATAACAATCCTGCCGCAACAATACCCATTGGCGCGAGCGAGATCGATCCGATGTAGTCGTATGCCGTCACCCTTGATAACAGATGGCCAGGGATCTTTCTTTGCAAGGTTGTTACCCAAATCACCCCGAAAATTTCCACCGCAATGCCGGAAATAAAAGCCACGAATACAATCCAATAAACTGGAAGTGGCACCGCAAGTGCCAGCGGCAATAAACTAAAAAATAGGACAGAAATAGTCGCCATTCGTAAGGGGTATGTCGGTTTTAACCTAAACGCCAGAACGCCGCCAAAAACTGTACCGGCGCCTAAACCGCCAGCAATGAATCCCCAATCGACAGGGCCGCCCAACTGTGACTGGGCAACGGCAGGGCCTAACAAGGCTAAAACACTTTCCAGTGCAGCCACCACAAATGAAAATTGTAAAACAATGACCCAAATCCATCGGTGCTTCGTAAATTCAGTCCAACCCAGTTTTAGGTCTTGAATGAAAGAAGACGCCTCTGGTTTCACCTGCGCACTGGGCTTTAGCGTCCAGACCAACATAGCTGAGAAACCAAAGGAAATGGCATCAATGAGTATCGTGACGCCAGCACCCACCCAAGCAACCAAAACACCACCCAATGCAGCGCCACCTATCATCGCGCCATTTCTGGCCAAACCCAAAAGTGCATTAACCGATTGTAATTCGTCCTTTGTAACCAGTTGGGTGACAAATGCTGATGCAGCAGGGGCGTTAAATGCCATGGCTGCGCCATTCAATAACATTAATAATGCGAGGCTTAAAACAGTGGCGTTGCCACTGAGAAACAAATAGGCAATACCAAATTGAATGAGCATCGCCGCCAACTCAGCTACCACAATGATTTTTTGTCTTGAGCCACGGTCCGCGATGGTGCCACCTAGCAACAATATAACCAATGATGCAACGATGGGGGCGGCTATCACAATGGAAGCGTCCTTTGTCGACCCAGTAAGGTCCAAAACGCCAAATGCCATGGCTATAGGCGCCATGGCAGTCCCCATAAAGGTCACCAAATAAGCGATAAATATGACGCGAACATTCGGGTTACGTAATAATTTAATTCCCGAAGCTATTTCAGGCTGAGACAAAACGCCCTCCTTGAATAGGGAAAGGTATGGCTAGTGAATGGCTAGTGAATGGTTAGTCACACCGTAAAATTAATAACGAAAAAGGGAAGTGACCTCATCGACTGCACCGCTAGACGTAATTGTCACCAAAACCAAAGGCGAGGGTACGGCTAATTTCCATAAGGGATCGACCACTTTCTTGTTGCCAGGTATTAAAGGCATGTTGAATGGCTGTCAGGCTGCGTTTGGAGTTGAGTCCGCCGTCAATGAGTTTGAAATTACGGAAATAACCTTCTACATCGCGAGACAATAAAAAGGTGTCCTTACCCACGGCACGCAAGCCATAGGGGCCCGTATTGCCACCCAATCGAGAACCTTCCTTTTTTAACAACGCCCACAATCCGATAATGTCGTCACTGGGCCATTCGGCGATAAATTTTCCGAAGCCTCCGTGCTTGTCAGAGACTTCCTTAATAAAGTGCGCATTCTCAATGATTGATTGCACCTTTCGGTGGTTACGGATGATGCGGGCGTCTGCAGCTTTTTCGTCCATCATATCGGGTGGCATCAAAACCAATTTTTGCACATCGAAGCCCCAAAAAAGCTCTTCAAAGTTCGGCCATTTCTGCTCAACTACGCGCCAAACAAAGCCCGATTGAAATACCTTCTTGGAAAATTCAGATAAAAACCGAGAATCGTCAACGTCGGTCAATTGTGCACGCGTTTTAGGCTTTCCCAACAGCGTCTCTAATTGCGGCATACCACCCTTACGATCACAGGCACGTTGATAGATTGAGTCGAATTTTTCCACGATGCAGTTTCCCTAGAATTGACGCAAAATATTTTAACCTGTTTTGGACAGTGCGTATGCACCCTAGCGAGCCACCATCTGACAAATCATTCAAATTTGGGTAGCCGTTTGACAGGCGGCGGCTGTATTACTCAGCTATTATCCCGCTAAATGCGAGCGTTTTTTTTACCGAATGAAGTGCATAAGCGCAGTAAACCTGCGCGTTAATCTGCGTGTTGATAGTGGCCAGTTGATGGTAATTTTTCGACAAGGTGATTCAGACGGGTGGTTCGCCAATAAAAAAGGCGCCGATGGGCGCCTTTAGTTACTGCGTGAACAGGGGCTTATTCCGGCAGCTCAGCCTCGTGAATCGCCTCTTATTTGTAGAAAGTTGATCTAGCTTTTTAATATTGCATTTCATTGGTTTCATTCGATGTAAATTCAATTAATTGACTTGTGTGAGTGAGTTAGAAAGATAAGAAAGATAAGAAAGATAAGAAAGATAAGAAAGATAAGAAAGATAAGAAAGATAAGAAAGATAAGAAAGATAAGAGAGATAAGAGAGATAATTAGGATTGAAAATAATAATATTAGGTATTGCTACAGCCATCATGGCAATATCTTCAATCTATTCGATGGCAGACAACGCAGCCTAGAGTCGAGAAAGGGCCTTTCACATAGATACCAATCGAAATAGCGACGCTAGGATTGGAAATGGTGGAGAGCGAATGGTTCGCTCTATGTGAATAGAAACTCGTTACGGTTAGCTTAGCCCTCTACTATCCATAGGCTCATATGCTTTAGCCGGTAGAGTATGGAATGCCTCTCTCAATTGAGTTTGGGAAGTGTCTAAAGGATTAGTTGCGATTCAGAGTGACAGTATTGGACATTTTTTTCTAACACCATTGTACGGAGCAGGCATTATGCTTGAGAACCCCATGAAATCTATAAAGACTAAAATTATCCTATTAGTCTTAATTTTGACAACTTTAGTTGTTGGATCAGTGCTAAATCTATCCTCCCAATCCAACAAAGTGATTACCGAAACTATTGAGCAAGACATGGTAAACAGCTCTTTTGCTTATGCTGACCACGTTAAGCGTTTCCTGTCTGCGTATGCCCGTGTAGTTGCTGTTGTGACCCAAGCAGAAGAATTAGAGTCTCGTGATGCTGACAAGATCAGGCGTTATTTCATAGAGGTCATGGAGGGTATGGGCCTTATCGAATCTGTTTCATTGTATGATATCAACGGTAATCTGTGGGTAACGACTTCACCGGCAGACAAGGCGTATGCCACAATTTCAGCAGTCAGTTCAAATTTTGTAGGGTTATTTGAGCGTGCCAAATCATCAGTTCAGGGTAGCGTGCATTTTAGTGAGGCTGATGTTTTTAATGAACACATTTCTACAGCTGTTATGTCGCCTATAACGGATGACACCAATCAAATTGTTCAGGGTGTATTGAGCGTAAATTTAAATTTAGACTCCCTGTTAGCACAAAATTCTCAATATAAAACGAATCGACTGACTGCTTTAGTCAACTCACGGGGTATTGTCGTTGCCAGTTCGGACCAGTCCCTGATTGAACCCCTGACTCATTACCCAGATTATTTGGCGAATCCACTTTTACAGGATGTGTTTGGAGGTAATGACGACATCATATCACCTGGTACGTTTTTTTCATTCGATAACCAAGATGGTATTGAACAGCGAGCCATTTACCACTTGGTCGAATCTGATTTTGATGGTGCTAACTGGGTTTTGATAACTACACAGCCAGAAACCGCATTGTTTGCGATTATAAATCGCTTAGTACTGAAGACTTATTTTTTGCTTGGATTATTCATAGTCATTGCTGTAATCACATCAAACTTTTTGTTAAAAATAATGCTATCTCCGATACAGACTATTACAACTGCAATGCAGAATATTAGTGATTCTAAAAGTGGTGATGGATTGAAAGCCGAGATTGATTATCGAAATTTTCCGTCAGAATTAATGCCGCTTTTCAACACCTTTAAGAGTTTAATGAATAGTCTTTTACGGAATAAAGAGGAGAGGGACCAGCGAGAATTTTTACTGAAAAAAATAGTCGAATCAACTGCCGAAGGTATTGTTGTTGCTGATAGTTCCAATGACATATTGTATCTCAGCGAGCATTTGGTGCCTGTTTTTGATGTACCCCATGGCAATTACATAGGCGAACCCCTAACAGATGTCATCAAAAATGTAGCGGTATTGAGGGCTGTGCAGATGGCTGGTAGCGGCAGTCACTCTACCCAGGAATTCAGCATTGCTAACCGCGATTCAAGAGCACTGGAAACTTGGATTATTACTATGTTGGAATTGCATTATTCAAATAGCGATGATTCAACAGCACCTGGTAGTATCTATGTATTCGAAAATATCACTGGTAGGGCTGCCGCGAATGCGCTAAAAAACAAAATTTTAATGACAACAGCCCATGAATTTAGAACACCACTAACTGTTATTCGCGGCTATGTGAGCCTGTTGATGCACTCGCAATTGGACGAAAAATCCCAGAAAGGGTTGTTACGGGAAATCGAAGTTGGAGCCCTTTCATTGTCTAATATTGTGGATGACCTGTCTGTCCTACATGACCGAAATGGTGGATTCTCGCCCATAATAGAGGTTGTTGACTGTAATCTTGGTGCTGAAATGAAGAAAGTGTTCAATGAGGTGCAGGATATGTATCCATTTCGTAAATTTGATCTTCAAGCTGAAGACCGTGAATTGAGAATTCGAGTGGATAAATCCATGTGTACGGCCACGATCAAACATCTTCTGTACAATGCGATTAAGTTTTCAGATAACCAATCGGTCGTTGCTGCGGATATGAGAGTCGCTGGTGATGCCTTTTTGATTTCTGTGACGGATCAGGGTATTGGGATTGCGGAGGATGAAATTCCCCGCATATTTGATCAATTTTATCGCTCGGATACTTCAGACACTGCAAGGGAAGGGATGGGTTTGGGTTTGGCGGTAGCGAAGGTAATGGCCGATGTGCACAAAGGCAGTATCAAGGTCAACAGTAAATTGGGAATAGGAACCACTGTAACCCTAAGTCTGCCGGTTGAGTGACGGTATAATCACCTTTAGATTCTTGTAGTATTTA
>ERZ767114.217-NODE-217-length-38157-cov-3.506696_pt1 | contig 38157 bp, 24 predicted proteins | sample MGYA00374952_ERZ767114 | MGnify/ENA primary metagenome ERZ767114 (study PRJEB28939, sample SAMN06267156) | marine metagenome | isolation source: Columbia River Estuary | place: USA:Columbia River Estuary, USA | collected 2012-05-05 ... | reverse complement strand
AGACTGGATATCCCGGTCATTACGCAGGGCCGGGGTGCGGACGCCGCTGCGGTCGCTCATGACGCATTAAATTCCGCACTCGCAAAAGACATTGACGTGCTAATAATCGATACTGCTGGTCGATTGCACAACAAGAAGAATTTAATGACGGAGCTCAGTAAGGTGCGCCGAGTCATGGAGAAGGTGGTTCCGGATGCACCGCACGAGGTACTTTTGGTTTTAGACGGTTCGACCGGACAAAATGCGTTACTCCAAGCCAAAGCATTCTCAGAGGCGACAAAAATCACCTCATTAGCCGTAACAAAATTGGACGGGACCGCGAAAGGTGGCGTCGTGATAGGCATCTCCGATCAGCTAAGCGTTCCCGTAAAGTTTATCGGAGTCGGTGAAGGCATGGAAGACCTACAACTGTTCAACCCTGAGGCCTTTGCTTCAAGCTTATTTAACAAATAATCCAGTATGCGTGCACGTAGTAGCAAAAAGAACAGCATTAATGTTGTGACGCTTGGGTGTTCAAAGAACATCTACGATTCTGAAGTTTTAATGGGTCAACTCAAAGCCAACGGTAAAGAGGTGACACACGAAGCGTCAGAAGAAGAGGAGGGCAATATTGTTGTGATCAATACATGCGGGTTTATAGATAACGCGAAGCAAGAAAGTATTGATACGATCTTGCACTACGCTGATAAAAAGCAACGTGGAGAGGTAGATCATGTTTATGTAACAGGATGTTTATCAGAAAGATATAAGCCGGATCTTGAAGCTGAAATTACGGATGTAGATGCCTACTTCGGTACGCGCGATATGCCATTGTTGCTGAAGACATTGGGCGCAGATTACAAGCATGAATTGGTAGGTGAGCGTATGACTACGACGCCAAAGCATTTTGCCTATTTAAAAATTGCAGAAGGTTGCGACCGTCCGTGTAGTTTTTGTGCCATTCCATTAATGCGTGGTGGCCACAAATCAACACCGATTGAAGATTTGGTTACAGAAGCTGAAAAATTGGCGGCAAAAGGGGTCAAAGAATTGATTCTCATTGCTCAGGATTTGACGTACTATGGGTTAGATCTATATAAAGAGCGCAGATTAGGAGCGCTATTAAAAGAGCTCGTCAAAGTAGAGGGAATTGAATGGATTCGCCTGCATTACCTTTTTCCATCTGGATTCCCGCAAGATGTTTTGGACATTATTCGCGAGGAGCCGAAGGTGTGTGATTATATAGATATTCCGCTGCAGCACATTGCTGATCCCGTGCTTAAAAGCATGCGTCGTGGTACTACAAAAGCGAAGACGGATGCCTTATTGGCGATGATGCGCGAAAAAGTGCCGGGCATTACCATTCGTACTACGTTGATTGCCGGTTATCCCGGGGAAACGGAGGAAGACCACCAGGTCGTATTGGATTGGGTTCGCGAACAGCGTTTCGACCGATTAGGTGTCTTCGCCTACAGCCACGAAGAAAACACACACGCCTTCAAGCTTGAGGACGACGTTCCAGCGGAAGTGAAGCAACAACGCGTTGACGAAATCATGGCCATCCAAATGGATATCAGTCGCGAACTGAATGAGCAGAAAGTAGGCAAGGAATACCGCGTACTGATCGACCGTAAGGAAGGTGCTCATTTTGTCGGTCGCACGGAATTCGACAGTCCGGATGTAGATAACGAAGTGCTCATTCCAGCTGAGGATATTTATCTGAAAATCGGCGATTTCTGCACGGTTAAAGTCATTGAAGCGCACGATTACGATCTCATTTGCGAGGTGCTCTAAACCTTGATTCGCGTCTAAAATAGCGGTGCGAAATTCTAGAAATTAGTTGAAAGAGTTTTTCACAAATCGATGAGGAAAACTTCAATTTTCTACAGTTGTAAATAGATGGAATTGGCTTGGGCAAACGTTATATTTGTTTATATGCGTATTTCCTCCACCATTCAAATTTTTCTACTACTGCTCAGCAGCCATGGCTTTATGCATGCAGCCTCACTGCAAGAGGATACTACCGCTCATGCAGATCTCGTTGAAGTGCAGTGGGAATTGGTGCGCTCGCCGGCAACTTTTGAACCGGCGGGATGGCAATCTATGGAAGTCCCTGCACTAACCAGAGTGCAAGCCATAAAAATGGGACTTACAATCAACGATTTTGTAGACGAGCGCTTTGATCCAGTGAAGGGAAAGCAGGCCGTGAGTCGTTATTATGGACTAGAATCTGATTACGCGCTTCAAGCTACTGTGAAAGCAGCGCCAGGAACAGTGTTATTAAGTGCAGTAGCCGACGAAGGTCGGATAAAACTGCGCGAGCTTGAATCTGCCAATCCTCATTTAACGCGTGATGTTTTGCCGAAGGGTGCAGCGCTCTATGGAGTGGAATGGATACCCGGTCCTAATGATTGGAACGCGTTAGTAGAAGAGCAGCAGACGTATGAAGCGGCCCTTCTTGCACAATATGAGAAGCGCAGAAAACAAGTATTGTCCTTTATGCCGGATCCGTCCATTCATGACGCCATCACCTATACGGTGCGCTCCGGGGACTATTTGGGTAAAATCAGCACAACTTTCGGCGTGAAAGTAAGTGACTTACAGAAGTGGAACAGTATAAAAAGCAACATAATCTATCCCGGTCAAAAATTGACCGTTTGGGTATCTTCGAATAAGCGCGAATCCCTTCAAGTAGCAGCTGCTGAGCCGAAAAAAAATCCTAAAGTAGCTCCAACATCTGAAAAAGATACTCTGAAAAAAGAGGTATTGGCTTTAGCAGGTGCATATATTACCTATGAGGTCAAGCCGGGGGATACTTTGTGGGACATTGCCAACAAGTTTCCAGGTGTCAGCGCAGATAATATTAAGACTTGGAATAAAGTCGACGAATTGATCAAAGCAGGTGAACGCCTAAAAATCAACACCCTAACCATTACTGATTACTCTCCCGATAAATACCCTAGTACCCTTTAGGGCATGAATAAACCGGCACATTTTTTCTTATTTCTATTTGCATTAGGTACCCTAATGCTGGGACTGAGTTTTCTTTCTCCAAAAGAGAAATGGCAGGTGGGTCCATTCGAGATTGGGTATTATACCCCGAGTGAATTACTAGGTGCGCTTTGGTCCGAAGATAGTACTGTAGACAAAGCAATTGTGGTTCCGGAAAATTTGGTTTTAGATGCGCTCATAGAAGAAACAGACACTGTGACGACCCCATTACTCTCGGAGGAAACCGAAATGTTGCCGGTAGCGGAACCGGTTGTTTTAGATACCGCTATACAGTTGTCCGATGTGAAGCTCTTCGCTCCATTCTTTGAAGGATTGGAGCGTTTATCAGCCGATCCCAATTCTCGAGTTAGAGTGCTTCATTTCGGGGATTCGCAATTGGAAGGTGATCGTATTACCATGCAATTACGCGATGCCTATCAGCGCAACTACGGCGGTACTGGCTTCGGTTATGTAGCACTCCAACCGCTGGTCGCACCATCTTCTCTGGCTTTTGAAAATGAAGAAGGGCTCGCACGCAAGACGGTTTTTGGACGTCGCGATACTGCCTTTTTAGATATGAAATATGGGCATTTAGGTTCTTTCACTTTAGTGGAACCGAACGATAGCGGTCAATTTGTAGGGAGCGTAGCATTCAAAAAACGCAAATGGGGATACAGTCGAGCAAGAAATTTCACAACGGCTAAAATGCATGTAGAGGGCGCATCACCCTCCATTGTCCAGATTTTGGTGGCCGATTCTATTTATTCTACCCGCATCTTTCCAGCTGGCGAGTGGACGCTTGCGATCGATGTCCCGAATGACGATAAATTTTCAATGCGTATCAATTCTAAGCAACAGATTCGCGTTTATGGCATCAGTTTCGAAAGTCCCTTTGGTTTTCATGCGGATAACGTAGCTATGCGCGGTGCATCTGGGATGATTTTCACAAAAATGAACAGGGTGCAGTTCAAAGCTTCCTTAGAACGCGAGGCCTATGACTTAATCATTTTGCAGTTCGGTGGTAATGCCGTGCCTTATTTAAAGGATGAGGCGCATGTCGGTAGGTTCGCTCGCGCTTTAGCAAGGCAAGCGGATTATTTGAAAAGACTCCACCCCAATGCAGCCTTCTTATTTATAGGCCCTTCGGATATGGCACGAAAAAATGGACTGGCATTTGAGAGTTATCCTTTGTTGGAAGAACTTACCCATCGGTTGCGTAATGAGCTTCTATCACGAGGTATTGCATTTTGGGATTTATACGATGTTATGGGTGGTTCGGGCTCCATGGTCAAGTGGGTGGATGCTAAACCAGCATTAGCAGTAAGGGATTATATTCATTTCACCCCCAAAGGCGCTAGCAAAGTTGGTGCATCGCTTGTCAGAGCCTTGAAAGTATTAGAAGACCAGTACAACGCTTTGATCGCCATAGAACGTGTTGAAATGCAGCGTTTGGCTGATTCAGCGGCATTATTCAAGCAAATGAATCAAGGCACAGGTGCCGTAACAGGATCCAGAGAATGAAGCAAAGACTTGCCTTATTGTTCATTGCGTTCACGTTAGTTCTCCAAGGACAAGAGTCTCTGGGTGCTCTTTCGTTGAAATATCCTTTTTTAGATACGACGAAACAGTCGCTCCAGTATTTTGGATCAGAAGACGCTTTGGAGTATTTCTTTAAGAAATTGGATTGTACCATATTTGAAGAGGAGGGAAAAGTGAACGTAGTACATATGGGCGGTTCTCACGTTCAAGGCGGTACGCTGAGTCACGCGATGCGAATGAATTTGGCCCAATTGGCCCCAGAATTAAATGTCGAGCGTGGTTTCTTTTTCCCGCACCGATTGGCGAATACCAATATGCCCGGTAATATTTATGTGAAAAAAATGGGAACATGGGAGGGATGTAGAAATTCCATACCACGAAATAATTGTCCATGGGGTTTCAGTGGGATTGATGCCATAACACGCGACAGAGACGCCGGTTTCGCATTGCAAAGTTTTAGTGGGGCTGGGGAAGCCTATGCATTTAAAGAACTTCGAGTGTTTGAGCATTACCGGAGTAACACGATGGTACCCGTTTGCACACCAGTACCGGATAGTACCTACGTGGACACGGCGGCAGGTGTACGCTGTTGGTTTTTTAATGCACTAGTGGATTCCGTTGCGGTTTCTTTTGATGCCGCAGAAGAGGGCGAATCTCAGTATACTTTACAGGGTATACAAATGGTGCGCGATGAGCCAGGCTTGATTTACCATGCCCTGGGTGTAAATGGGGCGGCAACGAAGTCATTCTTGCGCAGTGAGAATTTTATTGAGCAGGGGGCCTATGTGGCACCCGACTTGGTCATATTTGGACTGGGAATCAATGATGCATACAAGCCAGACAGTGATTGGCATCCAGAGGAATATAAGGCACGATACGATACACTTGTGGATTGGTTCCGCACCATCAATCCAGATTGCGCCTTTATTTTTATGACCAACAACGACAGTTATTACAAGCGACGCACCCCAAACAAACATGCTTTGGATGTAGTACGTGTGATGGAACAGTTGAGTAAAGAACACGATGCCGCAGTATGGGACCTTTTCGGGGTCATGGGCGGTTTAAACAGTATAGTACTCTGGGAAGAACATCGTCTGGCGAAATCAGATAAAATTCACCTTACTAGAGCGGGCTACCGATTGAATTCGGATCTTCTGTTTTGGGCCTTTTGGGAGGCCTATGAGCAGCATTTAAAAGCACTCGCCCCATGATGGAACAGTGGAATATTGTAGAGTGGTTCACCTACCAACAGGATAGTCCGTTGCTTTTCACGCAGCGCTATTTCTGGGTATTCTTTGCATTGGTAATGGGTGGCTATAGTCTTGTGTATAAACACACCGCCCGTCGTAACCTCTTTCTATTCGCTGTCTCCTTATTTTTCTACTACAAGACGAGCGGCTTCTACTTCATTATCTTACTATTCTCGACAATCGTAGATTTTGGTATTGGTTGGGCCATATTTAAGAATAAGGTACGCTGGCAACGTCAAGCCCTAGTCGCTTTGAGCGTCGTGGTGAATCTTTTTGTCCTGGGGTATTTTAAGTACGCTTATTTTGTTGCGGATTTTCTCCAGGATTTAACCGGAATTGAATTGGAAGTAATCAACCAATTCGCGCTATGGACCAACAATGCTGTTGGTACTAATTTCGTTTTCGATCGAATCCTATTGCCCGTTGGAATCTCCTTTTTCACCTTTCAAACCATTTCGTACAGCGTAGATATTTACCGGGGTCATGTAAAGCCGGTTAAAAATATCTTTGACTTTGGTTTTTATGTCAGTTTCTTCCCACAATTGGTCGCCGGTCCCATTGTTCGCGCATCCGAATTTATTCCACAGCTGCATCAACCTTATGCGCTGACAAAAGAGCGAGCAGGTTTAGCAGTATTCTGGATTTTAAATGGATTGCTCAAAAAATTGGTACTTGCGGACTACCTCGCGGTCCAATTCATCGATCGTGTTTTCGATAATCCTCAGCTGTACAGCGGTTTTGAAACCATGAGTGCACTCTTTGGCTACTCCATGCAAGTCTACGCAGATTTCTCGGGCTATACGGATGTCGCTATCGGTATTGCAATGCTCTTAGGATTCACTTTACCTAAAAACTTTAACAGCCCCTATAAGGCTTCTTCAGTTGCGGAATTCTGGCGTCGCTGGCATTTATCATTGTCGACTTGGTTGCGCGATTACCTGTATATCCCATTAGGTGGAAATAGAACCGGTTCCATTGCATCTTACCTTATTGTATTCCTCTTTTTAGTGATGATTGCATTAGTGGTGGATCAGCCATTACTATCCGTATTACTGGGCGTGCTATTCGCAGGAGGTTATTTACTCATGCGCTACAGTATGACGGCAGAGCGTTGGGTTAACACGAACATCAACCTCATGCTGACCATGATTTTTGGGGGTCTTTGGCACGGTTCCTCTTGGAATTTTGTTACCTGGGGAACGCTGAATGGTGTGGGCTTAGTAGTCTACAAGAATTGGAAGAAAATTTCACCATGGGCAGACAAGTCACGCTGGTACAATAGGGCCATAGGTTTAGTGATCACTTTGGTATTTATCACCTTTACTCGTGCATGGTTCCGTTCCCCTACCTGGGACGGTGCTATTCAAATCCTTGCTAAAATTCCAAACGATTTTGGGTGGTCTACCGTTGGCGGAGTGCTCGCTGGGAATTGGAAATATTTTACAGTCCTTATACTGGGCTATTGCATCCACTGGATCCCTAGCGTTCACAAGGCACGCCTTCGCCAGGCCGTGAGCAACGCACCCGCCTGGGCGTTGTTCGCGCTCGCTCTTGCTGCAACCATGGTCATTTATCAAATCCTTAGTGCTGAGGTTCAGCCTTTTATTTACTTTGCATTTTAACAGCTACTACTTATCTTGAGGAAAAGCTAAAAATGGATGTTTAAGGGACATAAGAGGATAGGTTTCTGGGGGATAACGGCATTATTTGCGTTGTTCACATCGAGTTGCGACCAACCGCCGGTAACCGTCGGTCCATTCTTCATACCACTGTACGAAGCCGGCGAGCAGTTTATCTTTCGTGGTTTGCATGCTGTAGATGATAGTGTAGTTTTAATTGGCGGTTCTGAAGGTAGTTTTTGCTTTAGTCTTGACGCAGGAATCCATTGGGAATTCATGCAAATTTCCGACGCCCCAGAGAGTCAGTTTCGCAGCGTATGGGCCCTAGATCATTCTCGTTTCATCGCCGTAAGCGCTGGGGCGCCTTCCTACATTTACTTTACCGAAGACCGCGGTGCACAATGGACGCGGGTATTTTCCGATACTGCACAATCTACTTTTCTAGACGGCATCACATTTGCAAATGATACTTTAGGCTGGGTTTTTGGCGATCCCGTAAATGGACGTTTTAAACTTTTACGGACCATAGATGGCGGTCGGCATTGGGCTGAGATAGAAGGGCCAATCGCAATAGACGGTGAGGCTGCATTTGCTGCAAGTGGATCTTCTATTCTTTACCACGATTCAACACTGAGCATTGTAACTGGCGGAACCGTCTCGCGTATACACATGTTACCAAATGAAGGGAAAAATTGGGTAGCCAAATGGCTAGAGTTACCTCAAGGACTTCCCAGTCAAGGTGCATTCGCTCACGATTGGCACCACGGTCGTTACATCATTGTAGGAGGTGATTACCTCTACGATACTGCCGCATTGGGTAATAGTATAGAATACGATCCTGAAAGTGCTTATACAGGGATTGATAATTTTAGTAATCTTCCGTATAGTTCTGACGTAGTAAGTGCTGGACAGAATGTGTATTTTACAGGGACTGCGGGTATGTATTATGCGGATTCTATTTTACATGAATTGGATACTACAGCCATGCACAGCCTCGCGTACAGTGGAAAATATGTATTTGCTTCCGGCCCAAAGGGTCGCATAGGACGTATTTTCCAAGGAACGCAAACAGAGTTAAATGAGTTTAAACGAGCAGTAAATAAACGATGACAAAATCAGGTATACCCCCCGTAACCTTTAAGAGAATCGCTACTGCTATGGGCTTTTCACCAATGGCGAAGGCAAACCTAGCAGAAGTCTACCGGATCGCTCAGAGATGTGATGCACAGATGTACGTGTTCCATATCGGCGTATGGAACGACCGCTGCGAGATGACTTACACGGGTTTCTTATCAGAGCTAGGTATATCAAAGTCCGACGTAGAATTGGTCTGCAAGGAGGGTGATCCTAAGGAAGAATTACGAATGCTTTGCCAAGAAAATAGTATCGACTTACTTGCTTTAGGCGCTCTAGTCCGAGAGCACATGTTTAAGGTTTTTACGGTCAGTATTGCTCGTGATGTTTGCCGGAAGGCGAAAGTGAGCTTATTGTTATTGACCGACAGTAGAGTGGAGGGTATGCCTTGTGAGCGCATTGTGGTCAACGGTTTAGACCACCCTAAAACTTTAGATACTATTCGTACCGCCTTATGGCTTGGGTCGAAATTGGGTAGTAAAGAGCTGTTTGTTGTGGATGAATTAAGTGAAAAGTCCTTGATTAAACCGGACGACGATAAAAGCCAATTAAACAGCGAGCGTAAAAGAAAGCAAATCGAACGTGAGCAACACAGCCGCATTGAAGATATGCTTCAAAATTGTCAGGTTCCAGTAAATCTAGATATCAAAGAACAGCATGTTTTTGGCAAGCGCGGATATACCATTGCTCATTACGCAAAAGCAAAACGAGCGGACCTTTTGGTTGTGAATTCACCCGATACAAAACTAGGACTGTTCGATCGAATTTTTAAGCACGATTTAGAGTACATATTGGCCGATCTACCATCGGACGTTCTCATTGTTCATACCACTAAAGACAATGCCTATGAATAAGCCGAGTAGTGGATTTAAAGGCTTCAAAGAAAATTGGCAGGCCGATCTAAAAGCCGGATTTGTAGTTTCGTTGGTAGCGCTACCCATTTCGATAGCGTTGGCATTAGCCTCAGGCGCACCCGCTATTGCAGGCCTAATGGCCGCTGTAGTTGGTGGAGTAGTCGTAGCGCATCTAGGCGGTTCGTACGTAACCATAACCGGAGCTGGTAATGGATTAGCTGTAGTCACTTTAGCTGCGATCACGACTTTAGGAAACGGAGATATGCTTGCAGGGTATTATATGGCGCTGGGAGCTATTGTTGTCAGTGGTGTTTTGCTATTCCTGTTGGGATCCGTCCGTTTAGGCGTATTGGCCGATCTTTTCCCCACCTCTGCCGTGCAAGGCATGTTGGCTGCCATTGGTATCATCATTTTGGCGAAGCAAAGCCACGTGATGATTGGAATTTTAAATCCTGAAAGCACCGCTCCTATTCCCTTGTTACTGGAATTCGTCAATTCTATAGAGGCCCTGTTTTGGGCGGATGCAGGGACATGGAAAACGGCTGGGATTGGACTATTCAGTTTGCTTCTGCTTTCAGTATTTCCTAAGATTCGTGCACAATGGGTACATTCTGTGCCGGCTCCGCTTTGGGTAGTTATTATTTCTGTTGCAGTTCAGATGATAGGTACGCGCATTTTAGGTACGAGTTTCTTTCCTGAAAAGTACCTTGTAAATATACCTGCGGACTGGATGTCTGCTTGGCGTATGCCCGATTTCTCTGGTATTACCAAAGGTCCATTCTGGGGTGCAGCAGTATCATTAACCTTTATCGCGAGCATTGAAAGTTTACTCTCCATAAAAGGTATGGACCGTCTAGATCCATATAAGCGTCGCTCAAATGTCAACAAAGACCTGCGCGCTGTGGGTATAGCAACCGCCTTATCTGGATTGGTAGGAGGATTGAGTGTGGTAACGGTTATTGCCCGGAGTTCTGTAAATGTGAGCAATGGTGCTAAAACGCGTTCGGCCAATTTCTTCCATGGTATTCTCATCTTAGTTTTTGTCTTATTTTTTCGGACGCTATTAACACAAATCCCGCTTCCAGCATTAGCGGCTATATTAGTGTTTACAGGGTATAAGCTATTAAATCCATCACAATTCAGCCGTATCGCGAGTGTAGGTCTAGAGCAGCTTTTCCTGTTTTTCTTTACGCTCTTTGCGACGCTTGTCTATGGGTTGATAATGGGTATAGCATTAGGTATGTTGGCGACATTTGTTGTGCAAGTATTTATAACAGGCTCAGGCATCGATATTCTGCGTTATTTCTACCGTCCTAATACATTATTGTATGAAGAGGATGAACAGAAATTCATCTTAAACATTAATTACTTCGCTAATTTCTTGAATTACCCCAGGTTAAAGAGTAAGCTGGATAGTGTACCAACGAATGCGACGCTTATTGCTGACTTCTCAAATACGCAATTCGTTGACCATACTGTAATGGATCACCTTTCGGGGTATACAGAGCTTTTTGATCAAAAAGGAGGTAGCCTCGAACTTGTGGGGTTAGAAGCCTTCGCTCCAACTTCTTCACACCCTTTAGGTGTGCAGTCACGTGCAAATCGTTCAAAGTTCCGAATGCATGTTTCTGCAGGTAGTGCGCAAGGCGCACGATTAAGCGCGAAGCAAGAAAAATTGAGTGCATTTGCCGTACTCAATGGATTGAAATTTATAGCGTGGCCCCAGTCTAAATGGGACGAATTAGTGGAGCAGTTTAAATACTTCAATCACCGTCGTATCGATTACACTACTAACCTTCTAAAAGATGTTGATCAAAACTTCTATGCTTTGGAGGTAAGCTCACACAGTGGTGAGTTTATTATGAAAGACAGTCAGCATTTGGCTTGTGTTGTTATGGATCCTCAAGTATCCAATTTACCCGAATTTGTTTTGGATCGAGAACGAATATTCTCGCGTTTGGCACAATATACAGGGGTAAAAGATGTGGAGATTGGTAATCCGGTATTTGATGCGAAATTTAAATTGAAAGGTCCCGATCCTAAGGCAATCAGGGCATTCTTCACTAAGAAATGTGTGGACTTTTTACTCGAGCATCCCGGTTTCCATATGGAGAGTAACGGAAAAGCTATCCTAATATTCCATAAAGAACGTGTTGCAAGTGTGGCAGAGTTCAAATTGATGGTTAGTTTTGCACGCGATTGGGCGAAGCAGATATAAGTACCATCTTTAAAGCCTACGAATAGAACCTTTGCCTAATGCTAATGCGCTGTGGGACGCTGACTGTCCTTAGCTTTAAGAGCAGCGGCTAACGAATAAAGAACCATTCACAATGAGTAATGATTTAAAAACCACAGCACTGACCCATGTTCATGAAGCTTTAAGTGCGAAAATGGTACCGTTCGCTGGGTACAGCATGCCGGTTCAATACAACGGATTAAAATTAGAGCACGCTGCAGTTCGCGAGGCGGCGGGAATGTTTGACGTGAGTCACATGGGTGAATTCTTCCTCGATGGGCCGCAAGCACTCGACTTTCTACAATTGGTAACCTCTAACGACGTAAGCCGATTACTACCGGGTAAAATCCAATACAGCTGTATGCCAAACGCACAAGGCGGTATTGTAGATGATTTATTAGTGTACTGCTTCTCCGCGCAGCATTTTATGCTGGTCGTGAATGCATCGAACATTGAAAAGGACTGGAACCACCTCATGCATTATGCACCACAGTTTGATGTCACACTCCGTAATCAGAGTGAGGACTACAGTCTATTAGCCGTGCAAGGTCCGAACGCTATCCCTTTGCTTCAAACGCTCACGGAGATCGATTTAGCAGCTATCAAATACTACAGTTTTACAGTAGACACTTTGGCTGGAATAGACGATGTTATAATATCCGCAACAGGTTACACGGGTTCAGGAGGTTTTGAACTGTATGTTCCCAATGCGGTAGCTGAATCACTCTGGGAAGCCATAGTTAAAGCAGGTGATTCCTATGGATTGTTGCCTGCAGGTCTGGGAGCGAGAGATACCCTCCGTTTAGAAATGGGTATGGCGCTCTACGGAAACGATATTGATGATACTACGAGTCCTATTGAAGCAGGTCTTTCGTGGATCACTAAATTTACCAAAGACTTTGTCTCCTGCGAGCTCTTTCAGGCCCAGAAAGAAGCAGGTGCGGAAAATAAGCTTGTTGGCTTTGAGATGATAGATCGCGGTATTCCTAGGCACGATTATCCTATCGCAGATGCATCTGGAGTCGTGATTGGTCGTGTTACGTCAGGAACGAATAGCCCTTCAACAGGTAAAAATATTGGAATGGGGTATGTGCCTACAGCCTTGTCAAAAGAAGGTTCAACATTTTTCGTTATGATTCGTAATAAGCCAATCAAAGCGCAGGTGGTAAAACTCCCGTTCTACAAGAAATAAGATCTGTAAGGACAAAACGAAAAAGACGCATCTTTCGATGCGTCTTTTTTTTATGCAAAAAAAAGTGGCGTTGCTTTCCCTCAACGCCACTTTAACCCAAATACAAACAGAGTGAACGGAAAGATTGTTATGCGTTTATAATGCTGCTTTAACAGCCTGACCAGCGGGATGGTGGCTGTAACGGTCTAAATATTCAGCAACACTGTACGTATATTCTTTACAACGGTTGTGATTTAAGCACTTTACCTCACGGACCGCTCCAGCCTCAGCATCCAGAAAGATTTCAATAACGCTTTCAGGATTGTTGATGGTGTAAAGTGCGGTTTGTGTAGATGATGCAGTACTTAATTCAGTCATTGTTACATGTTTTTAAATTGAAATCAATAAACTCAAATATTTATTGAACAGACTGCAAAAATACAACAATAAAAGTGAATTTAAAACAAAACCGAGAACAATCGGATGCCTTAACCCCATAAAAATATGGTAACATGTCCAATTATCAAGTAATTTAGCGTAGCTAACAAAACCTAGTTACTCATTATGAAGATTGATAAACTCGACAAGCAGATTCTGGAGTATTTAGTAAAGGATGCACGTAAACCCTTTACTGAAATCGCCAAGGATTTATTAGTTAGCCCGGGCACCATTCATGTTCGCGTTAAGAAGATGGAACAAATGGGTATCATTAAAAGCACTTCAATAAGTGTCGATTATGAAAAATTAGGCTTCGGCTTTATCGCCTATATAGGGTTGTATACCTCAAGATCGTCAACTTCACCTCAAATTATAGATTCGCTCGGGAGTGTACCAGAAGTAACAGTGGCACATTTGGCTACCGGCAAATATGGAATTTTCTGTAAAATTCGTTGCCGCGATGCTTCCCATGCAAAGGATGTTATCTTTAGAATTAACGATATAGAGGGTGTAGAGAATACTGAAAGTATGATTAGTCTTGAGGAAAGTATTAATTCAAATACAGGACTGCTTAAACTTATTATTGAAGATGGTAAATAATTAACCTATTGGTAATTACATAGCAGAAGGGCCCGGTACATTTGTACCGGGCCCTTCCGTTTCACTTAGGTTTGTAGTCATTAGTAATATGCAGGACGGCGTACACCGGTGAAGTGCTTTGCAAGGCGAAGTACCTGTCGACTGTACCCATATTCGTTGTCGTACCACACATAGAGTACGGCAGATTTCCCATCTTCTGTGACTTGTGTAGCATTTACATCATAGATGGATGGGCAGGGATTTCCAACGATATCAGAGGAGACCAATTCGTTAGACGTGTTGTAATGAATTTGCTCCACCAATGCACCAGATAAAGCGGCTTCTTTTAAGCTGTGGTGCATGGTTTCTAGATCTGTGGGATGTTCCAATTGCAGGTTTAGAATGGCCAACGAACCGTTAGGTACGGGCACTCGGATGGCAGAAGAGGTGAGTTTTTTGCCTAATCCTGGAATGCATTTGTCGACTGCTTTGCCCGCTCCAGTTTCCGTGATGACCATGTTCATCGCAGCCGCTCTACCACGTCGATACTTACTGTGCATATTGTCCACAAGGTTTTGGTCGTTCGTGTATGCATGAATAGTTTCGAGGTGACCGCGTTCAATGCCGAAGTGATCGTTTATTACCTTGAGTACAGGAGAAATAGCATTTGTGGTGCAGCTCGCTGCAGATATTATTCGATCACTCTGAGCAATACTGCTTTGATTGACGCCATGAACTATGTTCGGTATTCCTTTACCGGGTGCGGTCAGTAGTACTTTATCGACGCCTTTTCCTTCTAAATGTTTACTAAGGGATGATTCGTCCCGGAAGGCGCCTGAGTTGTCAATAAGTAGGGCTTTGTTGATGCCGTAGGTTGTATAATCCGCTTTGGTGGGGTCCGGAGCAGGTATAAAATAAACGGGGCGGCCGTTAATGATTAGTGCGAGGTTTTCTTCATCGACCTTTAAGGTGCCGGGAAAATCTCCATGCACAGAATCGATTTTCAAAAGCGAAGCTCTTTTGTGTAAACTTGCTGCATCAATACTTCGAACTGCTACTGCGCGCAGTCGGAGTTGATTGCCACTTCCTTCTTGAACGATTAATTCTCTAGCTAATAATCGGCCAATGCGACCAAAGCCAAACAGTATTACATCGCGAGGTTCTAGGGTAGTAGGCTTAAAGAAGCTACCTAAATGGTCCATGATCCAATGGTCAGCCGTATCATCCGTTTGCGACCATTCGTGAGTGATACGGCCGATGTCGAGCTTCGAATGCTCGATAGCGGTTCGCTTGAGAGCAAGAAGCATCTCCAGCGTATCTTCAACGCGGATGGCTTTACCGACAAAATCCGAGGCGTACTGGTGCAATTCCAATACTTGGCTTGCGCTTTTATCCCGGAGCTGGTTACGGAACATGGTTATTTCAATGCCTCTGTTGTAAAAGAGTTCGTGTACGCAGGCACTTACATCCACTGCGAGGCGTTCGTTCTGGATACGATGCCTCACTTTCTGAGTATACTCTTGTTGAGCAATCATGTGATAGTTTTTGGTGGTTCTAAGTACAAAGTTAGGGCAGGATATTAGAGATAAAAAGGTTTATTTGTACTTGTTAAGCAGCTATTAAACAGTCATTTAAGTGGGTTTTAAACAGTGTAAGTTGTACACTTTTACGAATGACTTTGGCGTAAAAAAAATCCCCCAGCTGATCGGTTACGTTCAGTGGGGGAGTGTACCAGGGCAATGAAGCACTATTACCACTCAAAAGCGTAGTAATTTGCTTTACCATTGGGTTCAAATCCTTGGATAAGGACGCCGTCGCCTGGGTTGAACTGTCGTACAAGTCGTTCAAAACTTTCAACGTTCTCTACATAAACGTTATTAAGTTTTACAATGATGAAATCCATAGGTATACCCGCTTTTTGAAATCTACCACCCAATATTTTAGAAACTCTAATGCCGTAGCGAAGTCCTAAGCGGCGCTTGTCTGTACTGCTTAATTCCTCGAGTTCGGCGCCGAAATTGCGAAGTAATTCTTCTTCTTTAGTGAGCATTTCGGTAGTGCCTAGTTTATTTTTGAGTACTACTTCGAAGGCTTTGTTTTTTCCTGAACGGTTCACTACTACTGAAAGTTTTTCTCCAGGTCGACGCTGCCCCAATGCCTCGGTAAGGTCGGCTCCTGAAGCAATGGACTTTCCGTTGACATTTATAATGACATCTCCTTTGGTGATACCAGCGTCGTCCGCCGCTCCTCGGGAAATTACATTTGCTACATAAACTCCTTTATTGACTTCTAAGTTTAATTCTTCGCTTAATGCGGCGGTTACTTCATTATAGTTTATGCCTATGAATGCACGTTGTACTCGCCCGTATTCCTTTAGATCATTAACGACCTTAAGCATGAGGTTGGCAGGGACTGCGAAACTGTAGCCTTCAAAGGAGCCACTTCGAGAAGAAATGGCGGTATTGATTCCTACTAATTCTCCAGCAGTGTTGACTAGCGCACCTCCAGAATTGCCTGGATTAACAGCAGCATCCGTTTGTAAGAAACTTTCAATCGCGCTTTGCTCGTCGATAATATTGATGTCTCGACCTTTTGCAGAAATAATACCCGCTGTAACTGTGGAGGTTAGGTTGAACGGGTTGCCTACTGCAAGAACCCATTGGCCCAATCTGACCTCGTCGGAGTTTGCAACACTCACTTTTGTCAATTCAATTCCCTCTATTTTTAATAAAGCAATATCAGTAGTGGGATCTGCCCCGATCAATTCTGCTTCGTATTCGTCATTGTTTGAGGTCGTCACCACAATGGTCTTCGCACCTTTGATGACGTGATTGTTGGTGACGATATAACCGTCTTCGGTAAGAATAACGCCGGATCCGGAGCCTTCTACTTCAAACTTTTCGGGGGTAGATGGCCGACCAAAGAATAAATCATTGAAAGGGTTGTAGTAATTCTGAACACGCTCGGCAGTGGTCTTCACGTGAACTACCGCTTCCACTGTGCGCTCCGCTGCTGCAACAAAACCTGTTGGAGCAGAGGGCAGTGGACCGTCTGCAGTCAAATTCGCTTGTGAGGCGCCTTGATTTGTATCCTCAATAATGACGGTTTTTCCAGTCCATCCCAAACTGTGCGCGGCTCCAAGCGCCACTAAGCCACCTATAGCAATAAACATTATGGGGCGACCTATGGATTTCAGTAATGCTTTCATAAGGTTCATTCGTTAGATTCTTGTTTCCTTCGTACCTTCATATTGTACACCAAATCAACGCACATACCTCATCGAAACGCATAACTTTAACGCCTTTTAACACCTACTGGCATGTCCTACGTAGAATTTTATAAATACCACGGCGCTGGAAATGATTTTATCCTTATCGATAATCGATCCGGTACGCTGACTGTAACGACCGAAACCATAGCACATTGGTGCCACCGAAATTACGGTGTGGGCGCTGACGGATTAATGTTGTTGGAAGCGCCTAAGGTGGAAAGTGATCACTTTTACATGCAGTATTTTAATTCTGATGGAAGGGAAAGTACCATGTGTGGTAATGGCGGTAGGTGCATTGCGCTGTTTGCTGTGGATTTAGGAATTGCCGCTGAGGGCACGTTGAATTTTCATGCCATTGATGGGCCACATACTGCTGTGATCTCTCAATCGAGCGTTGCCTTAAGTATGATCGATGCCCCTGCTGTTATCTCTCGAAACAATGGTTTCTTTATTGATACGGGGTCTCCACATCACGTTGAGCATCGGGAGCCGGGACCAGATTTTGTAGGCACGGCTCGCCCTATTCGAAATGCATATGGACCAGAAGGTGCGAATGTAAATTTCATTCAAGCGTGTGAAGGCGAACTTTCTATACGTACGTACGAACGCGGTGTAGAAAACGAAACATTGGCGTGTGGCACAGGTGCAACTGCAGCAGCTATGGTTGCAGTAGCGCAGGGCTGGGTGCCTTCTGCACCGGTAAGGCTCTATGCACAAGGCGGAATATTGACGGTTGATTTCAAAGGAAGTGGACCTTTTACAGATGTTGTGCTTACTGGACCTGCAATGCAAGTATTTAAAGGATTGTTACCATTATGATTAAAGTAACGGATAACGGATTCTTGCGCGCACCTGAGCCGGAAGACCTTCAATGGCTTCACGGCATCGAAAATGATGCCTCGCTTTGGTATTTAGGAATAAGTAAGGAGCCGTGGAGTAAAAAAGTGTTGGCCGATTATTTGGCCGCACAACCAGGCAACCTACAACGTGATGGTCAACTTCGCTTACTCTTTGTCTTTAACGGGACAACGGCAGGTGCTATTGACCTTTTTGATTACGACCCTGTAGCTCGTAAAGCTGGAGTCGGAATTGTACTTTCGGAGGCGTTTCGCGGTAAAGGATTAGGTAAAATGGTCCTAAAAGCTTTCGATTCGTATTGCTTTAAGACGCTCGGATTGCATAGTCTTTATGCTCATGTTCCCATGAATAATGATGCCTCCATACAATTGTTCGAACAAAGCGGATATCGTGCGGTTGGAACTTTAGAAGATTGGGTCTGGTTCGACGGTACTCATCAAAATGCACAACTCTTTCAAAAATTAGTTTCATGAGAAAACTGATGGTGATTACCGTAGGCGTGGTTATTCCGGGTCTATTGCTAGTATTGGTTTGGAAAGGCTATAATGCGGTTTTCGAAGCGAATGTCAATCCGGAATTGGCACCCTATGAATTATATGTAGAACCCGGAACCACATTGGAAACAGTATATGAGGCGTGGTTTGAATCCGGCCTATTACTTCAGCCGGAAGGTTTTTACTTGATTGGTAAGAAAAAGGGATTGGATACGCTCAATACGGGACATTACCTCATCGAGGAGGGAATGAGTAGCAATGGAATCGTAAATATGTTGAAAGCAGGGTTACAGACGCCTGTGAAGGTAAGTTTCAATAGCGCTAAGAACCTAAGCGATCTCGCGGACCAATTGAGTCCTCAGCTGATGGTCGATGCAGCTGCTCTCAATGAAGCATTGCAAGCACCCATGGAAGGATGGGAAGGGCCTTTGAAGCAAGGCGCTTTTTTACCCGATACCTATGAGTTCTATTGGAACGCCAGTGCAGAGACTGTTGCAAATAAGCTTTATCAGAATACCATTTCATTTTGGACGCCTTCGCGCATTCGTCAGGCAAATGAATTGGGCTTGACGCCAGGGGAGATTAGCACATTGGCTTCCATTGTAATGAAAGAAAGCAGTAAAGCCAACGACCGTCCGAAAGTGGCTCGTTTGTATTTGAACCGATTGGTAGCAGGAATGAAGTTGCAGGCAGATCCTACGGTCATCTATGCTATACAGCAAGAAAATCCTGCTGCAGTGGTGCAACGTGTTTTGCGAAGAGATTTAACCATTGATTCGCCGTACAACACGTATAAGAATGTAGGTCTTCCCCCTGGACCTATTTGTGTTCCCGAGAAGGCAGCACTATTAGCTGTATTAAACGCGCCTTCGCACGATTTTATCTTCATGTGTGCAGATCCAGATCAACCCGGTTACCATGCTTTCGCACGTGATTATGCAAGTCATTTGGAGAATCAACGCAAATGGACGAATTGGCTAAACAGCCGAAAAATATATAGATAGCTAATTTTTATTGCTTAAAGCCTGCTTCGGGCTAAAAAAAAACACCCCCGCATTCTCGAGAGAAGTGCGAGGGTGAAAAAAAAGAGTTGGTTGTTGTATTACTCTACAATCAAACGTTGAACATCTGTTCCAATAGGAGTAACGGTCTCAACAAGATACATGCCTGCCGCCCATGAGGAGGTCTCTATAGCAAAGGTCTGTATTCCAGAAGTTCCATGAACCGTGCGTTGTTCGAGGATTTGTCCCTGTGTATTTCGCACAGTGATTATCACATCTGCATCGCTTTGGAAGCTGATTGGTAACTGCGCAATCCCTGAAGTAGGGTTCGGGTGGATGTTACCAACACCAATGTTTTGTTCCAATTCTTCTTGACCAATCACATAAATTCTATCGTTGTCACTGGTCTTGTAGAAACAGAAATCGTCAATAGCCCATCCGGCTTTATTAATAGTCTCATCAGAGCCAAAGCGGAATCTAAAGATGGCATTACGCGCTGTATCAACCGCCAGGTTGATGGTGGCTTGTTCCCACCCATTACTCACACCCGTCCAACCTGGTTTGAAGATGTCCAATGAAGTAACAAAACTGGTATTGAACCACGTCGCACCGAAGAGGTTTGTACCTACAGTATGCCAGGAGATACCGCCATCAAAAGTGACATCTACGGTTCCTCCATCATGATAGATTTCGGTTGAGAAAGCATGCATGAATTCGTAGGTATATGTCTGACCTGAATCTAAGCGGAATACTGGTGTATAGAGCGCTGAAGAGTCGCGTTTCTTGTAATTAGAGTCGAGATCAGTCATCCATGCATTCGAACCACTATTTGCAGCAACTAAAGGTGCAATACTTGGCGTCCCCACTTCCCAAGCAGTTAGCCCGTCCTTGACGAATGCATTTAAGGTCAACCATGGTGATATGGCGGGGTCATCAAAATTATTACAGTAAGAACTATCTACAGACATAATGATCTTATCTAGAACAGTAATATCTGCACAGATTTGATCATCACTTGGATCATTATCTGGCTTACTGTCTGGACGTGAAGTGCGTACACAAACGTTGTAAAGTCCACTTGCCGGGCTAACCCAATCTTGATCAAATTCGTACCATGCTGTTTTTCTTGGTACCAATGGCGGATTGAAGACTACCTGCTCCGGGTTAGACCATGTAGTTCCACCATCCGTACTAAATTCAACCAAACAGCTGTCAAGGACTTTCGCACCTGTATTTTTAATCAGGGTCTTCAGGTGGTTGTTCTGATCAGGTACAGGTAAGTATTCCACAGTGGTCACATCGATAGGTGCGGCACTGTTTTGTGGTGGAATGTAAACTTCTACTTTGTCTAAATTCCAACCGTCACTATTTCCTGTTCCCGATTTCATGCGTGCGCGAAGAATTAACGGTGCAGCAGAAAAGTTCCAGGTTGATAATGGCCAAGAAGAGCTTATCTGACCTTGGGCACCGACCCATGCATCGTTTACTGAAGAAGTACCCGTATTATACCAGTTGGTACTTACTACGTTCTGTGGATCCCAGAATCCAAGTGTATTCCATGTTCCACCTCCTTGGAATTCGATCAGTGCAACATCACCGGCTCCTAAATCAACATCGTGAACCAGACGTAGTTCGGCACCTGCTATAGTATCGAAGCCGATAAACCTCGGGAAGTATAAGAATTCTTCAAGACCACCAGGTACATTCTGATTAGGGCGTGTAGCCATACCATTATTGTTACCTAGGGCATTAATCTGATCAACTTTCCATAAGTCTAATGCTCCTGAAACGAAGAATCCTGAAGAATCGCCGTCGTTACAGTTTTCGAAATCTTCTACAAATCCAGATTGAATGTATACTTCCGGCCAACCCGCACTCTTCACATAAGACGAATCGTTCCATGAATGGTTGTCATTTGATTTCGTAGTGTAGGCATGAACTTCAAAAGTACCTTTTGGCCAGGCAACAGTGTTTGTGTTATCTGTTACTAGTACATTACCGCCTGCTGGGATAGAACCACTGTGGGTAAAGGTATATGTAGTGCTAACTCCTGCATTTGTACCACAGGTAGGGGTGACTGTATAGGTTACCGGTATATTGCTTTGGGCGTTCTTACCAAAGTTTCTGACTTTGAATTTTGCTTTCTGAGTCGTTGGGCCACCGACCATATTGATACGTGCTACTGGGTTTTCGATTGCGTCAACGCCAACATCGACATTAGCCTTGTCTACAATAACAATATCGTCGAACGCAATATCTGCAGCGACACCAAAACCGGACTTCTGTGCTATAAAACGAAGCTTAATAAGATTACCCGCTTGTGCACTAAGATCAACCTCGTAGAAAGACCAGTTGTCTTTTTCATCTGTGAGGGTAGTTGTATATGGCGTCATCGGATTCGTCCAGAAGTTATCTCCTGACTTGATCCACTGTACACGAATAGCTCCGATATCAGCTCCATACATATGGTGACGGAACTGAAGAACAGGCTTAGTCATGTTGCTCAAATCCAAACATTTCGATACAAGCGTTGCCGACGCTGGTGAAAGACCATAGTTACCTTCTGTAACTAAATAGTTTCCTTGTGCACTTTTATCGGTGATTGGACCTGAACCTATAGTTGGGGTCCATTCGTTACCTACCATAAATGCAAATTCACCGCTATTACCGGCTGGAAGAGGTGTGAACACATCTAAAGGGAAACTACCGGCATTTCCTGCTGTGTTGTTTCCTGCAGTTGTTCCTGCACCATCAAAGTCTAATACGTAAGGGAAAGTCGAATAGGGCTCTTCATGTACTATTCTGATTGGACCGATAGTGTCGTTTGTGGCAACAGTATCGCCTGGTTGTTCTGTATACACCCAGATGTCATAGATACCGTAACCACTTAGGTTGGGTCCTGTAGCAAAGGTGTAGAAAGTTGAATCACCCGTTTCTAATGTCTTTTGGGTAATGTATTCTGTGTTAGTTTGGTTGGTTGTGGTTCCAGCCGTATTGGTGTAGTCAAATTCCCAAGTAACAGGAACACTATCAAGGCTGGTACACCCGTTATTTTGAATCCATAAATCAATGGTTTCGTTATTCGAATACGAACAATAGCCATTTTCAGGATTAAAGACATCACGCAGCGCCACTTCATAGGTTGGTGGTTCATAAATGCGTATGTTATCAATTGCGACATCACCTTTGAGTGAATTCCCTCTGTTCACAGAGAAACGAATGCGCGCATAGTCTCCTGTAATGTCATTCAATGCAACAGAATAAGTTTTGAAAGGATCAGTTGACTTCGTTTGTTGTTGACCGTCAATACGTGCCAAACCAGTATACGCTGAGGTATTAAACCCAGTATCCGCGGTAATGGCTAGGAAGTCGACGTGTGCGCCATACATGTGGTAGTCGAATTCTAGGATTGCGCAGTTGTAACTTCTTAAATCTAAACAAGGCGTTATAAAGTGTGCCTTATCATTCGAAGAACCTTGTTCAGCTTCTGTGTAAATATATTTTCCGCCACCATTTGGAGAAGCATCACCATCGGGTCCTGTTAAGTTCGTTGCCGTACCCCCAGTTCGAATAGACCATGCAAATCCTATGGTATTTTCGTTGGGTATGACTTTGTAATTTTGTCCATAAGGTGGATTCTGATCAGGGAAGTTACCGCGGTGGCTAACACCTGTAGCTCCTGTACCAGATCCAGCAACCCAGTATACGTTATTTTCAAAATCCTGATCGACAGGTAGCGTAGTTGAATATGGGAAAGAGCTTTGCGTTGTCGTTCCACAAATAGGAGGTAGTCCGGTATCTCTCCAGAATCTGTAAGCGAAAATGGATGCAGATTCTAATGGATCACGGACGACGTTGGGACAAGCACAATCAAAAATACGGACGTACCATTCGATGGTATCGTGGACACCGATATTGCCGAAAGTGTACGTATACTGCGATGAATCAGGACAATTGCTGGAGAACGAAGAAGTCATTAAAGAATCACTCCATGTGCTCCATGAGCTCGTAGAGTAATCATAGCGGCGCATGTAGATCCGCATACTATCAACACCAACATTATCTTTTCCCTTCACGCGTACAGATTGAGTCGGCATGTAGCGTGCGCCAATGGGTTTGGCTGGAACACTCACATTTACCCAATCCATAGTCGGTGGCTCTAATTCACAGGGTGCCCCTTCAACCATAATATTGTCCACAAACCAGCCTTCTAGTGCTGAAGGTGATGGTGTACCCGTTTTATTTGACATGATGAAGCGCAACTTACAGTTGGCATAACCGTATTGCGAGTTAGTATTGTCGTAAGTTCCTAAATAGCTGCTCAAGTCAAATGTTTCGCGCGCCCACCAGTCAGATGCGGTAGTTGGCGTAGGTCCCGTTCCAGTGTTGGAATTACCAATAGTAGGTCCGTACCAATATGGGGTAAGTAGTTGTGACGGGTAAGATAATTCGTTAAACCAACCCTGCGAACTAAACTGAGGACTACCTCCTTGATAATGTGTGCTGGTTAAATTCACCCAAGTCGCTCCGTTGTCACGTGACATTTGGATGAACGCTTTTTGGATGTAACGTATTTTACAAATCTGGTCGAATGTCAACCTGACGTTGGTGTAAGTTACCGTAGTGAAGGCATCCGTTTCGAAAACAATCGAGTCATTCGCATAGATCTGCGTATGAAAGGACGCATTGCCTGTGGTCTTGATGTACGATGTATCGTTCCAAGAGCGCGTGGCGTTGGTGGAATCCGTGTTGTAGTTGGCGGCAATTGAGTCGGCACCTAAGGTTCCATCGAAATTTTCCGTGTAAACGGTGTCAATTGGCGGAGCAAATTGTCCAAAAACCGCTGGGGAAGCGAGGGCAATTAGGAGTACAGCTAGTAAGCTTTTCTTCATTTTAACGCGTTTGTGTTAACGTATTTTCAGGGTAGTTACAAATATATAAAAATGGGAATGCGCCCGACCTGAAAGTCAATAAAAGTGGCACTTTAATGTGCCAATGTTAAAATGTATTGATTGAGCTTATTTTACGTTGAAGTAAAATACACGTTCCTCCTCGAGAAATAGTTCTAATAAATCTTCACGTTCCACGCGTCCTACACCCGCTGGCGTACCCGTAAAAATGAGATCCCCCGTCTTTAAAGTGAAGTATTTTGAAACGTGGCTAATAATCTCATGTACAGAAAATAACATGTTTGCTGTGGAACCGGATTGAACCGTAGTTCCATTAATGTTTAGATGGAAATTAATGTTCTGTATGTCCTTGCCGATTGTTGCAAGAGGAAAGAATTTTGATACTGCTGCTGATCCGTCAAAAGCCTTTGCTTTTTCCCACGGCAGTCCTTTCTCTTTACAACGCGCTTGTACATCTCTCGCAGTAAAATCGATACCTAAGGCAATTTCACTGTAGTATTTATGAGCAAAACGCGATTCGATATGTTTGCCCAATCTATTGATTTTGACTACGACTTCAATTTCGTGGTGCACATCGTTACTGTGCTCTGGTATGAAGAATGGATGTTTCTTTAGAAGGATTGCTGTATCCGGCTTGAGGAACACCACGGGCTCCTCCGGTATAGGATTGTTGAGTTCCTCAGCATGTTTAGCGTAATTCCTCCCAATACAAATGATTTTCATCGCCGACGTTTTACTATTTATTGAAATTCTTGAGTCGTATCGCGGTTAAAACCTTTTTAGTGTAAAGCGGAAAATCAGCGTTCTGAATCCAACTAAAATACCCAGGGTTTTCTTGCAAAACAGATTTTACCGTCATGCCACGGTATTTTCCAAAAGTAAAAATTTCTTCATCCTCTTCGTTAAAAGCGATAAAGCCTGCGAAATCCGCAACACGCTGTCGGTTAGAGAAGTCCGATAGGAAATTCATGTCATTATCTAATTCCTCATAACGTTCGATTTGTGCTTTCAAGACTTCATAAGTTGCCAGCACATCGGCCTCCGCGGTGTGTGCTCCGTCTAAATTTTTACCACAATAAAATTTATAGGCGGCACTCAACGTCCGCTGCTCCATACGGTGAAAGATGTTCTGCACATCAACAGCTTTACGCTTACCCATTTCAAAATCGATGTCCGCGCGCAAGAATTCTTCTGCCAATAAGGGAATATCGAATTTATTACTGTTATAACCAGCGAGATCACTATCACTTATGAGTTGATGTACAGTCGCTGCCATTTCTTTAAACGTAGGCTCGTTAGCTACATCGTGGTCATAGATCCCATGCACAGAGGAAGCACCAGCAGGAATGGGTACCGTTGGATTCACCCGCCACGTATGCGTTTCTTCTGTACCATCGGTGTGGATTTTATGGACACAGATTTCTACTATGCGATCACTGGTAACATTGACGCCTGTAGTTTCTAAGTCGAAAAAACAGATGGGACGGGTAAGATTCAATTTCATTGGAGTACGATTAGATTCAAAAAAAAGCCACCCCTAAGGGCGGCTTTATAAAGTTATAAATTTTGGAATTAAATCTCCCGATCTAAATCCCATGATTCTAAATATTCGGCGACTCGTTTAACAAACATGCCTCCCAGTGCTCCGTCGACCACCCGGTGGTCGTAGCTGTGGCTGAGGAACATCTTGTGGCGAACCGCAATCATATCACCTTCTGGTGTTTCAATGACGGCAGGCTTTTTAGCTATTGCACCTGCGGCCATAATGGCTACCTGCGGTTGATTGATGATAGGTGTACCCATAACGTTTCCAAAAGTTCCAACGTTGGTTAAGGTATAGGTTCCTCCGCTGATTTCATCAGGTTTGAGTTGGTTGTTTCGAGCACGGTTGGCTAGATCATTCACAGCTTTTGTGATGCCCAACAAGCTTAATTGATCTGCGTTTTTAACGACAGGAACAATAAGGTTACCCGACGGTAGAGCGGCTGCCATACCCACATTGATATTTCCGTGTTTAATGATGTTTGTACCGTCAATACTCACATTAATCATTGGGAAATCTTGGATGGCCTTAACGATGGATTCCATAATGATCGGGGTAAAGGTTATTTTTTCTCCATGCTTTTTCTGGAATTCACCTTTTACTCGGTTACGCCAAAGCACAACTTTTGTCATATCTGCTTCAACGAAGCTAGTTACGTGTGGAGAAGTTTGTACTGAATTTACCATATGGTCAGCAATGAGTTTTCTCATGCGGTCCATCTCAATAATTTCATCTCCGGATCCAACATTGATTGCGGGTGCTGCAGTTTTAGGAGTAGGAGCGGAAGCCGGAGTGGCAGGTACTGTGGCTGCAGCTGCAGCAGTTGGTGCTGCACTCGCAGCTGGTGCTTGATCAGCTTTCGACTGACGTCCGCCTTCGAGATAGGCGATAATGTCTTTTTTAGTCACTCGACCCCCTTTACCGCTGCCTGGTATTTGATCCAATTCCGATTGACCAATTCCCTCTTCTTTCGCCATAGAACGTACGAGCGGTGAATAGAATCTACCGTTTGAATTTTTGGAAATCGGTGCACTGGGCTCGGGCGAGCTTACCGTTGCCACCGCCGCGGCTACTTGAACTTCTATTTCAGTAGCGGCTACTGCTGGTTTTGGTATACTCACAGGCTCAGAAGCAGCTGTTGAACCACTGTCTTCACCTTCGCCTTCTACTTCTATAATTGCGATGGGACTGCCTACTTCAACAACACCGTTTACATCGACTAAAATTTTGACTAAAGTTCCACTAACAGGAGAAGGTACTTCACTGTCTACTTTATCGGTGGCAACTTCAACTACGCTTTCTTCAGCGTCAATGACGTCACCAACATTTTTCAACCAGTTGGTTACGGTAGCTTCTGCAACGGATTCGCCCATTTTGGGCAAGATTAATTCAAACTGAGCCATTGAATTTGGATTTTTCGGTCCTCGAATTTACGGCAAAATATCCCACTATTACTATTGCGCTAGAATTTGCTTAGTTCCCAGAGCTGGCGCAAATCGGACTTTAATTCTGCTTCTTTTGCATAGTTGGTAACAAGAGCGGATACACTTTGCGATACGTTCAAGACTTTTGGGATTCCGGTCGCGATATCGAAAATCGGAGTAGGGAGAATGGGCAAGTGATTTTTTGCCGCTGCTTCAGTAGTATAACCCACTAGGGTCGCTTTTCCAGCGATTATTTTTCCAGAATAAGTGAGCCAATTGATGTATCCTTTGGCGCGACCCGCGATGGCGGCAAGCGTCAATGAGAGCGGTAAAGTCAGGATAAGTAGGAGCGTTAAGGTGATGTCAAGCAGTCGTTTTTGTCTGCGGTAATTGGCATCCGCTACATTGAATTGGCCTAAACCGTACGTCTCGCCTTGATTCAAACTACTGTTCGAGCCCACGATATAAGGCCCACTGGTGACTAAGGACTTGACGTTAGTCTGAGTGCCCAATACACTCATGATCTGCATAAGCACAGACGCCGGCCGAGCAGTGGACTCTACCACACATTCGTTTATGTTGTAGAGTTGAATTTTCGCCTCCAATTTTTCCAAATCCACTGCTCCATTGTCACTCGCCATATCCTGCAAGAAAAACGCAGGAACGATGCCATTTTCAGTCAGTAATTTTTGAAGTGATTCCCTTCCAGCATCAGAGCCTAAATAGAGCATTCTAGGGCGTTGGACGGGCAGAGTGAATAAATGTTTTCCAGTGAGCAGACCAATAATGGAACGCCAAAGGATGAGCATGGTAATGCCTGCTAACCCCCCAAGAAGTAGAAGGGCGCGAGAGAATCGAAGTCCCTCTGGAAGCAACCCATAAAAGAAGCCTATTACTAGTGTGGCAATAGTCATAGAACGGGCGATTACAGCAGGTCGAGTATTCTTCGTATACACTCCACTTAAGGCAAGGGCAAGCAGCCAGAAGAGGATGTAAGATCCTTGAACGTAATAGGTGTAGGTATCTGGATACGAGCCGCCGTTTATAAAGCGATGGTTGTGCTCCCAATACGTTTTTAATTGGTCCAGGGTAAAGGCCAACAGTAGGATGTCAATGATCGGCGTTGCCGCACTTTTCGCGAGACGGGCTAACAATGCCAATCCGGCACGAAGGTAAATACCCACATAAATAAGCAACGTATAGGCGAGGGCAGAGGAGCCGCTGAACTGCTTTCTTGCAAAAATAATCATGGCTTGATAGAACATTTTAACGTAGTTCAGACTGCCACGCTTCGTACTTTCGCCTTTATAGTGAACGATCTGAGAATCACTGATGTAATGGTTTTCATGGCCTGTTTTCAATAACTCGTAGCTCAGGTCAATGTCTTCGCCGTACATAAAATACCGAGGATCAAATCCACCAACCTCCCGCAATAAAGCGGTAGGAACCATCATGAAACATCCCACTAATATGTCAACTTTATGATTGCCATCGGGATCCAAATGACCCATGTGGTAGCGTGCAAAAAACGACGATTTTGTGAAAATTCTTGAGAGTCCTGTGATTTTCCACAATGCCGTCATCGGGGTAGGTAGCCCGCGCTTGCTTTCAGGAAGGAATTGGCCCGTTCCATCAATACCCTTTATACCTAACCCACCCACCTCTGGGTGCGACTTTAAATAGTCAATACACACTTCAAGTGTATCTTCTTGCACGACGGTATCGGGATTGAGAATTAGTGTATAGGTTCCCTTTGCGGCCTCAAACCCTTGATTATTAGCACGCCCAAAACCTATATTTTCTGTGTTTGCAATCCACCGTACCTCAGGAAAAGCTTTCAAGATGCGCGATTCACCGCTATCAGCACTCGCATTATCTACAACAATCACCTCGAAAGTATATTCCGTCTTACTTCGGTAGATGCTCTCCAGACACTGCGTCAAAAACTCTTTAACGTTGTAGTTGACTATGACTATGCTGAGAACCACTATTTCGGGAGACTTTGTTCGTAAGGAATACGCTGTTGAATGCTGCGTCCAAGCGTCACTTCATCGGCAAACTCTAATTCATCGCCGACTGAAATACCGCGCGCTATGGTGGTCAAATTGACATTGAAGTCTTTCACTTTTCGATAGAGGTAAAAATTCGTGGTATCGCCCTCCATGGTTGTATTCAAGGCAAAGACCAATTCTTCTATACCACCTTCTTTCAGCTTCTGAATCAAATGATCGATTGTGAGGTCACCCGGACCAACGCCGTCCATCGGTGAAATCAGTCCACCCAATACATGATAGGTACCCTGGTAGCCACCTGTATTTTCTATTGCCATCACATCTCGCACATCTTCTACAACGCACACGATACTAGAATCGCGTTTTGGTGAGGCACAAATACTGCAGATTTCTGTGTCAGAAAGCGTGTGGCACGTACCGCAAAACGTTGTGTTTTGGCGTAAATCGACTAAAGCGGCGGCCAAAGCATCTGTTTGCCCTTCAGGTCTACGCAACAAATGCAACGCCAACCGCAAGGCAGTTTTCTTACCTATACCTGGCAACCGTGAGATTTCTTCAACGGCTTGTTCTATTTTTCTACTGGAAAAATTCATCTGTTTCAAAAGTAAGGGATTGCGCATATTTGTGAACATGAACTACACGCTCTTTTTAATTCTCTTGCTTGCCTATGTAGGTGTGCTCGTTTTGATTGGTAAAATAACCTCGCGAGGCGCGACCAACGCAACCTTCTTCAACGCGAATAAAAACGCTTCTTGGTTGCTGGTAAGTTTCGGCATGATTGGCGCCTCGCTCAGCGGTGTCACTTTTATTAGTGTTCCTGGATGGACAGCTGCCTCAGGAATGACCTACCTGATGATGGTGGTAGGCTTTTTCTTTGGCTATTTACTCATTGCTTACGTACTATTACCCGTGTACTACCGATACAATGTGATAAGTATTTACAGTTTTCTTGGGGAAAAACTGGGGGCTTCCAGCTATAAAACGGGCTCTGCATTCTTCCTGCTTTCGCGTATAGTTGGTGCAAGTGCACGTTTGTACATCGTAACCATGGTCGTCCAATTAATGATATGCGACAGCCTCCATATTCCCTTTCCCATTACTGCCATAGCCGTTCTCGCACTCATCGCACTTTACAGTGCGGCGGGCGGTATTGCAACCATCGTTATCACGGATACCCTTCAAACTGCATTCATGCTTATTGCAGCTGCATTGGCACTCTATTTTGTAGGTAGCGCTGTGGTTCCTGAACAACAAAGCATTTGGGATTATATTACCAAGAGTGACATGGCTTACGTCATCAAATCTGGTTCGGCAAAAGCATGGTGGAAACAACTGCTCGGAGGGATGTCGATAGCTGTTGCTATGACCGGTTTAGATCAAGACATGATGCAAAAAAATTTGACGGTTGCGCGCCTAAAAGACTCGCAAAAGAACATGGTCTTGCTCGGAGTAAATTTACTTTTTGTGAATGCCTTGTTTCTGGCCTTAGGTATACTCTTGACAGATTACGCTGCACTCCAGGGCATTACTGCAACCGGCGATAAACTCTTTGCAACCGTCGCTACCAGTAGCGGTATGCCAGCGCTATTAGGTGCAGTGTTTTTCCTTGGGCTTTTGGCTGCTGCATTCTCTAGTGCAGATAGCGCACTTGCTTCACTTACCACTGCTTTTTGCGTGGACTTTCTTGCAATGAATACGAAGGAAGATTCTAAACGTAGAAACAAAGTGTATGTGGGGTTTATGGGAGTTTTACTCGTTGTAATGCTCCTGATTTATTCCCTGGAAGCGGACAGCATCATTTCCGCTTTATTTACAGCTGCTGGTTATACCTACGGTCCGTTGCTCGGACTTTTTGCATTCGCTTTGACGCAAAAGAGAAAGATTCAAGGTTGGGGAATTACCGGAGTAGCAATAGGTAGTCCTTTTATAGCCCACGCCCTAAGCCTATGGGCACCCAATTTAGGGTACACCATAGGTTTTGAGCTTCTACTTTACAACGGTTTAATCACCTACTTCGGCGCATGGGCATTGAGCCAACGTGCCTAGTATTTCGTGACTTTGAAGTTTTGTACTGAATTTTCAGTGGTCACCTTCACTTGATAGAAGCCACTAGCATATGCTCCTATATTCAGAGTAATGCGTCCAGCGATTGCATTGAAGATACTTTCTTCCATTAATGCACCATTCGTACCAAAGATTTGAACGAATACCTTTCCTTCTACCTCAGCCGTGTGTAGGTGAAGTATACCTTCCGTAGGGTTAGGATAGAGCACCATAGAAGCAGTGCCTTCTTCATCGAGCCCAATATTGGTATAAGGGACATTGATGCTATCCAGGCCACAAGCTGTAGTAATCACAAGTTTCACAGTAGTAGGTCCATTTCCTGAAAAAGTGTGCGTCGGGTTTTGTGCAGTTGATGAGTTCCCATCTCCAAAATCCCAGAACCAGGCGCTTGGTGTTGGCGCACTGCGGTCCGTGAATTGGTAGGTCAGCCCATTCGTGTTTTGCAATTCGAAATCTGCATCGAGCTTCGGACCAGGTACTAGAACAGCGCTGTCTGCTACGAAGGTGTAGGCATTGTAGTAGATGTACTCAAGGTCGTAATCTGTTGAAATGTTTAGTGTTGCTGTATGTGCTCCCATTCCTATGAACGTCGAAAGTAAGCTCGATCCTTGACGGTTTAAAGTAAACAGACCATCGACTGTCGTATCTGTACTGCTCAAGTCGAAGTCGAACGGCGTGTCTTCACAAATGGGTGAAATATTCAAAGCAGCCGTAGCAGGAGTTCCAGAAGAAATGACCCGAATGTTATCTATGTAGAGGTTGTTACCGTATCCGCCGATTCCTTTGATTCGGAATTGTACAAAATCTCCATTTGTAGAAGATAGAACTACACTATCTGTGCGCCAATCGCTTGATCCGCCCGGAATGAATTGACTTTGAGAATTAGAAGCGGTCGCTAGATCACCACCGCCTTTTTCATAAACGCGTGTGAAAGTCGCTCCGCAATCTGTGCTCACCTCGACTAAAAGAGAATCGGCATAGGCGGTAGAATACGCCGCATAACTTACATCGAAATACAAGACGGGATTGTAGCCATTGATATCAAACTTTTCACTCAAAAGGCCGTCTTCAGTGCCGACAGTGGAGTAATTGAAGTAGTTCATATACATGACTTCACTTTTAGCGCCCGTGGGTCCAGTAACTTCTCCTTTGGTCCAGCTGGTGCTGCCGTCTGGATTTTCGGTGGTGAACGCAACTGTTCCATTACCTGTCCATGTTTCTACAAAAGGAAGCGTTTGTAGCGGACTGACCGTTACAGCATTTGCTAATACAATGGTATCTGCTCCATAGGAGTTACTGGCAATTAAAGTAATAGTATAGGCCCCATAAGCACTGAAACTGACCTCTGGGTTTTGTGAGTTGCTCGATGTTCCATTAATGAAACTATGCGAGGAAGGAGTGATCGACCAATTCCACGACGTTGGGCTTTTCGTGCTGAGATCAGAGAGTATGACACCTGTATTTAAACATGGTGTACCCGTTACAGGAACGAAATCTGCTACAGGAATACCAATATTATCCTCAATTTCGATAGCATCAATGGCCAAATCACTTTGGTAACTATCGCCGGTAATACCTTTAAATCTAAAGAGTACTGTATCTCCTGCAAAACTGCTGATATCAATAGCAACATTCTTCCAACTGTTACCTTGATTTCCGCTCTGTGTAAAAAGTGTCGTCCAGCTCGATCCATTAAAAATGGCGGCTTCTAGATCACCCTGGTTCGCACCGTTCATATGATATGCGAAACGCAATTCAGGGGAGATACTTCCAGCTAAGTCGATACATGGAGTATATAGCAACGCCTCTTGGAACTCGCAATTTCCTGAAGCTTCAAGGTAGAGGTATTTCCCACTACCGCCTGTTCCTGTTGTTGGTCCTGTACCACTCGATGCAGTTGATCCACTATTGGTACGCCAGTCGATATCGTCCTCTGTTCCATTTGTCAAGTTGATGAAATCGCCACCTAAATTACACACAGTTCCACCACAATTGGTATTCGTCCCACAATTTGAAAACCCGTCAAAATTCTGGGTAAAGGGCAATCCATAGAGTGAGGAATTGTAGTAATTAATGCTTTGGACAACAGTGTCATTCAAACTGTTTTGATCGCCGCTGAGTTCTGACCAAACCTTAAGCGTTTGGGCAGTCGTTCCGCTCCATGTAATGGGTGTCGCAAATGTGAAAGTGGTATCCGCGTAGGAATTCAGATTTCCAAAAAATGTATCTCGCACAGTCGTTGTCCCGAATGTCATGGCCACAGGTAATGTATCCAACACTTGTGTAGAAGGATTGGTAATACTTATAGTTACCGGTTGCATTGGGTTTTGACAGGAGGTGATGAATTGCGGACTTAGTAAAGAGCTAATCCCGCCGTCTCTTGGCAGAGGGCAAGCGTTAGTGCCGGAAGGGAGTTGTACAGCGTAGGCACGTCTTCCCTCTACTGAGTTTATAGTACCACTCACGCTAAACCAGGTTCCACTAGTAGGTTGGTAAGGAATAATCATGCTGTTTGAAGTACTGTTGTACACGCTGTCCATGTAAGTTGTGCCTAATATATAAGCAGTGTAGTCAGTAGCTCCGGTTACAGGGCTGAAAGAGATTTTTATACTGTCAGGGCAGGCCCAGTCTAGACTGAGGTTGGTTGGAGTATTCAGAATAACGAACGGTCCCGCTACAGTGGTGTCTGTACCTTGAATATTGCGTAAAAATGCATTTTTTGTTGCGACGTTGGGTACATTCCAATTTGCAACTCTGTTGCCTCCAGTAGCGTTTAAGTTCACATTGGTCCAAGTCCCCATGCTATCCGTAGAATACTGCCATGTCAATGAAGTTGCTCCATTCCAACGCACATAATTTGCACCTGGTGTCAGTTTTGCATTTTCATGAGGGAATGCGATAGGGTTCTTTTCCATATCCATCGCATAAACGATGTAAAACGTTTGTGGCCCCTGAGGGATGTTTGTGCCATAAACAGTAAACCGATAATCTCCTGAAGAAGGTGCATTAAGTGTAACCTGTTCTGCATTATTTAAGGTGTCAACGCCGCGGGTCGCGCCATAAAGAAGGGTAGTCGTATTCGGTGTAGGATCTAGAACCCATGGTTGGTAGGTAGTAACTCCTGTTAAATCGGTTACTTCGAAATCTAGATTATTGACCAATGCTTTAGATGCGCTCGTAGATGCTTCTTTATCTGTCCAGTAGAGCATGGCACTGAATTTATTTACTCCAGCAGGTAAGGATATTGTATAGGTCAGTGTATCGTTTGTTGTGATGCTGCTACTAAGGAATTGAGTGTCCTGGATAACCTTAAGGGCTTTACGTGCATTCACTCGACCATAGCCGTAGATGAAATCCGGACCTGGATTTCCCAAATCATCTGCGGTATTCATAGCAATTGCTTTAAGTAAACCAGCTTCTGCGGTATCCTGTTGCAATACATCAAAAGTATTGTGCAACACCGCGAAGTATCCGGCTACACCTGGCGCAGACATCGACGTTCCAGTTTTATTGCCGTAGGTGTGGGAGTCAATAGTAGAATAGACATTGGTTCCTACTGCAGCTAAATCTGGCTTAATTCTGCCATCTGCAGCAGGTCCTCGTGAAGAAGATGGAGCAATAGCGTCAGTACTGGTTATGTTCGCAGTGGCAATAACGTTTTTTCCTTGTTTGTGTCCACCAGTAACATTTCCCCATTGCGATCCTGCTCCGTAACCACAATTCGATCCGTTTGAGTTACCCGCACTGAAGACATGCACGAGAGCTGCATTATCCCGGACATCTTTATCCATTTGTTGGGCATAAAATGTATATCCTGCATTACAGCCGTTAGAATAAGAGCTGTTCGTTACTCGTATACCGTAAGAAACGTAATGCGCATCAATATTACTTAAGTTACTCGGATAGTCGTAATACACCATCGTGGCACCCGGTGCATTACCTTCAGCTGTTGGGTCAATATTTCCTGCGCCGAAAATGGTTCCAGCGACATGGTCTCCGTGGTCACCTATACTGTTGCCAGCCAAAGAGGTTAATCGACCTTTGTAGTCTGCATGTGGACCTATATCACCATCATCGCCAAGACCCACGACCACATTAGACCCATCAAAAGGAGTTTGACCTTGGATGTAGGCAGTTCTCGCGGCAGCACGGCTGTTGTAATTTTCTGGTGTTCCAGGTTCTTCAATAGCTTGAATGAACAATACAGCATCATCTTGAGCCAATTGATTCAATAATTCAGGCTTTATAATCGCAGTATGCCATTCCGCATCAAGATCAACGACCTGTGAGATAAATGCTGGTGCTTTCCAGTGTTCAGAAGTTCTGAATTGAACAGCAACACGACCGTCGTTGAGCACTGCCCATTCAGGCCAGTCACCGATGGAGAGCGGACCGTCGAGTTTCATCATCGGCGTCCATTTTACAAACGCATTGAGCCCTGCATCACGCAATTGGGCAATAGTCACTCCTGCCGGAATTTTTACGTCAAACGCGTTTTTAGGCAAATAATGCCCGAGTTCTACACCTAAATCAGTCAATGCTTTTTTATCTTCGGCGAGAACAACACGGTCCCAAAGACCCACCCCATAGGTCGGTTGCGTATTGCTTAGTTGTTTAAACGTTCCTTCCTCGATGTGGTAGGTGCCCGATTTTAATTGGACTTTAAGCTGGGCTTGCAGCGCAAACGACGTAAACGTTAATAGGAAAAGTAAAAATCTAACCATGTATTTCATTAATAAGAATACCAATATAACACCCAGCGTTCCAAATGTTCAGGCTTTTTTGGTGTTGATTTTATTAGCGTTTGGAAATCAATTATTTGCGCAATTTTCTCCCCTTTCGCAAAGTGAGGCTTTAGCTGAAATGGAGCGCTTCGGATCAGGTAAACGCGTGTTGTACATGGCAGCCCATCCGGACGATGAAAACACCCGTTTGATTGCGTGGTTGTCGAATGCGCTTGATGCGGAAACCACTTATTTATCGCTTACCCGAGGTTCTGGCGGACAGAATTTGATCGGCGACGAGCTTGGGGCGGAGCTAGGTATTATTCGCGAACACGAGCTTCGTGCCGCACGTAGTGTCGACGGCGGGAACCAGCGATTCACCGATGCCTTAGACTTCGGATATTCAAAAAGTGTGGACGAGGTATGGACGAAATGGGACCATGACGATCTTCAATTGCAAGCCATCCGAACCATCCGTGAACTCAAGCCAGACTTTATTATCACACGTTTCCCTCCAGATGAGAGAGCAGGCCATGGCCACCATACGGCCTCAGCCGAGCTCGCTATTGAATGTGCTGAGCTGGCCTCGGACGAGAATTACGATACAGCCACAGCGGCTTGGTCGGTGCAGGGCGTTTGGTGGAATACCTCGATTTGGTGGGATGAAACACTAAAGGACGATCCTGAGGCTGTATACCTTGATATGAGCGGGTTCGATCCACTGCTGGGCGATACCTATGGCGCCATAGGCGATGCGGCGCGTTCCAAGCACAAGTGCCAAGGATTTGGTGTTCCTATTAATCGCGGCCCGCGTGAAGAGTACTTCAAAAAGCTTTGGGGTGGAGGCGATTTATCCTCTTACCTTATACCGGACCGCGGCGCAGATGCACAAAGTTTATTGGCTCAGGATGCGGCCTTCGCTCTTGAAATAGGGGACCAAAAGCAAGCCATTTCTAAGTGGGCTGCATTGGGCTCATCAATACTAGAGAAAACAGCACCTACATCGGATAAATACCAGCGCTGGCAACAGGTCATGCTGCATCTCTTGGGCGTGTATGCTGAGGTCTTCACGTCTAGTAACCCTATGCCGGAAGGCCCCATGTATCCAGCGACCTTGGTGCTTCAAGCCCTGAATTTTGACGTGGAAGTGAAGCTGGCTTCGGTTAAGGCACCAAATAAGGATATGGGGTTGAATCCCGCACAGGTACTCACTAGTGAGGGGCAGGAGCTCGAAGTAGATTTGTACGATGAGGGAAAAATCACAAAATATATCCGGGTCCGATTAGAACACGAATCCGCCATCATTTTACTTTACCTCAAGCCTGTCGCGAAACTCAGTGACCGCGCCGTAGGGGAATACCGCGAGGCCATCGCGGTGGAGCCGGCCATTCATGCGAAGTTCGACCAAACCGTCTATTGGAATACGGGTAAGAAAGGAACCATCGGATACAGTATTTACTCCAAGGATGGAGGTGAGTTAAGTTGGTCAATAAATTTTGCTCTCAAGGGATTGAAACACATCAATGGTTACGATCATTTGGTTGAAGACGAGAATCATCAGATTACATTCAATGCCATTGAACAAAGCGCATTCTTAAACGCAGGATGGAATCACTTTGAGGTTGAGTTGCCATCGAAGATGTCTAACGGGATGTTTCTCTTAAATATCGGTGATGTTCCTACAACACAAATGGGAATGGGCTTCAATCCTATTTATTTGGAAAAGCAAACCATCAGCTACCCACATATAGGCACACACTACGTGTACACGCCTGCACAAGCGACTTTGACTGTGCTTGATCTGAATAAAAAGCGCATTAAGGTGGGCTACATTGAAGGTGCCGGCGATATTATGGATGAAACCCTAGAGAATTTGGGGTACGAGGTACTTCGGATTACTGAGGACACCCCGGATTCATGGAACGAAGTAGATGCTGTACTTGTGGGAATTCGTGCCTTCAATACCGAGAAATGGCTCATGAATAGTGGGGATAGAATCAAGACCTTCGTTGAAGGTGGTGGTAACTTTGTCGTGACGTATACGACTGCTGGAAGAAGCGGTC
>ERZ767114.216-NODE-216-length-38274-cov-92.360735_pt1 | contig 38274 bp, 36 predicted proteins | sample MGYA00374952_ERZ767114 | MGnify/ENA primary metagenome ERZ767114 (study PRJEB28939, sample SAMN06267156) | marine metagenome | isolation source: Columbia River Estuary | place: USA:Columbia River Estuary, USA | collected 2012-05-05 ... | reverse complement strand
CTTTTGGCCACGTCACGGCGCTGAATTTGGCTCATCAATATTTGGTTTTCGATGTTTTTACGAATGCCTTGATAACGTTCAGGGTCCTCATTGGCTAGCGCCGTTAGATCCTTCGACTGGCTTTCGGCATATTGCGCTAGGGCACTATTAAGGTCGGTATCATTAACCACGAAGCCTGCGTCGTTCGCCATTTGCAATTGGATGCTCTCGGTAATCAGCTGCTCAAGTAGTTGGGTTTTTAACGTGGATTCATCTGGAAGCACGCTTAAATTATCTGCATAGCGCTCGTACAGATCCGTTAAGCGACTGTCGATATCGCTGTATAAAATAATATCTTGGTTCACCAGTGCCGCAATCCCATCTACTCGCTTTATGTCAGCGATGGCTGGGGTCGTGAAACAAGTAACTAACAATGCTAATAGGGCTGTTCTGATCATGGGTATGCAATCCTAGCGATAAATGCGGCCATTATAGCCGTCTATGTGCTGTGACAATAAAGACTCAACCTTACTGTTGTTTTGGCCAAGCCCCTTTAAAGAAAATTCGATAAATAGACTATTAAAGGGCAGTGTATCATTGATCGATAGCCAGTTAATTTTTGTCAATAATCTAAGGTTCCAACAACAGCTATCATATTCAATGCCCAATAAACTGTCTGTTAATTGGTCTGCTGTCACATCATAGTCGATACTGGCTGACAACCCCCATCTTTGGGCAATGGGCGTGAACCCTGAAACGAGTATATCTTCTTGCCATTGGCCCGCTGTTAGGATTTTGACATCTTCGACGGCAATTCGTTGGTTTGTGCTATTGGAAAACGACAGTTTCGCTGTTTCCTTGTTTAATTCTTGCGTCGGCAAGGACCATTCACGTTCAAAATGTGCACGATAGTCCAGCGTTTTCTGTGTAAGCCCAGCGTCGAAAGCCACTCGTTGCTGATGTTGGTATTGCACATTCCAATCGACATCCGCCTGAATATCAACGGCAGCGTTTGGTTCCCATAGCAGGCTGGCATAAACCGGTGTTGCTTCAGATTGTGTTGCAATAGTAGCGTCTGATTCGAGTCCTAGGCGCTCTGGTGTTAACCGTATTGTTTGGGCCAAGCCCGTGGTCACTTGTTGGCCAGAGTCGGTGTGAATAAAACGGTTCGTGATGCTTGCGGATAATCGATTCATATCCCCAGCGCGATCCATACCACTGAAGCGGCGGGTTGCAAACAACGCTGTTTTATCAAATTCCAGTGCAGTCGTATCAAACAGCGGTGCGTCGTACTGTGCTTGGTAGGGGCTATAAAGCCACTGAAATCTGTGGGTTGCCGAACGCTCTAAGCCAAAGGCAAATTGCTTGGTTGGCGAAGATTTGTCAGCTGTGAGCCAAGCGGTCGGCTGAGTCCATGAGGTTGATTCTGGACGACCACTGCCAGGGGTAGAAAGGCTGTATTGGGCCAACGACACACGCGCATTGGGTGTGAGTCGCCAGTCCATGACATCGATAGGCGCTGACCAGGTAACGGAGGCAGCAGCACGAAGTCCTTCTGAGGTTTCGCCATTAACCGGGTTGAGTGTTAACGATTCCGCATCAGAAAGGTTTCTCGAATACTGGGTAAGGTCAAATTCCCATTGGGTCGCCATTAGCGGATGAAAAAGATAGCCGCCGGAAATGTTGACACCGGGTTGTTTGGCATAGGGTCGTTTATTGCTGGCCAAGGTGAGGTCTACAGGCTGCCAACGCTCAGCGGTCAATGTCCAGTCTGAATGCAATACTGATTTTTCGAGGGTGATGCCTTGGTGGTCATAAGTGGCATAGTCGTCAGCACCTTTAAAATCAACCGGGATTGATCGGTCACTGGTGTATTGCCAGTCAATGGTTAGGGTACTTTCCCAAGCGAGTGATTGTTCATGGTCCCAAGCAACCATCCAACGAGATTCAGACGGGTTCCACCCCAGATTCAGTAACCCTTGCATGCTATCAGTGAGATAGCGCGTTTCATTATCAACATACCAATCGTGGGCGTCTTGGTAGAGCGGTGTCACGGTGTTATCGATTTGGGGAGCAATATTCCAATAGAACGGCACCGAAAATGTATTCAGTCTCCACTCATTGCCATCAATTTTAATATCCAATGCGGGCGACAAAAAGCCGCTGTGTCTTTTGTCGTCAATGGGAATGCTCAAATATGGGGTGTAAGCAATAGGAACTGGGCCGACATTGATACGTGCGTGTTTGGCAACAGCAATACCCTTGTCATTGTAGATTCGTAGACTGGCTGCTTGGATGTGCCATGCGGGATTGGTTGGATCACAACGGGTTAGGGATGCATCTGCCAGAAAATAGCCGTTGGCCTCCATTGCAATCTCATCGGCACGACCTGAAAAACCGGTATCGTGAATAACATAAAAGCCATTAGCGACTTGGCCGGTTTTGTTTTGAATGTTCATCTCGGCGTCACTGCCTGCAATGGCAACCTGGGGTACGCGAATGATGACGTTTTTGCTGAGTTGGCTACTAGACAGGTTTTGGTCAAAATTGATGCGGTCGGCACCCAGTAACACATCGCGGTAGGTTAATTCTGCATGGCCCGTGGCGCTCCATTGGCTATCACTGCTCTGTGACAATCGCGTTGCCTTCAACACCATGACATCCGTTTGGCCATTGGGGTTGAGTGATATCCCTTCCCACACTGGCGCTACAAATTGACCGCTGCAGTAGGGCGCGCGATTCGCTTGCTGTTCCAGCGATAACTCAGAATAGGGAACCCAGTCAATGACAGGCGCATGGGTGTCTGCCACTGCAGGCAATATTGCTGACAGCAAGGTGATAATGGCGGGCAGGAACAGTATACGCGTCAAGCAAAAATTTCCGATCAGTCGATGATGCCGACATGATAAAGGATTCAGGACAATTCAGGTAGCGTATGACGGCGCGGATGATATAAAGTCTGGGTTTTAGTGAATCCTTTGGAGTTGGGCTTGCGTTTTTCAGGTAAATTAATCGGTGCGGTGCTGGGGTTTGTGTTTAGCCGTGGGTCGTGGGCAGGGCTGCTTATAGGTGCCTTTATTGGCCACACTTTTGACCGCCGCGCGAACAGACATCATCCAGTTGATGTCATTCGAAGCACGGTTGCCATGCAGAGCCAATTTTCTCGTGCGGTATTTCTTATCATGGGTAAGTTGGCCAAGGCAGACGCCCCTGTTAACGAGAAAGAGTTGGAAGCCGCGCGGCAAATGATGTCAGCCTTACGATTAAGTGAAATACAGCGACAAGAAGCGATGGCCCTGTTTTCTGAAGGGAAACAAGCCGATTTTCAGATGTTGCCCCAGTTGCTGGCGCTTAAAGAAGCCATTGGTCGCCGCGCAGCCCTAGGGCATTTCTTTATTGAAATGCAGCTTTCCGTTGCCTTGGTAGACGGTCCAATGAATGCAGCAGAGCAGGCTGTTTTGGCGGACGTTTGTGAGGCTTTAAGTATCAGTACCCTGGTATTTAATACAATACACCGCAGAGTCACTGCCCAATTCGCTTTCCAGAAATTTCATGCCCAACAAAAAAGAGGCGGCGCGACTGATGCCCTTGCTCAGGCCTATGGAGTGATCGGTGTGTCTGCAGAAAGTACCGACAGTGAGGTCAAAAAAGCCTATCGCAAATTGATGAGCGAACACCATCCCGATAAGTTGGTGGCAAACGGTCTGCCGCCGGAGATGGAAAACATTGCAAAGGAAAAGTCCCAAGAGATCCAACACGCCTATAGCCTCATTCGCAAAAGTCGCAAAACCGAGTGAGGTCATGCTGATGTGCTTCTATAGACGGGTCACAATGTGAGCGCAATTGACACAGATTAGGTGATTGGATACTAAAACCAAATGGTTATTGATTTATTCGTTCTTGTGCTTGAAAGTGAGTTGAATAGATAGATACCGTGTTGGGGGTGTTTGAGCTTCAACATGTGCTGGCGCGCCAGACATTGGTTTTGGCGAAAAGGTTGTGTCATTGCAACTCACCTAACCTAAAAGAAGGCCACATTGTGGATAAAACCGATACCCTTCACGCGAAACACTTTGAAAAAGTCGTAGACTGTCAATACGCCTGTCCTGCTCATACCCCTGTTCCCGAATATATCCGATTGATTGCTGAAGGCCGATATACAGAAGCCTATATGGTCAATTGGTATTCAAATGTTTTCCCAGGCATTTTGGGCCGTGTGTGTGATCGGCCTTGTGAGCCAGCCTGTAGACGCACCCGCATAGATGAGCCTGTGGCAATTTGCCGCCTAAAACGGGTGGCAGCGGACCAGCGTGATGAGGATATTTCTGAATGGATTCCCGATGTACCCGCTGTTAAAAATGGCCGAAAAATAGCCTTGATCGGTGCTGGTCCGGCGTCATTGACAGTGGCGAGAGACTTAGCGCCTAAGGGTTATATTCTCGATATTTACGACCGTGAAAAAGCAGCTGGCGGTTTTATTCGCACTCAGATTCCTGCGTTTAGATTGCCAGAGTCAGTGTTGAACGAAGAAGTTAACCGTGTGCTGGATATGGATGTTAATCAAATATTCAGCCATGAAATCACCAGCCTTAAGGGTTTGTTAGAAAAAGATTATGACGCAATTTTTGTCGGCACTGGTGCGCCGCTAGGCAGAGATTTGAATGTACCGGGCCGTTATGACTGTGAAGATAAGATCCACATAGGGATCGATTGGTTAGCCAACGTATCTTTTGGTCATTTCGATTCGATTGCCAAGAACGTCATTGTGCTCGGTGGGGGTAATACGGCAATGGACTGTTGCCGGACTGCCAAGCGTCTTGGTGGCACTGACGTGAAAGTGGTGGTGCGGTCAAGTTTCGACGATATGAAGGCCTCCCCGTGGGAGAAAGAAGATGCGATCCATGAAGGTGTAGACTTGCTTTGTCATCATGTGCCAAAGCGTTTCATCGTCGAGGACGGTCGCCTGGTTGCCATGGCTTTTGAATTGGTGAATTCAGTATATAACGAGGCGGGACGCCGGACGCTCGAGTCGACCGGTGAACCTGAAGTGATCATTCCCTGTGATGAAGTGTTGATTGCCGTTGGGCAGGATACCGCTTTTCCATGGATAGAGCGCGATGTCGGCTTGGAATTCAACCAATGGGGTCAGCCGACCTTAAACGAAGAGACACTGCAGTCGTCGATTCCAAATGTATTTTTCGGCGGAGACGCAGCCTTCGGTCCTAAGAACATCATTACCGCTGTGGCTCATGGTCATCAGGCCGCAAAGGGTATTGACGCTTTCCTATCTAAAGTCTCGATTGAAAAGCAGGGTTTTAAGCTGGTTTCCCAGAAAATGGGTGTCCATGATTGGAGTTATCCAAACTTCATTGATGAAACAATGCGTCACGCTGTCCCTATCGTTGATCTACAGACCGCTTTACGTAACCTCAGTATGGAAGTCGAACTTGGCTTTGATGAGCGAACAGCTGCGCAGGAAGCGTTGCGCTGTTTGAATTGTGACGTTCATACGGTTTTTGAAGACGACAAATGTATCGAATGCAACTCATGTGTGGACATTTGTCCCATGGATTGCATCAATTTTCTTCCCAATAAAGACGAACTGCCGCTCCGTGCGTCGTTGCGGGTTCCAGCCATGAATGCCCGGCAAGACCTGTTAGTGTCTGGCCATTTAAAAACGGGCATGGTGATGGTGAAGGATGAAGATGTGTGCTTGCACTGTGGCTTGTGCGCAGAACGTTGCCCGACCAATGCCTGGGATATGCAAAAATTCGTATCATTAGAAACTTATTTTTAGACTGACGCCTAACGCTCTTATGCTGAGCGGGAAGCCAAAAGGGTTAAAACGACATGAAAATGATCAAGTCTGTTAATGAATTTGTTGTGCGATTCGCCAATGTCAACGGAACCGGTTCAGCAAGCGCCAATGGGTTGTTTGCTAAAGCCATGTTTAAGTTGGGTTTGCCTGTCAGTCCGAAAAACATCTTTCCCTCAAATATTCAGGGCATGCCGACATTTTATGAAGTACGGGTCAGCGAAAAAGGCTATATGGGCAGACGGGGCGATTTAGCCGATATCGTGGTAGCCATGAATGGGCAGAGTATTGTGGGCGATATTCAGAACGTCATGCCAGGTGGCTACTTGGTTTATGACAATACCCGAAAGCTGGATCCTGCTTTGCATCGGGATGACATCACGATGATAGGCATTCCAATTACTGAAATTTGTCTACGGGAATATCAAGATCCGAAACAACGCATGTTGTTTAAGAACGTCATCTATATCGGCGCACTAGCAGCGCTGATTGATCTTGAATTTCAAATTTTGGTCGACCTCATTTCAAAGCAATTTAAAGGCAAAGAAAAACTGATCGCGCCGAACATTCATGCATTAGAAATGGGCTACCAAAATGTTAAAAGCCTGGTTGAATGCCCCATTGGTATTCGGGTGCGCGCAGCCAAAAACCCCAACACTGAAGCAATTTTGGTGGATGGCAATGCAGCCGCTGCCTTAGGTGCTGTATATGGTGGTGCGACTGTATGTGGGTGGTATCCCATTACGCCGTCCACGTCGGTCATTGAAAATTTCGGTACCTATTGCGACCGTTTACGCATTGATCCCGTCGATGGCACCAAAAACTTTGCCATTATGCAGGCCGAAGACGAACTATCTGCCATCGGTATTGCGATTGGCGGCGCTTGGAATGGTTGCCGGTCATTCACCTCGACAAGTGGCCCTGGCATTTCGCTGATGTCAGAGTTTTTGGGCCTCGCCTATTTTGCTGAAATCCCTATAGTGCTGATCAATATTCAACGTGCGGGCCCGTCTACCGGTATGCCGACACGGACACAGCAGTCTGATGTGTTGAGCTGTGCCTATGCTTCGCACGGTGACACCAAGCAGGTTTTGCTATTCCCAAGTTCCCCTGCAGAATGTTTTGAGATGGGTGCCGATGCCTTCGATTTTGCTGAGCGACTGCAGACACCTGTGATCATGATGAGTGATTTAAACCTCGGTATGAATGACCATTATTCACGCCCCTTCACCTGGTCTAAAAAGCGTCCCTATGATCGGGGTAAGGTGCTCAATGCAGAGCAGTTAGAATCCATAGAAAAATTTGGCCGCTATTTGGATGTGGATGGCGATGGTATTTGCTACCGCACCATTCCTGGCGCGCATCCAACCAAAGGTGCTTATTTTACGCGGGGTACGTCACGTGATGCTTTCGCGATTTATACTGAAAAAGGTGAAGAGTACGTTAAGAACATGGATCGGTTGACGCGCAAATTCAAGACTGCCGAAAACATCATTTCGCGACCTGAAATTACCAAAAGCAAAACAAAGGCGCGCCATGCCATCGTTTATTATGGCACCACAGACGAGGCCATGAGTGAAACCGTCGATTTGTTAGCGAAGGCAGGTGTGGTGGTTGATCTATTGCGCATCCGGGCTTTCCCGTTCCACAGTGATATTGACCAATTTATTGGTGACTATGAACAGGTCTTTGTGGTCGACCAAAACCGCGATGCACAAATGAAAACCTTGTTGGTGAATGAATTGGCTATCGCACCCAACGATTTGCACCCAATTTGCAATTACGACGGTCTGCCAATCACGGCTGAATTTATCGCGCAGAAAGTCATGGCATTGCAGGCTGATTCTGCTCCTGGATCAAAAAAATCTAAGGCTTCAATGGGAGAAATGGCATGAGTTATAAAAAATCCCATTTTCAGCACCCTTCACTGAAACGTAATGAATTGGGACTGACCTATCGAGATTACGAGGGGTCTTTGTCCACACTATGCGCTGGCTGTGGGCATGATGCGATTAGTGCTGCAGTGGTGCAGGCTTGTCATGAATTGAGCTTGCCACCGCATCGGGTTGCAAAAATGTCAGGCATCGGCTGTTCATCTAAAGCCCCCACCTATTTTCTAGGCCAAGCCCACGGTTTCAATTCTGTGCATGGGCGTATGCCATCAGTTGCCACCGGCGCCAACATGGCGAACCGAGATTTGGTCTATATCGGTATGTCCGGTGACGGCGATACCTCAAACATTGGCTTTGGCCAATTTGCACATGTTATTCGACGCCAAATGAATATGATGTATATCGTGGCTAATAACGGTGTGTATGGTTTAACAAAGGGGCAGTCTTCAGCTACTGCTAAGATGGGCTCAACCTCTAAAAAAGGTGCGGTTAACCCGCTGGCGGACATAGATTTAGCGACCATAGCAATTGATATGGGCGCGACCTTTGTTGCTCGAGGGTTTTCGGGAGATACCGCTCAGTTGGTGACGTTGATGAAAGCGGCGATGGCGCACCGAGGCTTTGCTTTTATTGACATTGTATCGCCCTGTGTGACGTTTAATAACCACAAGGGATCTGGTTACAGTTTTGACTATTTCCGTGAGCATGCCGAGCTGGTTAATATGTCCGATTTCATTCCAATCAGAGAAGATATCCTAGTCGAAGTGCCTGAGAATGAAGTCCGAGAAGTGATTTTGCATGATGGCTCAATGATACGGCTGAAGCATGTGGCGCACGAGCATGATGAAACCAATCGGTTAGACGCATTGTCGGCATTGCACAAGGCGCACCACGATGACACGGTATTGACTGGACTGTTGTATGTAGACCCTAATGCAGAAGATATGCATGACGTGCTTGGCACCGCAGCGCGGCCACTCAATGACCTGACTGAAAAAGAGTTGTGTCCGGGTATGAGTATTCTGGACAGTATCAATAACGGCTTTCGTTAAAATTTAGCCGCTAACAACGCGAAGCCCAGTGGCCGAATGCCCTGGTGGCCTTCGCGTTGCCTCAGACAATGATGTCGCGTGGGGCTAATAGGTCGCATCGACTGCCGCTAAAAGCGGTCAGTAGTGTTCTGTGCCTATCCCGCGATTATCACGCAATTAAATCCCAGATCATCGGTACACAAAGTCAATCTGTTGGAATCGCCGATACGCCTTGAAATCATGCGGTCTAAGTGGTGGTTAGGGTTGTATTTCAGACTGGTTGACGTATAATCTCGCCTCATTTTTTCGCCTTCGGCTATGGCTGAGGGCAAACGTGTGAATGTGAAATATCGTTTTGCATTCATGAAAATCTGTAGAATTTTTCTACAGCAACATAGACGGTAAGTGATTTCAAAGCTTACCCAGATAGGAGAACGCGATGGTATCTATACGCCTAGCACGTGGTGGTTCTAAGAAGCGCCCCTTTTATCAGCTAACCGTAGCTGACAGCCGTAACCCTCGGGATGGCCGTTACATCGAACGTGTTGGTTTCTTTAATCCTTTAGCTCGTGGCCAGGAAGAGGCCCTTCGCATCGATTTGGATCGCGTTGCCTATTGGGTAGGAAAGGGTGCACAACCAACTGAACGTGTATCTAGCCTTATCAAGCAATATCAGAAGGCAGCAGCCTAAACTGATGTCGCAGTGTAAATGAGTGGAGCCACCATGAATCAAATGAAAGATATGATAACCGTGGGAAAGGTTTCATCCGTTTATGGAGTTAAAGGTTGGGTTAAGATTTATTCTTATACTGAACCGATGGATCGAATTCTTGACTATCAAGATTGGGTTTTAGAGTTAAACGGCCAGTTTCGCAGCATTGCTGTCGATAAGGGTCGTAGTCATGGCAAGGGCATGGTAGCGCACATTGTGGGCTGTGATGACCGAGAAGAAGCAGCGTTACTGAATGGTGCGTTGATTCATGTCTCTAAAGACCAACTGCCTCAGCTAGATGAAGGTGAATTCTACTGGGCGCAACTTGAAGGTTTGAGAGTGAAAACGTTAGACGATCAGGATTTAGGTGTTATTAAGTCCATGATGCGTGCTGGTGCAGCCAACGACGTGATGGTGATTCAAGGCGATTCTCTCGCCGTGGATCGTGAAGAGCGTTTGGTGCCGTACCTGCCAGAAAGAGTAGTAATGGAAGTGAACATCGAAGCCGGATGGGTTCGAGTAGATTGGCAACCAGACTACTAATAAGGCGCACATTAAAGTGAGATTCGACATTGTGAGTTTGTTCCCCGAGATGTTCTCAGCGGTAGCTGATTCGGGAGTAACGGGACGGGCAGTGAAGAATGGTTTGATAACAATGGGTTTTTGGAATCCTCGTGATTACACCCATGACAAACACCGCACGGTAGATGACAGACCTTTTGGCGGCGGACCTGGAATGGTAATGAAAGCAGAACCTTTGCTTGCAGCCATCAAGGACGCGAAGAAAGCCTCTGATTTACCTACTCGTACGATTTATCTTTCTCCGCAAGGAAAAAAGATGGATCAAGCCAGTATCAATGCGTTATCACAGGAACAGCGATTGGTTTTGGTATGTGGTCGATATGAAGGTATCGACGAACGCATTATCGAAACAGAGATTGATGAAGAGTGGTCTCTAGGCGATTTCGTCTTGAGTGGTGGTGAGTTAGCTGCCATGTGTCTATTCGATTCGGTTAGTCGGTTGTTGCCAGGTGTGTTAAATCATGCAGAGTCAGCGGTAGAAGATTCTTTCCAAAATGGATTACTGGATTGCCCTCATTACACGAGGCCAGAAAGTTACTTGGGACGTGATGTTCCTAATGTGTTACTCAGTGGTCACCACGAAAATATTCGCAGGTGGCGCTTAAAGCAATCACTGGGTAGAACTTGGTTAAGACGATCGGATTTGTTGGATAAACGCGACTTGAGTCGTGAAGAACAAATTCTTTTGAACGAATTCAGGCGGGATAATTCCTTGCCAGGAGATCGGGAGCTGAAAAATGAGCAATAGAAATACAATTATTCAGCAGATTGAAGCTGATCAGTTGAAAAACGATGTACCTGCATTTGGTCCTGGTGACACAGTTGTAGTACAGGTTAAAGTTAAAGAAGGTACGCGTGAGCGTTTGCAGGCCTATGAAGGCGTTTGCATCGGTCGTCGTAACCGTGGTTTGGGATCTGCATTCACAGTGCGTAAGATCTCTCACGGTGTTGGCGTAGAGCGTACTTTCCAGTTACACAGCCCAATTATTGCGAGCATTGAAGTAAAACGTCGTGGTCTTGTACGTCAAGCGAAGTTGTACTACTTGCGTGAGCGGTCAGGTCGTTCTGCCCGTATTCGCGAAAAGTTGGAAAACCGCGGTTAATAGCCGAGGTTACAAAAAGCAGCCTAGGCTGCTTTTTTTTTGCCTAAAATGTGCGATAGGTGGGGCGAGGTCATTGGTGGCCTAGTTTTGTTCTGGTACAGTTTCATCAAGAAGCAACTGTGATCTTGGCTTATGGTGGCTTGGATTTTTTTGCCAGTTGGGTAGGTTGATAGCAGTCTATATGCCACCCATTGAATTGAGGGTTTGTGTGTGAAAAAAGTGATATTGGTTGTGGTATTGGGGCTATTAGCGGCCATGCCATTTGCGAGTCAAATGTTGCTTGAAAATAGCAGTCCTGTCGCTGATAGCAATTGGTCAGATGCAGGGCATGATTTGTCCTCTGAAGTGACCGAATCACTGTCCGCTATTTTAGCGCCCGTTCATGAGCAAGTACCCATTTTGAGTGTGCGTCCATCAGCGATGTCTGGCGTATATGAAGTTATCCTTTCCAACGAACAGGTGTTGTATGTTAACGCCGCAGGCAGCCATTTTGTTGTCGGTGATTTGTTTGGCCTAGAAGAAGATTACCTTGTCAATTTGTCTACAGAAGCCAAGGATATTGCAAGGTCCGCTTTCAATGAAGTTAGAAAGGAAGCGGTTGCGGGAATGGGTGTTGAGACACTGATGATATATCCCGCATCTATTGAAACTGCAGCCGTTGTGACAATTTTTACTGACATCGACTGCGCCTATTGCCGTAAGTTGCACGCCGAAATGGCAGATTATGGCGCGCTAGGTATAGAAATACGGTATGCGGCCTACCCGCGTGCCGGTCGAGGTTCGCAAGCTTATGATGACATTATCACTGCTTGGTGTTCTGACGACCCCAATGGGGCAATGGATCTGTTCATGCGTTTGAAATCTGTTCCTCCGTTGACCTGTGACCACCCTGTTGATGATCACCTTGATGTTGGTGACGCTATCGGTGTGACCGGAACACCGGCAATTGTGGCAGAAGATGGCACATTATTGCCGGGCTACTTGTCCCCAAATGACTTGGCGTATCAGCTGGGTATTTTATAAAGCCTAGCAGGCAAGCCACTGCACGTTATACAGAATTCACAATAATGCCGAGCTACCTGTTCGGCATTTTTATGTGTCATGCCAGCACATTTCTGCTGCTAGAAATCGATGGGTTATGGGTCATCAAGTCAGTGGCTTAGATGTCAAAAAACGTGTCATTTTTATTGAACATTACCGTCTACAATTATTGACAGTTAGTAGGGCGACCAGTATCGTTGTCTGCACTATTTACCGTTCTTGGTAGTGGGTTATTTTCCAATTGAGGGCTTTGTGTGAAACCAATCAATATTGGCATTTGTGGCTTGGGAACAGTGGGCTCAGGAACGGTCGCCCTGTTACAAAAAAACAGAGAAGAAATTCAAAAGCGTAGCGGACATCCCATTGCCATTACCCATATTGGTGCGCGACGCGATAACCCTGATTGCGATGTCTCAGGTATTCGTGTCTCTCGTGACATTTTTGAAGTCGTTCGAGATCCCAATGTTGATATCTTGGTTGAGTTACTGGGTGGTATTGATACCGCAAAGGATGTGGTGCTTGAAGCGATATCGCTTGGTAAGCACGTGGTCACTGCCAATAAAGCGTTAATTGCGATTCATGGCCAAGAATTGTTTGATGCGGCAGAAGCCAAGGGTGTACGGGTGGTTTATGAAGGTTCCGTAGCCGGTGGTATCCCGATTATTAAAGTATTAAGAGAAGGCTTAGCAGCCAATAGAATTTTATGGTTAGCAGGTATCATCAATGGTACGGGTAACTACATTTTGACTGAGATGCGCCAAGGTGGCCGTACCTTTGCCGACGTGTTAGCTGAGGCACAGGCTTTGGGGTATGCCGAGGCGGATCCTGCGTTTGATGTCGAAGGTACCGATGCCGCGCACAAGCTCACTATTTTGGCGTCGATTGCTTTTGGCATTCCGCTGCAATTTGATAAAATTTACACAGAAGGTATTAGCCACATCACACAGGCGGATGTGTCATTTGCAGAAGAGCTTGGTTATCGCATAAAACACCTAGCCATCGCCCGCCGGTCTGAAGAAGGTATTGAATTGCGGGTTCACCCCACATTGGTGCCCAAGAAGCGTTTGTTAGCCAACGTCAATGGCGTTTTAAACGCGGTTTTGGTCGAAGGTGATGCGGTTGGGCCAACGCTTTATTATGGCCCTGGCGCAGGATCTCTGGCCACGGCATCGGCGGTGGTAGCTGATATCATGGATTTGGTACGGGCTGATAATCGACATAGCGGTGTGCCACATTTGGGCTATGCTGACTCAGGGTATGGCCTAGACATCATGCCAATCGAGGCGGTGTCGACCAGTAACTATTTGCGTATTACCGCATTGGATAAGGTAGGCGTCATGGCGCAGGTGGCATTGGTGATGAGCCGTCATAAGATTAATATTGAAGCCATTATTCAAAAAGAGCCAGCCGACGGCGAGGAATGCGTGCCCTTAATTTTGTTAACCCATCAAATACGTGAAGCAGAGATTAATAATGCTATCGCCGAATTGGAAGCCATGCCTGAGGTAGTGGGCAGCATCACGCGCATCCGTATGGAACAGTTAGACGGTTAATCTGCGTGTTTGATGTGGATAGTTCATTGTAGATGTAGGCAGTTAATAGGAACCGAATTTTGAAATATATCAGTACCCGAGGAGATGCCCCCGCGCTCTCGTTTGAAGATGTACTTTTAACCGGACTGGCCAGTGATGGTGGTCTTTACGTGCCTGAAAACTTACCGCATTACAGCGCTGAAGAAATCAGGAGCTGGGGCGGCTTGTCCTATGATGCCCTGGCATTCAAGATCATTAAGCCCTTTGTCGATGGCGCCATCCCTGATGCGGAATTGCAGGCTATGATTACTGACAGCTATCGGGGCTTTGCGCATGGAGCGGTAGCCCCACTGACGCAGCTGGATCATAACGAGTATGTGCTTGAATTGTTTCACGGCCCAACATTGGCCTTTAAAGACTTTGCCTTGCAACTGCTAGGCAGGTTACTTGATTATGTGTTGAAAAAACGGGGCGAACGCGCAGTAATCGTTGGCGCAACCTCAGGTGATACAGGCTCTGCGGCTATTGAAGGCTGTAAGCGTTGCGACAATATCGACATCGTGATTATGCACCCCCATAACCGGGTTTCGGATGTACAGCGCCGTCAAATGACCACTATTGCAGGTGATCGCATTTTTAACATTGCGGTTGAAGGCAATTTTGATGATTGCCAAGAGATGGTGAAGGCAAGCTTTGCAGACCAAAAGTTTCTTCGGGGTGAGCGGCGCTTGGTTGCCGTGAATTCGATTAATTGGGCCAGAATCATGGCGCAAATTGTGTACTACTTCTATGCAGCGATAAATCTAGGTGGCCCTGATCGATCGGTTGCTTTTTCTGTGCCTACGGGTAACTTCGGTGATATTTTTGCCGGCTATTTGGCTCACAAAATGGGTTTGCCGATTGATCAGCTGATCGTTGCGACCAATCAAAATGACATCCTGCATCGCTGTTTAAGCCAGAATAATTATGAAAAGCGTCCATTGGTGCCGACTTTTGCACCCTCGATGGACATTGTTGTATCGTCTAACTTTGAACGGCTGTTGTTTGATGTAGTCGGTCGAGACGGTCATGCGCTTAAGGCTTTGGTTGCCCGCATGGGCAAGGAATCTGTTTCCTTAGATGACAGCGCAATGGCCAGTTTACGTGCACTGTTCGACAGCGCAGCGGTCACAGATGCCGCCGCGAGCCAAACGATGAAAGATGTGCACCAATCCTGCAATTATCTTCTCGACCCTCACACGGCCATTGGCGTTCATGCAGCACGTTCGCAACGCCGGTCGCATGACGTTCCTATGGTGACCTTGGGTACAGCGCATCCAGTTAAATTTGCTGATGCGGTTGATCAGGCAGGTCTATCCCGTCCTGACTTGCCACCTCATTTAATCGATTTAATGACCCGTGATGAACGCTATACCGTGTTGCCAAATGATTTGTCCGTGATTCAAGATTGGATTGCGGAGCAAGTATTTGGCTGATATGCCCGATGAATCAAAAAAGGTGCTGATTTTCAGCGCCTTTTTTTGTGCCTAGCGGTTTGTTATGCCGACTGGCGATACTGGGGGCGCAGTCGTTTGGTAGGACCGGTTGGTGTGTCATCTTCTGGGCCTACGACCGGGGTTGCAAGCCAGTCCTCTCGAAAATCATCTATGCCGAATAAAGTCTCAAAGGTAAATGTTGGGATGCGAGGATTCAGCCAACTCTTGACCTCGTTAGCCGCTATGACCAGTGGAAACGATTGGCGGTGGATGGCAGTAAACCCCTTGTGTGTTGGTAATGTGATGATGCCGGTGGAGTAGGTGTCAGCATCCCATCGTTTACTTAGCGCCCCGAAACGACATAGCCCTTCTTGCGGTTTAATCAAATAACATTGCTTTGCAATCGGGGTGGGTGGCGCGGTTTGCTCTTCGGGGGTGAGTTCATCAAAGTTGCGGTTGCCGCTGTAAATGGGTTGCCATTCATGAAACCCCTCAGCAACGACCAGCGTCCGTCGACTAACGGGCTTAATGGTGTGCATGGGTGACTGCAGAATTTTGGTGCTTTTGCAGTTAAACGTTTTCCATTGGGTATCAGGCTCCCATACACCTTGTTGCTGTTGGAGTTTTAGCCACCATAGGGCGGTGATGGAATGGGCCGCGCCATCTACGGGTATGATGGTTGGAATAGTGCCTGCAGGCCGTATGTTGAGGTGTTTGCTGATAGCACCGGCAAAACGGTCTTCTGTGATGGGGTCTTTCAATAGCCGCATCAATTCCAATGCATCAAGATCTGGAAACTCGTAGGTGTTGTACAGTGAACCACACATAGCGCCTTCCTGCTGACTTGCCACTTTTCATTTTATTCTACCCACAAATCATCCAGATAGAGACTCTTTTTATCGACCGCGCTATACTGTATGGATATACAGTTATTTTGACTAATACGTTCAGGAGGTTTGGGACATGGATCTGTGGCTTGCGTTGTATTTTCCACGTCTTGCACTAGAAAGTAGCCTCATAAACGCTACAACGACCGAGCCTGGTTTATTGCTTTCTCCAGGAAATCGCGAGGTGTTGCAGTGTAATGATGCGGCATTGTCCTGCGGTATTCAGCCAGCGATGACCATCAATACGGCTTATTGTTTGGTGCCAGGTGTGGCAACAGCGGTCTATGATCCTGTCCAAGAGAAACAAGCGTTGTCACAGTTGGCATTGTTATCTTATCGGCTGTCTGCACATATCTCGGTCTGTCACCCAGATACCTTGTTGCTCGAAGTTGGTAGCATGCTGGACTTGTTTGGTGGCCTAGACACATACCGGCAGCAGGTGGTGGGTTTATTGAATCAGACCGGCTATACCTATCAGTTATCTACCGGCCATACGCCGCAAACAGCACAGGTGCTAGCGCGGTCTTCGCATCCCGTCCTGTCTACCGATTACCGGATACATCAGCGCGCATTGCTGTCATTGAATATCGATCAAATCGGTTTTTCTGATAAACAGGCCAAACGGTTGCAATCAATGGGTTTGCGTCGATTTAGTGACCTCACTGCTTTACCCAAGGATGCGTTGGGCTACCGATTTGGTGCTGAATTTTTGCAACACTGGCAAGCTTTTGAAGCAGTTATCCAACTGGGCGAACCCTTTTTAATTCCTGCGCGGTTTCAGCAGCGATTGGAGTTTCAATCAGAGGTGATTTACGCCAAAGGACTGATCTTTCCACTCAAGCGCATCATGCAAACACTGGAGCATTATTTGCATTTGCGACAGCTAGGCGCTGAACACCTGGTGCTGGTGCTGGGGCACAGAAAAGGTCCCGATACCCGACTCGTCATCCGTGCCGTTCAAGGTGCCTGGCATGCAAAAGAATGGCTTGAGCTGATCGCCATTCGGTTAGATCGCTTGGTGCTACGTGCTCCCGTGTTGTCTTGTCGAATGACAGTCATGCAGTTTCAGCAACAACACCGGGTATTGACTGATTTGTTGGGAGGGCAGTTAGAGCGCTTTGATGGTAGCCAACTGCTGTCTCTTTTGGTGTCCCGTTTAGGGCATCAGCGGGTCAATATGCCAACGGCTTCGGCAGACCCTCGGCCTGAAAAATCCGGTCAGTTAGTCAGCGCCTTGTCACCGACCTCTCTGGATGCAGAGGTGGTGGTTCGTCCACACCCAGTGCTACTCAATATTAAAGGCAAACGGGTAGTGGCATCTTCCTATGCCATCCTGTGTGGCCCAGAAAGAATTGGCGCGGGTTGGTGGGACTTGGATTGGAAGCGGTTTGACTATTACGGCGCGTTATCTCAAGGCGGTGTGTGTCATTGGCTTGAACGCCACCTAGACGGCGTCTGGTGGCAGCGGGGCCTGTATGGGTGACATGCCGTATGCTGAGCTGCATTGCCTGAGCAACTTTAGTTTTCTTCGGGGTGCATCACATCCTAAAGAGTTGGTGTTACGTGCGGCAGGATTGGGTTATCACGCACTGGCTATTACCGATGAATGTTCGGTCGCTGGCATTGTGAAAGCATGGCAGGCGGTGAAAGACCATGACGTTCCTTTGAAACTCATTACCGGCGCTGAGTTTCATCTCGCAGATGAATTATTGGTTATTTTGGCTACTAACCTTAAAGGCTACAGCCAACTTTGCCAGTTGATAACGACAGGCAGACGACGGGCAGAAAAAGGTCAGTATGATTTACGCGCTGAGGATTTTTATCAACGGCTCGATCAGTGTCTGTGCCTGTGGCAACCTAAAAATACTGTGCGTCACGGCGATGTAGTGGCACGCCTACGCCATTGGCAAGGGTATTTCCCTAGTCGTTTGTGGTTATTAGCAGAGAATGCGCTAGGACCTGGCGCCCATGTGCGACTTCAACAGCTCGGTGCGGCTGCCGAGGAAGCGCACTGTAAGGTGGTATGTGCCAATAATGTCCACATGCATGCCACTGGGAGAAAGCCGTTACAGGATGCATTAACGGCAATCAAACACCGCAAACCCTTGTCGGAAGCATTGCCATGGCTATTCCCTAATGCTGAAAATCATTTGCGATCGCGGGTCAAAATCCAGCATCTCTACACACAAGAGATGATTTCAGAAACGATACGGATTGCCGATCGTTGCCAATTTAGTTTGTCAGAGTTGGCCTACCGCTACCCAAAAGACGTGCTGCCACCTCAGTTTACCGCGGCCGAATATCTGACCCAGCTGGCTTACGAAGGTGCTTCGCTGCGTTACCCAGATACAATCCCTCAGCAGGTAGACGATAACCTTAAGAAAGAATTGGCGGTGATTGCAGAGCTCCAGTTTGAGCATTACTTCCTCACCATTTATGACGTTGTTCGGTTTGCAAAACAGCGTGGCATCCTATGCCAAGGTCGAGGTTCTGCAGCCAATTCGACCCTGTGTTATTGCTTACACATCACTGAAGTGAATCCCATTGAAGTGAATTTGTTATTTGAGCGTTTCATGTCAACAGCAAGGCAAGAGCCTCCCGATATTGATGTGGACTTTGAACATGAGCGGCGAGAAGAAGTCATTCAATACATCTACAGTACCTATGGACGCGATAGGGCGGCATTAGCAGCGACAGTGATTACTTACCGTCGTAAAAGTGCCTTTCGGGATATTGGGTTTGTGTTAGGGATCCAAGCCAACCAACTAGAACAGGTAATCGCCACCTATGGATGGCGTTATCAGGGCACTGACTGGCTAGACAACATCATGCAGCCTTTGGGGGGCATATCGGACCAAACGCTGGCGGTGATGAAACAATTGATCACAGACATCCTCGGATTCCCAAGACACCTGTCTCAGCATGTGGGTGGTTTTGTGATAACTGAGGGCTTGCTGTCTGACATAGTACCTATTGAAAATGCCAGTATGGTCGACCGTACCGTTATCCAATGGGATAAAGATGATATTCAGTCGGTCAGATTGATGAAGATGGATGTGTTGGCCTTGGGAATGTTATCGGCTGTGCGTAAGAGTCTCGACATGGTTCGGCAGTTTTACCAGAAACCCGTGACGATTCAGCAGATTGATCGAGCAGATGCTGCCGTGTTTGACATGATCCAGGCCGCAGACACGGTAGGGGTCTTTCAAATCGAATCCCGCGCACAAATGAACATGCTGCCACGATTACGGCCAGCCTGTTTTTATGATCTGGTCGTGCAGGTAGCGATTGTACGACCAGGGCCTATTCACGGTGACATGGTGCATCCCTATTTACGCAGACGCCAAGGCTTAGAGCCGATTGTTTATCCCAACCCAGAAGTACAATCCATTTTGGAACGTACCTATGGCGTACCTATCTTTCAAGAGCAGGTAATTCGTTTGGCGATGGTGGCAGGAGGATTCACCGCAGCAGAAGCAGATCAACTCCGACGTTCGATGGCGCGTTGGAAAAAAACCGGCCAGATGAGTGCGCTACGAGAAAAGCTCACGACTAATATGAAGGCCAGAGGCTACCAAGACGATTACATTGCACGTATCAATCGCCAAATAGAAGGCTTTGGTGAATATGGTTTTCCTGAATCGCATGCGGCGAGCTTTGCCTTGATTGTTTATGTGTCTGCGTGGCTCAAGCATTATTACCCAGCGGCCTTCTGCTGTGCACTGATGAATAGCCAACCGATGGGTTTTTACAGTAACCGACAATTGGTACAGGATGCCCAAAGACATCAGGTGGCGGTTTTGCCTGTGCAGGTGAATCACAGTGGTTGGGACCACGCGCTCTCTGGCGCTCGAGATAACCCAGACATTCGCTTGGGCCTTCGTATTGTCACGGGTCTGTCTTACAAAGGGGCTAAGGCCTTGCTAGCGGCTCGCCCGTCGGGTGGTTTCACCGACCTGCACCAATTGGAAGCGATTCAAGACCTACATCGTGGTGATCTAGAGGCTCTGGCCTCAGCGAATGCCCTAGTATCGATTGCGGGTGATCGTTATCAGTCTCGGTGGGCGACCGCAGCGATGCACATACAAACCCCCTTATTACAGTCTGCCTACCAGTATGAACCTGCGGATTTGCCTGGCGTGAGCGAGATGGCCGCTTATGTAGAGGACCAAAGTAGCCTAGGGCTAACCCTTGGCCAGCATCCTATTACATTGTTAAGATCTGAAGGTCAGTTACCAGACACGCCAAGGGCCAACCAATTGCTGTCGTTTCCTCACAAGATGCCCATCACCGTGTTGGGCATTATCGTAAACCGACAAAGCCCTAAAACTGCATCGGGTGTTACTTTTTTGTCGCTGGAAGATGATACGGGTGTGATTAACGTGGTGGTGTGGTTGTCTGTGGCGCAACGTTACCTGCGCGCATTGACCACAGCAAAGCTGGTGCTGATACAGGGTGTACTAGAAAAAGATGCTAACGGACAAGTCGCCCATGTGATTGCGCAGCATATTGAGGCGATATCCGTTAGGATGGACTTGAGTCAGGTCGACAGTAGGGATTTTCATTGATCGTATCCTTTACTAAGACCTCAATCCCAACCACAGGTTGCCTAACAGAGACAATACCGCGATGGATAAGCAAGAGCTAATTGCTGGCGTAAAAATTTATTTCAATGAAAATATCCCATTTAACAAACACATGGGCATTGATGTGATCGACCTCGGAATGGACGCAGTACGAATCGGTATCAACATGCGCCCTGAGTTGGTCGGAAACGCCATTATGAATATCTTACATGGCGGTGTGACCGCAACACTACTGGATGTATCTGGAGGACTCGCGGCAATAGTGCATACCATAGACAAACTGGATAGTTTTGATGGCAATTTGTTATTTGAAAAGCTCAAGACACTGGGGACGATTGATATGCGGGTGGATTACCTGTTACCTGGAAAGGGCACGCATTTTGAGGCAACGGCAAAGGTAGTGCGACATGGAAGAAAGGTCTGTGTTACCCGTATGGAACTACATAATGAACGGGGGGAACAGATTGCCTTGGGCACAGCCACTTATATCGTTGGCTAGCACCCAGACGGCTATCCGCAGACCGCCTAGACTATTGTTTAGCGGCGGTCATCGTGGTTTTAATCAGCTGAAATAATTTCTTTCTGGCAACCCACTGATCGGGCTTCTTGGTTGCTTCCTTCCCTGCATTGGTAGCCAATTGCCGCAGCAATTGTCGATTGGTGTCTGGGTATAATTCGAGAAAGGCAGCCATGGTGTCAGACAGGTTGTCCATCATCCGGTCGCGCCACCGTTCAACCTGTTGAAAGAATTGGCTGTGTGCTTCTGAAGACGGGTCTAACAGATCTAGGCCGAACTGAATGGCTTCATGATCGGCCTGACGCATGAGCTTACCCACATACTGTGCATGGCGGCGTTTGGCTTCGTGTTGGGTAACGCGCTTTGACTCTTCAACAGCCGCTAAAATCGTCTCATTCAACGGCAACGTTTCCAGTTGCTGCTTATTCAGTGACATCACCTTAATGCCCAATTCTTGCAGGGCAATCATGTCACGTTTAACCTGCGATTTACTGATTTCGTCGTCTTCGAAGAATTCAGAATCGTCTATATCCTTAGTCATAATGGGCTCACAGTAGGTACCAGCTTGCTAAGCCTAGTAGGGTGAAAAAACCAACGGCATCGGTCACGGTGGTTAAAATAACGCTACCACTCAAAGCGGGATCAATATCCCAGTATTTTAGCAAGATCGGTAGGGCCGCACCACTGAGTTTTGCAATGGTGACGTTAACAAAAATGGCAATGCCGACCACCACTGATAGGCCGAGGTTGAAAAATAACAGGTAAGCAATGGTCGCCGTAACCAAAGCCCATAATGCGCCATTGATTGCACCCACAGCCATTTCGCGCCCTAAGAGCCAGCGAAAGTTGCCCGAATTTACTTGGTTCATGGCCTGAGCACGAATCACAAGAGTGAGTGTTTGGCTGCCGGCCACACCACCCATACTCGCCACTACAGGGTTAAGTACCGCAAGGGCAGTGATAACTGCAATGGCCTCTTCAAAGCTCAGAATCACCATGGCGGCAATAAAAGCCGTCAACAGGTTAATGCCTAGCCAAATCGCCCGACTACGAACACTTTTCATCACCGGTGCAAAGGTATCGGCGTCTTCATCTAAACCGGCCATACTCATGACGGTGTGATCGGCATCCTCCTGGATAACGTCAACAATGTCGTCAATGGTGATTTGGCCCAACAGCACCCCAGATTCGTCAACAACTGGCGCCGACAACAAGTCATGCTTGGCAAAGAGTTGTGCCACTTCCATGTCATCGGTGTTCGCAGGAATACCCTCAATATCGCTATTCATGACTTCACGAACAGTCGACTCGGGGTCTGCAGTAACCAATACATGCAAGGGCAGGACACCCACATACTGGTCATTTCGGTTCACTACAAAGATGGAGTCAAATTGGTCAGGCAAATCGTTTTGCCTTCTCAAGAATCTTAAGATTACATCTAAGGTGACATTTGCACGGACCCGTATGAGATCCGGGTTCATCAAGCCGCCAGCGGTATCTTCTGGCCAGGCTAGCAGTTCTTCTACTTCACGCCGATCTTCGGGCTCCATGCTATGAAGAATCAGGTTTCGGTGTTCTTCAGGTAACTGCTGCAGGATGTCCGTCAGGTCATCGGAGTCGAGTTCTTGGGTCGAAATGACGACCTGTTCTGGGCTCATTGCTGCCAGAAATTCTAACTGGAGGTCGTCGCCGAGGTGGGACGCGACTTCACCCTTTAAATTCTCTGGTAGGAACTGCCACAGGTCCTTTCTGACACGATCTGGCGTCGATTCGATAATATGAGCAATATCAACGGCGTCAAGTTCTTCAGTAAGAATGCTTTCAATTTCGGGCAGGTCTTGGCCGTCTAGCGCTTCTAGAAGTTGTTGACGCAGTTGTTGGAATTGTTGCTGCTCAAGTACCGCCATGTGGTATCCAAGTAATTGTTTTCATTTAATTATAATGTAATGAAGCCTAAACAACAGTGGATATTGAAGAACCATGAGTAGAGATTACTCGCCTTCGTCAAATCGATTGGTAATCAGTTGGGTGAGCGCATCGATGGCAGCTTTTTCGTCTGTCCCGTTAGCCGTGATTTCTAACGTTGCACCTTTGGCGGCGGCCAACATCATAATCGACATGATGCTTTTGCCGTCGACCTCTTTTTCACCATATTTTACGCGAATGGTGCAGCCATAATGACTGGCAACATTGACAAATTTAGCCGCAGCACGGGCGTGCAGACCCAATTTGTTAATTATCAACAGTGAACTATTTAGCATGCGTAAAGGCCCTATGATGAAGCGTTGTCACATCTCGTTTTCTAATTCACGGTGACGTTTTTGTATGTTATTGAAACGACTATAAAAAGCTTTGGTTAATAGTTCAACTAAATAAACAGACCGGTGTTGGCCACCAGTGCACCCAATCGCCACGGTGATATAGCTGCGGTTACTGGCCGCAAACCGATCAATCCATCTTTCTATAAATTCTCGTATGTCATCATACATCTCGATCACATCAGGTTCTGCGCTAAGAAAATCCTGAACCGGTTTGTCTACGCCGGTATAACCTCGCAACGATGGATCCCAGAATGGATTGGGCAAACATCGGACATCAAATACGAAGTCGGCATCACGCGGCAAACCAAATTTAAAGCCAAACGATTGAATCAGCAGCGTCATGTCTTGATGGGTCACGTTGGCGACACGCTCTTGTATCAACTGGCGCAGCGACTGAACTGACAATTGGGTTGTATCAATTTGTAGCGTTGCCAATTGGTGGATGGGCGCTAACAAGGCACTTTCTTTGTCAATGGCTTCAACCAGAGATACGGTAACGGTAGACAGTGGATGTTTTCTGCGAGTGGACGAGTATCGTTGTAACAAGACGTCATTTTGTGCATCCAGGTACACAATCTCAATGGAATTGAGGCTGGTTGACAGGTCTTCGACTGATTCGGCAAAGGATTCAATATCATCTGCTTCATTGCGCGCGTCAATGCACAGGGCAACCTTTTTGTGTAAGGCAGACGCTTCAAAATGGTGGGCTAAGGCTGGCAGCAATTTAGCAGGCAAGTTATCTACGCAGTAAAATCCTAAATCTTCTAGCGCTTGCAGGGCTACCGACTTTCCTGACCCCGATCTGCCACTTAAAATGATCAATTTCATTGAATGTCACCTGGAGAAGCAATGGGAGGTTATGCAGAACTTTGTGTAAATTCCCTATGAATATCAATCGTATCTTGCAGTGTTCTGAGTCGAGACCTAGTGGTTTCAACTGATAATTTTTCGGCGATTTGTGACAGCAAGTCGAGGTGACCCTGAACTTGTTCTTCTGGCACCAACAATACAACCACCAAGTCGACGGGTCTGTTATCGACCGAGTCAAAATCTACCGGTGTTTCTAACCTAAAGAAGGCGCCTGTAATTTGCTTGCACACTGACAGGCGACAGTGAGGAATAGCTACTCCATTTCCAAATCCAGTGCTGCCGAGTCTTTCGCGATTGATCAGATTTTCAAAGACCACATCAGCGTCAAGCTCACTAGAATACTCACTCAATATTTGAGAAATATTTTGCAGTACTTTCTTCTTTGATGTTCCAGGTACATCAATAAAGATGCATCCTGGCGATATCACTTGGGATAGAGTAGCTATCATTGTTCCAATAAGCTCCTTATCCGCGTTTACGGTCAGCTTGCTTTTCTTTGTGCTTCAATAATTGGCGGTCAAGTTTATCATTCATAAGATCAATGGCAGCGTACAGATCTTCATGGGTTGCATCTGCATGAATCTGCATGCCCGTAATGTGGATTTGTGCTTCAGCTTTCTGGCGCATTTTTTCTACTGACAGGGTAACTTGTACATTGGTGATGTTGTCAACGTGTCGATCTAATTTTTCAAGGCGTGTTTTCACATATTCTCTAAGTGGTTCAGTCACTTCAATATGATGGCCACTAATGTTGACTTGCATAATCTTCTCCTATGACTAATGGACTTGTGTCCTTAACATGTAACACCGCATTGTTACGGTGTTACCTAAAAATAAGTTTAGCAATTATTGCGATCTAATGCCTGTCACTGACAATTATCAGTTGTTTGAAACATTATACCAATTGTTTTCGTTCATTGGACGGTGGAATGTTCAATGCTTCGCGATATTTTGCAATGGTGCGGCGTGCAATCTGGACACCCATGTCTTCAAGCAGCTGTGCAATGCGGCTGTCACTTAAGGGCTTTTTGGTATTTTCTTCAGCAACCATTTTCTTAATGATGGACCGAATCGCAACTGAAGAGCATTCTCCGCCACTTATCGTATTCACGTGGCTAGAAAAGAAATATTTTAACTCAAATATGCCCTGAGGTGTGTGCATATATTTCTGGGTGGTTACGCGAGAGATGGTTGACTCATGCATTTCTACCGCTTCTGCAATCACGTTTAATACCAGTGGCTGCATTGCCTCAGGCCCGTTCTCAAAAAATGCTTTTTGGTGTTCAACAATCCGCGTCGCAACCTTTAACAGTGTTTCGTTTCTGCTCTGCAAACTTTTTATAAACCAACGCGCTTCTTGCAAATTGTCGCGCAAAAAGGTGTTGTCGGCACTGTTGTCTGCGCGCTTTACCATACCGGCATAGGCTGAATGTATGCGAATCTTAGGTGCGATTTCTGGGTTTAATTCAACCAACCAACGTCCCGTTTTAGGGTCTTTAGAGACCAATACATCCGGTATGACATATTCAGGAGGCGAGTCTGCAATGATGGCGCCAGGCTTAGGTGTTAATGTCTGGACGAGTGCGATGATGGCTTTTAGCTGAGGCTCTTTTAAACGTGCCCGTCGCATCAGTGTTGCGTAGTCCCTGTTACCGAGAAACTGCAAATAATGCGTCACCACGTTCATGGCTTCTTTTATCAGCGGCGTATTCTCTGGTAATTGGCGCAATTGGGCCAATAAACAGTCACTGAGGTCGCGAGCACAACATCCGACTGGGTCAAATTGTTGCAGGCGGTGTAAAACTGCCTCCGCTTCGTCCAATTCTAATGGATCTTCTGCGGTAGACAAATCTTGTTCAAGACCACTAAACAGTTCATTCCAATCGTCGCTGATATAACCGTCACTGTTAGTTGCATCAATAATAGACAAGGCTATGGCGTGATCACGGTCACTCATAGGCGTTAGATTGAGTTGCCAGAGTAGGTGTGATTGTAGGGAGTCTGTTGTGGCATTTTGATTGTCAAAATAGCCATCGTCATCACCGCCATTATTAGGTGCAGTCCCGTTGGTGGCGTGTTGGTAAACGTCATCCCAAGAACTATCAACGCCCAGATCATCTGGTATGGTTTCAGAAGGCGCATCCGAGATCTCATCACTGCCATTATCGGTATTGGTATAGAGGTCGGGCTCGGAGAAATCGGTTGGTTTTTCACCTGCGGTATAATCGTCTTGGCCTGTAGATATGCCATCTTGATGTTGGGTATCGCCCTGAGACATGTCTTCTTGATCATCTTCAAGTTCCAACATCGGATTGGACTCGAGAGCCGACTGTATCTCCTGCTGTAAGTCGAGCGTCGATAATTGCAGTAATTTAATGGCCTGTTGCAGTTGCGGTGTCATCGTCAACTGCTGGCTCATTCTAAGCGAAAGTGTTGGCTTCATGGCTATTCAAAGCACCTATTGATTAGGGTCATAGTCTAAACTTCTCGCCTAAATAGGTTAGTCGCACCTGAGGGTTGCTTAAAATAGCATCAGCATCACCTTGAGCGATAATGCCACCATCGCCTACGATGTAAGCGTGTTCACAAATGTCGAGGGTATCTCTAACATTGTGATCAGTAATCAGTACGCCAATGCCGCGGTTTTTAAGATGGGTAATGATATCTTTAATATCGTTCACCGAAATGGGATCAACCCCAGCAAAGGGTTCATCCAGCAATATAAATTTCGGGTCCATGGCCAAGGCCCGCGCAATTTCAACGCGCCGACGTTCACCGCCCGACAGCGCCATGCCAAGGCTGTTTCTGATATGGGCGATATGGAACTCTTCTATCAAGCTGTCGCAAATTTCATAGCGAGCGCTTTTAGACAGTGATTTTCTGGTTTCTAAAATGGCCAAAATATTGTCTTCGACAGACAGACGTCTAAAGACGCTGGCTTCTTGGGGTAGATACCCGATACCTTTTGCGGCACGACCGTGAATGGGTAAAAATGTGATGTCTTCACCATCGATAAAAACTTTACCGCGGTCTGAGGGTACCAAGCCAACGATCATATAAAAGCAGGTGGTTTTGCCTGCGCCGTTAGGACCCAGTAAGCCGACAATTTGTCCGGCTGATACCTCAAGAGATATGTCGGTTACAACAGCGCGAGGACCGTAAGACTTGGCTAGGTTCTTGGCAACCAATTGGGTCATTTGGTGTCCTTTGCGGCAGGTACGAAGATCAGCTCCATCCTGCCATCACCGACATTAGGGTCACCCGAGATGTCGGCGTTGCCTGTATCTAGTTGGTAATCAATGATACCGCCTGACATACGGTTATCGCCTTCGATAACGACTGCGTTGGTGGCAATATGAAGTAATTGGATGGCAACTTCGTATCTTAATAGATGACCAGTAGCGACCATTGTCGTGCCATCAATATCGGTCATTTGGCTGAACTTTGCGGGCGTTCCTTTTGCTTCTGCAAAGGTGATCTCGCCGTCAACCAGCCTGACTTCAAGGTATTCAGACTCAATACTTATACTACCCTGCTTAAATGAAACCGCACCTTCATAGGTCAAAATGCCGTTAATATTGTCAAGTTTGCTGCGATTGGCTTTGATTGAGATCGGCTGTTGGGAATCGTCAGGCAGTGCAGAGGCGAAAACGGATAGAAATAATGTGGCTATTAGCGCCAGCGGAAAGTATTTATTCATTCTTATTCCCAGTATATAAGGCTCGAACGTCAGCCAAAAATTCAATGTTTTCTGTTTTCGTATCAAAAGTCATGCCAATTGCTGTTAGCTTACCGTTCTGAGACAGAAATGTCACAGGATCCTTAGTAGAAATAAAGTTAGTTTTGGTATTCAGCAATAGACTGTCAGTGTTTATTTGGATCTGCTCTGGAACAGTTTTTTCGGCATGTACGTCATTCAATAACTGCAGCAAACTGTCATTTTTATAGACCCCAGATTGTGCTGAAACCTCCCACTGTGAATTATCTTCATTCAAAAGTCTGACCTTGGGTGACGTGATCTGAATGATGTTTTGACTGTGCTGTTCAAGCCGCATGCCACTCATTGAATGGGTCAACTGCCCATTGCTGCTGAATGTCTGAGTTTCAATATTTTCGGCGAATAACAGCAATGGCTTAGTGGTACTGGGGGTGTCATTCGACAGGTTGCTGCCTGATTGGGTCGCGTTGAGTAAAATATACCCAACCACCACCATGATAATGGCGATGGCTAATCGGCGCGGTTGCATCCACATTTAAGCGATGCCGGCCTGTAGCAGGTCGTGGAGGTGTATAACACCACGTGGTGTCTTGTCGTCATTTAGGATGATCAAGTTGGTAATCTTTTTTTGTTCCATTATGTAAAGGGCTTCAGCTGCTAATTGGGTATCGCTGATAGCGGTGCCGCCGCCTTTGATGATGTCTTTAATGGGGCGTGTTAATGGATTCTCAGGTTGATCTAATACACGGCGCAAATCACCATCGGTAAATACGCCCGTAAAGGTGTGGTCTTGGCCAACGACAATAGCCAAACCGAGTTTCTTTTCTGTCATGGTAACCAGAACATCGCGTAGGGGCGTTGTGTCGGCGACAATAGGCAAGGCTTCACCGGTATGCATAATGCTGCCAACGGTTAACAACAGTCGTTTGCCTAAACTGCCACCAGGATGTGAAAAGGCAAAATCCTCAGCACTAAAGCCCTTGGCTTCCATCAATGCAATCGCCAATGCATCTCCCATTACCAGCTGCACTGTGGTTGATGACGTGGGTGCTAAGTTAAGCGAGCAGGCTTCCTGAGGTACTGAACAATTCAAAAGCGCATCACCCGATTTCGCCAAAAAGCTCTCGATATTCCCGGTCATCGCGATCAGGCGTGCCCCCACTCTTTTTATCGACGGGATGATGGTGACGATTTCTGCGCTTTCGCCTGAATTTGATAATGCCACGACGACGTCCGAGTGGGTGATCATTCCTAAATCACCATGGCTGGCTTCACCGGGATGCACGAAGAACGCCGGAGTGCCGGTACTCGCGAGCGTGGCAGCGATTTTGCGTCCAATGTGGCCAGACTTGCCCATGCCAGTAACAATCACACGACCCTGTGCTGATAGGATAAGCTCGCAGGCGCGGGAAAATTGGTCATCCAATTGCAGTAGACACTGTGTTACTGCTTCACTTTCAATGCTGATAGTGCGTCGTGCGGATGCCAAATAGTCAAATGGGGTCATGGGTTATACCAACTCAAGATAGTTTATATAAAGATAGCCAATATATAGGGTGCCGACAATGCTCGCAAAAACGCGACCAATGGGTTTTCCTGATCGGCCCAACGTAAATAGGGTAAACGACAGTAATAGCGTCAACCCCAGTACGAACATGTAATCACGCCAAAACACCTCATGAAATAATGCCGAGGGATTGATCAGGCCAGGGACCGCCATAACAGCCAAAATGTTGAAAATGTTCGACCCGATGATGTTGCCAATAGCGATATCATGGTGTTTTTTCAGGGCGCTGGTCACACTGGCGGCCAGTTCTGGGAGGCTGGTGCCTAAGGCCAATATAGTAGCACCAATAACGAGTTCACTGATGTTAAAGCTGCGTGCAATTTCCATCGCACCCCATACCATGGCGCGAGCACTGGCAATTAATAGCAGTAAACTGATTACAAACCAGATGAGCGCTGGGCCATTAGGTCGTGAAACAGGAATGCTGTCTTCAAATTCAGGGGTGTCAGATTTCTTAATGTCATAAAACATCCAGACTAAAAATATGACCATGCCTGTCAGTAAAAATAGCCCATCAAAAATGCTTAAGAAATAGTCAGAAAGAACCCAGCCCGCTGCCAGTGTGACGAGAAGGAGTATGCCATTTTCAATGCGCATAACGCGACGGGTTATGGGTAAAGGCACAATAAATGCGGTCACTGCGAGTACAAGCCCAATGTTGGCAATATTAGACCCCAAAGCGTTACCCATCGCTAGATTGACGGAATCGCTGAGCGCTGCATTGATAGATACCAAGATTTCAGGAGCTGAGGTGCCAAGCGATACAATGGTGACGCCAATCAATATGTGGGGAACACCGAAGTTATGTGCAATGGCCGCGGCACTGTCTACGAAGCGGTCAGAGCTCCACACTAAAATAATCAATCCAATAATAAAAACAACACTGGGCCATAAAAGCATAGGGTGGATCTCTATATAAATGAGGGTGCATTAAAATCAACTGAGGCGGTAATTGCAAAATAAAACGGATACAAATCAACCCCAATCTGTTGGTCAAAGATGACAACCAAGTGGATACGGTTTTTTTAATCCCATAAATCGACAGCGAAATCGGCTATAGAGAAGCGCTCAGGGCTTGAAAGTTAATGATGTAGACATTATTTTCAAACCATTATATCGTCAAAGTGATAGTCTGTATTGCAGGCGTGAAAACCAATAAATATCAGGCAGCGACACCATGATAGGTGCGCTGTGGAAAAATACTTTTTTAAAAAGTTGGAATGAAATGAAACTCAATATGATTCGAAAGTGGGGCGTTCTTGCGCTGACGATTATTGCAACTCAGGTATCGGCATTTACCCCTGATAAATCGGCTGAAAAAACCATTGAAGAAAGCATCATTGCTATTGTGGCGTTAATTCAGCAATACCCGACTGACGCCGATCGCGGTCACTATTTAGCGGGTATGGAGACTTTGATGGATCAATTGGTCAGCTATCCAGTTATAGCCCGAAGGGTCATGGGTGACGCATTTGTTGCTGCGGATGATCAACAAAAAGTGAAATTTTTGGGTGCACTTAAAGCGAGCCTAATTCAAACCTACGCGATGGGAATCAGAGGCTTTGGCGGTTTTGATGCCAAGGTCTTATATGGGAAAGGGGAGCAAAACACCTTGAAAAACACCCAGGTGTTGGCGGAGATAATGAGCAAAGAAGGCATCAAATACCCAATGATGCAGTCACTGTATTACAGCCGAAATGCCAATGGTTGGTTAATTCAAAACATCGTGTTCAACGGTGTCAATTTGGGCATTACTTTTCAAAACCAATTTAAACGCAATCTGGATTCAGTGAACGGAGACATTGATCAGGCCATTGCTATCTGGGCTGCAAGCACAGAGGAGGCCTATACCAAAGCCGATTTCAGAAATCCGTCTGAAGATCTGTTGTTAGAGTCTGCCACGGGAGAGGGTTTCTGACATCAGATGCTAATGTAATGGCCTTGAAACGCGGTGGGCTGCAGTCAGTTACAAGCGTGACTCTCCAGAATTTGGCGGGTTGCCTTTACATGCAAGCAACCTGTGTTCCCCTGTTTCAGTATGCTTTGTGTCCTAAATTCTCTATAATGCTGCCAATTTTAAGGGGTGATCAATCTATCCCCACTGTCGAATATTGAGAGGAAATCAAGTGGACGCAACAGCCGTAAAAAACATAATTGAATCTGCCATCCATGCTGATCACGTCGAAGTGGCTGGTGAAGGTGCAAAATACCATGTCACTGTGGTTAGCGATGTGTTTGAAGGCATGCGTGCCGTAAAGCGACAGCAGACGATTTATGCCGGATTGCAGGCAGATATTGCCAGCGGTGCTATTCACGCAGTTACCATGGCGTTGTTTACGCCAACCGAATGGGCAGCAAAATAATATGGAAAAACTTTTGATTAAAGGCGGTAATCGCCTGTCAGGTGAGATTAGAATTTCTGGCGCTAAAAATGCCGCCCTACCGATTCTGGCTGCGACGTTACTGACCAAAGAAACTGCTGTGATCAAGAACCTGCCTCATCTACACGACATTACAACCATGTTGGAGTTATTAGGTTGTATGGGTGTTCATACCGTTGTCACCGAAGACATGAGCGTGGAAATTAATGCCGGTACCCTCAATAATTTGACTGCGCCTTACAGTTTGGTGAAAACCATGCGTGCGTCAATTCTCGTATTGGGGCCCATGTTGGCCCATTTTGGCGAGGCAAACGTTTCCTTGCCCGGCGGTTGTGCGATCGGTACAAGACCCGTAGATCTGCATATTCGCGGCCTTGAAGCAATGGGCGCTGAGATTGAAGTGGTTGATGGCTATATTCGAGCCAAGGTTAATGGCCGATTGAAGGGTGCAAAAATATTTTTTGATACGGTGACGGTGACGGGTACCGAGAATATCCTGATGGCAGCCACGCTGGCAGACGGTGTGACTATTTTAGAAAATGCTGCCAAAGAGCCAGAAGTTATCGATTTGGCGCATTGCTTAAACGCCATGGGTGCGAAGATCACCGGCATAGGCACGGATACCCTGCGAATTGAGGGTGTAGAGTCGCTACATGGCTGTACTTATCCAATTCTACCAGACCGAATAGAAACTGGGACCTATTTGGTGGCAGCCGCAGTCACCGGTGGCAAGATAAAGTTAAAAGATACCGATCCTACGATTTTAGATGCTGTATTGACCAAGTTGAGGGAAGCAGGCGCTAAAATCACAACCGGTCCCGATTGGATCGAGTTAGATATGGAAGGGCGTCGACCCAAATCGGTTAATATCACTACAGCCCCCTATCCTGCATTCCCGACCGACATGCAGGCGCAATTTACCGTGTTAAACGCCATTGCAGAGGGGACAGCCACCGTTGTGGAAACCGTTTTTGAAAACCGTTTTATGCACATTCAAGAGCTCAACCGCATGGGAGCCAATGCTCAGGTCTCAGGCAACACGGTCGTTATTAAGGGCTGTGAAAAGCTCAGTGGCGCCCCAGTCATGGCGACTGACCTACGTGCATCGGCTAGTTTGGTGATCGCAGGCCTGATAGCGAGCGGTGAAACCTTGGTCGATCGCGTTTATCATATCGACCGTGGCTATGAATGCATCGAAGAAAAATTCCAAAACTTAGGCGGGCTCGTTTCTCGTGTCGTGCGTGGAGCAGAGTAATTAATTCAATGAATAAGCCACTGATTATTGCCTTATCTAAAGGGCGCATTTTAGACGACACGTTACCGTTATTGGCAGCTGCGGATATCCATCCTCTTGAAGACTTAAAAAAGAGCCGCAAGCTGATATTTGACACCAATCATGATCACATCAAGCTTATCGTCATCCGAGCGACCGATGTCCCTACCTATGTTGAATATGGGGCTGCAGACATGGGCATATCAGGAAAGGATGTGTTGATGGAGCATGGTGCGCGAGAAATGGTTGAGGTGCTTGACCTGAAGATTGCGTGCTGTCGGCTGATGACCGCCAAAGTGAAGGGTGTACCCCGCACTACGGGGCGTTTAAAGGTGGCGTCAAAGTTTGTCAATATCGCGCGTCAATACTATTACGAGCAAGGCCAGCAGGTTGACATTATCAAGCTATATGGCGGCATGGAATTGGCGCCCATCTTGGGGTTGGCGCATGAAATTGTCGATATTGTAGACACAGGTAATACCTTGAAAGCCAATGGCATGATTCCAGACCAACTGATAGCCGATATTTCAAGCCGACTGGTGGTTAGTCGATCGGCAATGAAGCAAAAATTATCGACCATTCAGCCCATCATCGATCGATTCAAAGCGGCACTTGCGCACAACAATTAATTTGAGGATGTCATCATGACGATCACACCGACATCCGGCATTTTACGCCTTGTCAGCAACAGCCAAAATTTCACACAGCAACTTGATAACTTGTTGGCCTGGGAGTCGGTGTCCGATCAAAAGGTTGAGCAAGCGGTTACTGACATTATTGCCGCTGTAAAAAAGGACGGTGATTCTGCGGTCATTAAATTTACGCAACAGTTTGATGCCATGCCGTGCGAAGCCATTGGCGATCTTGTCATTTCTGCTGCTGGCTTATCGGCAGCATTTGATCGTATTGATGCTGAGGCAAGGGAAGCGCTCAATATTGCGGCTGAGCGCATCCGCCGGTTTCATGAGCGACAGAAATCCAGTTCTTGGCAATATGAAGAAGACGGTGTGCTGTTGGGCCAAAAAGTAACGCCTTTAGACCGTGTGGGCATCTATGTACCTGGTGGCCAGGCAAGCTATCCGTCATCGGTATTAATGAATGCCATTCCCGCTAAGGTGGCTGGTGTCGGCGAAATTATTATGGTGACACCCACCCCGAATGGGTTAGCCAACGATATGGTTTTGGCCGCGGCACATATTGCAGGGATTACTCAGGTTTTTTGCATCGGTGGTGCGCAAGCAGTGGCTGCTTTGGCTTATGGCACGCAAGGTATTCCATCTGTAGACAAGATTGTCGGCCCTGGAAATATCTACGTCGCCACAGCCAAAAAGCAGGTATTCGGCCGCGTAGGGATCGATATGATTGCAGGGCCATCTGAAATATTGGTGATTTGCGATGGCGATACCGATCCTGATTGGATCGCTATGGACCTGTTTTCGCAGGCCGAGCATGATGCCGATGCGCAAGCCATTCTCATATCACCGGATTCGGCATTTTTAGATGCCGTACAATCCAGCATCGCCAGACTCATCGAAAAAATGGATCGTAAACACATTATTGGTGAGTCGTTGAGCAAACGAGGCGCATTTATCTTGGTTGCTGACTTGGATGAGGCTATTGAAATTGCAAACCGTATTGCACCAGAGCACTTAGAACTGTCAATTGCCAATCCAGAACAGTTTCTGCCTCGGATCCGACATGCTGGCGCGATATTTATGGGGCGTCACACAGCTGAAGCCCTAGGAGATTATTGCGCAGGTCCAAATCATGTGTTGCCCACATCTGGTACAGCGAGATTTTTCTCACCATTGGGTGTCTATGATTTCGAAAAACGATCTTCAATCATCAATGCCAGTCCAGAAGCGGCAAAGACCCTTGGTCATATCGCTGCGACATTAGCCGATAGCGAAGGGCTTCAAGCTCACGCTCAGAGTGCGCGGTACCGAACATGACCCGTGATGAACAGCAGCTTGCGTTAATTGAGGCTTTGGTGCCAGAAGGCATTAGAGCTATTCAGCCCTACAAAGTTGCCGACGCAACGGGAATGGTAAAATTGGACGCTATGGAAAATCCTTGGCATTGGCCAGATGCAATGGTGGAAGAATGGATGGCGCAGTTGCGGTCAGTGGATATCAACCGCTACCCGTCTGCTAGCGCCCCTAAGTTGAAGGCCGCTATTCGGAAGCAAATGGGTGTGTCGGACACTGATGATATTTTGCTTGGCAATGGCTCTGACGAACTTATTCAAATCATTTCGATGATGGTTAGTCAAACTGGTCGCCCAATCATGGCGCTGGAGCCCAGCTTTGTCATGTACAAAATGGTGGCAATGTGGATGGGTGTGCCCTTTGTACCCGTGACACTAGATCAGGATTTCCAGATTAATTTGGTGGATACATTAGCGGCCATCGCATCTGAGCGTCCATCGGTTATTTTTATCGCTCAGCCAAATAATCCTACAGGCAACCTATTTGACCTTGCCAGTATCAAAAGTATCGCTGCTGCCTCTGAAGGGTTAGTGATTTTGGATGAGGCATACACCGCTTTTTCAGATTCTGATTTATTGCCTATGCTGGCGGAATTCCCCAATGTCTTAGTGATGCGAACGCTGTCTAAAGTGGGTTTGGCGGGCCTCAGGTTGGGCATGCTGATAGGTTCAAAAGCATGGATTGCGGAGCTTGATAAGCTGCGCTTGCCCTACAATATCAATGTATTGACTCAACTAAGTACCGAATTTGCGATTAAGCATTTCCATGTATTCGAGGCGCAAACCCAGACGATTCGAGAAAACCGCACCCGGTTGTTTGATGCGCTGTCTGCGATGCAGGGCCTCAGAGTCTGGCCTAGTGCAGCGAACTTTCTTTTGGTCAAAACCGAGCGCGTGCCAGCAAAAACCGTTTTTGAACGATTACGGTCGCATGGGATATTGGTAAAAATCTTAGATGGCGCGCATCCGCTGTTAAAAGACTGTTTACGTATTAATGTTTCATCTATCGAAGAAAACGATATGCTCCTCAAAGCAATGGCGCACAGTCTGATTGAGTGATGATCGGTGGGGGCTGTTTTCTGACGTTTTTACCTTAGGCAGGAAGCCTGCCTAAGGCATTCTATTACTTAAAATCTTCTTCCGCATTATCAGCGTACTCAGCTTCCTTCTTGGCCGGTTTTTTCTGAAACCCAAAACTCTCCGAAAGAGTGCCGCCTTCATCTGGGCTTTTAGGTGCCCAATCTTTTGGTGGCGAAAACGCATCCCCGTTGTCTTGTGATTCCAACGCTTGAATACTATCGTCGACTTCGAGTTGGAAATCAGGACTCACCAGTAATTCTGCACCCTGCATAACGTGGGCTTGAATTTCTTTATAGTTTTGATTCATTTTTTGTATCAAGTCTGTGGTTTTTATAAAGTGTGTATTCACATTTTCTTGATAATCACGGTGCTCTGTCTTTAATTCGTCAAGCTTCTGCTTGAGCGCTTGGGTGTCTCTTACAGACCCAGAGGTATATTTGGTTAACAAAAACCCCACTACGAGTCCTATGGCGAAGATGATCAACATCGTGCCTGTATCAAATGTTCCGGTCATATAAAGCACTCTTTACATTGTAGGTTGGAAAGTAATTCATTCATGACTGCAATTTAACTCTATCATGCATTACCATAAGATGAACAAGACGTGATTTTACCATAATTTTATCTGATCAAGCAGTATGAACTTAAGTCAAAGATACCTAAAAGAACTTCAACAGCACAATTACCAGTCGGATGCAGCACAGTTACGTGCCGTAGACATGCTTTCGAACTTAACAATTGCGCTCGAGACCTCGAATTCAAAGTCACGCGGTTGGCAGTCACTGTTTTCAAAAAGAGTGACCCCTAGGGGCGTTTACTTGTGGGGCGGTGTTGGTCGCGGAAAAACCTTTATTATGGATCTGTTCTATGACGAGGTGAAGGTGGTGCAAAAAAAACGCATCCATTTTCATCGGTTTATGAAATACATCCATGAAGAGTTGAATGCACTGGGTCGTCAAAAGGACCCTGTAGAAGTCGTCATTGCAGCTTTCGCAAAAAGTTGCCGCTTGCTGTGTTTGGATGAATTTTTTGTATCAGATATTGGCGATGCGATGATTCTCAGCCATATTTTAGATGCCTGCTATGCGGAGGGTATTGTCGTAGTGACGACTTCCAATATATATCCAGACGGGCTTTATGCGAATGGATTGCAGAGGAGCCGCTTTTTGCCGGCAATTGAAGGGATAAAGCGGCATTTTGAGGTATTGCAGCTTGATGGTGGTGTGGATTATCGGCTAAAAACATTGCAGTCCTCATCGCTGTATTATACCCCTCTGGGTCCAGGCGCTGACAGTGCACTCAATGATATGTTCATTAAATTAGTGCCTGACATGCAGGCTGTTAAAGAAGGCATAGCGGTATCGGTGGCCGGTCGTGCAATACCGTGCGTGAAATTATGTGAAGACATTGTGTGGTTTTCATTTGCGGCTTTGTGTGAAGGGCCGCGTAGTGTTCATGACTACATCGAGCTGGCGAAGGAGTTTCATGCAGTATTGTTATCTGATATCCCTGCGATGGGCGTGGATAATGATGACGCGGCGCGTCGTTTTGTAAACATGGTAGACGAGTTTTATGACCGTGGCGTTAAGTTGATTGTATCGGCCCACATGAGCATAGACCGCATATATACTGGTGTTAGGCTTGAGTTTGAATTTGAACGTACCAAAAGCCGTCTATTAGAGATGCAATCCGACCAATATTTAGCAAAAGCGCACGCTCCAGATTAATTTAAAAAAGACGTTGACAGGACGGCAGAATTCTTTAGAATTTCCCTCCCTTGCTTCAGGGCAGGGCCAAATCCAAGCTGATTTGGTGAAGAATTGTAAGTAGTTGAAAAGCTTCGATAAAATCTTCAGAAAGTAGTTGACAGGGACGCAGCGTTCTGTAGAATGCGCGCCTCGCTGATCGGGACTGAGTCCTGGTTA
>ERZ767114.214-NODE-214-length-38389-cov-8.546226_pt1 | contig 38389 bp, 33 predicted proteins | sample MGYA00374952_ERZ767114 | MGnify/ENA primary metagenome ERZ767114 (study PRJEB28939, sample SAMN06267156) | marine metagenome | isolation source: Columbia River Estuary | place: USA:Columbia River Estuary, USA | collected 2012-05-05 ... | reverse complement strand
GGATCTTCAAAGTCTATTTCACCCATTCTTCAACGTCCTCAAATATCCGTTCGTCAAGATACTCCAACAGATCGAATCCATCCTCAAGATACTCATCCCAAAAGTCATCAGGCCACTGCTCGCCACCAACGTCTAGGCCAACTATTTCATATTCAGCCTCTAGTGGTTCGGCAGGATAGCAATTCTCAGGTAGTCCAGAAGTATAGCCAGGCGTTCCACCTGTTAGCGAAGTCACTTGGACTGTCACGATCATGGCGTTAAGGTCGTACTCGAATTTTGGTAGGCTCATTTTTGTTTCCCCTTGTTGTTTTGTTTTTATTCAATATACGCCTTAATTGTAGATGTGCAACAATTATTTCAAAACCATTTCAGGCGTGATGGCACTTTCTTCCCCTTTTTTACTCCAATCATTGACGGCTTCCATTGCACCTTCCCAACCCAACGCTATGCAAGCAAAGGCACCCATATTTTGGCAAGCCAAAAGGTAGTCGGTCTGCTCGATCTCAAGCCTGCTTTTCGTGTGGTCCTTTCGCTTCAACTCACAGACGAAGGCCGGAGATCCAGGGATAATGATGTCGCTCGCTCCCTTGGTCATGCCTTCGGCCTTCTGCCGTGCAACCTGTCCCCAACTGCGCTTGCCCTCGTTTCGTGGGTGTACAGCTATTGCCCCAAGTTCGGGCCGTAGCTGCCGAAGCACGTTAAAGAAGGTGACCTGCTCGGAAGTCTCAGACGGGCACTTGGGGTCCCGAAACTCTTTGCTCCCGAATACTTTAATCGATGGTGGGAATTGCATCCTCTGGCTCTCCGTGAGAAAATACTGTGAAAAATCCTGACCGGTCTTTCTTGACTGTAATCGTTCTTGGCATTCTGCCTTCCCTGATGTTGGCTATAAAATCACCAGGTGTTTCAGCCACTTTACCAAAAACTTCCATGCAGAGCGAGTGCCACAGTGGGCGCTTACTCGGCAGATACCACACTGAAAATGTGCGGTACTCTGTGGTGTAGTCAATCCTCAAAGTCCTATTGCCTGCGTTCGATGTCCACTCGCGGCACATCCAAGCTAACACACGGTCTGTGCTTTTGGCTGCAGGGTCCTTCTTTAGTTTCTGAAAATCGATCCGCAGCTTTTCGTTCGGGTCGACAATCTCGCACTTGCACGCCTCACATCTGCGTGCCGCGATGTCGTTCTCTGCGCCACACTCTGGGCACTCTTTGCCGGTCCATCTGTAGTCGCACCGCTCATAGGTTCCTGCTACCAAGTTATGACCCATGCAGCGCCTGCCAAAATGCCCAGGCATTTCTAGCCGGTTGCCTGCGAGGTCACACCAATACCCTGCCGTATCGATCTGGTAGCCGTCTGGATTGGGGCGTGCGTTAAACTCGTTGGCTGTGTCGCACGATGGGCACTTTGCCACGAGCGTTTGGATCTCGACCTTCGGTTTGTACGCTTTAATCTCTGGCGAAAACACATCGCCATCTGGGCAGTGTCTCTCAAAGTTTTCAGCGTAGTCGAGTACCAAGCAGTCGCGCTTGCCTGGGTCAATACGCAGACCTCTGCCTATAACCTGCTGTAGCAGCCCTGCTGACTCGGTAGCGCGTAGGATAGCAATGACATCAACATGCGTGGCATCGAAGCCTGTGGTCAACACAGAGACGTTGACGAGGTATTTCAGGTTGCGTGCCTTAAAGCGCTTTAGGATCTCTTCGCGCTTTTTGGTTGGTGTCTTGCCTGTCACCAGTTCTGACAGCCCACTTGGCAGAGAGGCCAACACTTCTTCAGCGTGGTGAATCGTTGCTGCGAAAATCATAACGCCCTTTCTTTGCAGCGACATCTCTACGATCTGCGCTACAATCTCAGCGGTCTTTCTGCCGTGACCTTCAAACGCCACTTCAATTTCACGGGCATCAAACTGTCCCATCTTGTTTAGATCCAAGTGCTGCGTTGAATAGCCTTCCCGGTGTTCGGTGATTGGTGCTGTGAGAAACCCCATTGCGATCAACTCTCTGGCGGTGATCTTGTACACCAGTTTTTTGAAGTATGGATTGACAGCTTTATTTTCTGGAAGCGGTTGGTTGTTCTGATCAAGCGCGTATATGTAGCCGGTGTTCATTCGGTACGGAGTCGCGGTCATGCCCACAACCCGGAGCCGTGGGTTTGCTGCACGCATTTTCTCAACGATGTTTTCTATCGTCTTGGTAATGCCGTGACACTCGTCAATAATTACCAACGTGACCTTGACAAATTTATCAATATGGTTGTTCACCGTAATTGGTGACCCGAAAATAACTGGGTGTTTCATGCACTTAGCGCCTGCACTTGCCGAAAAAATACTAGCCGGGTTGCCAGTAAGCAGATACTTTTCGCGGTTCTGTTCAACCAGTTCTTTAGACGGAGCAAGGCACAGCACACGACCATTGTGCTGCGACCACACCCAATCCGCAAGGTCTGCAATGATATGGCTTTTACCGGCCCCTGTAGCCGCTTCAACCACCAGTGCGTCAGTGCAGCGCGTGATGTGGCTCTTCACCACATCCGCTGCCTCCTGCTGATAAGGGCGAAGCATTACTTCACGGTCCAAGAGATGGAAGGCTCACCACGATATGGCTCAAGGTCTGCATCAGGTAGCAGATCCTTTACCACTTTCGCATAGGCGATGGAGCCTTGGCGCTCAGTAGGGTAAATTTTCAGGCCGTCACACTCAATTTTCTCACCATGAGCAAACTCGACCAACGCCTCTTTTGCTATTTCAAGTTCGTGCTTTGCCTGCTCGAAGTCAACCTTGGCTGCGCGATACCGGTCACTCAGTGTTAAGTTCTGCAGCTTCGGTGGTGGGCCTACAGGGTCCAAGTACATATCAGGGTCTTTCAACTCTTCGAGGTAGTCAGCGTAGAACGACTGAAGGTCATCAAAATAGTCAGCGATCCATTGGGGATCCGAATCAACAATTTCCAACTGCTGCCCTGCCGGTGCCCACTGATAAAAGAAACACACAGTGCGCTCGGTGCAGAACATTTCAATTTGGATCTGCGCGTAATAGTGTCGCAAATCGTTATCGAAAATTGACTTAAATTCTGGCGGGTTTTTATTGCGCTGACCAAAGGGGCACTTTATCTCAAGTACAGCATCGTCACCGATCAGGCCGTCTGGTGAAGCAGCAAGCCAAGCGTGCAGTGGGTGTACCACCAGGCCCACCTCCTCAACTGCGAAGCCAGTTTCAAGCTTGAAAAACTCCAGTGCTTCTGCCTCGTTTCGGTTGCCGTATTCTGTAGCGATGTTGCCCATAAACTCGGAAGGGGCACCGCAAGTTGCGCGGATCATGTCGCGCATGACATCGCCAGAACCCTTGCTAAAAGGTGAGAACCCCAGGATTGCACCAACACGCGAGCCAGTGACCCGGCCTATTCGTGCAGTGAACCATTCTTGTGATAGTTGTTTCATTTTATTTAAACCTCAAAAGGAAACGCCCCAGAAGGGGCGTGTTATCAGAAGGGCACATCGCCTGTTGGCGCTGCCTGCTGCTGCTGTCCTGCCGCAGCTACTGCAGATACCCAGTTGCCTTTCTTGTCGTCAATCGACCAGACCTGGACCTTGATAAACATCGGGCGGTTCGCCAGAGCATTCATCAGATCATGGTCCTCTGGAGTAGTACCCAATCGCTGCAGTGCGCCTCCGGCATTGGTGTCAATCGCTGCAAGCATAGTCAGTGCGCGATCCTTTTTCTTTGGATCAGTGTCTTCAACATGGATCTTGTGAAACACCTTGCGATTTTTGAACTCGCCACCCACCACTGCCCATCTCAGCTTGATGAAGGACACGCCTTCGTAGCTGTCCCACTTGGCCTCATCAATAACAGCCATAAGCTGAGAGTTGGCGGGGATCGGTTCGATCTCAACGTTGGAGTCGAAGTTACCAGTTGCCGAAATTTCTTTGTTGTCACTTGTGATAAAGAATCCCATTATTTTTCTCCTAAAGATTTAATGATTTTTTGAAAAGGGTTTACACCGGTAAGGAAAGGCAGGTCCTGCGAAATTCCATAACGGTTTTTAGAAACATTGCTAGGCGTTGGATAGGTAACCAACAGACGGTTTCCAGTTGTCGTTGCTTTCTTACGCTCACCATCACCCGACGTGAAGGTTTCAAGCTTTAAATAGCCAACTACATCTGAGTCATCGACATACGGTGCCATCGATTTTTTGGCAAGGCGTAGCGAATAACGGGTGTACGGATCCGAGTCTGGCAGTTCAATCGTCTCAGTGTCAGCATGTGCGATAAAGATAATCGTCATGGCCTTGCGCTGATTCAAAATACCGCATGCTTTTCTGACACGTTGGTGCAGTGTTGCCACCGCTGATAGCCCGGCACCATAGCCGCCAAGGGCTTGGTTGATAGACTTCGGCATCTTAGGGTCAGAATCGATAACAGTTTGCATAAACAGTCGTTCAAGTGCTGTGACTGAGTCGATCATCAGCGTCTTATACTGATGCTCTTCAGTGATCAACGCAGTTAACTGTTCCCACAATTGGTCTGACTTTTCGACTAACGGGAAAGCGTCAGGACGATCTGCTTCTGGTACTGACTGCAGGCCGTCTTCTGCTCTGATAACGATGACACCAGGGAATGTTGCGCCTAGTGAGGTTTTACCCAAACCTGCTTCACCGGTAATGGTGATGATGGGCTTTCTTTCTTCTGGCTTTGTGGCTGTTGTGAGTAAAGACATTTTGTGTCCTCCTTTTGTTTCTCTTCTTCAGCGTTGACAACTTTAGCGCGGCACTATACTATTGTCAAACATTATTTAAAGAAAATTAACTGGGAGAAAAAAATGTATACATTAGATGAAGTGCTTGAAGGATTGAAAATCGCAAACTTGAAAGCAGTGTCACGCGAAACAGGCATCAAATACTCTGCGATCTGGTACTTAAAAAAAACTAACGGCAAGAACGCGAAGTATGATACGGTCCAGGCAATTGGAGCAGTTCTGTTTGGGGGGAAGTAGGATGAATAAATACGACCCTGAAAACCCAAAGGCATCGCAGGGTGCGATGAAAGCACCGATGCACACGATTCCAACCATTGCAGCAATTCAGCTTGCTAATGTTATGGCGACAGGCGCACACAAATATGGCTACCACAACTTCCGTGGCAGCAGAGTAGACGCGCAAACCTATATAGGCGCTATGAACAGGCACTTCTTGAAGTGGCAGGATGGCGTGGACTTTGATGATGAAAGCGGCATGCACGAATTGGCACACCTGATGGCTTGCTGCTCCATTATGATTGACGCGCATTTCACTGGTAATTTAAACGACAACAGATCCAAAACTGGGCTAGTAGAATCTTTATTAAAAGACTCAGCAGAAAAGTATAATAACTTCAGAGGGGAATAAGGGATGAACCATAACGACTATCTAGGTGCCGACTTCAGGGTGTTTGGCCTCCACGGTGTGGACGGCAAAGGCCACTGCGAGTGCGGCAATAAACAATGCAAGGCACTCTTCAAGCATCCGCGAACATCGCAATGGCAGGTAACCCCTGCATGGTCCGATGAGCAACTTGAAACTATGGAAATGATGGAAGTGTTCCGCACAGGATTTGGAGTCCTGGTGGGCGACCACATCATTATCGATATTGATCCTCGCAACGGTGGCACAGAATCTTATGCAAAAATGGTTAGCGACACCGGCATCGATTTTAAAGCCGAGTCTGGTTTTGTGGTTCGCACAGGCGGTCTTGGTTGGCACATATATTTTAAGCGGCCTGTTGGAGTTGCACTGGTCAGTCACCTAAAAGAATACGAGGGCATCGACTTCAAATCTTCTGGCTATGTTGTTGGCTGCGGTTCACTGCACGCCAGTGGCAACCAATACGAAGACGAGAAGGGACACCCTGATGATGTGGGTGACGCGCCAGAAAAGCTGATCGATATGCTGAAGAAGCCGGAAGTTCACCGTGCTACATACAATGGCGCAGAGATCGATGTCTCTGACAAAGAATTGGCAGACATGCTGTCCTTTGTAGATGCTGACTGTGGCTACGATGGTTGGATCAAGATAGGCATGGCGATCCACCACGCTACACAAGGCACTGGCATGTCTGTTTGGGACCAATGGTCAAGTGCGGGTCAGTCGTACCCAGGTACGGAGCAGGTCAGCAAGCACTGGCATTCTTTCGGCAAGTCAGCCAACCCTGTAACAATCGGCACGCTGATACACTACGCAGAACAGAACGGCTATCAGCAGTCTGTAACCTTTGATGCCAGTGATATTGTGATTGAGCCACGGGATCTGCTATCCACAGAAGGCATCGACCTGTTGCGGCCACCGGGCTTTGTCGGTGAAGTGGCCCAGTGGATCAACTCACAGTGCCGTTTCCCACGCGAACGACTAGCAGTTGCTGCAGCATTGTCAGCCATTGGGAATATCGGTGGCTTGCGCTATCAAGACGAAGCCTACGGTGTCACATCAAACCAATTCATCTTCTGTGTCGCTGCGTCTGCGACAGGCAAAGAAGCCGTCCAACAAGCCCAAAGCAAGATCCACAAGGCCGCAGGCTTTTCAAAGGCGGCACACGGTGCCATCAAATCTGAGCAGGAGATTATCCGCAACCTCATCGACCACCAAGCTGCGTGCTATGTCGTGGATGAGATGGGCATCATGCTTGAGAAGATCAAGAACGCCCGGATCCGTGGCGGTGCGGCCTATCTTGAAGGCGTAGTAGGCACGTTGATGTCGGCCTACTCAAAAGCTAACAGCTATATGCCAATCTCTGGTGACGTTCGCAGGGAACTGGAAAAGATATTGGTGGGCGAACTTAACCGCTGCATGAAAAAAGTAGAGGTGAATGAGGACCCAAAGGGCAGCTTTGAGCGCAGGGCATTGCAGCTTGATAAGCAGCTACGGTCATTGGATGGCGGCCTTGAGCGCCCGTTCCTGTCGTTGATCGGCTACACCACACCGGTGACCTTCAATAACTTGGTCGACTATGAGCAATCTGCAAATGGATTCTTTGGGCGCGCTTTGATCTTCAACGAGAAGGACACACACCCACGCGCAAAAAAGGGATTCAAGCCTGTACCAATGCCAATGCCAATGGAACTTGCTCTTAAAGGGATATTGAACGGTGGTGATGTTGACCCGGAAAACCGAAGGATCGAGCATGTGGGCGAAAGGCTCGTGGTGCCAACTGACCAAGACGCTTTGGCATTATTGGAAGAGGTTGAGCAGCACTATTACGATTTTGCTACTCGTGTGAAGATCGATACCTTGGAGGCGATACCAAGACGCGCATTTGAATTGGTACTCAAAGTTTCACTGATCTTAGCCATTCCTGGTGGGGTTCGCACCGTTGAACACGTTAGATGGGCACACGCGCTCGTTGATAGCGACATCAATGAAAAGCTGAACCTTGTTGCAAGTAACATGGCAGAAGAGCAGCAGAGGCCCGGAGAGGCCCTTATGAGGCGTTTACTCGGAATGTTGGACCGTGAGCATGGGGAAACCACAGGCGTGCTTGCAAACCGTTGTAGGCCGTCTAAGAAGGAGGATGTGATAAAGGCCTTGGAAGAACTCGAAAAGATCGACCAGGTTTGCAGTAGGGATGTTCCCGCAGGTCATAATAAGAAAACGCTCACCCAAAAGTGGTTTGCGAAGTGAAACGGGGCCGAAAGGCCCTTTTTTTTGGACAGATAGTGGCAGATAGTTTACAGCAAGTTGGCTGCAGCCCAGTAAATACGGGCTGTTAGTGCAAATAGACAGATAGTAGGGTGAAAGAGAGATATACTCCTTATTATTTTCTCTATGTTATAGGTACTCTATGTTCGCTGTTTTTACCCTTTAAAATATATATATATTACTATATATATTACTATCTGTACTAAATACAATAGAGGCCAATGAATCCGTGGTCTGGACAGAAAGTGACCTTTCACTATCTGGCACTATCCTGACTATGTGTAAAACCGCCATATTCAAATAATTTTAAAATTTCTTTCAAAATTTGTTGACAACCCCTTTTTTTGGCGTATATTCAGATTATCGAAACAACAACAAGGCAAGGGGAACGAAATGAAAAATAAAATGACAGCACAAGAGAAGCAAGAGCAGCAAAAGCATAAAGATTGGTCCGAACGTCAGGGTGTGGTCCGTTTTAACAACCGCAAAGAATTGAGAGAAGAACTTGCAGGTTTGTCACTGGTCGAAGTGAATGCGCTTTTAACAGATGCCTCCGAGCAGCTTCGTGTTGCAATGTTGAGCGGTGAGCAAGACGCGATTGAAGATGCGATTGATCGCTTCACCACCTGCACCCAGTACCTTCAAAAGCAAGCATACGTTGAACTCAATGCTGCAATGAAAGCCAACGGTTGGTTATACCCTGCAACCGTTATATAAGATCCACAAGGCCCAAGGGGAAATATCATGATGGCACCCAAAGTAATCAGAGAATGGCACAAGACCGAAGCATACAAAGGCTTGGCTGAGAAGCTGAAGTCAGTTGAAACACCAGAAGCGTTACAAGCCTGGAACGAAGAAGCACTGGCAGCAGGGTGTCCCAAAATGGGACTGCAATCTGCGGATCAGTGGGAGAAGCGTGGGTTTTTTAAGGGAGATTCAAAATGAAAAGCAATAAGTGGAGAGGCGCAGAGCCTGTGGAGCAGGAGCAGTCAGCACTAGAAAAGCACATGCCGTTGATCATCCTTGGCGGGTTCTTTATCGGAATGCAGCTGATCACATCATTCCTTTTCTGGGTGTTAGGCGTATGAGCCCAAGTGAAGCGTTCGAGGTACTAAGAGCCATGTACCCAAAAATTACAGACCGCGAGATCCTATCAAGGGTTTCAGATGCCCGACCCGGTGACCTCGTCACAGCGCCAGGCCACGAAGATCCGCTGCAAGTGGTCCAAGTGGTTGACTCAGGATTTATAAAAGCAGCGCTGCGGTATCCCAAAAGCTACATCACAGCATGCAAGGTCCACAAGGGCGTGCCACTCACAAGAACCATCGCATATCGTGGAGAAGATTGGACAGTTGTTGGATACAGCGAAGAGTCAATCGATTGGCTACTGAGCGAAGACTGCCACGCTGCAATGGCAAGAAATGTCGAGCGCTTGCGAAAAGCCAAGGCCCGGTCAGATAAAAACAGGAGAACAAAATGAAAATGGTCGATATAAAGATTTATACATACCGCCTGGAAACATCTGGAACCCACTTCGAGTCGCTAATGGCACCAGAGAAATGGGAGGTAGAGATCAAGGTAGGTAGTTTGAAATTCCTTGGACACACATCAGTCACAGTGCCAGTGCCCCGCGCTTCGGATGATAGCCAGGCTCTGTGGTTGGAAAAGGCAGCAACTGCTGCGCGGTATCGAGCAATGGCTGCAGAGTTGGAGCGTGAGTTATGAAAATACGACTTCAACTTTTCGCGTGGTTTCTCATGCTTGCCATGATCGCACTGGTGGCACCGAAGTACCCGGCAAAAGTGTGCAAAAGTTATCAAAAATCAATCGGAGGTGGGTGATGAATGGTATTGAGATCCGAGTAAGGCAAGAATTTTACCCAAGGTTGCGGCTCGCAGAGCAGACGATCAAAGCGCAGAATGAAGTGATCGTTGAGTTGAGGGCTGAGATTAAGCAGTTGAAGAATGAGCGTGAGCCGGTGGATTATGAGGCGGGATGGTATTGGGCTGATTATGATGGGCTGCGACAGATTGGAATAGCTGAGGACGGTGAGGTTTGGTTTGTTGGTTACTACGAGCCTGTGCCACTTTCAGAATGCGAAGATATTTCACTAATCACTGATCCAAAGGAGGCACTATGAAAACAAAATCAATCGAGAAATTGTTACTTGGGATAGACCGGGAGAGTGACAAGCGGAAGATCGAGCGTTACGGTGATAGTTCAACCGCCAGGTGGACTATCGATCAGATCAATCGTGGATTGGTACGGGCACCAAACGATGACAGCCGATCCAGAGAATGGTTTCAGCAGCTAGTAGCGAAAAGAATGGCGCAGTTTGGATATAGCAGAGACATCGCGCTGACTATTTTGATGAAGGAGAAGCGCTATGGATTCTGAATGGATCATGCTTGCGATCACGACACTATTGGCGGCAATAACCCTGTCAACCTACGGTAAGCTGCACGATGCCGAAGCGGAGGTAAGGAAGCTGCGTTGGGAGATCGAGGAGGAAAATCAGACCCGTCAAAACTTCGATAGAGAGTCAGGTTGATTGGTGTTATAATGGGTGCATCTATGAGGAGTTTTTGAATGGGCGCACCCAAGGGTAACCAATTCTGGAAAGTTAGAGCAAAGTCAGGCCGAGACAAGATCTTCAAGTCGCCTGAAAATTTGTGGGAAGCTGCTGAAGAGTACTTTGAGTGGGTAAACTCTACCCCTCTTTGGGAAACCAAAGTCACTCAGTATCAGGGCGTGCCTATCGATATGCACATACCAAAAATGCGTGCGATGACAATCGACGGGCTGTCTCTTTTTCTTCACATTTCTCGTTCTACTTGGTACGAGTACGCAGAACATAAAGAATTTTCGGACATCTGTGGAAAAATTGAGTCTGTTATCAAAGGCCAAAAGTTCGAGGGTGCTGCTGCAGACATGCTCAACGCATCAATCATAGCCCGCGATTTGGGGCTTGTAGACAAGGCATCGGTGGATGTCAATGTCGACTCGGCAATCTCTGAGATGTTGGCCCGTGGGCGCAAACGAATGAACAATCAGGAGAGTGAAGATGATTAAGCCAGGGCAAATTGTACAGACACCGCAGGGCATTGGTCCTGGCATTTCACTTGATGCTTGGGGTCGCCCGAAAGTCTACCTTGATAAATCGTTATTGCACGGGATGTTCACCTTTGGCGTGCCGTCTTCGATGTGGTATGAAAAGCTTAACGGTGCCGAGTTAACAGCATTTAGCAAGGCCACCAGTGTCGATGGTGCGCTTTCGTTTAAGAGTGGCACCACGCCTGGCGATGTCCGAATGTTACGGACCTTCCGGCATCCGCGCTATGAGCCAAACCGAGGCCATCTTTACTCAACCAGTATCTTTATTCCCAACCCAGAATTAGACAGCATCCGCGATTTTGGATCCTTCTACGAAGAGTCCGGGTACTTCTTTCGTTGGCAGCTTGGCAAGCTGTATGCCTGCCTGCAGACCACAGTTGGTGGCGTTGTTCAGCCGGTTGAAGCTTATGAGATTGTAGACTTCCCTTCTGGCTATGATCCTGCCGATGAAGCAGGCAACACTTTCGATATCCAGGTCCAGTGGCGAGGCGTTGGGGATTACTATTTCTACATCAATGACGAATTGTGCCACACGATTAAAAAGCTAGGGACCACCACCAGACTAAGCATCTTCAACCCGGCAACACCACTGGCGTTCCGAACGATCTACGGATCAGGTGCTGAAGCTGAGATCCGCTGTGGATGCGTTGACATCACGACAGAGGGTGGCGCAGGCGATGGCAAAACCTACGGTTCAGTAGCAACGCCAGGCAATACCGGCTCAGTTGCGATAACCGGTTACAATATCCCGATCTTGGCGTTCAGGGCTAAAAGCACACTGGCCTCTGGTCGTATCAACACCCGTGATCTCATGGCGTTGGTGTTATCGGCCTATGCCGATCAGCGGTGCGTAGTGCGAGTTTGGTCTACCAGAGATCCAACAGCGATTACGCTAGGCACACAGACTTATGCAGATTACGATGATGGGCACTGCCAGTACGTTTACTACGCAGTCGGTGGTACGCCTATGACCTTCAACACTGCCAAGGCAACACTGGTGTTCGGTAGCCGGGTCGACATGGATGTGCCGTTTGTTTCGTCTGCAATTTTTGAAGAGCATGCCCATATCTACCAGACACCGGGCGATATTTTTGTGTTCACTATGCACAGAGAGACAGGCGCTGCAGCCAATGTTGGCGTGACCTACGAGTTTGCGAGATCGATTTAATGGCAAAGCCTAAGAAGGACATCAATCTCCAGATTGCTGAAGAGTCTGCGAAGTATTATGCAGACCCTTTGGGTTGGGTGATGTGGGCCTTCGATTGGGACTACGGCACGCTTGAGGGCTTTCATGGGCCTGATAAGTGGCAGGAAGAAGTGCTTGTAGAGATAGGATCAGCAGTGCTTGATCGTAACTTCGATGGCATCAACCCTGTGGACCCCATACAAGAGGCCGTGTCGAGCGGTCACGGCATTGGCAAGTCAGCTATTACCTCGTGGCTAATCCTGTGGCTGATGTCCACCAGACCTCACTGCAAGGGCGTGGTGACCGCTAACACCGGTGATCAGCTAAAGACCAAGACCTGGGGCGAACTCGGCAAGTGGAAGAAGCTGTGCGTCACAGGCCATTGGTTTGAGTGGAACAACGCCAAAGGCAGCATGAACCTCTACCATTTGAAGTTTCCTGAGTCCTGGCGTGTGGATGCACAGACCTGCCGCGAAGAGAACAGCGAGTCATTCGCAGGACTACACGCAGCAAACTCAACACCATTCTACATTTTTGATGAAGCCAGTGCCGTACCAGACAAAATCTGGGAAGTGGCAGAAGGCGGCAAGACTGACGGTGAGCCACACCACTATGTGTTTGGTAACCCAACTAGAAACACCGGCAAGTTTCACGAGTGCTTCAATGCACAGAAGCACCGTTGGACTACACACCAGATTGATTCACGCACCGCACGAATGACCAACAAAAAGAAGATCGAGGCATGGCGGCAGGATTGGGGTGAAGACTCCGACTTCTTCCGCGTTCGAGTGTTGGGCCGGTTCCCTAAAGCAAGTGACATGCAGTTCATACCCTTGGACGTTGTCACGGAAGCGGCAGGGAGGCGAACGCTTTACCTGCCTGACGACCCGCTGATCTGCGGTGTGGACGTTGCGCGAGGTGGTGACGATAACAATATGGTCCAGTTTAGGCGGGGCTTTGACGCTTACAGTGAAAAGACCTACAAGATACCAGGTGAGAAGACCCGCGACAGTATGCAGTTGATCAGCAAGCTGTGCGACATCTTCGACAGGCACAACCCGCACGTTATATTTATTGACGAAACAGGGCTTGGTGGCCCTATCGCTGACCGACTAAAGCAGCTTGGGTATCATGTGATTGGTGTCAATTTTGGAGCAAAAGCTACCAACGAGAAGCTGTATAACAACCGGGCTTCAGAGATGTGGGCCAAGATGCGACAGTGGCTGTTCGATGGTGGCTGCATTAAAGAGAATGCCGAGTTGGAAGCAGACCTGACCAACAGAATGTATGACCACAATGACCGCAACCAACTGGTCCTTGAGCGTAAGAAAGACATGAAGAAGCGTGGGCTATCATCACCCGATTGGGCTGACGCGCTTGGGCTAACCTTTGCAGCACCTGTTCCACCACTTGAACTAGACGAGCGTGGCCTACCAATGGGGTCAAGCATTTACCATTATGAAAGAAAGCAGCGGGAATACGATCCGCTAGGAGATTATTGATGGGATGGCGCAAAACACCTGAAGAGAAAGCTGCAAAGGCTAAGGCAAGAGCCGAAAAGAAAGCTAAAGACAAAGCAGCTAAAGCTGAAAAGGCTAAAGCTAAGGCCGAGGCTAAAGCTAAAGACAAAGCAGCTAAAGCTAAAGCTAAAGCTGAAAAGGCTGCAAGGGATAAAGCCGACAAGGCTGCAAAGGCTAAAGCCAAGGCTGACAAAGCAGCAAAGGATAAGGCCGCAAAAGCAGCCAAGGATAAAGCCAAGGCTGAGGCTAAAGCTAAAGACAAGGCTGCAAAGGATAAAGCTAAAGCTGAAAAAGCTGCCAAGGACAAGGCTGACAAAGCTGCAAAGGATAAGGCTAAACAGAAAGCTAGAGAAGAGAAAAAGAAAGCTGATAAAGCTAAAGCTGAAGCTAAAGCTAAAGCCAAGGCTGAAAAGGCTGCAAAGGATAAAGCTGACAAAGCTGCCAAGGATAAAGCTAAAGCTGAGAAGGCTGCAAAGGATAAGGCGGCAAAGGATAAAGCTAAAGCTGACAAAGCTGCAAAGGATAAAGCCGACAAAGCTGCCAAGGACAAAGCTAAAGCTGAAAAGGCTGCCAAGGACAAGGCCGACAAAGCTGCAAAGGATAAGGCTAAACAGAAAGCTAGAGAAGAGAAAAAGAAAGCTGATAAAGCTAAGGCTGAAGCTAAAGCTAAGGCCAAAGCTGAAAAGGCTGCAAAGGATAAGGCTGACAAGGCTGCAAAGGACAAAGCTAAAGCTGAGAAGGCTGCCAAGGATAAAGCCGACAAGGCAGCCAAGGACAAGGCTAAGGCTGAGGCTAAAGCTAAAGACAAGGCGGCAAAGGATAAGGCTAAGGCTGAGAAGGATAAAGCTAAGGCTGAAGAGAAGGCGGCAAAGCAGAAGGCTAGAGAAGAGAAAAAGAAAGCCAAAGAAGCTGCAAAGATTGAGAAAGATTTCCAGAAAGAAATGAAAAAGCAGGAGGCGCGCGGTGGCGCTGATAAGAACCGTGCCGGTGATAAGATAATCGAGGCTGACAAAAAGGCTGCTGAGTTGAAGAAGGCACGCTTGGAAAGAGAAGCCAAAGCAGCAGAGGCCAAGAAGAAGGAAGATATAAGAGCAGAGAAAAGGAAGAAGAATCAAGAGGCTATGGACCGCAAGTTAAAGCAAGAAGAAGCCGAGGCTAAAAGAGTTGCTGCAGAGGCTAAGGCCACAGAAGCAGCCGCTGCCAAGCAGAAGGAGGCCGATGCCAAGCTATCAAGAGCTAAGCAGGAAGCCAAGGCCAGGAATGAAGCTGCAGCGAAGAAAGTGGCAGATGAGCGTAAGGCTAAAGACGAAGCAAACGCCAAGATGATTGCTGACAAAAAGAAGGCCAAGGAAGCCGATGACGCAGCAAAGAACGAGAAGAAGGTTGCCGCTGAGAGAGCAGCCAAAGCCAAAGCCGACAAGCAGGCAAGGGATGAAGCCAAAGCTGCAGCCGATGCTAAACAAGCTGAAGATGCGAAGATAGCTGCTGCCAAGCAGAAGGAGGCAGATGACGCCCTCTCTGTAAGAGAGATGGACGCTAAAGCTGCAAAGGAAGCTGCAGCTAAGAAAGCAGCCGATGAGCAGAAAGCAAAAGACAAAGCTAATGCCGATAAGATCCTAGCTGACAAAAAAGCTAAGGCCGATAGGAAAGAAAAGGACGATAAGCAAGCGGATAGGCGCAATGCTCGATTGGAAGAAGAAGATGAGCAGATGGACACGGATATTGCCGATGCTGACCAAGCCGAGAAAGACTTGGCAAAAGAGCGAGAGAATGAATCTTGGTTGGCTAGAAAGCTGCGTGAACGTAAAGAGCGGAAGTTAGCAGAAGAAGCAGAAGAAACCAGAAGGATTGATGCAGAGAACGCAAAGAAGATCTTAGAAGAGAACAAGCGAAATGCTGCACGGGCTGCCCAAGAAGATGCTGCAAGGGATGGCGATGTTGGCAATACCTTCGGCGGTGGCTTAGGGATGGAATTAAACGATCCAGTCAAGCAAAGAGATATTGACAAAGAGAATGCAGAAAAGATCTTAGAAGAGAATAAGCGGTTGGCAGCCCTAGCTGCTCAAGAAAATGCAGCCCTGGACGGGAAGGTGATTGACGATCCCTACGATAATGGCCTTGGCAGCATCGATCCTGAGAACCCAGATGTGAAAGCTGAGCGCGATAGGGCTAGAGAGCAGAACCGAGAAGACAAGCACAGACGAGACGAGGAGACGATGGCTGACATCGAGGATCCGTTTAGAGAGGATAAGGATAAGGACCCTTGGGACGAAAAAGACCCGGTGAAAGATCCTGTGAAAGATCCGATTAAGGATAAGGATAAGGATAAGGATAAGGATCCAGAGCCAACGCCTGAGCCAATCGGAGAGGTTAACACCAATCCAGTGCAGTGGGCAGACCGGTTCAACATCGATGAGATCAAGCGCAGGATCTCAGAAAAGCGCAAGAAGTCTCTGGGTGGCACGTTGCACACAGAGTCTCAGCGAGGTGTGAAGGGCAAGGCAAATGGCAAAGGCAAGGCAGTGGCAACGGGCGGCGAAGCAAAAGGCAAAGGCGGCCCCAAGGCTGCAGAGAAGCCAACCAATGCAGCTAAGAAGTCTGCCAATGTTTCGGCCCAAGTTAAGAAGAGGATCCTTGGGGTGTCCAAGAGATAGTGATACTAGAAGTAACACAGGTAACAATGCTATAATGTGTGTTACTTCTGGTGACAAATAAATTACTCTACGAGAAAACACATGGCATCACCAATCAAGGTTTCATCATATCGTAAGCGTATTGAGTCATTGAAGTCGGAGAGATCTGATTTTGTACCCCTATGGCGCGAACTGTCTGACCACCACCTTGCCCACCGGGGCAGGTTCCTTGTTACTGATCGTAACAAAGGTAAGAAGCGCAACACAAAACAACTGAACAACACATCACGCTTGGCAAACCGCACAATGGCAGCAGGGATGATGGCAGGCATCACAAGTCCTGCGCGCCCCTGGTTCCGGCTATCAATGCCTGACCGCAAGCTGATGGAGTACAGCCCGGTCAAGACTTGGCTAATGCAGGTCGAAGGTTTGATGCGTGAGGTTTACAATAAATCCAATCTATACAACAGCTTACACACGATCTACTCCGAGTTAGGCACCTTTGGCATTGCAAGCCTTGGCGTGTTCTCTGACTTCAATACCGTTATCCGGTTCAAGCCACACACAGTCGGAAGCTATATGATAGCAACCGATGGACTCGACAAGGTCGACACATGGGCGCGTGAGTACCAGATGACGGTGGGGCAACTGGTAAAACAGTTTGGCAAGGAGGCTGTATCGTTGTCTGTAAGGCAGCGTTGGGAGTCTGGCGACACAGAGGGTTGGGTATCAGTATGTCATGTCATTGAGCCAAACGATGACCGGGACAGTCAGTCTCCTTTGGCTATCGATAAGAAATTCCGATCAATTTATTTTGAAGAAGACAGCAAGGGCGCAGATGCACAGGTATTACATCAGTCAGGTTTTGATTCATTCCCAATACTCACGCCCAGATGGGATATTGCCGGTGAGGATATTTACGGTACGTCATGCCCAGGCATGGACGCTCTTGGAGATGTTAAAGGCCTTCAAGAAGCCGTTAGAAAATATGCAATGGCTGTTGATTCGCAGATAGATCCTGCGGTCCAAGTTCCGACATCGCTACGAAACCACGGGCGAATCCTCCCTGGTGATCGGGTGCCACATGATGGGCCAACCAAGATCGAGGCAATCCATTCTGTGAATCCAAACTTGCAGGCCATGCAAGGCTATATAACCAACATAGAACAGCGTATTAGCCGCACTTGGTATGAAGACCTGTTCTTGATGTTAGCAAACTCTAATCGCTCTCAGATCACAGCACGCGAGGTCGCAGAGCGTCATGAAGAGAAGCTGTTGATGCTTGGTCCAGTTTTGGAGCGCTTGCACAACGAACTCTTGGACCCACTGATCAATCGCACTTTCGACATCATGCAAGAAGCAGGCATACTTCCACCGGCACCACCGGAGTTGCAGGGCATAGACCTGCGTGTTGAGTACATATCAGTATTGGCACAAGCGCAGCGCATGGTTGCAACGTCAGGCGTTGAACAGTTGGCAGGCTTCGTTGGGCAGCTTTCGCAGATCTGGCCTGAAGTTCGTCACAAGTTTGATCCTGCACAGGCCATCGATGACTATGCCGCAGCATTGGGCACAGCACCTGACATTGTGAAGGCTGACGATGAGTATGAAGAAGCGCTTGAGTCAGAAGCACAGCAAGCAGCAGAAGCGAGCAAGGCCGAACAGACCATGCAGGGAATCCAGGCGGCACAGCAGTTAGCACGAACGCCTATCGATGAGAACAGCGGATTGGCTGAAGTAGCGAGGATGACGGAAGGTGGCTCAGTTTAATAACGAACAACTTAGTTTAGACATAGGCGCTGTGATGTCCACGAAAAGTGGACGCAGGGCCGTGGCTTATGTGCTGTCACTATGTGGGATGGACATCAGTTCATTCAATGGGCAGTCGAACCACACCATTTACAGAGAGGGGCGCAGAGCAGTTGGCTTGGATTTAAAAAACAAATTAACTGAGGTCGCGCCCGAATCTTACTTAGCAATGATAAAAGAGGAACATAACGATGTCTGAAGAATTTGACAATACCCCAGACGACCTGGAAGTCGAAGTATCAGAGGTCCAAGAACCAGAAGAGTCAGACGTTGAAACCAGTGATTATGACGCTGATGATACTGATGACGATGATGGCGATGTGACGAACCCCGAAGAAGACGAAGCCGATGAGTATGCCAATTTGGATGTACCGGAAGGAGCAGTCGAAGATGAGTATTTTGAACTCGCAGAATCTCTCAAGCCCTTATTTGAAGATATGGGTCTGAGCAGAGAAGAGGCAAAACAACTCACAGACTACGAATACGCTGCATCAGAGGCTAAAGCTAAAGCCCAATCGGAATCGTGGTCGGCACAAGTAGAAGAGTGGCGCGAAGAACTGATGGCTGACAAGAAACTCGGTGGCGACCACTGGGAAGAGTCAGTTGGTACAGTGAAGATGGCACTCGACAAGTTGGGAACCCCGGATCTTGAGAAGATATTCGATACAACCGGGATGCTCCAACAACCTGAAGTGTTCCGGTTTCTGCACAAGATCGGAAAGCTGACTAAAGAAGATTCACCTGGTCAGCTAGGCGGATCGGTAGAAGACCCTATGGACGCAGTGTCGATCATGTATCCGAACAATTAAATAAACTTTTTGAGGTAATAACTCATGGCAACATTAGGAAACAGCTATTTTGATCTAATCGATCTCTACAAGCTAAAAGACAAAAAAGGCGACATCGCACCAGTGATTGAGATCTTGGCTCAGTCAAACCCAATCTTGGACGATGCCATTGCTGTTGAATGTAACAGCGGAACAGAACACCTACATACTGTACGCAGCGGTCTGCCAACAGTAGCTTGGGGTAAGCTTTACAAAGGTATTCCAAACGACAAGAGCAAGACGGTTCAGGTAACTGACACCACTGGCTTTGTTGAAGGCTTATCTACTGTAGACGAGCGCTTGCTTGCTTTGTCAGGTAACTCTGGCGCAGTACGCTTGGGCGAGGCTAAAGCATATCTTGAGTCTATGTCTCAGACTATGGCAAGCGCCATTTTCTACAGCAACTCAGCAGCAGACCCAGAGCAGTTCATGGGCTTGTCTCCACGTTTCAACTCTTTGTCTGCCACCAACGGTGGCCAGATTGTTGATGCCGGTGGCGCAAGCACTGACAACACCTCTATTTGGTTCGTTAGTTGGGGCGACAACCAATGCCAACTGCTGTATCCAAAGGGCACACAAGCAGGCGTTAAGCGACAGGACATGGGCAAGCAGCGCGTGTTAGATAGCGATGGCAACCCGTACTACGCTGAAGAAGAGAAGTTCACATGGCATGCAGGTCTTGCAGTTAAAGATTGGCGCTATGTTTCTCGAATTGCGAACGTGGACGTTTCAGACATGGCAGCGGGTACAGTTGATCTGTACAAGTTTATGCGTAAAGCATTTTACAAGCTGCAGTCACGAAGAATCCCTGGCGGCAAAATTGCGATCTACTGCAACTCTGATGTGATGGAAGCATTGGATGCACTTGCTACAAACGCAGGCGCTTCTGACAATTTCGTTCGCTTGGGTCACAAGGACATTCAGGGTAAGGAAGTGCTGACATATCGTGGCATCCCTATCCGTGAAACTGACGCAATCATCAACACTGAAGCGCGTGTCGTTTAATTAACCTGGAGATAAAATTATGATCCTTTCAGCACAGCAACTCTTTAGCGATGATCAAGCGGTCACAGCTACTGCAATATCAACCAACGTGGTTGACATGGGCGTTGCAGGAACACCTTACGGTGCCGCTGCAGCATTGAATGCAGACAAGGGCAAGGGCAACTACGTCCCAATTTTGGTCCAAGTAACTGAGGCGTTTAACACACTAACCTCTTTGGTTATCACGATTGAAACTGGCTCTACTGCTTCACTTGGCACCGTGTTGTCTTCACAGACAATCGCTTTGGCAGGACTGACTGTTGGCAAACAGCTTGCAGTTCAGGTACTTCCACAGGGTGCGACTGAGCGTTATCTTGGCGCTCGCTATACCGTTGTAGGCACTAACCCAACCTTGGGTAAAGTGACTGCCGGTATTTCTATGGGCAACCAGACTAACGTAACTGGCGCTTAATAAAGCAGGGTGGTAGGAAACTGCCACCCTTTTTTTTGGAGAACTATATGCCAAGCTACAAAGTGATTGAGCCAGGTTTTTTCGATGGCGCGATGTATGCCCCAAACGGGCGAAGAAAAACCCTCACGGTTGATAAGCCATTCACAAAAGAGAACAAGCCATCATGGGTAGCCCCACTGGATGAGCAAAAAGTAGAGCGATCATCTCCTGCCAAAAAGCCACCAAAGGCTATCAAAAAAGCAAAGCAGAAAGACGGTGATGTAGAAGTTTTATAACAACAGGAGATTCAAATGGCAGCTTATACCGAGGTCGATATTTGCAACACAGCGTTATCGAATATCCGAGCGAAGTCAATAAACTCGCTCAGTGAATCTTCTCAGGAATCACAGCTATGTAAGCTGAAGTACCCAATCGTGCGCGACAAGCTGTTGCGCGACAACCATTGGAGGTTCGCCAAGAAGACGCAGCCAATCGCGCTGCGTAGCGATGTGCTTGCCCACTGGACACACTCTTACCAGTACCCTTCTGATTGCTTAAAGCTTCACAGCATTATGCAAGAAGACATTATAAAGACAAACAACCGATCAAGGCTTGCCGCTATATTTGATAGCAACCAAAGGTTTGAGTCTCCTGACTTTCGCGTGGATTATGAGGTGCTTACAGCATCTGGCGATAAAGTCATTGGATGCAATTTTGAAAATGTAATCGCAGAGTACACAGCAAGAATTGAGAACACTGCGCTATTCGATCCTAATTTTATGTTGGCAGTCTCGTGGTATCTATCTGCTCAGTTGGCAGTGCCACTTCTAGGAGAAGGCAAAGGCCGTGGGATGATGGCTGACAGCTTTAATATGTATAAGCTGCTTCTTTCTGAAGCGCTTGCTTCTGACGTTGAAGAGGCAAGAGATAGCCAAGTTCGGCAGTCATCGCTTATCGAGGCTAGATACTAATGGCTAAAATACCTCAAAGGGCTTTTACCGGTGGCGAACTGGATCCTGCGCTGCATGAGCGCGTAGACGTTGAGCAGTTCGCATACGGAATGTCACTGTGTGAGAATTTTTTTGTTAGGCCACAGGGCGGTGTGTATAACCGAGCAGGCACGCAATACATCGGTGAAGTAAAAGACTCTACAAGAGCAGCAAGGATAATTCCATTCAGCTTTAACACTGAGCAGACCTACGTCTTGGAAATAACTCCATCGTCTGCCCCTGCAGCAGCAGATGGCGCTATCAGGGTTATCCGTGATGGCGCATACCTTCTCACAGGTGGGACAGGACCAGGCAGGCTAGAGGTGGCCCACGACTATCAAGAGAGCGAGTTATTCAGTCTGCAATATGTACAGACTGCTGACACGATGTCAATCGCGCACTCTGCACATCCACCGGCTGAACTTCGCAGATCGTCTGAGTATTCATGGGCGTTGTCTGATATTAACTTTGGGTCTGATCCAAGCATGGTCCCTGCAGGCGTAACTCTGTCAGCAGTGGGAACAGGAGCGGGAACAGACAGCAAGACATACCGGTACGTCATTACATCAACAGGCGAGGACGGTATAGAATCTTTATCTTGTGCAGAGGCGATTATAACTACGCCTGAAACCAGTTCAACTGCTGCGGTAGAGGTAACATGGAATAGAATTGAGGGCGCTGCGTATTACACAGTGTACCGGGATACTGGTCAGGGCAACTTGGTGTATGGGTTTATAGGTTACGCAAAAAATGAGGACTCTCCCTCAGTTGCGAAACCAGTATTCAATGACTTCAACATTGCTCCAATGACGAGCATCACGCCACCAATTGATCACACGCCATTCACATCGCCTATCGCGGATTACCCGGCAACAGTTGGCTTGTATCAACAGCGAAGAATTTTTGCTAATACGCCTACGGCACCAAACACTTTTTTTGCATCTCAGACCGGCATCTACAATTCAATGCGTAGATCTTCCCCGCTCAGAGATACCGACTCACTAGAATTTACAATCGCATCTCGTCAGTTGAACGAGATCCGGCACATTGTTGATTTGGAGTCATTGATTCTGATGACTGCCGGAGCAATGTACCCAGTGTCTGAAGGTTCAGACTATGTGCTGACACCGTCTTCAATTGGAGCGCGTGCGCGTACCTATGTTGGCGCATCGTCTGTTAAGCCTTCAGTAACCATCGACTCAATTATCTACGTCACAGAGAAGGGTAACCGGCTGCGCGACATGATCAACAACAAAGACATGCCAGGTGATGGCGGTCAGGATCTGAGCATGCTCGCGTACCACTTGTTTGAAGGGCTGTCCATCATAGAGATGGTCTACGCACACGAGCCGTGGGGTATCCTATGGTGCGTGATGAGCAACGGTGAACTGCGTGGTCTGACGTACAACAAAGAGCATGGGATAACAGCATGGCACCGTCACAAGACGGATGGGGTTGTTGAGTCAATCACAGCAGTATCAGAAGGTACACGCGATGCCGTGTACTTCCTTGTTAAGAGAACGATCAACGGGACCGATGTGCGCTACGTTGAGCGCCTAGCGCCAAGAGTTGATTCATCGTCTACGGATGCTTTTTTTGTAGACTGTGGCATCTCATACAATGGTTCGCCAACCACTTCGATCACTGGATTAGGCCATCTCGAAGGAAAGACTGTTGCTGTTCTAGCAGATGGGCAAGTTATTGATGGCTTGTCCGTGTCAGGCGGTGCTGTGGCACTCCCCTATTTAGCATCGGTGGTTCACGTTGGTCTTCCATACAATTGCACGATAGGCACGCTAGGGATCACAACCGGGCAGCCTGATGACTACAACTCAAAGAAGAACGTGTCAATGTTGATCATCTCGTTTCTTAAATCTAGGGGCGGCTTTGCAGGCCCGTCTGTCGACAAGCTGACAGAAATACGGCCTCGTTTAGAGACAGACGGATATGGTACAATACAGCTTAAAACATACGAAGACCGAGTGGCTATTGAGCCAGAGTGGAACGAGAACGGCAAAGTGTTTTTTCAGCAGCAGGACCCACTCCCTTGTGCGATCCTTGCTATCACCCCAGAATTTGACTTGAGTAACTAGACTATGGGTCCTTTAGCAATTTTTCAGATAGGCATGGGAATCTTAGGAGCGCTCAGTGGCGCTAGTGCCAAAAAGAAAGAGGCGAAAAATAACAAGAAGGTTGCAGAATTTAATGCCAACCAACTTGATAAAGATGCCAAGCGCATTCGCAATAAATCCGTGCAAGACGACAATGACTTGCGGCTGCAGTATTCCGGGGTACAGTCATCACAGCGTGCGACACTTGCAGCGCGCGGGGTGTTTGTAGACTCAGGTACTGCAGAGAATATCCAAAATGACACAGACATAATGATGGAACTGTCATCATACCGCATACGTCAGTCGTCAGAAGAGCAAGCGTCTGCACTAAATCAGCAGGCACAATTTAACCGAGAAACCGGTGAGGCTGTCTATAGTTCTCAACAAAGTCAGGCCACTGGGATACTGCTTCAAGGAGCAGGATCAGTTGCAGCCGATTGGTATCGATACAGCAGAGGTGAGTAATGCCAAAAGTAAATAGGGTAACTGGGCCAGAGGTCAGCGCACAGGCCAATCGGACTTTTAAGCAGTCAGCATTATCCCCACAGGTTTTTGAGAACGGTGCCCTCAAGGGCGCATTGGCGGGTGGGTCAGAGTTAGCAGCAGCCCTAGAAGAAACGCAGAAAGAGAACTGGGAAGCAGATGCCACCAATGCCGTCTTGGGCTTCGAGACTGACCGCGACAATATCATGCTCAGTCCAGAGGGTGGGTATCTTAATACCCAAACAAAAGCAGCCAGAGATGGCGCGGAAGGAACCAAGACAAAGATCTCTGAGATCAAGCAGCAGCATTCAAAAGGACTAAGCCCGTATGCTCTGAAAATATATGATCGGATCACAAACCAACACGTTTTGTCTAACAATAGAAGCATAGATCAACACGCTGCCAAGGGCGCGTATGAGTACAATATGACCACACAAGATGCGGTCATTCAGAACTCGATCAAGAACGCATCATCCATGTACGCATCGCCAGACACGGTCGCTACCAAGGAAGGCGGCCAGGCACCAAGCGATTGGACCATTATGCTTTTTCTTGGCGAAGATGCTGTCAAAGAGAAGATGCGGCTGCAGGGCATTGAAGATGAGAACGACCCATCCGTAATAGAGGCTGTATCTAAGTACGAAGCGACCATGCACGCATCTAGGATCCAAGGTGCCATAAGCGCTGACGACCCAAAAATCGCATCAGAGTTATTCTCGGAATACAGCGCGATGCTTGAGCCTGACGTTAAAGAGCAGTTGAGAACAGCGATTGAAGAGAAGACGCAGGAAGTAGCGATCAAGGATAATGTTGAACGCATCACTGCAGCCGGTGGCGAACTTAGTGACCGTATCGCTGCAGCCAAAGAGATCGCAGACCGTGATGTGAAGGCAGCGGTGATGGAAGAGGTCGAGACACAATACCTGTTTGAGCAGCGAGTTAACCGCGCAGACCAAGTGAGTTTTTACTCTGCTCTTTCTGCAGAAATTCGCACAGGTCAGCGAACTAAGCCACTAACAAATGAAGAGATCGGCAGCTTAGAAGGAAATCAAGCGCAAGCATTAAAGGATCAGTTAAGGGCATTTAAAATTGGTGAAGAGCCTATCACTGATAACAAGGTTTACACTGACCTGCTGACAATGAGCGACAAAGATTTTGCAAAGATTGATCTTGCGGATTATGCAGATCAGTTGGACTTTGATGATTATGCCAGAGTCGAAGCGTCATGGATCGTTGCAAACAATGCAGTGAACGACCAGGCTGCCGCTGACAAAGACCGAATGGTACGATCAGGATTGGCAACCAGACAGTCCGTCATGTCAGATGCTGTCGAGAAAGTATTTGGCGAAGACCTTACAGCATTCTCAGAGGCAGACGAACTTGGTGCCCGAGTGTGGGTGGCAGATCTCCGTGGCGCACTTGCCAATAGTCTTGTCAAAGCTGAAGAGGCCAACGGCAACAAAGAACTGACAGAGACTCAGTACACAGACCATATCAATACTTTCATCTACGACTACTCTGAAATGCACGCTGAAGAACTTGGCGACCTGTCATCTGCAGCGCAGACCAAGGCTGAAGAAGAAGCTAGGAAGAAGGCTGCAGACAAGGTTGCAGCAAAGGGTCCTGACACATTGACCTACGCGCAGTTTGGCGATATAGCAGAAGACACGGTGAGAAACATATTCGGTTCAGATTGGGATAAGTCTTCACGCAATGCCAAGGCCGAGCAGGCCGCATGGGTATCTGGATTTAACCGTGTCGCATCAAGCATGAAGGACCGGTTTGCTATGGCAAACGGCAGAGAGATGACAGAGGGCGAAGCGAGAAACGCAATGTACGAATTGCAAAAGCCAACCCGGTTCGACAAGCCACTGTCTGACTACCCTATTGACGACATCTATAATATCCAAAATGCAATCTACGCTTACAACAGCAACCCCGCCCATAGTGACGCGCAAGTTAGGTTTGATTCTGATACAATAGCCACTGTCTTTGAGGTTCAGGATGATGAGGATCTGAACGCCATGATTGAAGAAGCGATGGCTGATCAAGGCAGAAAAAACAAACTGAATGTTATTCTTGAGTTGTATTTGAAGGGGCTATTCAATGGCGAGTAAATTCGGGAACATTACTAGAGATCAAATCCTTGCATCATTGGGTGATGAAGAGCAGGATCCTATCGTACCTGCATCACCACTGCTTTCAGAACTACCCAAAAAAAAGCCAAAGTTTAACTACGATGCAATCGGGAAGGCGCTCAATGAGCAGCCCGTACAAGAGCCGGTAATCCCACCGCCTACTGCCAAGGCCAATGTATCTATCCGATCTGCAATCGCAGGTCAACAGAATGAGTCTCCAAAAGATTTTGCCAAGCTGCTTGAACTATCCAAGCTGACCGGTTACCCGGTTGATGTGGTGCGTGCGAACAGAACCAAAATTGAAACCAAGCAGTCAATCGATAATGTCAACATAGACACGCTGCAGCATACGAACCCAAATGTGGTTAAGTTTTTAGCCGACTCAAATAATGCGAAGCTGTATGTTGACAACATATCCACGTTGTCACAGCTTGACGACATTATGATGCGCGAGGGAATACTGACACCGCCTGTTGAGCCTGAAGGGTCAACGCTGAAAGATGCTGTTTGGTCGCTTTGGGGTGGCTTTTCAGGCGTTGCTCATGGCATTGTGAAGACTGACCAGGTGCTTACCAACTGGTTAAACGATAAGTCACCACATTGGGATGTTCTGCCAGAGAGCCTGAAGGAATATAAGGAAAAGAGAATCGATCAAGAATCTCTTGCTGTAAGCCTTACCGAGAACGCTGTTTCTTTTTGGGATTATAAGCCAAGAGCCGGAACATCAACTGAGGAAATACAGAAAAGCCTCAAAGATAAAGGCGTAACATGGGATCTTGCAAAGGATCTTGGTTATCTAATGGCGACATCAACCGCTCAGTCCCTGCCATACATGGTAGCAATGTTGGCGGGTGGCGTTGGCACGGCATCTTATATTGTCGCATTGAACTACGATGTCGCAACAGAAAGAGCGCAGAACAACGGCAGAGCAGAACCAAACATGACTGACCTTGCCATGTCGCTCCCGTGGGCTGTGGTCAGCGCTTCATTTGACCGAATGGGTCTAAAGAACCTAATGGGAATGGTCAAAGAAAGCAGGCAGATACTGAATGCTAAAGACGGGTATCAGTTGCTGAAAGCCATAGCAAAGAAACAGGGCAAGGGCTTTGCTGTCGAGACAGGCACAGAGGGGGTCCAAGAGTCTCTGGAATATATCGGTGGCACCATCTGGACAGACAAGGACGTATCTGTTGAAGAAGCGTTAACCCGTGGCGTGTGGGGCATGATCCTAGCCCAAGGCATGGTTGGTCCTATGGCAGTTGCAGGAGCGACAGCCGACATCGCAAGGGCAAAGAATTACGCCAAACGCACTGACACATTCAAAGAGCAGAACACCATTAGCGAGATCATCGCAGTGGTTAACGACACCGACCTAAAAGAAATTTCCCCAGAAAAGCTTAACGAGTTTTTGCAGACAGTAGCCCCTGGCGCAAACATCCACATGGACGCAGAGTCTGTGTTGGCGTATGCGAAAGAGAACGGTATCGATGTCACAACTGACCCTGCCTTCGCATCAATCGCTGACAAGCTTGAAGAGGCTGCAGCAACGGGTGGCACAGTTGAGATGCCAATTGGTGACTTCGCACAGAACGTGGTTGGCTCAGAGCATGAGCAGGCGCTGCGTGGCGACATCAAGATGTCTGACAACACATTCACTCTAAACGAAATGGACCGCCAGAAAGAAGCGCTCGCTGCTACCTACGAGATGATGGAAGAGCAAGCGGTGGCAAGGCAGGAAGAGTCTGACTACATCGATGCAGAGATTGACAAGTTCATCACCCAAGGTTCTGACACGGGCCGACTAACACGCCAAGAGGTAACCCTACAGTCGCAGTTGTATAAGCAGCAGATCATTTCTGCAGCAGAGCGCACAGGCATTCCTGTTAAAGAATACATTGAGACATACGGGCTTAACGCCATCGTTGGTCCACATTCCGGCCTGCAGAATAAGCTGAAGGATCTGAATCAAGCAACACTTGAAAGCTTGATTGCTGAGTTTGACAGCCTTGGGTTCTCGTCAGAATTGACGGAAGCTGAGAAAGCATTGGTGCTTGAGGCAGAGCCACAACAGCGTGTACAGCGCCTCTTAGAAGTAACAGGGCTTGGTGAAGACGCAGCATGGACACCAGAGCGTATTGACCAGACTGTGCGCGAGTGGGCCTACCCGCATGGCGAGACTAGAGCGCAGGTTATTTTTATTAACCCCGCTGAGTTTGTCAACTCTACTCACCCTGATCCACAGACCATTGCTGATGAGTCAATGCCACTTGACCCGGTAGAATTAAAGGCCGAGCGTCAAACACCGTTCTTGCGAACAGATGGTCAAGGCAAGATCATTGGTCACGAAGGCCGTCACCGCATGGCAGCATTAGCAGCAGCCGGTGTTAGCCGTGTACCTGTTGTCGTCACATACCCTACATCACAAGACCCATCTGACATTACCTTTGACAATTATCAATTCAAAGGCCAAGAGTTTGGCACAGGCACATCTGCTGATTTGTTCGTATCAGGCGCAAACGCCATGCCAATCACGAAAGAGAATCAGGAAGAGATTCAGGCAGCAATGAACCCTGATGCAGCTGTGGTGTTTCAAGCGCGTCAACAAGGCTATGCAGGAACTGACACAGGCGAAGCCGTGGAGTGGACTCGTGCTGTCGAGAAAGGTCTGGATATGTCACCAGAGGGTCGCATGACTCGTGCTGTTGAGATGGGGTTTAATGTTGAGAATGTTTTGAATATTGGTGGCACTGTTGGTGATGTATTTGTATCTTCTAACCTATTACAGTCGTGGAATGAGTATTACTATAGACAGGATGAGAATTTTAACGAATTAGAGTCTTTTTTAAATGCAGTAAACCATATCTCAGAATATGGTGGGAAAGTCTATAGATACATTACGCTCAATGACATTTCTGAATTGGATTTAAAAAACATTGGGGATCACTGGACCATTGAAAAATACTTGGCAGAAGACATAGCCGAGCGGTTTACATATACTTACAATCAGGGGAGTAAGCAGAAATTTTTAATTGAGGCTACAATCCCTGCGAAAAGTGTATCAATAAACTCAGTTGATTTGACTGGTAATCCTGAAGAACAAGAGGTAAATCCGACAAGAATAACCAGTCTCAAGGTTTCCCATCTTGGTAGTAATGATGTAGTATATGAGTCTCAAGGTGGTGACTACCTCCCGACGACTCCTTCTGAAGGGTCGCGCGAAGAAATCGGGGTAAGTCACAAAAACATCCGCTCAGTCAATGCAGCATTCGATCCTGACTACAAAGACTCTGCCAACCTTTTGGCACAGAAGGTATCTTCTGCAAAACCAATCCCGACTACTATCGATGAAATCACAACCCTCGAAAACGCTATGGACCGCGCAAAGAATGGCGACTACTCAACAAACAGACAGTTAAAAGTAGACATCCAAAACGATACAAACAATGCTGCAAAAGAAGCAGGCGTGGATCTTGCTGTTGACAATGCAGCAACAGAGGAATACCTGGTAAGGGTTGGGATAAGAGATGCTCTTCATGCGTTAAAGACAAACGAGAATGCAGTCGGTTGGTATGATGTCACGGTTCAGAAAGCCCTAAACATATTGGCGACAATCCATCCTGAGTTGGCAGAAGACCAAGAAGCCAGGTTTGCATTCACTTGGGCGTTGGCTGTAACGTCAAACGGAATCAAGGTAGACAAAAACTTTGAACTTGCGGAAATAGCTTATGAACACTATAAGCGAACCGGCAAGATGCCAACGAACATCAAAGCAGGAAACGCCCAGAAAGCTATCAACGATAGCCTTAAATCATTCAACACACTTGTCGAAAGAATGGGCATCGAAACGCTAAGAAAATTCATGGTAAGTAATTTTACCATTGCACAGATTAGACGGATAGGTCTTGACGTTACGGGAGAGAATGCAGGCACCGTAGTCCGTGGCGCATCAATCCTTGGTCCAAAAATCGGCAATGGTTTCTTTAGCAATCTAAACGGTTACTTTGATCAGCTAACGATGGACAGATGGCTGATGCGAACATGGGGCCGGTGGACAGGCACGCTTATAGAATACCGCCCAGATATGGTGAAGCTTAAAAAGTCAGAGATAAAGGACTTGGTCAAGCTTCTTAAAGAAGACAAAGCAGCAGCAAAAGAGTTTGCAGAAACGCTTGGCGCGAAGCTGCAAGTAGGCAATCTTGAAAAATTAGCGCTTGATATTCAGAAAGCGTCAATGCTTCCTGCAAACAGAGACAAGTTTAATAAGACAGCCGTAGGAGAAAACCTTCGCAAAGCAGGTAATTCTCTTGCGAAGTATCTTGATGGGCAGAAAGAAGCCCCGGAGACCGGCACCGAACGTAACTGGATTAGAAAGATATTCGGAAATATTTTAAAAGATTTACAAAATAATGGCTATCCAGAATTGACAATGTCTGACCTGCAGGCTTTAATGTGGTATCCAGAGCGCAGACTTTACGATATGGCAAAGTCTAGCAAAGATGTGAGCGCAGGGTATACAGATGACGAAGCACCGGATTACGCTAACGCTGCAGCAGATCTTGCTATAGCAAAGGGCATTCCTAGCGAGTCAATCAAAGAAGCAACTAATAAAGCAGAGGTAGATTATGCAGCCAGAATCAGCACAAGAGCAGCACGACAGGATGATGGAGGAGCGGGGTCCTCTGAAGTTGGATCTACAGTATCTGAAGGATTCAATGGAAGAGAACGAGCAAAATTCCTTAAGCGCAACGTCTTCGTCTCCGCGAGACTTAGTCGAACTAACGATGCAAAATCACGGTCTTACGGAAAGGGAAGCCCTGGAACACTTGGAAGCATTCGGGGCTTAGTCTACAAGGTAAACAGAACATTCAAAAACATACTATCTGCCTCAGAAGTTCCTGCAGTAGATATGGTCGAAATGGAGTCTACGGCAGAAAGTGCCGTGGACTTTATGTCTGCAATACAATCATCAAAAGATTCAACTGTTTTTGGCGCAGCAGTTTATGTGTACTCTGCTGAAGAGTACCAAGACATGCGCTTATTCAGAAGCGAAGATGGCTTGTCTGGGTTTGCCATAAAAAAAGATGGTGACATCGTTAGCGTTTTCAGTGATGGAGGCGGTAAGGTTGTATCGATGCTGTCTCTTGCTGTTGAGCAAGGTGGCACCAAGCTTGACGCATTCGACACCGCTTTAGTTGGGATGTATGGAATAAATGGATTTAAAGAAGTTGGAAGAGACGAGTGGAATGAGAACTATAAGCCAAGCGATTGGGACAAGGCCGTGTTTGGAAAGTATAACAATGGCGAGCCAGACATTGTGTACATGGCTTACGATGGCTCATACAGCCCTTATGATGCAAATCAACTTTTACAAGACCAAGAATCCGGCACCACAACCAGGGGATCTTACAACCGCGAAAAGCGGATAATCTCCCTGTTCGAGCAATCTGATCGGTCCACGCTAATCCATGAGATGGGCCACTATTTCCTAGACACCATGATCAATTCTAATGACCCGCTGATGCAGCCGATATTCAGATGGTGGTTGGACAATGCAGAGTCAATCGCTGCAGAAGCAGGCGTGTCTGTCGAGCAAGTCACACAGTACGTTTACACAAGAGAAGGCAGCCCAGAAGTTGAGCGTGCCATGCACGAACATTGGGCGCGTGCCTATGAAGCATACATCATGGAAGGCAAGGCACCAGTGTCTGCATTGAAGAAAGCATTCAAAGCATTCAGCCAGTGGATGAAGTCTGTGTACGGCACCCTGAAAAATCTGGAAGCGCAGTCAGGCGCAGTCAAGATTGACGACAACATCCGCAAGGTATTTGACGCAATGTTGAGTGTTGACGAGCAGGTTGCTGCAGAGAAGAGTGACGCAGAATTGCGACCACTGTTTACTGATGCAGTGATGGCAGGGATGACCGAAGAGCAGTTTAAAAAATACAAAGAAAAGCAAGATTCTGCAGACGAAAAAGCAACTGAAACATTACTTGAAAAAGTGATGAAGCAGATCCGCACACGCGAAGAGAAAGAGTGGGCTGAAGAATTAAAGACCCGCGCTGAAGTAATAAAGTCACGTTTGGACCAACAGCCGATCCACATGGCAAGAGCAGCCCTAGCAGAAAAGGGTAGCGAGTTGAAGCTAAACCGCCAAGACGTTCTTGATGTTTTGGATGTTAAGGTATTGCCACCTGAACTTAAAGGTATCAACAACGCGCTAACCGTTGCAGATGGTGTGGACATCGATGCCGCTGCAGATGCCCTTGGCTTTGCGTCAGGCGATGAATTGATCACGCAGTTGATTGAAACCAAGCGCTCTTCAATGCTTGCGAAAGAGCAGGCTGAAGCAGAGATGGTAAAAGAGCATGGCGACATCCTTAACGATGGCACCATTGAGAAGCTTGCGCGTGAGGCTGTCCATGACGAGCAGAGAGGAGAGTTAATTCTTTCCGAACTGAAGATACTGAACAAGGGCAAACCAACGCCACAGAGCGACAAGCAGATCCTGAAGGCGCTTGCAGAAGAAGCCATAGGCAAGCTGTCATTGTCAGAGATCCGTCCTGATAAATATCGCAGGGCTGAGATCAAGGCAGCACAGGATGCCCGGTCAGCAATGGACAAGGGTGACAAGGAAGCAGCGAAGGCCGCAAAGACACGACAGGCGATGAACTTCTATCTCTATCGTTCGGCTTTGGATGCTAAAGCGATGGAAGACAAGATCGTTACCCACATGGCTAAGTTCAAGAAGAAGAAAGTCCTTGAGCGTGTAGGCCGTGCGGGTAAGCAATATCTTGAACAGATCCTGCACCTACAAGAGCGCTTTGAATTTAGAAAGTCAGTATCGATGGCACAGACCGAGCGGGACAACATCGGAGTGTGGGCGCTAGAGCGTGAGAAAGAGAATGGCGACAACATCCAGTTGACCCCAACTGCGCTTAACGAAGACATCAGAACGCACTACAAGAAGCTGCCGTTTAGTGATCTTGTTGGCATTTATGATTCTGTTCGGAACATCGAACACATTGCTATCTTCACTGACAAGATGAAGCTTGCAGGTGAGCAGTTAAGCTTTGAAGAGGCGAAGGCGAAAGCGCTAGAGTCAATCTCCAAGGTCAAGTCCAAGTTCACTTATGGTGTTTCTGCTTATAAAGAAACCAACAAGAACCTGGCGCTAAAAAGCTTGGCATCTCTGACCAAGATCCCGTACCTGATCCGTTGGTTGGACAACAGAGAAACTAGCGGTGTTATGCACCAACTGGTTTCTCAGCAGTTCACAGATGCACAGCACGAAGAAATGCTGTTGCATGACGCTGTTGGTTCTCCAATTGTTAAGGCCATTGCTGCCAGAGACAGAAAGTCCAAGAAGCGCCACGCTCGAAAATTCCGCATAGTTGGTTTGGAAAATACCAAGTCTAAACAAAAGACGTTGACAGGATCAGAGATCATCAGTGTTGCGCTGAACACCGGTAACCCAGGCAACTTGAAGAAGCTGCTTATGGGCGAAGGTTGGGCGCTGTCTGAAGAAGAGGTCAGCCAAGATAACCCAATGTTGAAGCAGGTATTGAGCCACCTGACCAAAGAAGATTGGGATTTTGTACAGCTAGTTTGGGACCAACTTGAACTATTGTATGAGCCAATGAATGCTGTGCATAAGCGCACATCAGGCTTAGACATTGGTAAGGTTGAGATCCACGAAGTGCAGACACCGTTCGGTGTGTACAAAGGTGGATACTTCCCACTGAAAGCAGACCCAATGCGTAGCACAATTGCTGACACACGCGAGATCGATCAGAAGACTGCAGCAGCGGCAGGCATGTCTGCGACCAGTGGAACATTCCGTCCGAACGCCACAACCGGTGCGAAGATCGAGCGTATCGAAGCAACATACCCAATCAAGCTTGGCCTTGATGTTATCCCTGGGCACATCCAAGAAGTTATCCACTACATCACGCACTACGAAGCTGTGAAGTCTGTGGATAAGTTACTGCGAGATCCTGAGATCACAGAGGCCATCAAAGCAACGATGGGCGTTGCTGAGTATCGACTGTTCAAGCCTTGGCTGAACGACATTGCAAATGCAGGCAGCAATCAAGAGTCGCAAGGCTATTTCACCGGCCCGATGAGACGCATACGCTTTGGTATCACCATGAGCGCTATGGGGTTCAAGGTATCCACAGGACTTATGCAGACCCTTGGTCTGTCAGTCACCATCGCTAACATCGGTGCAAAAAATACTTCCAAGGCAATGCTGCACCTCTACGGCAACCCTGCAAAAACAAGTGATGCTGTAGCAGTGGCAATGGAGAAGTCAAAGGTTCTTGTGCATCGTATGAAGACAATGGACCGAGAGATGTCGAACGCTTTCAAGGCGCTTGAAAATAAATCTGGGCCGCTTGCTGATCTGCAAGAATTTTCAATGAAGCACATCGCGTTGATTCAGATGTACAGCGTCGACCTGCCAACATGGTATGGTGCCTACTTTAAGAAAATGTCAGAACTTGAAGCGTCACTAGATCCAAACGACTTTGACACAGTGGAAGCATTGACAGCACGCGCAGAAGAACTCTCAGTGCAGGCAGCAGATTGGGCAGTGGAGAATTTCCAAGGCTCTGGATCTATTAAAGACCAAGCTGCGTTGATGCGAGACAACTCTGAATACGTCAAAATGTACACCATGTTTATGACGTTCTTTTCAAGCCAAGGCAACATGACCCGCGACATCACTCGTGGCTCAAGATCTGGGCAGATCAACCCAATCAACCTAGCTGTTAAATTCGCATGGTTGTTTGGAGTCACGACTGCAGCAGAGATGCTTGTGCGCGAAGGCATCCCAGATGATGAAGACGAGTGGGACGAGTTTTGGCAACAGTATCTTGTGAACGTAGCAATGCTTCCACTTGCTGCCATACCTTTGGCCCGTGATGTTGCCTCTGGCGCGTTCTCTGGGTACGGATATGCAGGATCTCCAACCGCCCAGTTTGTTTCAAATTCAATCAGTGGTGTTAAAGGATTTACTAAAAGCCTGTGGGAGGGTGACGAGCCAACTTTATTCCAAGTAAAAGCAACCACAGACGTTGTAACAACCATGCTTGGCGTACCAGGAACCGGTCAAGGTTGGACCACAGGCAAAGCAATATACGACATTCGAGAAGATGGGTACGACTTCAGTGTTCACTCCCTTCTTTTGGGAACTAAAAAAGAGTAAAATATAGTCTACTAATGAGGATTTAAAATGGCTGTTGCAACCCAGGACATTACATCAGGACCCTATACTGGCAACGGTATCGTGGACACATTTTCATACGACTTCACGATTACCGCTACTAGTGAAGTCTTGGTGACGCAGACCACCGGTGCGGGTGTTGAGACTACGCTAACATACCTAACCGACTACACACTGACAGGCGTTGGAAATGCGGGGGGCGGAGACATTGTTCTAGCCGCGCCTCTTGCCGATAACTACACGCTTTATGCGAGATCGAACTACGTCCCGCAACAGACCACCGACTTCAACTCGCAGGGTGCATTCTACCCTGACATACACGAGAAAGCGTTCGACAAGCTGACATTCTTAATTCAGCAATTGATCGACCAGAAAGATCGCACAATCAAACTGTCCGACACCCAAGACATTACTGGTGTCAGTTTTGAGATCCCGAACCTCGCATCGCGTGCATCAAAGTTCTTGAAGTTTGACGCGTCAGGCAACCTTGTTATGGACGATGCTGCAGCCGCTGCATCTGCAGCAAGCGCTGCCCTAGCTGTTGACCGCGCTGCCGCTGCCTTAGTTTCTGAAGACGCTGCCGCTGCAAGTGAGAGCGCTGCTGCAGGTTCTGCTGCTGCCGCTGCTGCATCATACGATTCCTTTGATGATCGCTACCTTGGTGCCAAGGCTGTTGCGCCTACCTTAGATAATGACGGCAACGCCCTAGCAGTTGGCGCACTGTACATCAACACAGTCGATAATGAGATGTACGTTTACATTTCAACACTGGCATGGGCCACTGTTTCAAATGCTGCCACCTCTGCTGCTGCCGCTGCAAGTGCTGCTGCTGCTTTAACGAGCGAGGGCAATGCTGCAACAAGCGAAAGCAATGCAGCTACCTCTGCAGGTACAGCAACCACTCAAGCAGGTATTGCAACAACTAAGGCAGGCGAAGCTGCAAGTTCAGCCAGTGCTGCCTTGGCAAGCAAAAACGCTGCAGCTGCTTCATTCGCAGATTTTGATTCTCGCTATCTTGGATCGAAAGGTGCTGACCCCACGTTGGATAACCTGGGTGGCGCACTTGTTGCCGGGCAGCTTTATTACAGCACAGTTGGCACAGAGATTCGGTTTTATAACGGATCCGCATGGGTAGCTGCTGACTTTGCACAAGCATCAATTGACGCGACTAATGCCGGAGGATCTGCCACATCTGCAAGCAATAGCGCAATCGCTGCTGCTGCTAGTGAAACCGCTGCAGGTTTAAGTGAAACTGCTGCAGGTCAGAGTGCGTCTCTAGCACTGGGCTATAAGAATGACGCTGCTGTGTCTGCTGCTGCTGCACTCGATAGTGAAACCGCTGCTGCGGGTTCTGAGGCCGGTGTCGCTGCGTCCGCTGCTGCTGCATCTACAAGCGAAGGTAACGCGCTAACATACCAAACTGGCGCACAGACAGCACAGGGTTTATCTGAGACAGCGCAGGCTGCTTCTGAAGCTGCATTGTTGGAGTTTCAAACAGCCTGGCTTGGTGACCTTGCAGTTGACCCGACACTGAACAAGGCCGGTGCAGCATTATCTGCTGCTGATGAGGGCATTCTGTTCTGGCACACAGGGTCCAAAGTATTCCGCATCTGGACAGGCGCAGCGTGGCAAGACGCACCAACAGCAATAGCATCAAAAGTCACCGAGGCAGACGCATCTGCATATCGAATGCTGACCGCTGCCGATCTAGGTAAGACAATCTACTTTAGTTCTAGTGACCCAGTTAAAGTATTGTTGCCTAAGAGTGCTACAAGTTCTATTGCTAGTGGTTTCTATGTGGACATCGTACAGCGTGGTACTGGTCAGGTATGGCTAACTACAGAGGCAGGGGATACATTAGAGAACCCTAATGGATACTCAGATGTTTCAGGTCAGTATGGTAAGATCAGAGTACAGAAGCTAATTGATACTGTTGACTCTGCTTGGGTAGTTGATGGTGCATTGGCTCTTAATGACTTCATGGCATTCTCGTTATTCACGCCACCAGAAGACCATGTTCTTTCTACCACGCCAATCACCAACAACGCTACAGCTACTTACACACGCGCAGGTGAAGCAACCATTGAGGATTGGGAGGGTACACAGCACATCGTACCAGATGGTGAATTGCGGTGGATGGGTGCAAGACGGACTGAGAATCTAGCCAAGAAGTCAGACTGTGCTTATGCTGATTACAGCGTTGTATTTGATGGTGCAGAAGCGTCCACACCAATAGCAGGGTTCTCTAACTCAGTTTATTTTGCAGATAATGCGCTAACAAGAATTGCATTCAATCCAAATGCAACAGGTATAGTGGCAGTAGGAAGCCCTGTAATCGTATCTGTATACGTTGAAATGGACGATGGGTTAGAGCCTGATGTTAGCAATAGCAGTTTATCAGGTGACTTTTCTATTAGAATTGGCAACATTATAGGAATACCATTAGCAAATGTCCTAGTCTCAGGGAATGTTTGGCGGTGTTCTGCGTACCGTAGTTCTATGGAATCTCATGCGAACAACGGGGTGGGAAAATATACAGGCCAAAGCGCAAGAGGCTTTAAATTCACAGGCATTCAGATTGAAGATGTAACAGGTCAATCAATCAAAACAGCAGCAGAATACATTCCTACAACTACCACCGCAGTAACAAAGTGGTTTGACACAGCACAGCCAACTGTTACTAACTTGTTGAAGTGGTCGGAAGATTTTAGTAATGCAGCTTGGGCTAAGTCCAACACCACCGTTACAGCTAATACTGCTACAGCCCCTGATGGTACATTAACAGCAGACTTTTGCGTAGCCAACAATACGGCAGGGGTTGAGCATTATATGGAGCAAACAGTAAGTGACAAAGATGGGACATTCACACATAGCATTTACATGAAAAATGCGGGCGCGGAGATTACTGCTTTAACTCTAGTTGCTATTGGCGATGCAGAGGGGTCAGTACAAGGCGCAACTATAACGTGGGATGGGTCTGAAATTGTTTCAATGACTTCATCGAAAGTAACCCCTTCTTATAGTGATGTTGGGAATGGGTGGTACAGAGTTAGCATTACAAATACCCAGTCGAGTGTAATTACACATAACCTGAGACTGTATCCAAGTTCAGTCATTACCCTTACTACTGGTGACGGAATAAGGGGCATCTACATTTGGGGCGCACAGGTCGAACAATCCGACACAATGGGAGTCTACGTCCCAACCACCGATTCCCTTGCAAGTGGCGGATACCCTCTACGTCCTTGGTCAT
>ERZ767114.208-NODE-208-length-39480-cov-10.370124_pt1 | contig 39480 bp, 30 predicted proteins | sample MGYA00374952_ERZ767114 | MGnify/ENA primary metagenome ERZ767114 (study PRJEB28939, sample SAMN06267156) | marine metagenome | isolation source: Columbia River Estuary | place: USA:Columbia River Estuary, USA | collected 2012-05-05 ... | reverse complement strand
GAATTTCATCCCATCATTGGGTGAATGCACAAACCCACTGATTCGGTTTGACCCAATCAAAGGGCTTGCAGTGGGTCTTTTCAATGCCTACCCTCTGCCTACCCATTCAATCAGAGGAGGCCCTCTGATTAGCGGATTGTTTTTACTCGTCAAATATTGAGTACTCTTTGCGATTTTTTACTTCAGTTTCAACCACTGTTCTCGATTTTACGAGGATGTCGAGGTGACGTCTAAGTTGCCCTTTTCCCATTTGCAGATCACTACGTAAAGCAGAGAAATGCTTTGGATTGTCCGTCAAATGTTCAACGATTCGCAGTCGAGATTCTTCGCCTTCATGCGTGCTATCCCTCAAGATCCGCAAAGGAGAAATTCCCAAACTAAATCCAGTAATCGAATGGACCGAAAGCGCCCCAAGAACGGTAAAGATACCTGCAAAAAGCGGTTGCGCAATCGCATCGATGTACCATTCTCCCAAAATATCAAGATAACCAAGACCCCAAACAATCGAATATGAGGAAACGAGTAATCCTGACGTTGCAAGGAAAACATGAGCATTCTCGGGTTTCCACATCACGGATGCCCGAGCATGCATCAACTTGTATGGGAGTGATTCACTTCTTTTTCGTGCAGATATGTGCATGTACAACCCAATTGTGGTAGCTAAGGCTGACCAGATGATTTGTTCCATGATTATAATTCAGAGAGCGCTTGTATATATTGAGATGGGGACGATTGAGTTTTTCATGCATGATACGATGATTTTTCAAGCAAATCAAAGGGTCAATGCACAAACCCACTGATTCGAATTAGTCCAATCACAGGGCTAGCAGTGGGTCTTGTCAGACGCTACCCTATACTTTGAATACGAACGCAAGGGGACCCTATGATTCAATTATGGGGGAGAGCCGGAAATACAATTTCGGCTAATTGCTCCACTTTTTCAATAACCCCACATTCTGACCAATCATGAGAATCAAGTGATTGATCTGGTAATCGAATTCGGACTCTCGCAACTCTTCCATCGAGGATTGCAGGAGCTTCAGGTTTCATCTTTTCCGCAACATTAGCAACAACTTCGGCCATGTCATCGAATTCTTCGCAAACCAAATCAAAACTAGATTTATCTCCATCAAGAACTGCGGCCGCCATTGTCCATTTCTCGTCATCTGATGGGCTAGTGAAATCGAACTTTTCGCTATGCAGAATTGCAGAAAAACCGATTGTAATTCCGATGTGATTTACCCCCACGGGAAAACCATACTGCTTGAACTGTGAATCGGATGCATCTCTGGAATTCCTATCTCTTTCTGCCCCAGACATATATGCCTCTATGAATAATTGACATGCATTTGCATGATATGCATATGGTGATAATCTAACGTATCTTTTAGGGGTGAAAACTCCAGATCCAGTAGTTGCTGAATTGGCACTGAGCACTAATCCACTTCGTCCAATTGGCGGTATGTCTCGATTTGTTGCATACTCTGGTATTTTTGCAGGTAGGTCCATTTTAATCCCAAGTGCCTTGCTAGCACTATCGGTCAAGATCCCCCCGAATACTTTTGCCAATAATCCAAACTTTGGGTCCTTAGTCCAAGATTTATTTTCTTCTGACTGCCCATTCGGGTCATTAGGTTGAAGGTCAGCAAAGTGACTTGGACCAAACGATTCCGCCCACCCCATGAAACCCCCACCCTTCCATATGGGATAAAATGTGCGAAATTCATAGGACGTAAGCATAACACCCTCATGTTCAGAAATTCTGAATCAATGGGCTTGCAATGGGTCTTATCCTACGCTACCCTCGTGAACGCCAGCTCGGAGCCTCCCAGCAAAGACCGAAGGCTTCGCAGCATCTCTTTCACACTGGTCTTTTGGTTTAGGTTTTTCAAAGACTGTTAGATTTTGAGCAAAAAAACATCCCATTATAACCAGTTCAGATTCGTTGGGATGCTATGAGAAAAATCGCTGTCTACCTAATGCTCACACTGCTCGTTGCCTCAAGCCTCCCATTGAATGCTAGTGCGGATGAAACACAAGATATTCCTGCGAATGCAGCCGCTACCGGCGAACACGACTCCCTCGTAGCAGCCCTTGCTCACGCAGGCCTTGTTGCTACGCTTCAAGGCACAGGCCCCTTCACCGTCTTTGCTCCAACCGATCAAGCCTTCACTGATGCCGGCATCGATCTTGATGATTTTGACACGCCTGAAGAAAACGATACCCTAAACGACATTCTCCTTCACCACGTGGTGTCGGGAGAAGTTCCTGCAAGCGCTGTTACTGATGGGATGCTTGCCACCATGGTTAACGGTGATAAGGTCAAGTTTGGCGTAAGCGGCTCGACAGTGACCGTTGGTACTGCAACTGTCACACAGGCAGATGTTCTCGCCTCGAACGGAATCATTCACGTGATTGACACAGTGTTGATGCCACCTGTTGACATCCCTGCAACCGCTCAAACAACCGGCATTCACAACTCACTTGTGGCTGCTGTGATTCAAGCAGATCTTCTGGCCACACTACAAGGCCCTGGCCCATTCACTGTCTTCGCACCAACTGACCAAGCCTTTGCTGATGCAGGCATCGACTTGGGCGCTCTTGACACACCAGAAGGAAAGGCAACCCTCTCTGACATCCTGCTGTACCACGTCGTCTCCGCCGAAGTTCCAGCAAAAGATGTGACCGACTGTATGTCGGCCAATGCTGCAAACGGCCAACCACTCTCTTTCACCGTCGGTGATTCGGTCATGGTCAACGACGCTGTTGTTGTGGCAACCGATGTCGTAACCAAGAACGGATTAATTCACGTGATTGACAAGGTCCTCACCCCATCAGACACACCAAACGACATCCCACGCACTGCTCAATGCACTGGCATCCACGACTCACTCGTCGCTGGTGTGATCCAAGCAGAATTGTTGGAAACCCTACAGGGAACAGGACCGTTCACCCTCTTTGCACCGACCGATCAGGCGTTTGCTGATGCTGGTGTTGATCTCGCCGCACTTGACACGCCTGAAGGAAAAGCTGCCTTGACCGACATTCTCCTGTACCACGTCGTCAGTGGAGAAGTTCCAGCCTCCGCTGTGACTGACTGCATGTCCGCAAACGCCGTCAACGGGCAACCACTTGCGTTCACTGTTGATGGTGGCGTGATGGTCAACGACGCAACAGTGTCCCTTGCTGATGTCAGCACAAGCAACGGTGTCATCCATGTCATCGATAAGGTTCTGACCCCAACTGACAGTCCAAACGACATCCCGCGCACCGCTCAATGCACAGGCATCCATGATTCACTTGTCTCAGCGGTTGTGCAAGCTGAATTGCTCGAAACCCTCCAAGGTGCCGGGCCATTCACTCTTTTCGCACCAACCGACCAAGCCTTCGCCGATGCCGGCATTGATCTTGCAGCACTCGACACACCTGAAGGAAAGGCAGCGCTCACTGATATCCTGCTCTACCACGTGATCGCTGGTGAAGTTCCATCTTCAGCGGTCAGCGAATGCTTGACTGCAACCACCGTGAACGGCAATCCGATTTCATTCACCGTCGGTGACGGCGTGATGGTCAACGATGCAACGGTCACCCTCGCAGATGTGAATACAAGCAACGGTGTCATCCATGTCATCGATACCGTGTTGACGCCAACTGCAACGCCCAACGACATCCCACGCACTGCTCAATGCACAGGCATTCACAACTCGTTAGTCGCTGGTGTCATCCAAGCAGGTTTGTTGCCAACACTACAAACCGATGGACCATTCACGGTCTTTGCACCAACCGATCAGGCCTTTGCTGATGCCGGAATTGTTCTCGCAGACCTCGACACCCCAGAAGGCCAAGCAGCCCTCTCCGATATCTTGCTCTACCACGTGATTGAAGGCGAAGTCCCAGCCTCAGCAGTCACCGATTGCCTGTCTGCAGAAACCGTCAACGGAAACCCACTCTCCTTCACAGTTGGCGACAGCGTGATGGTGAACGGAGCCACAGTCACCGCAACAGATGTGGCCACAAGCAACGGAATCATCCATGTCATCGACAAGGTGCTGACACCAACCGCCACGCCAAACAACATCCCACGCACCGCTCAATGCACGGGCGTTCACGACTCACTCGTGTCCGCAGTCATCCAAGCCGAACTGCTCGAAACCCTCCAAGGCGAAGGGCCATTCACGCTCTTTGCACCAACCGATCAGGCCTTCATTGATGCTGGCATTGACCTGGCTGCACTTGACACTCCGGAAGGAAAGACCGCCCTTACAGACATCCTGCTTTACCACGTGGTCCCGAGTGCAGTTCCAGCCTCCGCAGTGACCGAATGCATGACGGCAACCGCCGTGAACGGACAACCACTCTCGTTCACAGTTGGCGACAGCGTCATGGTGAACGGTGCAACTGTCACCTCTGCTGATGTCAACACGAGCAACGGAATCATCCATGTTATCGATACGGTGCTGACACCGACCGCCACGCCAAACAACATCCCACGCACTGCTCAATGCACTGGCGTTCACGATTCGTTGGTCGCAGCCGTGATCCAAGCCGAACTGCTCGAAACCCTCCAAGGCGAAGGGCCATTCACGCTCTTTGCACCAACCGATCAGGCGTTCACTGATGCTGGCATTGACTTGTCCGCACTCGACACACCAGAAGGAAAGACCGCTCTTACAGACATCTTGCTCTACCACGTGGTCCCGAGTGCCGTTCCAGCCTCCGCAGTGACCGAATGCATGACGGCAACCGCCGTGAACGGACAGACCCTGGCTTTCACTGTCGGTGACAGCGTCATGGTGAACGGTGCAACTGTCACCTCTGCTGATGTCAACACAAGCAACGGAATCATCCATGTTATCGATGCGGTTCTCACGCCAACTGATGCACCGAATGACCTCCCACGCACCGCTCAATGCACCGGTGTTCACGATTCGTTGGTCGCAGCTGTGATCCAAGCCGAACTGCTCGAAACGCTCCAAGGCGACGGACCGTTCACGCTGTTTGCACCAACTGACCAAGCATTCGCTGATGCTGGCATCGACTTGGCTGCGCTCAACACGCCTGAAGGCAAAGCTGCCCTCACAGATATCCTGCTCTACCACGTGCACGCTGGCTCGGTGCAAGCCTCCGACATCACGGAAGGCATGATGCTGCAAATGGTGAACGGCGACAACACAACCCTTTCGCTCACCACCGGAATTAACGGCGCCAACATCACCCTTGCTGATGTAGCAACCGCAAACGGCATCATCCACGTCATCGACAAGGTGCTCATGCCGCCCACAGATACCGTGGATGACTCAAGCGATTCGACCGCAGGTACATCGGACGACGACGAAGGAGGATGGCTCACCATCCTCTTGGTGGTGCTTGTTGTGCTTGGAGGAGGTGCAGGTGCTGTGCTCTTCATGCGAGGCCGTGGTGACGATGAACCCGAACCTGCAAAGGTGATCGGCCAAGCCGGCATGATCTCTCAATTGACACCCGTCGAAGCAACACCTTACACGCCACAGCCGACCACTGCCTACGCAACCCAAGCCGTCCAACAACCGCAAGTTGTGCAGCCTATTGCCCAAGTGCAAGCCCAACCCGTTCAACCAATCCAAACTGTTGAGGTCATTCCAGCCGCTGTTGCAGAGCCAACCGTTTTGCGCCAGTGGACAGACGGAAGTGGATACACTTGGAGAGCCATGGATGACGGAAACACATACTGGTGGACCGGCACTGAGTGGCAAAAATACGCTTGATTGATTCACCCCGGCTTCCGGGATCTCGCTTTCCATGGTCTCGACAAGGGTCTGTGGAAATGCAGGCCACCAATCTCAGCACGGCTTAGGGATTAAGTACCGTCGGAGAACCACTGAGGACATCATTGGCCCTTCGTCATCGGGACGAAGGAGGACCGTGGTGGAGGATTGGCCTCATGACTGGTATCGCACAGAAACTCGCATCGAATCAAAAACAAGTTGCAATTTCTGAGTTTTTCGAGAAAAACAAGCACTTTCTCGGATTCGATTCCCTTGCTCGATCCCTCATCACTGCCGTGAAAGAAGCGGTCGACAACGCTCTGGATGCTTGTGAAGAAGCGCGTATTCTCCCAACCATCAGGGTTGTCATTGAGAAAATCGATACCAAGAAAGACATCATCAAGCTCATTGTGGAAGACAATGGCCCCGGCATTCCCCAGAAAAGCATCGAAAAGGTGTTTGGACAACTGCTCTTTGGTTCGAGGTTTCACGCCATTCGACAATCTCGAGGTCAACAAGGAATCGGAATCACTGGCGTGGTCATGTATTGCCAGCTAACGACAGGGCGGACGACGCACGTACGTTCCAAAATTTCAGTCGAACCAACGGCTGCAGTGGTCGACATTGGCCTTGACACTCGGAAAAACAAAGCCACGAAGTCCAACCAAGGACGAGAGATTTGGTACAACGAAGACGGGTCGGCAAAAGAGCACGGCACTGAAGTAACAGCTCAAATGAAGGCAAAGTACCAGAAAGGCCGCCAAAGCGTTTGGCAATACCTCCGTATGACGAGCATCGTCAATCCGCATGCAGAAATCACATTCACCGATCCCGAGGGTGAGGTCCACCATTGGCCTCGAGTGACCGAGCGCCTCCCTACCAAGGTCGAAGGCATCAAGCCGCACCCGCACGGTATCGAATTGGGCCAACTGCAGCGAATGGCCTCTGAATCCACCGATTCAAGGCTCACTGTGTTCCTTCGAATGAATTTCTCTGGCGTTTCTGCCCGAGCAAGCAAAGAATTGTGTGTTGCTGCTGAAATCGATGAAAAAACAAAACCGAAGTCGATGAATGCTGATCAAATCCGAGCCTTGCTCGAAGCATTCCAAGGCGAACGCCACGTCAAAGGAAAACCGGTCAAGTTACTCAACCCACCAACAAATTGTCTTTCACCGATTGAAGAGATGCTGATCAAGAAGGGATTGTCCAAAACAATCGATTCTCGATTTATTTCTACCCTCACTCGTGCGCCTGCAGTGACGCAAGGCAATCCGTATCAAGTGGAAGTAGGGCTCATTTTTGGCGGGAACATGCCCGCAGACAAACCCGTTGAAGTTCTACGGTTTGCCAACCGGGTCCCCCTGATGTATCAGCAAGGAGGATGCCTGTTAACCAAAGCAATCGAAAGCGTTGATTGGCGCCAGTATGGTCTCGACCAGCCGGGGGCCAAAGGCGTTCCAAAGGGGCCTGCAGCCATTTTGGTGCACCTTGCAAGCACCAACGTTCAATTCACATCCGAAGCAAAAGAAGCACTTGCCGACAATGGAGAAGTCATCGAAGAAGCACGAAAGGCGATGCTTGAGATGGGCCGCGGTTTGAGGAAGCACTTGGAAAAGAAGAAGAAAATGGCCAAGACAAAGGAAAAGTTCGAGCTGATCAACGACATTCTTCCTGCGATTGCTGAGAAATCAGCACATATCCTCGGGCGTCCTGTGCCTGACCTTGCGGGGTCCATCACGAAAATCATGTCAGCTGTGATTTCCGAAACAACAACCACTTGGAACAAGGAAACCAAGCAAACCGATGTCTTGATCACCCTTTTCAATTACACCAGCAGGGTTCGAGCCTACACCATTTTGGCCACGTGGCCGGAAAAGGCTGGGGCTGAAATGATCAACAACGAAACGGGTGGACGAAAGGAAGCAACAGGTGTGTGGGCATGGAAACTTCCATCGCTTGAACCTGGTGAACGGACCATTATCGGCTACAGCTTGGGGGGACTCGAGCGAGGTGATTGGACTGAAACGGATGTGTTCTTCCGCGGCTCTCAAGATGTCATAGGCGCTAGCAAGATGGACGAAAAATTCCTAGAAGAAATTCGAAGACAAGAGCGTGCTCTTAGCGAACCAGGCGACGCGGATTCAACTCAAGAAGAGCCTGCAGAACCAATGGGGGAGCCAACCATAGCGCCACCGAGTGGCCAGACCACACTGTTCGGAGGTGATGTTTGATGACTCGACGCCACACCCCGGAAGAGACAAAGCAAGCAATGCATTTGATTGTCGGTGAAATGTACGACCGCATCGTGAAAGGTGAACCGCCTACAATGACGTTGCCTGTCCGTACCAAGAACAACATTGGATTCGATAAGAAACTCGGTGTCTACAAGTACGGAAAAAAGCAATCCATTCGGGATGCAACAAGCCTTGGGTCTGCGAAACAATTGCTTCGAGCCCTTCACGTCGTTGAATTCATCGAGGAAATGTTGGTTGCTGGAAAGTCCTCAACCCTGAGAGAGATGTATTACATTTCAGAGGCTTGGGGCCTTGGAAAGTTTGGGAGCCAAAACGAGTCCAACAACCTCGCAGAAGATTTGGAAATTGTCACAAAGTGCTTGCGAGAAGATTTCAAACTCCGTCCTGAAGAAGACGGAGCGAGGATGATCGGTAACCTGACCTTGCGAGAACGCAATCGAAGGGGCGAGTGGATGCGCATTAACGCCCGGGACGATGTCGGCGATTCTGGATACGGCGTGCCATACAATGTTGAAGCTGAAAAGATTGAACTGCTCGAGCACGACATTGATTTCATCATGGCCATCGAGACAGGTGGTATGTTCGACCGATTGATTGAGAATGGATTTGATGAAGATTACCGATGTGGCCTTTTGCACTTGAAGGGGCAACCTGCTCGTTCGACTCGACGGATCATGAAGCGCATGAGCGAAGAATGGGATCTCCCAGTCGTTGTCTTCCTCGACGGTGATCCGTGGTCCTTCCGAATTTTCGCCTCCATTGCATATGGTGCGATTAAGACGGCGCACATCTCCGAATACTTGGCGACACCATCTGCCACATACCTCGGAATCACTGCTGATGACATCGTCGCCTATGACTTGCCGAACGATGATTTGTCAAAGAAAGACATCGAAGCGCTCAATGCGGAACTTACGGATCCACGGTTTGCTGATGGTTGGTGGCAAGAACAGATCAACATGATGCTGGAACTTGGAAAGAAGGCTGAACAGCAATCATTAGCCAAGTACGGTCTTGATTTCGTAACTGAAACATATTTGCCGGAAAAGCTCGCTGAACTCGGTTTGGCTTGAAGCGAGGATTCATTTGGGAAGAGTGGTAGGTGAAATCATGGCTCAGTCCACACGCAACCCATGGCCTATGCGCTTGGCCATTGCTGGTGCGGTGCTGCTCATTCTTGGCGCATTTTTGCTCAATTCGCAAGGCGATGCCATCGATGAAGCATATGATCCAAGGGTCATGGCCGTCGCTACAGCGACCGGCGCTGGCAGTGAAGTTGTGAACCTCGAAGAGGGGTGCTACTACGCTGTGACCCTCGAGGGAGAGAACAATGTCGACCTCAACCTTACTCGAATCGAGGGTTCGGCTCGAGTTGCCGATGCAGAGGAAAACAAGATTTGTGCCTCTGATTGGTTTCCAATGTCAGCCGATGCCACTGCGTTCATCATCACCAGTGGTTGGGACATAGAGCAAGAAGGAGAATACGCCTTGGATGTGACATGCCAAGAAGATGTTGATTGTGCCAATGAATCGGTCTACCTCGTCCACACAAATCCCTACCAATTTGCAATTCTTACGAGCCCAGGTATGCTGTTTGGTATGGCTTCATGCTGCCTCGGTTTAACGGTGCTTCCCCTTGCAGGAGTCATCTTGTGGCTTGCAAGAATGAACCAGAGCAAGGGCTCTGTCATCATGATGAACCCAGATGGCACCATGACGCAGGCAACAGAACTCACGCCCGAGATGATGGCAGCTTTTGCGAAAGGAGAAAACCCACTTCAACCGAAGGTCGAGGCTCCTTTTGCAGACACCGGCATTGGGCAAACTGAAGAATTCATTGATGGAAAGCAAAGCGTGATGGGCGGAAGCCTTCTGACAACAGAGCAGGTCTATGCCCTCATGCGTGGTGATGTAGAAGAAGCAACACAGCAGGTCAGCGACCCGTTCGCCGACCGGCCAAGTCCAAGTTCAAAGAATCCCGTTACACCAAAGAAAGATCCAAACACCAAAACCATCACTTCGTGGGATGAAGGTTCTGATTCTTCTGTCGTCACTGGAGCCACCAATCGCCCGAAAATCAAACCTCTTCAACGGGAAAAACCAAACGAACCCTCCGACAAGGATTGGAAAAGTTGGGATGAATTGTAGGTGGGTGTGTGTTCGAATCAATCCTTCGAGTGATTTTTGGCGTGATCTCTGTCGCTCTTCTCATTGGCGCCTTTGTCGGAGCTGAAGGGTTTGAAGACAGCGATTCGGAATCTGCAATGCTACCACCTTGCAGCGTGGATGAGGGGTTGCCTTTCATCGATGACGATGAAGTCACATGCTATTGGGGAATGTCAGAAGAAATCCTCGAATTGCCAAGTGAAATTGATTTGGCTGAGGTTTTAATTTCAGTGCAATGGGAGAAGAGCAACGTATGGATTGGCATTGCTGAAGCATCTGAGGCATCGAAGTGCACTCAGAAAGATGGCTACTATGAGTGCGAGAAATTCGCAATCGACCTTGTTGCCGGTGGCGAAGCATCCGATGGAGGGTTCATGTGGAACGCTACAAGTGGGGATTATCGATTTGTAGCGGGTGGTGATGATGTGCAATCATTGCAACAATTCGAGGTCGAATGGAAATATGAGGCAACGCTGCCTCAGTCCACAGCATGGCCATTAGTGGGCTTAGGAATCCTCTTTGCTGTGTTTGCAGCACTTGGCCCAAAACGCGTGTGGGATTGGGTTTCAGACCTGATTCTCGTAGCTTAATCGGCGCCTGTGACTCGCCTCATAATCAAGATTCCACGGCTTGTAATTGGGCGTGGCATTCATATGGGGCCCCAGTCTAGGTAACCACAGGTTGAGCACTATGAGTGATTTAGAAACCGCCCTAAGTCTCCTGCAAAACAAACTACGCCGTCAGATTTTGGAGCGGTTGGTAAGAGAGCCACATTACCCAATGCAACTTGCAGATCTCTTGGGCGTAAGTCAACAAGCCATCGTCAAGCATCTCAAGGAATTGGAACGCGGTAATTTTGTCATGAAAATGAAGGTTCCAAGCGAAAAAGGCGGTCCCCCACGAACCATTTACAGCGTTCAACAGTCGATGTCGCTGCGAATCGATCTCGGCCCTGACCTGTTCTCAGTCGAGCAACGCTCTTTACCGGCAGGTGGACCAATGCGGCTATCCAATCGTCTTCCAACAGGTGTTGAAAACGTTGTAAAAACCATTAGCGGACGAAAGAAAATCTCCGTTGGTGAAGGCATCGCACACATTCAGCAGGTCACCGAAGTCCTCGAAGAGTTGGACCGGAAGCGAGATGCGCTTATCTCGTTGCACCAGCACATTCGAAGTCGAGTGTCGGCTGGCGTGGATTCTGACTTTGACCATTATGAACAACGAAGCGTCGTCCACACCCTCATTGATGCGCCAACCTCACGACTTGATTTGGGCGCCTTAGCCAATGAGTTTCACTTGGATCGGCCTCAACTCAACACCCTGGTTGACGAGGTCAAGCGGCGTCTAGAACAGCAACTTTCGGAGCGTGCAGGCCACATCGTAGCCAGCAGCCCTGATCGTGACTTACGTTACTGGATTGGCAAGTGATGCCAACCGATTCGGGTGATTCTCGAATCAGTTGTCGTCCTTACCAAGCACCGAGATGAGCGAGGATTGCTCAGCAAGTCGCTTGTTCACATCATCACGGCGTCCTTTACCAACGAGGTAAACAACACCAAGCAGAGCGAAGGTCAACACAATCACTGCGAATGGCAGAGCGGTCTTTCCAACAACTTCACCTGCAACGTCAAGGAATGGATTCTCCGATTGAAGTTCAGTAGAGACCTCTTTCACGTTGTCTCGTTCGCTGGTCTCCACGATTTCGTTGAGTGGATCGACCACAACATAGACGCCATGGCTTCCCGCACTCACTGGGTAGAGCAGGTACAATTCAATCGACTTGGATTCTTCCGATGCATCAGGAGCAAGCAAAGCGCCGATGACTTGACGCATGACAATGCGGTCTTCTTCACAGCCGTTCTTCTTGATATCATTGAGCGTATCAGCATCACCAGCGCTTGGGTACTCACAAAGTATGATTTCAATGTCAGTTGCGTGGGTGTTTCCATTGTTTTCGAGCACAACGCGGATTGGGATGGTCTCGCCAACCGCTGCTTGGGTAATGGAAGCCTTGACTTCGGTGATGTCCAAGTTTGGAGCTCGCAATCGGAGCGTGATGATGAACTCGTTTGTGTCATAGGATTCGCCATCCCATGCCGGGGAGTCATCATGATCGCCACCGTCCAGCATGTTACCCATCTTCGAGACAACCTTGAGGCCAAGGCTTCGTGTGTCGAGTTTTGCAGATGGTGCAATCGTCACAATCGCCACCATTTGGTGGGTGGTGTAAGCCGCCATTTCTGGCATGTAGTAACTGTCTGTTGATTGCACGTAGATACATTGGTCTTCAAGGGTGTCTGCGAAGACTACATCAGGATCCAATGCTGCATCTTCGTTTCCAGTTTGAACCGGAACTGACTCGATGATCTGGCAAGATTCCTCAGTGGTGAGATCCGTTCCGATCTGCTTGACCATTCGCCATTCAACGTTCCAGCCGCTGAGAACGCCCATACTGGGCAATTCGGACCAAATTAGTGCTTCACCGTCGCGCTGGGAGGTGTGGTTATCCAACCGAGCCCAGTCTGGAACGTTTCCGTTGTTGGTAATGTTCACTTCAAATCGAACGATTCGCCCAGGTGCAGAGGTCTTGACTGCGTTGTCGACGGTTTCATCCATCGAGATTTGCATATCATAGAATTCTTGCACATGGACCGCGATTTGCTGAGTAAAGCGCAGGCGAGTCAATCGTCCACTTGCATCTGGGTAGGATTCTTCCGAGTATGTTTGGAAGACCACAGTGTAGGTGCCTGCTTCAACTTGGTCGGGGACGTTGATTTGAACATCGAACACTTGCTGGGTGTCGCGGGTGAGTTCGAGCAAGTTTTCACGAGGGACTTCAATGTCCCAAATCACGTCAACACCTGCTGGGTCGGTGACCCGTGCGAGGCGGTAATCGAATCGGTCAGGACCGTTTCCGTAGTTGGTTACCGTGGTTGGGAGCACGAGTTCTTGTCCAGGGTTCACTGCCACGACCTCTTGTCCGTTCAAGGTCATCATGTCATCCTCGCTGATTTCAGCCTCTGCACCGAGTGAATACACGTGATTCACATTCGTGGAGAGGATCTTCGAAGCGGAAATTCGTGGATAGCCATCGAGATAGGCTTTGAGGACAACAGCTGGCCCGAGTCCTGCGGAGGCACGAGTTGGCGCACAGACTTCAACACCGACTTCGTATGTGACGTAGTCATCTCCGTTTGGAATGTTCCATGCACGAGGTGTTTCCATTGGGACATTATTTCCGCCTGGAGCGTTGGAGAAGTCGACGTTGACAACCCAGTTGTCTTGGCGCCATGCGTCAAGGGAGATGGTGTCTGGCTTTGCTTCTGGAGCACCGGGGGTGGTGAACACAAGGTTGCCAGAATCGAAGTTCTTGGTAACATCGATTGGGTAAGTCACACATTGACCTGGGTCGACGTATTCACTTGTATCGAAGATTTCCATAACGATGTTTCCAGTGGAGCGAATCGAAACGAAAATTCCCAGTTCAAGGATGTCGTACGTTCCTTTTTCGATGGACTTGATCGGTTCACCTTCAGACCAACCCTTCAGATAGATGACAAACGCACCGGGATCTTCAGATGTTGGCACCAGCACTTCGAGGTTCTTGGTCACCGACTGACCTGGATCAAGTTCCACACTTGTTGGGAAGTTGACAGCCCAGTTGAATGGAAGCAACCATTCTTGTTGGCCTTCGAGGGTGTAAGGGTCCCAGAAGATGAAGCGGTCGAACACGTTTCCAGTGTTAGTGATCGTGATGGAGAAGATCGCTGTCTGGCCTTGTTCAATGTCTGCCATGCTGTGCGACGTGTCCAAGTTGATGCCGTGAACGACGTCCATAAGGGTTCGAGTGGTCAGGTCCGACTGGATTGCTGGGTCTTTGTAGGACTTTGCAGTCACTCGGATGTCAGCCAACTCATCGCCATTTGCTTGGTACACTGAAGGTGCACGCACTCGGAGGTAGAACCGGATGTCTTCGCCACCTTCGAGGAAGATGGCGGTTTCTGGCATGACTGTCGTGTGGTTGTCTGCGAAGAACAGGGTAGCGGTCCAATTTTGTGGCACACCCGTAATGTTCAGGCCAAAGGTATCGGCCACGAGGTCCTTTGGTCCTGGCGTGGAGTTGTTCATGGTCATGTTGTAGATGGTTTGTTCACCTGGTTCGATGACGTGGTAGAAGGTTTCACCCTCTTGGAACTCAACATCCACTTGCCCTGTGAGAACGTGGGAATAGCAAATCGTGAAGCGGTTGTTGTTTGCTTCTTGGCTGCACTTGTTGGTGTCAGACCATGCAATGTGAGCGCCGCTTCCAAGGTCGTTGGAGAACGCTGGAGGCATACCGATGCTCGGTTGAGAACCTGCATTTGCTCCGAGTTTGTTGCTTGCCCATGAGGTGATGGGCACAATTTCCCAAGGATCGAGTGCGATTTCACCCTCACCCGTGAGGTCCGTCGAATTCAATCGAGTGTAGACGACTTCTTCACCTGCTGTTGCGTTGCCCGAGTCAACCCACGCAATGTGGACATTGTTCTGATCATCGGTCAAGAGGGATGGGAACACGGAGTTGCCGCCAAATGGACTGTTACCAGAGATTCCGGATGGAGTTTCAACGTTCGAGATGGCTGTGTCCTGAATCTTCTTGATTGCGTATGTGGATAGCCCTTCATCTGCTCCGTCCCAAACACCAGCACCTTGCAGACGGAGTTTGGTGTAGTAGACCTCGTAGTTGACGGCTTTTTCGAATCCGTAATCGCGCCCGTCCATCCAAGCGATGTGAGTGTTGCCTTGCATGTCCACGCCAATGGCTGGGTGGAAGGAGTAGGCGTCGTCGATGGTCACGCGGGTGTCGTTAACAACAACCAGGTGACCTTCAGAACCAAGTCCTGTGTCTTCAACATAGTTGCCGGAGACAACGGAGTGGCCAGTGCCGCCAGGGACCCACGTCGGGTCGTTGTTCATCTTCCCGTATGGGTCCAAAACGGACATGTAAATTTCACGGGAGTTGTTGGTCGAGATGTAGACCATCGCTTCAACAAGAAGCGCCATTGCGTTTGCACCACCGCTGCCAGATGGGAATTCGTAGGCTTGCCCACCAGCATCAGAGGAGCGGAGGGTGTTGCCTGGGCAGTTTCGAGTTTGGGTTGAAACAACACCATTCGGGCATTGCACGAGATCCATGAAGTGGGATTGGATGTTTCCTGCGCCACCGTAGCCTTGACCGTAAAGGCCGACTGGAATGACACCTGCTGTTAGGCAGTTGTCGTGCGCTTCTTCGATGGCAGTGAGGTCATCAGCCTGTTGCGACGGGTCACCGTCCTTTGGTCCTTCATCAGAAACTGGAATCACGATCTTTGTTGCGTTCGGGTTCCACCTGTGGTCGTCTTGGGTTGGCGGGTTACCTGGAACGTAGCCAGATGCGTCCTTCCAAGAGAGGCAAGCCCAGTTCGATCCTGGGCCCCAATCTTCGCCGGAGTATCCAGAGTAGGTGTTTCCGTTGTACACTGTTCCTGGGAGCTTTCGAATGCCGCCAGAGTTGTCGCCAGGGAATTGGCCAAGTGGTGTGTTTCGTGGACCTGCGTTTTGGTTCTTACCAGCGCAGTTTCCGGAACTTGCAGCACCTGGGAGTGTGTTGCCGAGTCCGTAGATGGTTTCGTACACAGTCATGTTTGCGGTTTCGAGCATTGGCTTGATGCCTTGGAAGTAACCGCCAGATGCGAAGTTGCCACCGTAAACAACGGTGCAGATGTCAGCCCACTCGGAATACATCGAACCAGAGGTGTCGACGATGAAAGCGAGTTCAACTTTACCGCCACGGGTGTCATCCCATGCGATTTGGACGTAGTCGTTGGCGTCAACAACAACGTCTGGATGTCCTTTGTGGCCGATGATTGGCGTGAGGAGGGTGTCATCGAAAAGGGTGACAACTGACCCAGTGGAAACGTCTGGTTGAAGCATGGTGTAGTAGATTTGTGGTTGGTTAAAGAACCGCTGAAGTTCGTCATAGGAGTCTTCCCAAACAATGTGGGCGTTTCCTTGACTGTCCAAATCGATTGAGGGCCAGTCGCGGTTCTGAGCGCGCATTGAGACGACGTGGTCATCGATTGCACTGAGTGTTCCATCGTCGCTTGCGGAGCCGTCCATAGGAGCTGCCCAAGGGTTGAGAACGGTGTAGACGATTTTGTGTTGGCTGGCTTTATCAGTCCATACAATGTGAACACGGTCCATCTCGTCAATGACCATGTCTGGGTGCCAAATCTTGTGAAGTCCTGGATTGGTGATTTGGGTTGTGTCGATGAGGGTGTCGCCACGTGGTGAAATCATAGAATAGTAGAGGTGGAGGTTGTTTCGAGTCCACACGATGTGTACGTTTCCTTCGCTGTCGGAACCGACGGCGGCTTGTTGATCAGCTGCTGTACCGCCATCAACGACCTGAATCGCTTCGGTGACGACAACTGTGTTTGCAGATACGGTAACGGTTGCCATCAACAGCGTTGAGAGCACCGACAGCATCATGATTGATACGAGGCTTACTGACTTCATTTTTTGACCCATGTGTACACATCCAGTGGTGAGACCGGTTTTCTCTCACACTAATGGTACTTAACCGCGCCTGCCACATGTCATTTTTCGACCATTGAGAATGGCCGAGCTAAACGGGGGATTCAAGCCCATTCCGAGGGGTCGAAGCCGGACCCAAATGTCATTTTCTCATCGAATTCGATTTCGTGTTCTGTCGACGACGCACTTGCTGGCCCAGAAGGAGTGTTTTTACTTTCGACGTTGGTTTTCGGTTTTGGCCAATCATCGACCGGCCCTGACTCCCCGATACCTGGCCCGTAGGAATACTTGATTTCGTGAATGACGCCGAGTTTGGCGAGCCACAAATTGCGCAATGTGTGCATAAATTGGTTCTTTGTGAGCCCATCAAACCAAATCGGCAGACTGACGTTGAATGCTTGGAGTGGGCCAGCTTTCTCTTTACCGGTATGGCCCATGTGGATGCCCCAATCAACGGTGGATCGGATGAGTTGCAACCTTGCTTCATGGACCCATTCGAGCCATTCTTCACGGTCCTCTTCCATGTGCTTTGCCATTTCTTTCTGCTGGCCTTTGTCGACGCGAGTCATGCTTGATATCGCGACCAAGTCGCGTCCCTTTGGGACAACAACGGCGAACATGTGACCTTGGTTGCCAGCGGGGTATTTGATGAGGAAATGGGCTTCTGCGCGCGGGTCCTGCTGGACCTTGACCGTGAGCCGTTCTTGCTTCATCCATGCTTGGATTTGCTGGATGACCGCGCTGGGGTTCATGGTTGGCGGATGAACTCCTCTCGTTTGAACCGCACCCTTCAATCAAAGGGACATTTTGTCCATTTCCCCATGGAGGTTCTTGAGCGCACCGCGTATGTTTTGTCGCTGCGCACCCCGGGTGTTTATGCGAAGAAGGAAGCGTTTGAAGTCCACTAGATCATCCCAGAACTTGGACCAAACTCGGCCGCTGAACCAGTAAATTGGGAGCAAGGAAAGGGCAAGGGTCGCAATAGCGAGCATCTCGTGAATCTGGCCCTCTCCATACACAGCAAGCCAATCAAATCCGATGAGATCTGTGAGCGAAGAAACGTTGCTGACAGCAAGCCACACTGCAAGAATTGTGAGAAGTGGCCAAAACATGAGGGAGCCAAACATAGCGGCTAAGAAATGGTATGATGTTCTTGCGTCAAGGCCTTCGTCCGTGGAATCACCAAGCAATCGACCCATGGCCACTTGACCTCCAAAGGCATACACACAGATGGGTAACATGAGTAAAGCGATCGGCAAGCGGATGAGGGGCGCGATGACCTTTGCTGGATTGAACGTACGCAGATCTGTGCCTGCAGCATTCAGATCCCTGCCGTCGAGTCCACGGTCACTGAGCAACTGAGCAGCAGCCTTTGCAGGCGGGAGCACAGGGTTTTCGATGGCGGGAACTTCGGGATCCATCAACGACATCCCGGCTGGTTGGAGTGCATCTCGCAACGCACGCGCAGCAAGCACTTCCTCTCGCCAGGAAGAGAGGGGTTGGCCTGAACGGCGGGCTTCGACATGACCCATGAGGTGCAAGGCATCATACTCGCTCCAATCAGATGTGTTTGGCGTCATCGGGACAAGTTCGAGCCGGAGTTTGTCCCGAAGAGCTGTGACCTTGTCCGCAGGGGGCTCGCTCCATTTCCCGTCCTTGACAGCCTCGACCAATTCATCGGGGATGTCGTCGTCTACAAGTTGGAGTGGGGTGCCATATTCAACCCACTCATCAGTGCGAAATAGTTCGCGATTTCTGAAATGCAGACCGATTGGAATCACTGCAGGCAGTTCGTTGCCCCGAGATTTGGCGATGGCTCCAGCAGCGAGAACGGTCCGCATTGGACCGGTCCGGAATCGAAGCATCGACGATTCGCTGTGGCTTGTTCCCTCTGGGAAAAGAACGCATCCAAATCCTTCTGATATTCCAGTGGCAAGCATCAAGAGTGAGCGGCCATTGATTTGCGTGGCTTCTTCTTCTGAGCATCCGCCGCGTAGAAGTTCTGCTTTACGAACGACGGGTTGAACCGCCATGCGCCGTGTCCACCAGCTGAGCAGTGGACGCGTAACGAGGTCGTGACGGCCGCCCAGCACAAAGAATCGGTTGTGGTTGAGTGCAATGGCGAGGGGGTCGATGAGACCGTTTGTGTGCCACGCGCAACACAAGTTGCCCCGATCGGTCGGCAGTGTGTCTCGCCCGGTGGCTTCACGGGTCCTGAATTGTGCTGCGCGCACGCGTCGAGCAATCCACCATGCAGTATGTGTCCAAACGAAGGACCCCGGTGTCGAGCCATCGTATGAAGGAAGCGGAGTGGACAATAATTTGTCCATTTTCATCTTTGTCGCAGACTTAGAAAGGACGGGGAGTGCGTCCCCTCGGTGGTCAACTGCTCCGTCATCGATTCCACCTGATGTCAAATTATTCACCCCTCAACGATGCGGCAAGTTCCGCGAGCACGCTATGGTCCACATCGCCACCCATCAAAGGGGCTTTGGGCCACATGGCTTGCAGTGTTTTCCCTCCATCACCGGCTTGGCGGGGCAATACATGAACATGGACATGCGGTACTTCTTGACCAGCGAGGGGTCCATCATGCACACAGACTGTGAAATCCTTTGTGGAGAAATGATGGCTAAGAATCAGTTGAACTTCTGAAACGCCCTCAAACAACGCGTTTCTCTGTGAAGGATCTAGGTCGTTCAAACGTTGAACGCCGTGTTTAGGGACGACCAAGGTATGACCTGGAGTGCGAGGGAATATGTCGAGAAAAGCGTACCACTTTTCACCCTCAGCCACGCGATGGGAAGGGATGTCACCAGCGACGATTGATTCGAACAATGTCGGTTGGCCCATGGTTACGGGAGTGCGTTCTCCTTTTCAGTGGTGCACCGGCATCGGGGGCCTTCGTTGCTTATTGTGGCGCCAAAACCCAGTTGCCTGCAGTCCCTTTGCGAAGCCCCAAAGTGGATGTTGCCCCTGTTTGGTCAACGGTGGTGTGGTGGAGAAGGTCTTCACTTTGTTCTGCGAAGTCAGTTCGTTGGTGGGAACCACGCGTCTCTTCACGAGAAAGGGCAGATTGAGCTGCGGCGAGCGTCAAACGGATTCCAGATTGAATCCTTGAAATTTCAATCATGTTGGTGTTTGCAATCAACGAGTGCTGGTCAAGGTGAATTGATTCTGCCGTCACGCTGAGCGCTTCCAACGATTCAATGCTGTTGGCAAGAGAGGTTGCATCACGGCCTCCCACCAGAGCGTTTCGTGCAGCGTCACGGAGCTTTGTAGCCACTGATCCAACTCGGATGACGGCCTCGGATGAGGCTTCGCAGAGTGCTGAGAAATCGGCATTGGCTTGTTCTTCGTCTTCTTGAGCAATGTTCGAGCCGCTGAGCTTGCGGTCCTTCACCCAGGTGCCTGCATGGTCGCCTGCAGCAGCACCGCTGCCGAGAGCGTCGAGCAATTGGTTTCCTGGCAAGGCGTTCACACCGTGGAACCCTGTGCATGCTGCGTCACCGGCTGCATAGAGGCCTGTGAACCAACGAGACCATGCGCCATTCACAGCTCGGCCATGTTCATCAGTAGCAATGCCGCCAATGGTGAGCGATGGTCGGACTTCAACTGCGACGGTCTGCCTTGACATGTCGATACCTGTGCGTTGTGCTACAGAGCGGAACACGGAAGACCACCATGCTGAGGCATCGCCGAGATGCCGTGCATCCACCACAGCTTGCTTTGCATCTTGAACGGCAGCGCAGATGGCATTTGTGGATTCGTCGCCGAGATCGAGATCGCTTCCGTTGGCCTCATGGAGCGTGGCTCCAGCACTGAGGAGGCCTGCTGGAAGAATCATGTTCGTGTCCACGATTCCAAGCGGCGTGTTGCTGATGAATTCCATGTTACGAAGTGGGAGGCCGGCTTGAAGAGCCAAATCCATGCCGATACCAATGGCGCCATGAGAGAACACACCCTCAAACCCTTCATCTGCGAGAATGACTGCTTTCGATTGGATCGAGAGAATTCGTCCGTTGATCATGTCTGCGACTGTGATGCCGTGGACGGTGTGATTTGAGTGAATCAGTGAAAGGGGAAGGTGGTCGCCTCGACGGACAACGCCGTAGCGCATGCATTGCTCTTCGAGGGTTTTCTGAACCTCGCGGGCCGTTGCATCGCCCGCATCTGCGACACGTGGCTTCGCATGACCCATTCCTTTCGAAACAGATGGAAGGCCTTGGGAGTCACGACGGAAGTTCACGCCCCAGCGTTCGAGCAAATCGAGGTTTCGAACCGCATCAGCGGTTCGCTGTGCTACAATATCTTGGTCGCAAAGGAACGCTCCGTTGCGGATTGTATCTTCTCGGTGACCCCGGTTGTTCGACTCTTGAATCGGAGCTGCAAGTCCATCTCGGCCTGCATCATTGACGCTGCCAAGTGCGTTGACTGTGACCATCAAGGTCGATGCTCCGTGCTTTGCTGCTGATGCTGCGGCACGAAGTGCTGCTGGTCCGTCGCCTACTACAATGATGTCCCATGCTTCCATGTACCTCACATCCGGTAATCACTCCGAAGCACGACTTGTCCATAAGGTGCGCGCTTTGGTGGGTTGGGAGTCAACTGGGTTGAGGGTTGAATTACTGGTTGGCAAGCAGGGTACTGCGAGACATTTTGAGGAACCAAGCCTCAAGCAGAGAATGATGGCATTGGCAACTCGCCTTTGCGCCGAGCCTGCTCGAGTTTCCGAGTCCGGATTTTGCTCTGACTTCCACCACTCCGCCGGACGTCGGTTCGAACGACTTGAGATTCGAGGACAACACCGTCATCATCTCTCAAGATGACTTGAACATCTGCAGGACCTGCGAAATCCTTTGGCCATGCAACCCCAATCCACAAGACAACACCTCGCTCAAGATATCGAGGGATCCAATCGAGGGCATCGTCTTCTGAAGGGTGAGAGAGGGACACTGCTTGGCGCGGTGGTGGGCAAGGGCTGAGTTCGAACCGGTGGTCTCGAGTTTCAGGCTCGCCGTTCGGTGTCAAAACTTCAACCCGGACATGCCGTTCGGTGAAGGTTTGATTGTTGAGCGCAATGAACAGGTTACCAGCGCCTGCGTGGCATGTTTCGTCAAGAGCGACATCCATTCTCCATTCTGCTCGGAGAAGAGGTGGCGCACCCGAGAGGAGGTCGTATTGCAACCGATCAAGCAGCAAGAAAGCGCCTGGTTGCCACCCTCGGGCGTGAGCGATCAAGCGTTGGAGACTTCGCCAATTGAAGCGGCTTTCTTCGTCGAGGAGGAGGCTTGCCACGCGATCTGCGAGAAGGAAGGCTTTGAATTCCTCAAACGCCATCTCAACTGTGATTTCTTCTTCCATGTGAAGGTGAAGAATGTACAGCAGCCGTTCCAAGGCTTGTTTGGAAATGTTCCCCGGAATGAGGGCTTTCTTGAATGCCCTGCGCCACTCTTCCCATTCAAGGAGCAAATCGGGGTCAAGATGGGCGACGAGGAGGTCGCCAAGGACACTCCCCAGTTGAGTTGGGTGGTGCGTTGGAGCATGGAAAACAAGGGAGGGGAAAGGGTCGCCTTGTTGGCGTACAAAGTCGTAAGAGAACATAGAGTGGAAACTTTGCGCTACACCGCCTGTCATGGCCACAAGGAGGGCGAGGTTCCAAGCAAGGGAATTTGGTTGAATCGCTGAAGCGAGAACAAGCAGGGAGAAGGATATACTCGAAAGAACGGTCGCCATGAGGTTGTTTCGACGTTGGTCGCGTAGACTCTCAAGGATGCGGTCCATGCCAGGCTGGGCGCGTAGAGCGTGCCGTTTTCCGGCTTGAACCCCGCCTTGTTCTCGGAGGGATATTCGCGCCTGCATGGCTTGCCATGATGCTTCACCAGCGATAACGCTGGGGGCAACGGCAAGAGCGATTGGTAACGCCAAAAGGAAAATCCATCCACCAATCTCGTCAATTAAGGCAGGCTCCAGAAGGCTGATGAATGAAAAAATAGCGATGACGAAGCCATTGAACGTACGCCATAGCATAAGCGATGGTTTTCGGGCAAGGCGCCCGATCATCAACCGTCGTTTCTCGAGGGCTGCCCACTGTTGTTTGGTGTGCTCCAATGGATCTTCGGAGTGCTCAAACCCCTCCCCATACGGGTCTGGAAGAGCAAGATTTTTTTCAAAACCTGAATCTTTGCCGACGCTCGATGCCATGGGCCTCAACCAATCTCAGAAGGTGGTTGACTTTGGCTCTTGCCTATGAGAGGAAGCCAAACCGACGGTTCATTCAACAGACAAACGAAAGGCGGACGTGCCAGGATTTGAACCCGGGATCTTCGGCTTAGGAGGCCAACGCATTATCCAGCTATGCTACACGCCCAGTTTGAACGGTCGGCCTTCCAATCATCATGTTTTCGCCTGAGCATACCGTTGGCCGATTTCTGCTGCGTTCAGCAAAAACCGCTCCAATTCGATGCGCCCTTGTGTCGATTTATGGAGCGCAACATCGCATTTAGCCAACTCAACGAGAAGTTCGGTTAACAGATGTTCTTCGAGTTGCATACGGCCAGCGGTCAACAAACGATGGAAATGAATCACGACATCTTCTGGCTCGAGGTTGTTCTCGCCCATCACTTGGTCAAGAGCGCCCATAGCGCCTTTCAACACCCTCGAGTTCTTCATGCCCTTCTTTTCCCAACGCCAGTCATGAACGCGGTTACGAAGCGCTTCTTCGAGGACCCGTTGCATTTCTTTCACAGATGTTGCGCTCATCAAGTGTTGTAGGTTTTTTCGGTCGCTAAGCATTGACCGGTGACCAAGCAACTCTGTGACAAAGATCGCCTTGCGGAGGTTGCCGTTTGCAATGTGTGAGATGTCACCAAGAACGCCCCTTGCAACATCAATCTGCTCTTCTTCAACGATCGTAGCGAGGCGCGCTTCGATTTCTTTCCGGCTTGGTGGGGGAAGGCGGATGTGTTGGGTTCGACTTCGAAGCGCTTCGATGACCCGCGAAGGCGTGTGCGTGGTGAACATGAACCTCGCACTTCCACTGGCGCTTTCCATCATGCGACGTAGGTACGATTGGCGAATCGTCCCTAGGTGGTCGGCGTCTTCGATGACGATCAATCGAGACACTGGCGCCCGACCTTGATGTGTGGCTGGCGTTGATTCTTTTCCGGCAGGGGCGGGCGTCGTTGCTGCCGTTCCTGAAAAGGCGGCATCGTAAGCGTCGAGGCTTGTGCGGCCTGCTAATGTGTCACTTGATGAGGAGCCTTCCGGGCGAAGAAATTCTTCGAACTTCGACATTGCCCCAGAGGTTCGGGCCAGATCACGGGCTTGGAGAACGTGCGTTCTTGCCTCCCATGCGGGACCCAGCACTTGTCGGGCAATCAGCCTCCATGCAGCGGTTTTACCGACACCTGGAGGTCCTGAAAGAAGAAGGTGAGGTGGATTTGCTTGAACAGCAGTCCGTTCGATGGTCGACTTTACTGCATCGGGAAGCAAGAGCTCGTTAAACCGAACCGGTGCTTTCGTAGCGAGCCAACTGGACATCATATGTCACTGGTCGTCAGCGGTCTTTCAACCCTGCGCGTGGCAATGTTCACTCTGCGACAAGCCGCTTGGTACCGTTGCGTCGGAGTTTCATGAAGATTCGAGATCCGCATGCCTTGCAACTGATTCCGTTTCGCTCGCGATGGAACGATTCGAGGCTTCCACACACTGCACATTTGTAATCGACGAGTTCAACCATAGTGTTCGACTCCGTTTCATCCGACCTGCCTCCCTCTCTTGAACCTGTCCGTCGCGAGAATGACAGGTTTGGAGCGGGAATGGCGCGCTCAACAAACTTCGCTGGCCATGCCACCGACGAGCGGTGGGACCATTCGAACCTTCTGAACATCGCTGAAGTTCATTTGGGCAATATCGGCGGCTGCTACCATCGTGTTGTCCACGAACACCCATGCGCCGTTGCTTTCTGTCGCTTGTTCAGCGATCTCTGCTTGCGTCATTTGAACGGTGGTGTGGCCAGTTGCGTCGGCAATCTCCACGGTGAACGTGGGCTCTGCTCCGCCAACAAGACCCGGCATCAGCTTGAATTCGTCTGTTGATTGGAATGCCATGGTTTTCAGTTCCTCAGCGGAAACGAGGCGGTCGTTAACGAACACCCAGGTTCCTTGGGCACCGGTCGCCTTGGCAACGATCTCCGGTTTGGTCATTTGTGCGACGGTGTGGCCGGTCGCATCTGCTATCTTCACTTGGTACAAAATTTCACTCATGTGTAATCCTCCTTGGGAAGATAGAACCCTTCAGAGTATATGAATAAACCAAGAAAGCCGTCAAACTTTCGCCATGAGTCCTAAACTCAGGGGGGTTGGAGAGATGAAGCGAGTGTTGGTCTCAGTTTCCATGTCACACCTTCGAATAAGGTGCTTCAAGAGGGTGAGTGGAGCCGACCGAGGAAGGAGTCCGCGCCGATATTCGTGGATGACATCAAGCATTTCTTGGCGTTCGCCTCTGGTGAGTTTGGAACTGACCCGGCCAAGCACACGCTCCATGGCGTGAGCGATCGGTCCTGGTTTGGTCAAGACATCGAGTGATTTTTGAGCGGCCGTCATGTATTGGAGAGCGGCGTGGTCCGGATGCTCCCCTTGTTCGAAAACACGGGCGAGAAGGCGCCCGAGTTCTCGCTTGGCCTTTGGTGAACGGCTGAGTAAGAACAATTTGTTGGTGTTGTGGAATCGCATGAGTTTGTCTGCAGTCCAACCGCCGCGCCCTTCTTCGAGCCATAGTGAAAAGAATTCCACTCGGGCGAGGAAGTGTTCTGCTTGGAGTGGATCGCTGAGCCGTCCTTCTTCAATAACCGGAATGTGGGGGTTGAGGGTTGTGAATACCAATGCAAAGAGGCCAGTCCCATTTCGGATGGCTTGAGGTTGATCGTCTCGATACACCCGTACTCGCTCCAAACCACAACTCGGAGAATCCTTCTTGAACACAAACCCGCATATTTCTGCTTTCATGAGTGCATCCGATTGAAGTTCAGCGTACTCCAGCATGTCTTGTGTGAAATCATCATCTGTTTTTGGGTTGACAAGGTGGATTTTTCCATCCCTGTTGACGAGGCGGATGGTTGGGCGAGGTGTACCCATGCCAATCCCGACTTCCGGGCATACCCCGATTAAGTCAAGGTGATGTGACCAGGAACGGGTCAAACTGCGGAACTCAGCACCGTCTCCGTTGTAACGTACTTTTTCCCCCAAGAGGCAAGCGGATACGCCGAGTTTTGGCATGTTGGGCATAACTCCTGCTTTGTTCATGAGTATATCAAGCGCTGTTTTGGCGTTCACCGCCCCAGCCGGACATCCTTTGTGTTGAGTGTGGCGCCCACTCCGGGAATTGAACCCGGGTCGCAGGAATGACAATCCTGCATGATAACCTCTACACCAAGCGGGCTTATGCAAACCATCCGTTACGCAACCGCTATTTAAGCCGCGCCGTGTGGCCCGAATGGGGAGTTATCCGTGGCGGGAAAAAAAACATCTGTAGAACAAACTCGTGAAGAAGAAAAAAATGCACAAGTTGGAAACATGCTTGATGCTGCGTTTGGTGGATTAGGTGGTCTTCAAGTGACGCCTGAGAACAACGAAACAGATGTGCAGCAGGAGATTCTTTCTGAAGAGCCCCCTGAAGAGGCATCCCCCTCAGAAGAGACATCTGAATCAACCAACCCATCCCCCGGCCCCACAGGCCCTCCTTCTGGGCCGCCATCAAAGCCTCCGAGTGGCCCTCCTTCTGGTCCACCCTCAGTCCCCCCCTCTGGCCCACCTTCAGGACCGCCATCCGGTCCGCCATCAGGACCCCCTTCCGATGTGCCGTCCGACATTCCTGTTGATGAGCCAGCTGAAATCGCCGTTCCGGCGGCTGAAGAGCCAATGGAATCTAAAATTGAATCTCCAATTGTTGAGCAAACAGCCGAAGAAGTGCCTGAACCGACCAATGTCGAACAACCAGGCGAGGCCGAGCAAATGCCTGACAAACCTGCACTGATTGAGGCCCCTGCCCCCGAATCACCAGAACCTGAGGGGGTGGTTGAAACAAACGCAGAAACAGAGCCAATCCAATCAAACGAATTGCGAGTACCTGCAGTGGGAACACCGCCAGGCATGACTTCAGATCGTGCAAACGCAGCGGAGGCTGAAGTGGCCCGTCTGTCTGCAGAGGTGGCACGCCTTCGCCAGTCGATGGCCGGCGCTACTGAAGTGATCGAAGAATTGGAAACGCCCCCGATGCCTCCTGCTGTTCTCAAAGACATCGTCATTGCAGCGCATATCGTGAGCGATTTCGCCCGGCTCGCTCGACAGCTCGATCGTGAACAATTAATCAGAGCGACCATGGGTACGATTGCAATGTTGCACCCAGATGATACGAGCATCATGATTTCGACGAGGAACATGACCATGCTGCCTCGGTTGGATGAACGTGGATTGTGTGCGGCACGTCTTGGTGGACAAGCCCCTCAATTCGCTCCTGAAGATTGGCGCGTCCTCCAAGTGGTCCTTGCATCTGCGAGCCTTGCCACAGGTGGACCTGCAGCGGTGATTCATTCACACGGAGCGTACACGACAGCGGCAAGTTGCGAAAAGGATCTGGTCGTTGTCTCACCCATTGATGAAATCGGAAAGCGAAGCATTGGTAAGGTTGTCATTGTGGATCCTGATGACGAGAACCCTGATGATTTCCTTCGCCAAATCATGGAAGCCCTGCAACAGGGCGGCATGCGATGCGTTGTTGTTCGAGGTCGAGGCGCTTACGCTGTTGGGCGGGATCTCGATCAGGCATGGGCAAACGCTGCAATGGTCGAGCACAGCATGCGAATCGTCTTGCTTGCCCGCCAAGCAAACCTGAAGATTTGATTCACTCGTTTCGAAGTTCAACCGATTCGAGGAGCGCTCTACGAGTTCGAAAATAAGGACAAGGACTGTGCTAAATCCATATACGCAATTCTTTCTCTGTTGAGACTGGTCATCGAAACTCGCTTCACATTTCGACCTGAAGGTGGTCGCCTTCGATTCGAGTGTTGTAGATGTGGAGGTCTTTTTGCTTCGACATTTTACCAACGAGTCTTCCGTAGGCTGGTAACAGGGGGAAGGGAGACCATTCCACCAATTCGCCATTGCTCAGGTCATGGGTGGTTTGATGCAATGGGCAACGTATGCATCCGTCCTTGATTTTGCCACCGACGGCCAGCGGCCAGCGCATGTGTCGGCACAAGCCTTCAGTTGCGATGAATGAACCGTCGATATGGCCGACCATCAGCACCTTCGCTCCGATTGTGACCATTTTGGTTTTTCCGGGTTTCAATTTCTTGACTTTTATTGCGTTCTTCCAGACCATGCCATCACCTCAGTTTCGAACCTTGGCCATGCCGCCGTCTAAGTGGAACACTTGCCCCGTCAAATTGTCGGGTGCATCACACAACAACCATCGCATGGTCGAAGCAATTTCTCCTGGCTCATTGATGCGCTTGAGGGGGATCATGCCAACTGCTGCCTCACGCATCGCATCGGATTTGAGAATCTGACTCGCTAACCGGGTCTCTGTCAGCCCGGGTGCGACGGCGTTGACCCGAATGCCTCGCTGACTGTAGGTTGAGGCTGCAGTTCGGACCATTGATTCGATGCCGCCTTTTGCTGCAGCGATGGCTTCATGGTTGACAAGACCGAGGGAGGCTGCAACGCTCGAGGTGAATACCAATCGGCCACCACCACTGCGGAGCATTGTTTTGCAGGCAGTGGAAAGCGTGAGGAACGCACTCGAGAGGTTTGTGTGGATGACTTCGTTGAATGCATCGAGCTTCACGGCATGGGGCGGGCGAATGAGCAAGGAACCGACCAAATGGGCCACGCCGGCGATTGTTCCATCGCCTCTGTCTTTTGCAGCTTGCACCGCTTGTTGCACGAGATCAGCATCCAATGCATCGCCTTGAATCAATTCTGCACCACGGTTTTCCAATGTTTGACATCGCGCTGAATCACGTGCCAAAAGGGTCACAGCGTGACCATCATCAAGAAGTGATTCGGCAAGAAGGAGGGCTATGTCGCTGCTTCCACCAACGATAAGGTAGGATTGTGGCATGTGGCTGAAATTTTTCTACGGCCATTTATACCTCTGTTTCAAGGGCGACAGCACGGTTGGGTTTAGAAAACCCGTAGAATTGATGCTAAATCGACAGCAGGCATATACGCATTTCAGCCTCAGCAGAAATCATGGTTGTGATGAGCGATGTGTGGTGGTTCGTAGGCCTCGGAGTTTGGTCGGCGGTCATCGTAATGGCGATCAAACCGCTTCATGGGTACTTCATGAGCAAAGGCTGTGAAAACATGGTCGCTGTGTACTACAACCGAAAAGTCGCTCACATGCTCGCAGGTGGAGTTCCAATTTTGGCCTCTCCGATTGTCTTCACCGACCCAGTTTGGCCATTGCTTGGGGGATTAATTGGTGCAGCAGTGTTAGCAAGCACGCATATGCTGGACCGACGGTTGTGGTGGATGCAGACAGAACAGAACATGAACGACGCAACGTTTTCACTCATGCTTGGCCTGTCCGTTTTCGCTTTGTGGACATACTCAGATGAGCCTTGGTTGGCTGTTCTGCCCGCCTTTTTCATGGCCTTTGGAGACGGCGTCACTGGAATCATCCGAAACAAATTGTTTGCCAAGAGGACAAAAAGCGCCTGGGGGAACTTGGGCATGGCCATCGTTTGTCTGCCTGCAGGCTACCTGATCGGCGCATCGCTTTCTCCGGCGATCCCAGTATGGGGCACGATATCAGCAGCGGTTGCTTCGTTTGTTGAACGGTATGAATTTGGCCCGATTGACGACAATGTATTGATTGTTGTAGCATCGAGCATCGTTCTCTTGCTTGGGCTTGCAGTTGGCCCGTTGTAGGTTCATTCAACGATTTTCAACACTGTAAATTGTTTTCCATCATGGCCCCACTCAACGAGTCCTGGCTCTAGGAAACGGAAGTGTTTGGTACCGAAATCAATTCCAAAATCAGGATGGGGGGTTTCAAGTTGAAGCGCCAATCGGGTGCTGTAACCGCCCATAGAGCCAACTGCGGCTGTTCCCTCAATGCCGTCGATGAGGACGGGATGAAAGGCCGAAAGTTGGGCTGGCCGGGATGTGTTCATTGGGTGGTCGTCAACCTCCAATTGGAGGCTCTCTTCTGTCGCTGGAATAGTTTCTTTTTCCATGGCCCCTTTAGCGTTTGAGGGTATATCAAGGTACCTTCATCGCTCGCGCAACTTCCGAAGCTTGTCTTGCAAGGCTGATTTTCGTGCATCTTTTGGACCCTCGTCTTCTTCCGAATTGGTGGATAAGCGACGATCAAACACGCTGCGCTCCCAAACATGAACATCGCCGTTTTCACAACCAACGATGAGTCGCTGTTCGTTCGAGTGCATGAACCGCACATGCATCTGAGATGAAATGGCCAAAACATCGCCCGATTCTGCGTTGACTGCTTCGAGACTGCCTTCAAAACCAGACCAACGAGCAATCCAGTGCGTTTTTGCACCATTGGATTCAAACCCTCCACAATGAGATACGATTGGCACACCTTTCAGGCACCATCGTTGTACCCCCTTTGCATCAAAAGCGCAAGCATCGCCACCCTCATCGGCAACAACGATTCCATCTTCGAAGGATGCAAGCGACTCGATGCCGCTTGAACGGGTGAGAACGATGTTCGACATGTGGTCAGAAACCGTTCCATCGGCATGGCCAAAGAACAGGCTCGTCTTTCCAGCCGATCCGCAGGTGATTGGAGAATCCACTGGACCTTCGATATGGGTCAGCGATCCATCTTCACCAACCGTTGCAAAGCCGCACTTCGGACGACCAAGTCCAATCCAAAGGGATGTATCATGCGCCAACATTGTCCATGGGCGCTCATCCATTCTTGTGACCCATTGTTCATCGCCTTTGAGGTCATAAGCCCACACGGCTGATTCAATGAAATCATTGTGTTCGATATCATACACGGATGAAACGGCATGCACAACTTCGTTGTGTATGACCGTGGCGTCTGCACTGCCTTCCAGTGCGTGCGTCCACCGTACGTCGCCTGTGTTCTTCTCGATGCAAACAAGGTGGAGGCCTGCTGTTGCAATCACGCATTCGTTGTTGACAGCGAGATCATTGATTCGGTCGTTGAGTTGTGTGCTCCACAGCAATTCGCCCTTTTCATCCCAGCGTTTGAGCGCCCCGTTCCATCCGCCCACAAGGACCGAGTGATCATCATCCAGGGCAACTGAAGCGACCGCTTCACCAAGCGACCGCGACATCCATGTTGAGGCGAGGAGGTCCATGCCCTGCTGTTGGGTGGCGTCAACTTAACTTGGACGGTTCAGATGTGTCAATTTGCAGCGGGTTGGTTTTGATGACGAGGATCAGTAAGTGGAATCCTTGGTCGTGGAACAGCAAACGTCAGACCCAATGCTACCAGTCCCAAAAGGCACGCTGAGTAGTAGTGGCCCATGCCGAAAAAGGACAGCGCAGCCGCTGTGCGGAGCACAAGCAGCGAGCCGCTGCGCAAGGCCCAGACAGTGAAGCCTGCTGCGATGAGCGCGAGGCCCATGAACCCGAATCCGATGGTGATGTAGACTCCTGCAGCACCTGGGTCCATGAGTGGATGCTCCATTTGACCTGGTGTCATGTCGATGTTGCGGATTTCACATTCTTCTGCACCGTTGGAGCATGGTGCTTCGGCGAACGCCTCCTGTGAAGGGACCGTGAAATCAAGGTTGGTGAACCCAATTGGCTCAATCATTGCAGGTGGCGAAAGCAGCACACGGTTCGCGAGAACATCTCGCTTACCGTCGCGCTCAACGATGATGTCGACCCGCGCTAGCCCCGGATCAAGGCGTTCGAACTCAAATTCCCCCGAAGCTCCAGTTTTCATTTCTGAATAATTCCATGACCCGCCTTCATCCCACGAAACATACACGGTGGCATTGACCAAAGCCTCGCCGTTATGATCGCTTACAGAACCTCGGAATGTTGCCGTATCATCGGGTGCCGTCATGGAAAGCCTGTACACGAATTCATCCGGGCGTACAAGACCTGAATCGGCCGATGCGTAATCAAGTCCGTTGAGAAATCCGAGCATGCAGATGAACAGGACGAAGGTGGCAATGGCTTTGCCCATTGGGTGTAAGTTTGGATCTTCAATGGTAAGAACAGCGCTGGAAGATGAGAACAGCATCGCAGACTTCGGTTCGGCCAATCCAGTGAGGTCATCGAGGTAATCCTCTTGTTCCTCTTGGATAAGGAGCGGTGCCTCATCGCCCTTCTCGTCCATGAATTGACGAAGAGGTCGTCCTACTTGACCTCGATGCGGCCCTTGGAATGAGCGATGAGGCGGGCTAAGGCTTGCTCGTGAATCCAAACTGTCATCGAAATGAGACCATCTTCGAGCCGTTCTGTATCAGTGACGAGACCTGCATCATACACATCTGAAACATAGCCCTCGATGCCACGCGGGTTTTGTTCGGATGCTGGAAGAAGCAGAAGATTGACTTGGGGGCCAAACAGATGAAACAGGATGGCGTCTTTCAGTTCCTGCATCCCTTCACCGCTGTGTGATGAGACAATGTAGGGTTCAGGTAAACCAAGGGCGGAAACAGTGGCAATGGCTTCCTCGACGTGCTGCTGGGAGGCTTGGTCGACCTTCGTTAGCACCGTCATCACATGATGCTTCAATGAACTTGCATCGTTTTGCCATGGAAACTCCTCATCGATTTCTTCGCCATAGAAACGAGTGAAGACCTCTTGCCTTGAGGTGAATAATTTACGTTCCAGTTCAACTGGATCATCGCTCACATCTGCCAGAATAAGCAACAAGTCTGCTTCCAGTGCTTCAGCGAGCGTGGCCCGAAAGGCATCAAGGGTTGCCGATGGAAGATGGTCGATGAACCCAATCGTATCTGCTAAGAGAACACGGGGACTTGCTTCCATTCGTCCAAGAGTTGTTTCAAGGGTCGAAAACAACTTGTCTTGCACGAGCACTTCTTTGCCTGATAGATTCAGGAAGAGGCTTGATTTCCCTGCGTTCGTGTACCCGGCTAAACCAACCGTCATCGCCCCACTGCGTGAACGCTGACGCCGGCGTTCTGACTGAGCCCCTGCATGCTTTTGCTGCCGCTTTCTGAGGTGCGTCAACTCTCGGTTGATGTTGTCAATTGAGGCTTGTAATGCTGTAATACCTCCACCACCGTACCCGGCACGCTCACCGGTTGTCGATTGATTGGCTAATTCTCTCAACACGGTCCGATCTGATTGCAGCCTTGCAATACGAACTTGGGTTCTCGCCTCAATCGATGCTGCATGAGAAGTAAACAGAGCAAGAAGCAATCGAACGCGGTCCCATACCTCGACCTTCACAGCGTCACTGACACCAACGAGTTGCCTTGGCGTTCCATTTGTATGAAGGAGAACTAGATCGACACCCGACCAAGGATGATTTCTGGTTCGCGTTGAGAGTTCATCTGCCACATCTTGGAGGCGCCCTTTTCCAAAAAAACCGCGTGGGTCTTCATGGCCTGGTTGATGCAGTGTCTCCGTGATGGTGATCCCCATTGTTGCGACCAGTGCAATGAATTCAGAGGCATCCTCGTTGCCCCTGAGAAGGAGGATTGCTTGACGGCCTTCATGGTTGGTTCGCGCCTCACCAAGCGTCACACCCCCGGTGCCCGCCAAAACAAACGGGTCCTCCTCCCCCTTGGCCATGTAAAGGCGTTGAGTCATCGTCATAAGAGTCCACCTCAACCTCAAGCCATGGTCGAAGGGCATACGGTCACCGTGGAATGGTCAGGCGACCCTTCCCTCGGAACCCTGTTTCTAGCTGCGGCATCGAGGCCGCACTGCAAAGCCACGCTCAAGGAGCATGGTGGTGAGGCGAATCTCACGGTTCAAGTCCACCATACTTCGTTGCAAGAACTCAGAAATGTTGTTGATGAGTTGATGATTGCTCTTGCTGACCTTGAAGGTGAATAATCAATCCTTCAAGTCAAGAATGACCGGGGCATGGTCCGACACATCAAGACCGCCTTGTCGTTCGATTCTGATTGATTCGAAACGCTCAGCGGCTGCATCATTGAGAAGGAAGTAATCGATTCTCCATCCGCGATCCTTGATGCGAGCTTGGCCTCGATTGGACCACCATGAGAAAATTTTCTCTCCTTCGCCGACGTGTTGTCGGAAGACATCATGCCAGCCATCGTTGAGCAATTCAGTGAACCACTCGCGCTCATGTGGAAGAAACCCGCTGGATTTCGCGTTGCCTTTCGGATTCCAAATGTCATCCTCAGTGTGAGCGATGTTGAGATCTCCACAGACAACAACTGGGGTTGATTGGGACAAGTAAGGTCGCAAAAAATCTCGCCATTCGTCCATCCAGGCTTCTTTGAATGCTTGACGTTCCTCTTTGTTCGACCCGCTCGGCAAATATGTATTGATGCAGGTGAGTTCGCCGTGCTGAGTGACAATCACTCGGCCCTCCGTGTCGCCTAAATCAATTGATCCACCCTTGCCAGTGGCCACTGAATCAGTTGGGTTTCTGCTTAAGGTGGCCACACCAGAGTAGCCCTTCTTTTCGGCTGCGTGGAGGTTCACTTCGTAGCCATCAGGCCAGTTCCAGCCTTTGGGCAATTGCTCGGGAAGGCATCGCACTTCTTGCAACATCCACACATCGGCGTCAAGCGAGTCAAAATATCCATCAATCCCTTTTCGAATGGCAGCACGAATGCCGTTTACATTCCATGAAACGAAGCGCATGGTATGTCCTTGCGCCGCCGGTGAATAAGTGTTCAATCGATGAGTTTTGAGATAAGACGCCCTGCTTTTCGACCCGATGCGACCGCTGCGTCTGCCAAGCAGTGTTCCTGCTCGACCCAAGCGCCAGCAAGGACAATTCCGTGCTCGGCAAACGTGAGTTGTGTCAACCCTTCGGTAGGAGATTCATGCAAAGGAATCGCTTTTTGTCGCCCATCTTGTATGATGTGTTCGCGCCATCCAAGCGCACGCTGATCGAGGAAAGACTCCAATGCAGCAAGACGTTCCTCGGATGATTCGAAGGTTGTCGGGCCAGCATCTTGAGCAAGGCCACCAACTGCAATAGCAGCTAAGTGGGAGCCTTCCAAGCCAAGTCTCGGCTGTATTGAGAAATAGTCAACAATGGCCATTGAGCGTTCGACATCAACAACAATCTGGTGGTCGCTGAAAGGTTTCGAATCGAGCCCTACCTCAACAACTGAAGCTGTCGTTCGCTGAAGGGAATCAAATGCTCCTGCGGCACTTGGATCCATGTCCGCAACAAGCCGGTGGGCTGTCTTTGAGCCGCAGGCGAGAATGATGGCATCGGTTTCGATGGTTCGCCCGTCTGAAAGGTGGGCTTTGCCACGTTCAATACGAATCACGTCCAATCCGCATTCGATGAACACGCCAACCTCATCAAGTGCTGCAGCCATTCTGCCAATCAATCCAGCCCAGCCTTCATTGCTCACCAACAATTGGCTCTTGTTAAGCGCAGTGAGGCGATTTTGATGGATTTTGGGGGCCCCCCAATTGGAGACAAAATGTGCGCCTTGCACAATTGGATTGCTCAAATCACCTGCTTTCATAGCGCGCTTGTTGAGAGCGGCAGTCCGCACATCACCGGTTGGGCGGATCGCCCCTTGGCCAAGAATTTCAACTCGATGTGGGCGGACAGGTCGTGTCGCAAGACGCACCCTGCTCAGTCTTGTTGCGAGGGAGTGGAGTGGGCCATTTTTCATCAGCAGGTGAGGGCCATAACCAATCGCAAAACCATCCAGTGGTTGGCTCGTTGCCCTCCCACCGATTCGCTGGGCCCGCTCCAGTGCCACGACATGGTGGCCTGCTGAGGTGGCTTCGAGTGCCGCTGAAAGACCAGCGAGCCCCCCGCCGACAATCAGAACTCGGGCCATGGTTGCCCGAACGAGCGTCAGGACATGAACCCATTCACGGTACAATTGGTGCGGCATGTTCATGGTTGTTCGACCAACAGAGAGGAAATCATAGGCGATGTGCAATGGACGAACGACCCCTTATCATCGACGTAGTTGACAACGGAGGACAGTGGACGCACCGTGAGTGGCGTATGCTGCGCTATCTGAAAGTCGACACAAAAATCATCGAAAACACAACGCCCGTTTCCGAGTTGCGTGAAGTGGATGGAATAATCCTATCCGGCGGGGCGGCACGCGTTGGACTTACCGGTGAATTAGGGAACTGTGGAGCCTATCTCGAGTTAGATGTACCAATCTTAGGCATCTGTGCCGGCCATCAATTCATGGCTCGATTTTACGGTGGCGATGCTCGGGAATCTCCTGAGCCTGAATTCGGGGCCATGCAAATTCAACTTCACGATGGTGGTGGCACGATTTTTGATCGAACAAATGAATCCCAAACCGTGTGGGAGTCTCACAACGATGAGGTCCACGAAGTCCCTGATGGATTCTTCATCACTGCCAGCAGTGATTCTTGCAAAGTGCAAGGCATGGAAAACGAGAACGGGGATCGGTTTGGCCTTCAGTTCCATCCTGAAGTCAATGATTCTGAATTCGGAAAGGAAATGTTTGAGAATTTTGTCGAAGTGTGCCGAAAAGCAAGAGCGAGTAAGTGAACTCAACCTTCTTCATCGTAGGGGCCCTCTGACAATTCCTCTTTCTCGCCTGCAAGTGCTGGGAAGAAAAACCACAACACTGGCAATATGAACAGGGATTGAATGTTCTTCCCGGCTTTTGCCGTTAATCTGGATTCAAATTGGACCCATGAATTCGCATCTTCGCTTCCAGGTTCTGGCTCTTGATTGCGAACATCTGACTGGTTTGCCTTATCGACCAAACCAAGGTCATACCCGTTGAACATCATATCAAAATGGACACCGAGAGGGGCAAGGGAGATGTCGATTGAACTGTCTCCATGAACCATGGCACCATCCTCAGTTTGTGCCACAAAAGTCTCGTTTGCAAGGTCCCCATTTTGGCCGCCATTGCCTTCTTCTTCGCCATCATTCTCATCCCCCGCTAGATCGCTCAGATAGGCGCCCGGTAATATCAACAAAAAGCAGGCAAGAGCAGCGACCCATATCACTGCTCGGAAAGTGGCCCTAAAGCGCATGCCAAGCACCATCGCCAACTCACTCATGACGAGGAAGGCGAGGCAGGCTTTTGTGAAGAGGCGAGCTGCCTCAAGCCGATTTTTATCCTCCTTGCTTTCCGCATCATCTTGTCCATCAGTGTCTGATGGCGGCGAATTCGATTCCGTAACATTGTCTGCTGGTGGCTCGTAATCCCTTACGAGCATGTAAATCGCAAATGATGTCGAATTCTCAATCTTCACATCAATCAGCGTCTGTTCGTCGTCAACAGCCACAATTGCCTTGATGTTGCTTGGTGAAGGAACGCCTTCTGTGTACCTGCCTTCGAACTGGACCACCAGCCAAGCTGAAAGCAAGACATGAACGGCAATCAGGACCGTTGCCGTGAGGCGTACGCCAGCACCGAACTTCGTCGGCGCAGGTCGCAAAGACATGGCTGCCCCTGACCCTCATCGTACTTGAGTTCTCGATTCAAGCCTCAGAGCGACGACCAACAAAGATGCCTGCAAGTGAGATCACAGCGAGCACTGTAAGTGGCGAAAGTGCCGGGAGAAGGCCTGCATCTTCGGCGAGTTCTTCTGCAGTTTGTGGCGGTGTTTCGCTACCTGTGTCTTCATCGTCATTGCTTGGTAATTCGATCTCACTGGTATCGACACCAGCGTCTTCGAGATCTTCTGTAATTTGATCCAAATCGTGGTCTTCGACGTTCACGATGTCTTCGATTTCTGTAGCCGTTTCAGCCTCATCTGCTGCCGTACTGGCAGGAACACCGGTCAAGTATCGGATGCTCAATGAAACTGGCGCCTCATCCAAGTATCCTTCAGTTGCTGGCCCAGCAATCAAATATTGACCGTCATCATCCATTGCGTACACACCAACGCCAACCATTGCGGCGTGCTCCGAACTCCACATTGGAGCCCACATGCCATCGTTGTATGGAGGTTCTTCGGTCGGAGCAACATCTTCAAATCGATTGTCGAGGTTCATGCCAAATTGTTCGAGCATTTCATCGATATCGGAATCCATAAACGCCTCGGCAATCGCCATCAATGCATCGCTTGGTTCAGGCTCTTCTTCGACCGTGAAACATTCCGATTGTGTGTCAAAAGCTTCAGTCTCACCGGTTTGAGTCAACTCCATGTGCATGCAGTATTCGCCTTCTTCAAGCACTGAAACATCTCCAGACATCATGTAACTGTTTTCGGTGCCATCAATGGACATTGTATCGAGGAACAATTGATTGCCGTCTGTATCGACAATGGAAACGGTGTAACTCGCATCCCCATCTTGACCCCAATCGCCTACTTGTGTCTCAAATTCTATGTTCATATTTCCGGTGTTCACATTATGCCAATCGATTTGCGGACCAACCCACGTATCGCCGCACATGCTCGAGAATTCCATCACAACGGTGCCGTCGGATGAATCAGTCACTGAGCCGCTTGTGCAGTATTCGTGTCCGCCGTAAGCGGCCGGGGATGCGGTTTCTGTTTGGAAGCCGACTGAGCCATAGAAATATTCCATGTTCTGGTCACATCCATTCCCATCACACATGGTCTTTTGTTGCTGGGAGAGGGGGGTTCCATCAGCTGTGGTGAGCATTGCTTCAATCACATAGTGTGCTGTTGCACCTTCGTCTTCCGCCGTTGCACAATCTGCATCGTAATCGTTGACTTGGTCCCAATCGATCTCTGTGCCATCGTCGCAGGTGAACATGTCGCTCTCCGAGCGTCCTTCATATTCGTCTTCGCTGTTTGCACAATCATTGGACCAATCGTTTACTTGGTCCCAGTTGATTTCCATTCCATCATCGCACATGAACATCTTGCCCTCTGTGTCAAAGGAGAGCATCTCTTCATCAAGAGCGATGGACAATGAAATGGATTCTCCCCAACTGCTCCAACTGCCAGACATGTCCATCTCATCGGAGCCATCCCAGCAATCTTCGTCACCGTCATTGAGGTACCATTCGTAGATCCATTGGTCGCCGCTATCGCACAACCATTGGTTTTCGTATGGATCATAGTCCTCACCCTCTGCATCGTCATCTCCGAAGATATCGAAAATGTCATCGCTGAGTTCATCAGCTACGTCTTCGATAACAGCCTCGCCAAAGGATTGGCTGGCTCCGACGATCACTGCACCCATCATCATGAACATAAGCGGGTTGCCGGGAGGGCAGTTTTCACACGTATCGACTTCTGTGGTCATGCCTTCTCCGTCGCCGAGGTCAACTGTGAGTGAATTGTCAAGAGAGAAGTCAAAATTTAGATCGGTGAGGTCTTCAAAGGGTCCGAATTCGCCTGTTTCTGTGATTGAATCCGAAAGCTCAATGTCAAGTTCGCCGGCGTCGAGGCCGATTTCTTCAGTAGGAATTCCTGTGACGCTGAAGGCATAGTCAAGAGCACCGGTGTAGGTTCCTGAAATTTCACCGCAGTCATCGTACACCATTTGGTTTTCGTAAACGCCAGGTTGGCCTTCTTCACCTAGGCACATCCATTCAGTGTCGTCATTTGCTGACATTTGCACATAGATTGGGCTTGGCTCACCAAACCGCCATTCAGAGGAGGATTCAGTGATTCCGTACGAGA
>ERZ767114.206-NODE-206-length-39686-cov-3.137090_pt1 | contig 39686 bp, 42 predicted proteins | sample MGYA00374952_ERZ767114 | MGnify/ENA primary metagenome ERZ767114 (study PRJEB28939, sample SAMN06267156) | marine metagenome | isolation source: Columbia River Estuary | place: USA:Columbia River Estuary, USA | collected 2012-05-05 ... | reverse complement strand
TAATGGCTTAAATACTGAGGTCATTATTCTTGATGCCAAGGATTTATCACTTATCTGGCTCAATGATTCAGCAAAAGCAGCGAATTGGATTCCCGAGTCTCCTGCGCATGAACTAAAAGATATTTTTTCCTTTATTGATGATGAAGCTGAGAATCAAATAAAAGAAATTCTTTTGCAAGCCAAAAAAAATGCAAGCGCTATCACCCGAAGAGATTTTATAATTAGCGATAGTGCTGGTCAGGTTAGAACGCTAGATTTAACAATTAGCTATGCTGATAAAAAAAACCTAATTTACATAGAGGCATTAAGCACAGAGAATCTTAATAAAATTATTGACTCCACAAGAAGCTTTTCAACTCAAAAAATTGCAGCAGGTTTAGCAAGAACTTTAGCTCATGAGGTAAAAAATCCATTATCCGGAATAAAAGGAAGTGCTCAAATTCTAAAATCTAAGTACTCGGATGATTTCTCTAAAAAGTTTTTAAAAATTATTGAAGATGAGACTGATAGGTTAAATGAAATTGTTACTAAGATTCTTACTCCTGCTAAGAAACCGTCTTTTGCATATTTTAATCTTCATGAAACTTTGCAGAGAGTTTTGGCATTAACTAATGCTGAGGCTAATGATAATTTAAATATCGAAAGAGACTATGATCCAAGTATCCCAGAAATTTATGGAGATAAAAACTTATTCATCCAGGCTGTTATTAATATTGTCCGAAATGCATTGCAAGCTTGCTCTGATTTTTCAGATACTCCTCAACTTGGTATTAAAACGCATATTACATATCGACAACCAATCAATGGAAATATTCACGCCACTCTTGCTGAAATTGAGATCAGTGACAATGGTCCTGGTATTGATTCTGAGCTGCATGATCAAATTTTCTTTCCAATGGTTTCTAGCAAAGAGAGTGGCTCAGGAATTGGGCTATCAATCGCTCAAGATATTATAAGAATTCATGGTGGCGCAATATCTTTTGATAGAAAAAATAATCAAACTATATTTTCTATTTTAATACCTATCTCTAACAATATTCAGAAGGCTCAAAGTGCATAATATTTGGATCGCTGATGATGATGAGGCTATTCGCATGGTTCTTGAGGAGGGTTTAAAAAGCAGTGATCTAGCAATTACAACTTTTGCTAACGGTGAATCCTTGATCGAAGCGTTGAATGAAGATCAACCCGATTTAATTATTTCAGACATCAAAATGCCAGGCATTCACGGCTATGATCTCTTAAAGCATATTAAAAATAATCATGAAAAAATACCTGTGATTATTATGACTGCATTCACAGATATGCAGGCTGCAATTGATGCTTATGGCGGAGGTGCATTTGAATATATTCCGAAACCATTCGATCTTGATGAAGCTCTTCAAATAGTGAACAGGGCTCTGGAAGAAAATAAGTTACCAACTCCAAAAAAAATCTCTAAATCTGAAATTATTGGCTCAGCACCGTCTATGCAAGTTGTATTTCGTTCGATAGGAAAGCTCGCTAATACCAATGCAACAGTTTTAATTCAAGGAGAATCTGGGACTGGTAAAGAGCTAGTGTCTAAATCTCTACATAAAAATAGTCCAAGATTTGATATGCCGTTCATTGCTCTAAATATGGCAGATATTCCAAAAGAACTAATTGAATCAGAGTTATTTGGTCATGAAAAAGGTGCGTTTACAGGAGCGGTAGAACAACGCATTGGAAGATTTGAGCAAGCAAATGGTGGCACCCTTTTCCTTGATGAGATTGGAGACATGCCCTTAGAAACACAAACGCGACTTTTGCGTGTTCTTTCTAATAAAGAATTTTTTCGTGTAGGTGGGGATAAGCCAATCAAAGTAGATGTGCGAATACTTGCTGCAACTCACCAGAGCTTAGAGTCATTGGTTGCTGCTGGCACTTTTAGAGAAGATCTTTATTATCGATTGAATGTGATTCGAGTTGAGGTTCCTCCGCTTAGAGAGAGAAAAGAGGACATCAAAGATTTAACATCTGCGTTTCTAAAAAGTCATGCAGACTCTTTAATGGAGACTCCAAGATCTCTTTCTCAAGAAGCTCTCATGGCACTGACGCAATATGACTGGCCTGGGAATGTTAGACAGCTTGAAAATACTTGCTACTGGATTGCTCTTATGGCCCCAACTGATAATGTAAAGCTAGAAGATCTACCAAAGGAAATACTTGAAGAGAAATTATTATCACAAAATAATCACTCTAATTGGGAGGTTGGATTCTCTCAGTGGCTTGGTGAAGTTTATCAAAGTAGCCCAGAGAATATGCTTGGGTTAATTGAGCCTACTTTAGATAAATTAATGATAGATTTTGCATTAGAAAAAACTAATGGGAAAAAACAAGACGCAGCAAAAGTATTAGGCTTAGGCAGAAATACTCTGACCAAAAAGATCCAATCCCAAAAAGATTAAGTCAGACGATCCAATAAAGTTCCTGCAGAGTCTAAAGCATGCAAGTCATCGCAACCACCAATATGCTCTTCGTCAAACCATATCTGAGGCACAGATGTCTTGCCAGCTTTTTCAGCCATCTCAGCTCTCAGTTTTGAATTGAGGTCTACGGAAATTTCCTTAAAATCGATTCCCTTCTTTTTTAACAACCCCTTGGCTTTATAACAAAAAGGGCAAGTCATGGTTGTGTAAATAGTGACTGTTTTCATAGAAAATAATTATAAGTTATTTGAGTTTAATATTTTGTACTGTATTTCCAGCAACCTTAAATTTAGCTTGCTCAAAAGAAGGGGCAGATAAAGTTCCCATAGCATTGTTTGAGAAGCCAAATTGTTCTTTGGGTATACCAAGAAAGTTTTTATCAAGTTTTTTATTTCCATTTGCATCGATAAAAAATGCAATTGCATATTCACCATCTGGAATTTCAGTATTTAGCTGGGTTGAATCCATTGGCTCCAGATAAAGTTCAAGACCCTTGAAAACTCCAACCTCTGATCTCTTCTCTTTTACTACAGAGCCTTCAAAGGCTTCGGCATTGTTATAAATTGCCAGCATCAAAGTGCCAGCTTTTTTTTGGTCAGAAAGATTAATTATTAATTCTGATGCTTGAATTTCAAGCATAACGAACAAGCTTGAAAGAAAAAAAATACGACTTAGATTAGACTTCATTAGAATTGCTTTAAACTTTTACTAGCGGTAAACCCTCTTGCTGCCAAGTAGCAAGACCACCTTTTAATACGTGAGTTTCTGAGTACCCATGTTTTTGTAGCTTCTCACCAGCAAGACCAGCATTCCTACCCATGGCGCATATTAAAACAATTGGAAAATCTTTCATTTTAAGTAATTCATCGTGTCTCAGATCAACTTCTTCAAACGGTATGTTGATTGCTCCAGCTATGGTTCCACCTTCAAATTCTTTGCTTGGTCTAACATCTACCAGACATGCAGATTCTTTGTTTACCAGTTTGGTTAATTGCTCACAATCAACTCTATTGCCTCCACGCCTACTCTCAGCTCTAAACCATAGTAATATTGAAAGGAATAAAGGTACCGACAGGTACCAGTTATCAATTAAAAATAAATTGAATTCTAGCATTTGAGTATTATCGCTTAAAATATATTTTCATGTGAGGTTTATACAATGAAAGAGAGTAATTTTTTAGTTTTAGTTAGGCACGGTCAAAGTGAATGGAATGCAAAAAACTTATTTACTGGTTGGAAAGATCCTGGGTTAACTGAAAAAGGATCAGAAGAAGCCATGCGTGCTGGCGCACAAATCAAAGAGCGAGAAATAGATTTTTCTGTTATGTATACATCTGTATTGAAGAGAGCTCAGATTACAGGTCAATCAATTTTAGAAGTCATTGGTCAAACTAATATTCCCGTGATCAAAGATCAGGCATTAAATGAAAGAGATTATGGAGATCTTGCTGGGCTTAATAAAGATGATGCGCGAAAACAATGGGGAGAAGAACAGGTTCATATTTGGAGAAGATCATATGATGTTCCACCGCCAGGCGGAGAAAGCCTTAAAAATACTGCAGAAAGGGTTTTGCCTTATTTTAATGAAATCATCATGCCAAGATTGATGAGTGGTGAAAATGTATTAATTGCTGCTCACGGCAACTCTTTACGCTCTTTGGTCATGCAGCTCGATAATCTTTCTAAAGAAGAGGTTCTTAGCTTGGAAATTCCAACCGGGGCACCAATTTTATATTCATTCAACGGTGAGCCATCACCATCTTCAAAAGAAAATCTTTTTTGAAACAAGACTTCAAGAAAATTTCGTCGCAAGTTGTTGATTGGTATCTCAAGAATGGTAGACACAATCTTCCATGGAGAAAAAAAGTTACTCCATACAGAATTTGGATTTCTGAGATCATGTTGCAGCAGACTCAAGTTAAAACAGTCATTCCTTACTTCAATGCCTTTATAAAAAAGTATCCTACACTCCAAAAACTATCTTTAGCGACCGAGGATGAAATCTTAGCCTCTTGGTCTGGCTTGGGATTTTATAGAAGAGCGAAAAATATTTTTGCTGCCAAAGAAATTATGAAAAAAAATCATGGTAATAAATTTCCTTCTCAGTTTGACAGCATCATTAAGCTACCCGGAATTGGAAGGTCGACCGCAGGTGCATTAATGTCACTGGCCTTTCTTGTGCCTCAACCAATCCTGGATGGAAATGTTAAACGCGTCATCTCAAGGCTGATAAGAAAAAATATTGCTGCGCTTAAAGAAAAAGATTTATGGGAGCTATCCACAAAATTAGTCAATTCAGAGGATTGCTTTTCTTATACCCAAGGCATCATGGATCTTGGAGCAACCGTTTGTTCCAAAGCAAACCCAACATGCAATGCATGTCCGCTAAACGAAAGCTGTTTGTCAGCTTTCAAGGTGCCTCAGCAAGTAAATGTTAAGAAGGCTAAAAATAAAAAAATTATTTTAATGAGCTTTGCTTTAGTTCAAACCAAAAAATCATTGTTGCTCAGAAAGAATGATACTGAGTCAATTTGGAGCAGTCTTTGGATTCCTTTTGAGAATTCAAAAATGCAATCACATGCCAATAAACTAGAGCTAACAAGAAATGAAAAATTTAGACATGAGCTGACTCACAGGAGTCTTGACTTAGATGTAAATATTTATTTTTCTTCCAAAGAGTTTAAGTTAGATACTAATCAAAAATATGAATGGATAAAAAAGGATAGAATAGAATATTATGGAATGCCTAAACCAATCACTAAACTAATTCAGCAATTATGAGTAATACAGTTTTCTGCAAAAAATATCAAAAAGATTTACCTGCAATGACCATTCCACCAATGCCTGGCCCGAAAGGAAAAGAAATCATGGAAACGGTTTCATTGGAGGCCTGGGAAGACTGGAAGTCTCATCAAACAACTCTCATTAATGAAAAGCATTTAGATTTATCTAAGTCCGAGGATCGCTCTTGGCTCTTAGAGCAAATGGAAAAGTTTTTTAATAACGAGGATGTTGAGCAAGCTTCAGGTTTTAAAGCTTTAGATTAACTGTTCCACCAAGCAACATCCGAGAAAGCTCTTAGGTCAATTTCGTGTGTCCACGCTGATCTATGTTGCTTCGCTAAGTGAAAATAGGTATCTGCAATTTTTTCAGGAAGAATTAATCCATCATGCTCCATCCCGCGAGATTCACGCAGCTGCTGGAATACCTCTTCGCCAAGCATTTTGCCAAGGGTATCAGGTGCATCTACCATGCCATCAATAACAATATGAGCTACATGAATACCTTTGGGTGCAAACTCAGCATTTAAAGTCTGACACAACATCCTTCTTCCACCCATGGCGGTTGCATGCGAGTGTTGGTTTTTATTGCCGCGCATTGCTGCAGTGGCAGAAGTTACAAGCAAGGTTCCAGAACCCCTTTGCTCCATTAAAGGCATGAGAGTTTTAGCGACTCTAAATAATCCAAGATCTGCAATTCTCCATGCCCATTCAAATTCCTTTATTGAGGTTTCTTGTAGCAACTTCATGCCCGACTGCGCTCCGAGATTATAGACAAGCACTTCAATTGGGCCATGATCTTGTTCAATTGAAATGATGAGTTCTTCTAAGACATTTTCTTCGATTGCATTAATGAGGTGCCCCGAGGCACTTCCGCCCTCTTCTTCAATGTTCTTTACCATTTGATCTAGGCCTGCTTGATCAGATCTTCGGCATAAACAAGCATGGTAGCCCTCTGCAGCAAACTTTGCAGCTACAGTCCCACCTATCCCTGCACCCGCTCCTAAAACTAAACATACTGGCTTCATTTCATTCTCTTAATTTAATTTGAATTTATATTTTAGCTAACTATTCTCCAGTTAGCACAGTTCGGTTATAATTTCTCACCGCTTCATGCCCAGATAGCTCAGTCGGTAGAGCAAAGGACTGAAAATCCTTGTGTCGGTGGTTCGATTCCACCTCTGGGCACCATTTCTTATTAGCTACTTTAATTTTTAATATCAAAATCTATTGACATGATTTATGCCAATATATAACCTAAGAATTATTAAATAATAAAGAATCAATGCATATAGAGACAAATAATTTACACGATGTGGTAATAAGAAATGGGAAGATCATAGATGGATCTGGTGCAAAGCCATTTATTGGTGATATTGCCATCGATGAAGGAACAATTTCTCTAATTGGAGAAATTAAAGGGTCGGGTAAAAAAGAAATTGATGCAAAAGGTAATTTAGTAACTCCTGGATGGGTTGATGTTCATACTCACTATGATGGTCAAGTTTGCTGGGATCCATACCTAACCCCTTCTAGCTGGCATGGCGTTACAACAGTAGTTATGGGAAATTGTGGGGTGGGTTTTGCACCAGTCAGACCTGGAGATGAAAATTTCCTTATTCAGTTAATGGAAGGTGTTGAAGATATTCCAGGCTCAGCTTTGCATGAAGGAATTGAGTGGGACTGGGAAACCTTTCCTGAGTTTTTAAATGCAATTGAGAAAAAAGATTTTGTCATGGATCTTGGTTTTATGATGGGTCATGGTCCGTTAAGAAGCTATGTAATGGGATACGAAAGATGCCAAAATCAAGTGGATGCATCTGAAACAGAAATAAACAAGATGTCTGAATTGGTAACTGAGGCTATTAATGCGGGTGCTCTCGGGTTTAGCACATCAAGAACAATCCTCCACAGAGATATATATGGAAAGTATGTGCCTGGAACTGAAGCTAGTTCTGAAGAAATGAGAGCTCTGGCCTTTGGTGTTGATAAAGCTGGCCAAGGCACGTTAGAAATTACCTCTGATTGGCTTGATGAAGAGATTGAGATGTCTTGGATGAAGGAATACGTTAAAAAGAGTGATTGTGGATTAACTTTTTTACAAACAAGTGGAGATGCCGTTAAGACAATTCTGTTTGCTGAAGAGCAATTTCTTAAGGGTAAAAATATTCGCCCTCAATTTCCTGGCAGAAATGTTGGACTCATGTTCGGGTTAGAAAGCTCGCTACATCCTTTTATTCAATACCCAGCTTATAAAGAGATTGCTGATTTACCACTTGAACAAAAATATGAGATTATGAAAGATCCTGATTTCAAAAAGAAATTGCTTGGCCAGCAACCTGATTTTGAATCAGAGATTAAAATTCAACTTGCCAAGAATCCCAACAATAAAACAAAAGAAGAAATCGCAAAGGATGTAGAACTTCCGACAAAGCTGACATCAAATTACGAGACTCAATTCATTTTGGGAACGCCTCCAAACTATGAGCCACAGAAAGAAGACAGCATAGCTGCTGTTGCCATTCAAAGAGGTATTTCAGAACTTGAGGTTATGTACGATGAAATGATCAAGAATAATGGGAGCAATCTAATTTATGCGGCTTTCACTCCATATGAAAATTACAAACTTGATTTTGTTGAGCAAGCATATGGATTAAAATCGTCAGTTGCTGGAGGCAGCGACGGAGGTGCGCATTGCGGTTTGATATGTGACGCAAGCATGCCGACAACGAATTTATCTCATTGGGCAAGAGATCGTGAAGCTGGAAAGAAATTTCCTTTAGAAATGCTCATTAAAAAACAAACGAAAGATACGGCTGAAACATTCGGGCTCTTTGATCGAGGTGAAATAAAAGTAGGCATGTTAGGTGATATTAATATTATTGATTTTGAAAAATTAAATGTTAGCCATCCCAAGATGATTCATGATTTACCATTGGGAGGAAGACGACTGGTTCAAGATGCAACAGGATATGTCGCTACAATAAAAAGTGGACAAGTGATCAGTGAGAATGGAGTTGCGACTGGAGCACTTCCTGGAAACTTGATTAGAGGAAAGCAAGTTTGTGATGTGAAATCTGAAATCACAAAAGTCCCACTTTTTGATAGAACCTTCAGATTATTGTTTGTTAAGGCTGCCCGACTAATTTGGGGTCTCAGCAAAAAATCTATGAAAACAACTATCGTTTCCGAAGCTTAAATTTTATTTTAATCTAAAGATCTCAATATACATTCGTGTATCAAAGGGAACTCTAGCGCTAATCACATGCAGTGTGATGAAGTGAATGAATGGATTTCCTGTTACAACAGTGAAGGTTGCCTTACCCATTCCAACTAGTGTCTGGGTCATAATAATGTAGGTGATGCTTGTTAAACCAATATCTAATGAGCTGTAATCAACTCCTTGATCAAATAAACTGAACACTGAATAGAATAGGCCGCCCATTAAAATGACAGTCAGTTTATTCTTAAATAAAACTGCCATGCGGGGAATAAAAATAATATGCATCATCACCACAACTGGCAGCCCTGCCCCCAAAGCATTAATGAAGATTCCCCATGGAATGCCTTTCGCGTATTGACTAGCAGAAATTCCACCAAAGAAATCTGTGGCCCCCGCAAGAATTGGCCCAAAAAAATCTAGTGCCCAATATGCGACTATGATCCAGATATCTCGTTTCCATTGAAATGAAGAGAAAAGTTTTTTTAGCGAGAACCCATGTTGGCGCAGCCACATAATCGGCAGAATGGTATAGATAACAGTATAGGAAATAGCCCAAATCCATACATCAATCTGAGAGTGACTACCTGAGACATAGATATCGGTTCCAGGAAAATGAAGACCCATGTTAAAACCAAACCCAAGAATTAACTGAGTTAATATTAAATAAATCACAGCAAACCAAGCCTCTTTCTTGGCAGTAGTTTTATTGACAGCATACAGGTCACTCCATACTACTTTCTCTCGCTTCCTTGTAAGGTAAAGCAATAAAAAAACGCTTAGTAAAAGCACTGGAAGATATATGGTTACCAAGCTCATCAGTCCATTTTCTGCTATAGGTGATAATGGGAAGCCCATGAATACAAAGCCAAAATAGGCTGCTGTTGCAATCAACCATATGCATACTCCGAATATAAAAGCTTTATCTCTATAAAGTACATTGATCATCATGGTAATTGCTGTATTTCTTAAATTAGCGTTAATAAGATAGAGAAAAGATGCTATATTGTCAATATGGTTGACAATAATATTAGCTTTTTAGACACAAATCTTATGCGCCTTACAATGGAACTTGTGGAGTGGATGGAATTAGAAATGATTGAGTTAAATAAATCTGCAAAATATCAAGGATCTATTGCGGAAATAAAGCTATTTAATGCACTTAGAGGGGAGGAAAAATCTATTTCAGAGCTAGCTAGGCTAATGAATATTTCTCGACAAGCAGTTCATAAGACAGCTCACAGATTAGAAGATTTAGGTTTTTTAGAACTAATCACTCGCCATGACAATAAAAAAGATCGTGTGGTAAAAATTACGGAGCTTGGTCAAGAAGTCAGAAAGCAAGGAGCAGAACACATCATGGAAATTGAAGAGAAGCTTGCCTGGAGCATAGGAGAAAGAAATCTTGAATTCATGAGGATAATACTTGCAGGGCATTCAAAAAAATTAAAGGTATACGACTAGCGATCCTTGTATTTGTTTTACTGTTAGATTCTAAGAATTGAAATATAATAATTTTATCTAAAATATTTTAAAACTTATGGCCTCTTTCGATATCAAATCAGAAATCAACACCCACGAACTAACTAATGCTGTAGATCAGGCAAATAGGGTCTTGCAAAATAGGTTTGACTTCAAGGGAACCAATGCCTCTTTTGTGCTCAATGCTAAAGAAATTCTTTTGTCTGCAAAAGAAGATTTTCAAATCAAGCAGATGGAGCCTGTGCTTCATGAAGCTTTAGCCAAGCGCGGAATTGATTTAAAAACACTTCAACCTGGATCTATAGAGTCAGCAACTGGTGAAGCTCGACAATCGATCAGTCTTCAGGAAGGCATAGATAGAGAGCTCGCTAAGAAAATAACTACTCTAGTTAAACAATCCAAAGTGAAGGTGCAGGCATCAGTCCAAGGTGAAAGCGTTAGAATCAATGGCAAGAAAAGAGATGAGTTACAACAAATCATTCAGCTTATTAAAGATCAAAAATATGACTTACCTCTTCAGTTTGATAACTTTAGAGACTAATTCTGTTTTTTCATGTTGACGGAACATTTTCATAATACTCAAAAGGATACGGGACATTACTCAAATGATTTGCGATATGTATTAAGTCTCCAAAATACAATCGCTGCTTTCGAAGAGATTAAGACCTGGGAAGGTTACGCTAAAACACCGCTGCATTCTCTTGATTCTCTGGCTTCTGACATTGGGGTCAAAAATATTTACTACAAAGATGAAAGCTCTCGCTTTGGGTTGGGTAGCTTCAAGGCTTTGGGCGGCACCTATGGAGTGTTGAAATTTATTCATCATGCCTTAAAAAAAGAAATTGGAGATGAGGTGAGCATGAAAGATATTCATGCAGGAAAGTATTCAGAGCAAATTTCAAAGTATACGGTTACCACAGCAACAGATGGCAATCATGGTAGATCAGTAGCCTTTGGTGCAAAACTATTTGGTTGTAAGTGTCAGATATATATTCACTCAGAGGTAAGTTCTGGTCGCCAAAAAGCGATGGAAGATCTTGAGGCAACGGTTAATCGCATCTCTGGAAACTATGATGAATCACTTCAAATCTGTATTGAAGATGCTGGCAAGAATAATTGGTATGTCATTTCAGATACTTCTTATGAGGGTTACACGAAATATCCTCGGTATATCATGGCTGGGTATAACGTCATGGCAGAAGAAATCATTGACCAAATTAAAGATCGTCCTCTCCCCACTCACGTATTTTTACAAGGTGGTGTCGGTTCATTCCCTGGAGCAATATGTGGATATTTCTGGGAAAGATTTCCTGGCAATAACATTAAATTTGTTGTGGTTGAATCCGAACATGCTCCCTGCCTCATCCGAAGTGCTCAAAACAATCAAATGACTTCAGTAAGCATTAAACAAGAAACAATGATGGCTGGTCTGTCGTGTGGCGAGCCCTCACTGCTGGGTTGGGAAATACTAAAATCGGGCACCGATGATTTTATTACCATTAATGATTCATCAATACCTGGCTTAATGAGGCTGCTGGCTAAAAATAATCTGAAAATTGAGGCTGGGGAATCATCTGTTGCAGGATTGGCTGGATTAATAGAGTCAATGGAAGATCAAAAGATTGCAGAGGCTATGGAGCTTGATAAAGAAAGCATTGTTTTATTATTTGGCACAGAGGGTGCTACAGATCCTGAGATTTACAGTTCTATTGTTTCTGTATAATTTTCTTCATTTTTAAAATTGTCATAAACTATAGATATGGGAATTAAACATTTAAAAGCTGATTCAAAAATTGAGCATATTCTCGAGGTTCTAGATCAAGATGCTGGACTAATTATTGATAATGTTGTCTCCAGTGATGGTCTGGAAAAAATTAAACACGAGCTAGCCCCTTATCTCAAAAATAACATCAAAGGAGATAATGAATTCACTGGGTTTCAAACAAAAAGAGTAGGTGCATTGATGGCGCGTTCTCCAACATGCAGAGAGTTAGCTTTAGACCCTATTATTAATGAAGTTTCACAAAAATTTTTAGAGCCTCATTGTGATGGATATCAATTACATTTTACGTCTGCGATCTGCATTGGTCCTGGTGAAACTCAACAAGTTCTTCATAGAGACAGAGGTGTATGGGGTGGTTATGTCCCAAGAAAAATTGAGACTCAGCTTAGTACCGTTTGGGCAATTACAGATTTTACAAAAGAGAATGGTGCAACCCAAGTAGTTCCGGGTTCGCATAAATGGGATAAAGATAGGTCTCCTCTTCCAGAGGAAGTCGAGTATGCAGAAATGTCAGCGGGCTCTGTATTTATTTATACAGGATCAGTGATTCATGGTGGAGGAAATAATAATAGTGATGCTGAACGATTGGGCGTATTTTTGCATTATGCTCCAAACTGGTTAAGACAAGAAGAAAATCAGTATCTTTCATGCCCACCATCCATTGCGAAAGATTTGGACCCTAAACTTAGAGATTTGATGGGTTATTCTCAAGGAGGTTATGTATTAGGTTTTTATACTGACCCTACCGATACTGAAGGTAAGTTAGAATCAGTTTCTCCAAAAAAGATTTTTGGAGACTATGACGATCCATTTCAAATTAAAACATCAGAAGAGCTTGTAGATAGCTCGTCAAAAAAGAATTAATCAACCTCTATAATTATGGCAAACGAACAACTTAAATTGTATCCACCAATTGAGCCTTATGACCAAGGCTTTATGTCTGTTGAAGGACATGAAATATATTATGAGCAATGTGGAAATCCGGATGGAAAGCCAGCTGTTTTCTTGCATGGCGGTCCTGGAGGGGGAGGCAGCAAAGCTGCAAGAAGATTTTTTAATCCTGAGCTTTATAGGATTGTGGTATTTGATCAGCGTGGGTGTGGAAGGAGCAAGCCTCATTCCTCTTTAGAAAATAACACCACATGGGATTTAGTATCTGATATCGAGTGCCTGAGAAATAAACTTGATATTGAGAAATGGTTGGTTTTTGGTGGATCGTGGGGCAGTACCCTGGCCTTAGCATATGCTCAAACCCATCCAACCTCAGTAAGTGAAATGGTGTTAAGGGGAATTTTTTTGCTGCGCGAAAAAGAGCTCCAGTGGTTTTATCAAGAAGGTGCGAGCCATATATTTCCTGAGGCTTGGGCTAACTTTATAAAAATTATTGACCCAGATAAGCGCACTAATCTTATGCAGGCATATCACGAAATTTTTACTGGCTCAGATAGACAGAAGAGCATGGATGCAGCTATAGCTTGGTCTCGCTGGGAAGCTGCATGCAGCAGCATGGATTACTCACCAGCAAGAGTGGAAGAATTTTCAAATTCAGAATTTGCACTAGCATTTGCACTGATTGAAAATCATTACTTTATGAATAAAGGTTTCTTAGACAATGAAAATCAGTTGCTTAACAACATAGATATTATTAGATCTATTCCTGCTGTAATTGTGCAAGGGCGTTATGACATGGTGTGTCCTCCCGAGACAGCCTATGAGCTTTCAAAGTGCTGGCCTGAAGCATCTCTAGTCATAGCTCCATTTTCAGGTCATACAGCTTTTGAAAAAGAAATAACTCATGAGCTAGTTCTGGCTACTAATCAATATGCTCAGAACTAAAATTAGATGAAATCATATATTTCACACCTTGAATGCTCTAAGACAGGAGACATTTATTCTGCGAGTGAAGTTCATAATCTTTCAAAAGATGGGATGCCTTTGTTGGCTAGGTACGATCTAGCAAAACTTAAAGCAGAACAAGATAAAGATAGCTGGTATGAAAAATCAGCTCCAGGATTTTGGCGTTATCAAGCCCTATTACCCGTTTCCAATCCAGCCTCTCAAATTTCATTGGGAGAAGTATTAACCCCTCTCATCCCATTGCAAGCAAGTGCTTTGATGTTAGGAGGAAAACAGGGAAATATTATTGTTAAAGATGAAGGAAGGCTGCCTACCGGATCATTCAAAGCAAGGGGCTTGGCACTTGCAGTCTCGATGGCACATCAATTTGGACTTAATCACCTTGCAATACCCACCAATGGAAATGCTGGAGCAGCGATGGCTGCTTATGCTAAACAGGCTAATTTAAAAGCTACAGTTTTTTGTCCAGATGATACGCCTACAGTAAATGTCCAAGAAATTCAGCTTCAAGGAGCAGATACGTTCCTGGTCAATGGACTGATTAATGATTGTGGAAAAATAGTCTTTGAGGGAAAAGAGAAAACCGGTTGGTTTGATGTATCAACTCTTAAAGAGCCTTATAGAATTGAGGGGAAAAAAACCATGGGTTTTGAGCTTGTAGAACAGATGAATTGGGAGTTACCGGATGCGATCTTCTACCCCACCGGAGGTGGAACAGGTTTAATAGGCATGTGGAAAGCATTTGCTGAATTAAAGGAATTGGGTTGGTTGAAATGTAAATTACCAAAAATGATAGCGGTTCAATCTACTGGATGTGCACCCATCGTGAATGCTTTTAACGAAGGGTTGAGTCATGCCCCATTATGGGAAAATGCTAGCACTGTTGCATCAGGTATTAGAGTCCCAGCTGCAATAGGTGATTTTCTAATTTTAGAAGCGATTAGAGAGTCAAATGGATGTGCTCTTGCTGTGGATGACGAGCATATTATTAGTACAAGAGACCTAGTCTCTCAGGAGGATGGTTTGCTGCTTTGCCCTGAAGGTGCCGCTACTGCAGCTGGATATCAACTGGCCATTGAGAAAAACATTATTAGTCCAGATGAAACAGCTATGCTATTTAATTGCGCAACTGGTCTTAAATACCCAATGCCCCCTGCCACAAAAAGCATAGATAAAAATACTCCAATAGATTATCAACAATTTCTTTAGATTTTTGTCTTAGCCTAAAATGCTAATGGTTCTATCGATAAGCCAGAAGAAGCCCATGCCACCTAAAATCAATGATGTCAGTGTGGCGGCTTTATTATAATAATTATATCTATCGGCTACCCAGATCAGAGAACCAAATATGGGAAGGAGCAATAACTGTCCAGCCTCTATACCTAGGTTAAAGAATAATAGGGACAGAAAAAGCTGCTCATTACCAATGCCAATACCTGTTAAAGCATTCGCAAAACCCAATCCATGCAGCAACCCAAAGCCAAAGGCAATAAGCCAAGGAGTGGCTGAGTATCGTTTCTGAGTACTAATTTCAATTGCTAGATAAATAATTGTTAATGCAATAATTGCCTCGACGCTAGCTTGAGGCAATGACACCAATTCAAACACAGAAAGACCCAGCGTAATGCTGTGCGCTAGGGTAAAGGCTGTAATGGTTTTGATTGCATTAAAAAGACCCGATACCAAAAACAGCAAGCCTAAAATAAACAAGATATGATCCTTGCCGCTCATTAAATGATCTACGCCCAAAGTAAAGTAAGCCAAAGGGTAAACCTGCTCTTTTAAAGGAACCGTAAGTAGTGATTTTTTTACATTGAGCAATCCCTCAAATACTTCTCCATTCAAGTGGGTGATGGTAACAAGGGCATCTGTTAGCACGCTTAAGTTTCTAACCTCTATGGCTAGACCCTTTAGAGATTGATCGCAAGTAAGGCTAATTTTTTCAACTAAATATTTGCCCTGCTGCAGAGGTACTCCACTCTCTCTTGCACAGTTCGTTGGAAAAAATACCTCTCCTCTGGAGCCAATATTTTTTGAGGGGTACATCCACTTAACTTCATAAATATTTTCCTCACTCTCATTTACAACTAAGTGAGCAGGATTAAATTCATGAGAAAAAAGTGAAGAAGAACAAAAGATTAATATAAAAAAAGTACCAAGTCTTGAGAACATTAGAATTGGTAATTTGGATTAATAATTACTCTGTATTCAGATTTAATTTCTTTAAGGTAGTTTTTGATGGCATCGTCTTGAGCTTGAGTAAGGTAATCTTGGGTAACCGCGCCCTTCACTTTTTCCCATGCCGGTAAAAATCCAGCTGAAGTATTTTTAAAATACACTAAATGCTCTCCAAAAGCTGATGAGTGAGGGCCCGACCATTGATTTAAGTCTATTGCCGTTAATGCAGATAAAAAAGACGGCCCAAAGTTTCTATCAATTTCTGCAGCTGTATTTTGATAGAAATTCTTGCCAAGAAAAAATGGATCCCCGGTTGGTTCGATTCCATTTTCAGCCAAAGCATTAAAAGCTAAGTTTGCACGCTCTTTCGCATTCGACTCTTTAGAAAAATAATGATGCGTAAAAGAATAGGTAGCTGGCATAAAGTAATTTGATTTATTGATTTCAAAGAATTCTTGCAACTCTGACTCTGACGGTTCTGTAGGTATAGTTTCTTGTTTTAAAAAAGTAATTTTCTGAGCCAATCGTCTTTTGATGATCCTATCTTCTTGATCCAGCCCTAATAGTAAAGCTTCCCTGTAAAGAATCTCTTCTTGAACAAGATTATTGATGATATTGACTATTTCTTCATCGCTTGGAGGTCTTCCAACTTGAGATTGCCAAGCAGACAATAAACTGGTTAATTCTTGATCAGATATATAAATATCTTTTGAATCCTCTTGAGAATTCAAACCAATATCAAGTAAAAATATTACTAACCCAATTATAAAAAATACAATTATCCTAAGATTCATTGGTAGTCGTAAAACTTATAAAGGAATAATGTCTAATTCGCTTGCTTCTGGTATGTACCAAATGGGTGATGACCATGCACGCTCTTGTATTGTTTTATGAAGATCAGGTCTTGGCGAAACTCCAGCCTTAATAGCATCCCATGTTGACCATCGACAAGTTGGATTCTCCAGAACTCTTACATAGTAGAAAGCCTTAATGGTTGGATCAAACTCTGGATCTTCCCAAGTAGTTTTTAGTTCTACCGCACCAACATCATTTGAAATAGAGCAGTCATTAATGTTAACTCTTGCGCCATTATCTGGGCAGCGATTCGTGATTGGATCAACCGCAAGACCATCTGAGCAGGCAACATCATAAACCTGTTCTTTTGGTGTTCCAGATGCATTTTCAACCCACCCCTTAATAATTTGAACTCTTTGAAGTGGAGCTCCTAATTTATCACGCTGAGCCCAAACTAAGAATTGTGGCGTTTGATTATCTTGGCTAAATAGATCTGCGCCCATGGTTACGCCTTTAGCATAAGCATTCTTTACCATGTCTTCAGACTCTAAATCAATTGATTCCAAGTCAAATCCAGCAAAGAATCTGACTGCCATTCTGGTGCCTGTTGTAGCGAATGTCTCTTTTCTTTTGAAGGCTTGAAAAATAGAATCTCGAGTATTTTCTTCTGCCCATGCAACTGCTAAGCCTGATGCACTCCATTGATCAAATCCAACATCTGCATAGGTTCTACCTTCGATATCCTGAATGCTTATAGGCTGATCATAAAGCCCAGCATATTCTTCCAGTTGTTCAATTCTATCTTTAGTTAAAGGTACACTTCCTCTGCCCATATCAGTTCCATCTAATACTCCAGCTTTCGACCAATAATTGTTCTCATCAAATCCTCCGGCACCAGTATGAGTATCACTTGATCCTATTAGACCAAATTTATAAGGATTACCTCGACCTTCCCATTCTAAAGTTAGACCTCTTAGATAAGCATCTCTGACATAGCCTCCTTGGGGCATACTGTATGTTGGTGGCCTGCTTCCAACTCTTTTATCCATGATTTCAAAATCTGCCCATTCGTCATCTGGAGAAAGAAGTGGGTGAGTATCAGAGGTTCCTTTAACCTGGGTCATTTCAACAACAGGCTCATTTCGCATTCGCTTTTCAGCATATTCTATGCTTATTGGATCCCCTCTAAATGTTTCTACTTCAAACATTTGGCCATTAGAGCCGTTGCTGTTGTGAGGCATCGCTAAAGAGTCCAAGCCTTGATCTCTTAAACCATCCATCCATGTCCATAGATCCTCTGGATTTAGGGAGTCAATTCTTGTCCAAGGTCTAATGGGAGCTTTTGAAGAGTCAAAAATAACATTTCTATGCAAATTACCACCCTCAACATCTGTTGAGGTTGTGAATTCATAGCCAATAAAGGTTGTAAAATTTCCAGGGTCATTGAATTCTTCAGCAGCATTTGCAACATCTGCCCAAGCTGATTTATGTACATCATAATCAAATGATTGAAGGGCTACTTGAATATTGTTTGTGAGCCAAGCTTTCCAAACTTTTGGATGCCAATATGGGTATGGCTTGATGATAGCTTGAGTCAGGACAGAGCTAAAGAGGTTGGCTCTTGCACCAAGAGATTCAACCGTAACATTTTCAGGTCTATTAAGATTATGCATTGGCTTGGTCCATTCATTCTTAGACATTTCTGAGGAAGTATCAGCATAATTTTCTATCATTCCCATGTAAAAACCATGATCGGTCACTGCATAAAAATCCAAGGGCTCTTTTAATTTCATATCAAATCCCAGAGGATGCTTAATGGCCTCACCAATTGCATATTTGTATGCATCATATGGAGTAGCAGTCACTCCAAAAATATATGCATCAAAAGAATATTTGGTATGAACATGCAGGTCTCCATAAAGAGGTACACGATCTGGATTTGATGGAATATTTTTTTCGCTTGCAGGTTTAGCAATAGAAAAATCTACAATTTCAAGCGCTGAGTCACTCTGAAGGTTTTTGTATAAACCAGATGCATAAAGCATAAAAATTGTTGAGACAGTCACCAGCCCGATAAAAGATTTGCTAAGTTTCATTTCTTTATTTCCTTATTTTTATTATCTTAGATTATATATTGGCATAAAGGATGTCAATATTATCTAACTAAAATTACCCCAGTTCATTAAAATTATTCTTCTCTTATACTAAACCTAATGTCATAGAATATGACAATATATTATCTTCGTAAAAATTATTAGCCCCCCGCGGATAAATTGCTACCATAACGGCCCACCATCATATAAATTTTAATTGCATCTTCCACATCATAGTCATGAATACTCTTTAAATCATTGCCTGGGATATTTGTGTATCGCATGGCGGCATTACGCGCAGCAACCAGTAATGGATTTTTCAGGTGATAGACTTTTCCTTGCATCATCGAGCTTCTCTGAATTTTTTTAGTTCGAGACCTTCTTACGGCATTGAATACCTTTTGAGCCTCAGCAAAATCACCATTTGTTATTTTGCATAGCATCCCAAACGCATAAGCATCTTCGATAGCCATGCAAGCGCCTTGTCCTAAAAATGGAACCATGGGATGAGCGGCATCACCAACCAAGGTTAAGTTATGGGCAATCATCGATTTAAGCGGAGGTCTTATGTATATACCCCATTTATATAATTTCATTGAATCTTCAATGACAGGAAAAATCTTTGGATCGTAGATTGAAAAATCATCCAATAAATCATTGTATGAACCCTCCTCTTTCCAGGATTCTGTAAATTCATATTCTTCTTTGGTGCAGGCCACAAAACTAACATCGTTCTCATTGTTAATAGGATAAGAAACAATATGACTGCCTGGACCTAGGGCAAAATGTACATTTTGAAGATTGGATTTGCCTATACCTCGCCATGCGCTATAACCACTATATCGTGGCTTTTGATTTGGGGTAAAAAACTGCTCTCGAATTGAAGATCGAATTCCATCGCATGCCACTAAATGGCTAAGAGAGTATTTTTCATTATTCTTAAAAGTAGCTTCACAGTTACTTTGATCAAAGCTTTTGAAAGTATGCTGATAAAAAATTTCTCCTCCCAGGCTCACGTATTGCTCTAGAAGCAAAGTCATTAATGTTTGTCTGCGAGTGGTTAATACTTCAGGAGTTTTAAATTCACAAATTGCGTGTTGAGGACTGTTGATTGAGGCTTTGGTATTAACAAAGGATTGATCTTTCAAATTACTGAAAATATTGATTCTATCTAATAGACGTAGTGCGTTTAGAGAAAGAGAGATTGCAGCTCCATGAGATTTTTCTTCTGATGATTGTTCAAAAATAACAGCGGGGATCCCTTCTTTTAATAAAGTACAGCCAAGAGTGAGGCCAGCTATCCCTCCTCCAATAATGCCAACTCGATTAGAAAGATTGTTCATAAATATTTTAAGAATTTTTCATGCGTTTGCGCCTGACTCGGTCGTGTAAAAATCCCAGCATGTTTGAGAACTGTTGAGGAAAAATACGAGATAAACCATCGATAACAATTGCATCAAAACCGACAAGCTGACGTTTACGATTTTTTAATATGCCTTTAATAATAATTGATGCTGCTTTTTCCGCTGATGTTCCTGCTATCTGATCAAAGCTCACAATTTGTTCTTGATGGACCTCCTTAGAATCATAGCTTCTAGCATTGCGCGCTATGTTAGTTTTCACTCCACCTGGATGGACAGATGTAACATTCACAGAAGTATTTCTTAGTTCTTGTTGAAGAGTCTGATTCAAGGCTTTAACTGCATGCTTGGCGCAGGCATAAGCACCATTCCTTGGGGTTGCAACAAAACCATTAACACTAGAAATATTAACTATGTGTGCATCGGAGCGTTGTTTTAGGTGCGGCAAAAAAGCTTTGGTTCCATAGAGAACTCCATAAAAGACTATGTTAAATACCCAGTTAAAATCTTCATAACGAATCTCTTCAATGCTGGCAGTGGATGCAACGCCTGCATTATTAATAATGCAGTCTACATGCCCGTGATCTTTAATTGTATTTTCAGCCCAAGCATAAACTTGCTCACGATTAGCTACATCTACTATGTGGGAACTAACAACAATATCTTGTGATAGTAGTTCCTTAGTTTCTTTTAACCCTGCTGCATCAACATCTGAAAGTGAGAGATGGCTGCCATGCTGAGATAATTGAATTGCAAGACATCTTCCAATTCCAGAGCCAGCTCCCGTTAACGCAATCACTTTTCCATTTAAATTTTTCATAATATCTTTTCTATCGTTAATGCTTGACTTAAAGCATGCTCTAACCTGTATAGTGCTTTGTATATATTACTATTGAATGCCTTCAGGGGAAAAAATGACTACAAATAAACAAATTACTTCGACAGTTACTGATCAAGGAAAACTTGAAATTGCAATTACTGAATCCGAGCGTCCCATACCAAAGGACAATGAGGTATTAATTGAGATTCAAGCAACACCAATTAATCCTTCTGATTTAGGTCTATTGCTTGGGCCTGGTGATATCAATACTCTCAAGGCTGAAGACTCAAAAATTACTATGGATGTTCCAGAAGCAATTATGGGAGCTATGAAGCCAAGGCTAAATATTCCTATGCCAGTTGGAAATGAAGGCTCTGGGATTGTTGTCGAGGCTGGAGCTGATGCCCAAGAATTGATGGGCAAGGTTGTTAGCGTTGTTGGCGGTGGAATGTACTCGCAATATAGATGTCTTCCAGCAGCAAGTTGCATAGTGATGAATGAAGGCACAGAACCTCGTGAATGCGCATCAAGTTTTGTCAATCCGCTGACTGCTCTTGGCATGGTAGAGACCATGAAAATGGAAGGACATACAGCACTTGTTCATACAGCTGCTGCCTCTAATTTAGGCCAAATGCTTGTCAAAATATGTGTGGATGATGGGGTACAGCTTGTGAACATTGTTCGTAAACAAGAGCATGTTGATTTATTAAAATCCATTGGTGCAAAATTTGTGTGTAATTCCTCTGATGACGATTTCATGGAGCAGCTAACTGCGGCGATCACAGAAACAAAAGCCACTCTTGCATTTGATGCTACTGGCGGAGGCGAGTTAGCTGGAAAGATTTTAACCTGCATGGAAGTTGCAGCAAGAAAAAATGCAACTGAGTATAGCCCCTATGGTTCAACTCAACACAAGCAAGTCTATATTTATGGTGCATTAAATCAGTCCGGAATTACTTTGCCAAATAATCGCACTTTTGGAATGTATTGGGGTATTGGTGGATTTTTATTAACACCATTTCTAGGAAAAGTTGGATTTGAAAAAGTGGGAGAGCTTCAAGCTCGGGTTGCCAATGAGATTAAAACAACTTTTGCCAGCACGTATACCCAAGAGGTTTCTTTAGAGGAAGCCTTAACTCTTGAGGCTTTAATGGTGTATGCCAAACAAGCAACAGGTACTAAGTTCTTAATTAATCCTAACGGCTAAAAGATAACTTAGGATAATATTTTATCCAATGAAAAAGGGAGCTGAGCTCCCTTTTTTTATGGCAGTAAAATTTTTCTGTCTTAGATTAACTCTAGCGCCATCATTACCAAAGAAACAATTGAACCAAGCCATAACAATGTTCTTAGTCTTGCAAAACCAGCAATGTATGTAACAAGATGTCCAACTCTAAAAGCAAGCCACCAACATGCCAGCCCAGTCACATCGACTGATAGCTGCATGGATAGCAATGCCAAGGCTAAAAATATTGGCAGAGTTTCCTGTAAATTTGTATTTGCTCTCATGGCTCTACCGGCCATTACCGATGGCTCGTGGGGCATAGACTCATCTCTATTAGAGCCTAGCCAAGGAAAATTTTTCATGTTGAAAGCTGCGGGTATAAGCCAAGTTTGAAGTAACGCAAGCAGTAAAGCGCAAATAATATAAGTAGTCATGGGTTCTCTCCGAAATTATTAAAATCTAAGTTTAAATGATTGAAATCATTCCTTCAAAATAAATAACACTCTTGCCAGAGATCAAAACGCGATCATTTATTAAATTACAATCTAAGACCCCTCCTCGAGCTGACAGTTGATGAGCTTTAAACTGAATTTTATCTAACTGCTTTGCCCAATATGGAATGAGCATAGTATGAGCGGAACCGGTCACAGGATCTTCATCAACACCTGTTTGAGGAAAAAAACACCGAGAAACAAAGTCCACATCATTTCCCGGTGCGGATATGACTACTCCTCGTGAATTTATCTTAGCTAATTTTGTAAAGTCTGGTTTCATGGCTTGAATTTGTTGCTCAGTCTCAAACACTGCTAGAAAATCATCTGTGCCCCTCAATATTTCAATGGGTGATTCGCCAAGAGCCTCAGCAAATAATGCATCCATTTCCTGAAGCTCTGGATCATCAGCTGGAAAATTAAGACAAATATCCTCTGCATTTTTACTAACTTTTAAGATTCCACTTTTTGAGCTAAAACTAATCTCACTTCCAGCAATATCAGGAAAATGCTCAAAAAGTATTTTTGCACTCGCCATGGTTGCATGACCGCACAGATCTACTTCTAAGGTTGGAGTAAACCATCTAATAGGTATTGGGCTCTCATTAATATTTATAAAAGCTGTTTCTGAGAGATTATTTTCTAATGCTATTGACTGCATCAAATCTTCTGAAAGTGGAGATTCTAAAATCACAACGGCAGCTGGATTGCCTGAAAATAATTTCGAAGCAAATGCATCAACTTGGTACATTTTAAATTCCATAAAGTTATTTTACCTAAACAACCTTTCAAGGCTAGAATGAATTAAAAGGATCGATTTGAGCACAGAACAACTAACCCTAAAAACTAAATTAGCTTTTGGTATTGGTGCTACAGGTGAAGGTGTGACTAATTGGGTGTTTGCTGGCCTCACCTTCTTTTTTTACAACCAAGTATTGGGTCTTTCTGGATCGTTAACTGGTCTTGCTGTTTTAATCGCCATTATTTTTGATGCAATCTCTGACCCTGTAATGGGCTCTATCTCTGATCGTTATGTGTCTAAGCTTGGTCGCAGGCATCCATTTATGTTTGCTGCACCCTTCCCAACAGTTATTGCGATATATCTTATGTTCTTTCCTCCAGATGGATTGTCTGAATATGGTCTATTTGGGTGGCTTATTTTTTCTACCATTATTTTAAGACTAAGCATCACTCTGTTTACAGTGCCCCATTTAGCCCTAGGGGCTGAGCTGTCTGATGACTACATAGAGCGCAGTCGGGTCATGAGTTACAACAATCTCTTTGGCTACATGGGCGTAATTATCATGCATATATTTGTTTGGTTTTTAATCTTTCCATTCTTTGCTGGCGAGCAAAGCGGACAGCTGTACCAAGAGTCCTATACACCCATAGCAATTTTTAGCATGGCATTGATTTCGCTCTGCATTCTCTCTTCAGCATATTTCACCAAAGATCGTATCCCTTATTTAAAACAACCCAAACATGATGGTGAAAAAGTTCGTTTGAGAGACTTATTTCAAGACATTCTTGGGGCAATAAGTAACAGAAATTATGCTCGAATATTGGTTGGGATGTTTTTTCTTTCCATGCTGATTGGCACTCATGAAACTATGGCGATTTATATGGGGACATTTTTTTATGAGCTGGCTCCTCAGCAAATTGGATGGCTGATAATCAATAATATTCTTGGTTATGCTTTTGGTTTTATCGCGGCAGCAAAATTGCATGAACGATTTGATAAGCCTGTTGTGATTGTGTCAACAGTTTTTGGTCTCACAATTTTTTGGTCTGCATCAGCTAATATTGCGTTACTCGGATTGGCGCCTGAAAGGGGCTCATGGGATTTGGTTGTCATGATCATTATTTTTGGATCTATTGCATCAGCATGTGGGTCTATCTTGCATATTAGCGTGATGTCAGCACTAGCAGATATTGCAGATGAGCATGAGCTGAATACAGGTGTTAGACAAGAAGGTGTTTTTTATGCAGCCAGAAGTTTGTTTAGCAAAACATCTAATGGCATTGGCCATGTCATTGCAGGAGTTGCGCTGGATTTTATTGCGTTTCCGAGCAAAGCGGTGCCAGGAGAAATTGCAGAAGAAACCCTTTTTAAATTAGGTCTCATTGATGGGCCTTTTGCTATGATTTGGGGACTGATCGCTGTGTTCTTTTACGCTAGATATAAGATTACCAAAAAGTTACATGCTGAAATAAAAGCCAAACTTGCAGTAAAAAATTCTTAAAATTTACCCCTGGTAAATCTCATGCGAATTGAAAAGACCCTAACCAAAGCAACCACCGTCAAAATAGATTGTGTAAAAATAGAAATTAATAAAGTATTGGTCCAGCTCCAATTATCTATTGTTAGCCAAAGCAGGAATGTTTGAAGAGGAAAGTTTATAACCATTCCCATCATGACAACTATGACGCTTTCTCTAAACGCAGCTTTCTCTGTTTTATTCATATTTTTCTCTTGGTTTTAAATTTTTATGTAGTTACATTGTTCCATAATTTCTTCAGATAAAGAGATATGGATCAGTTCTGTAATATTTTTTTCAAAGCTTGGAATAGCTAATGCAGACTGAATATCTTTATCGGTATGCCGACCCCTTCCATTTACATATTCATTCATTGGAATAACAGGCAAATTATCTACACCCAAAACTTGCTGCAAATCTGCATGAATTTTTTCTTGGGAGCTGTGAAATTCTTCTACGTTAATAATGATTGAATTAGGTACTTCTTTTGCCATACGCTGATAACTTAAATTTTTTTTATTCCACATAGCAATAGAGTTTTCATAATCTTCTATGGAAAACTTTAAGAAATCCTCAAAACTTAACTCTTTTATTTTTGGATAATGTTCATAGTAAGGCTCTTTATGCATTGCCTGCAGCCAAGAATATGGGTTTCTTAAACAAAAGATAAATAAACAGCTTTCTACATCAAACTTTGACCATTCTTCGCGCTCAGGAGCAAGACGATGCTTCCATCCTAAAAAGTCATGGCGCTTTGTCTGAAGATTAAAATTTTGACCAGCAAAATATCCAATGGCATTGGTTCCGGAATGACGTTCGCCAAAAACTTTGATTGAATCAATCACTAAGCGTTACCGCTGTTCCATAGGCAATAACCTCTGATGCACCTGGGGCTATGGTTGAGGTTTGATATCTAAAATTAATAATTGCATTGGCATTTAGCTCGGCTGCATTAGCAATCATTCTTTCCATCGCCTCTTCTCGGGCAGCTGTTAATAAAATTGAATAGCTTTTAAGCTCTCCACCTACTATGTTTTTGAGAGTCGCAAGGATATCTGTTCCTATGTGTCTTGCTCTAACGGTGCTCCCGGTCACTATGCCGTGATAGGTCTGTATACTTTTACCTTCAATTGATGGTGTGGTTGAAACTAGCATTATTTATTCCTTAAACTTGGTATGATTTAATTATCTATATGGACAATATAAAACAAGAGCTCGTTGAAACAAAGTTTGCTATTGGTGCAATAGTGAAACATCGCTACCTAGATTTTCGAGGCGTTATCTTCGATGTTGATCCAGAGTTCAATAATACAGAAGAATGGTATCAATCTATCCCCTCTTCTATTCGGCCAATAAAAGAGCAGCCGTTTTATCACCTGTTTGCTGAAAATGGAGAGATTTTTTATATTGCCTATGTGTCTGAACAAAATTTGTTAAAAGATGACTCAGAAGAATTACCCAGACATCCTGAAATACAAAACTTGTTCTCTCATTTTGAGAATGGGAAATTTATGCCCGTTGCTAGGGCTATCAACTAGTCTAGTTCTTGATGGGCAAGCATTATTGCCGTGACAAAAACCTCCATTGCATCCTGTAAATCCTCAACTCCAAGAAACGTAGGAGCCAGACGAATATTTGAATCCAGAGGATCATGAAAATGGGGGTAAGTTGAGCCCGCTGGGGTTATAAGCACTCCCACTTCCTTACAAAGCTGGATGACTCTTTTGGCAATAGGTCTCTTGGCGTCGTAGGAGATAAAATACCCACCAGTAGGCTTTTGATAAGTTCCAATTTCTGGACTTAAGACATCAAGAGCATCGAACGCAACTTCAAATTTAGGGCGAACAATCTCAGCATGTTTTTTCATGTGCTCAAGAACCCCTGCCTTATCTTTTAAAAATTCTAGATGTCGCATTTGATTTACTTTATCTGAACACACTATCATTGAGGCTCTTTGCCTAGACAGCAAATCAAAAAGTTTTTTTCCTGCAGCAGCAAAAGCTAGGCCACCACCGCCAAATGTAACTTTCGAAAATGAGCAAAAGACTGCCACTTGATCCTTGGCATCTAATTGAGTTGCAAGCTCCCAAACTGGGGTTTGGCTTGGCGATGGCAAAAAGTCATGCAATAAATAAGCATGATCAAATATACATAGGAACTCCTCTGAATAAGCCTTGCCAGCTTCTATGATTGAAATAATGTTTTCATCGCTATAGGTATCACCTGTTGGATTAGAATGTCGGGGTACACACATTATGCCCTTGATATTTTCATGTTCTGCGAGCAACGCATGAAATGCATCTAGATCCACTCCTGCTCCATTCAATGGAATAGTAAGCATTTCAATACCAAAATCTTCTAGCAGCCTAAAGTGCCTGTCAAAGCCTGGAACGGGACAAATAAATTTCAGGTTAGCCTGATCTTTCCAGGGAGTTTTCAACCCAAACAGATAATTCGAAAGTATTAACTGATATATGAGCAGAAGGCTAGATTGCTCTCCTACTAAAGTAGTCTCTGTAGGCGAGGACAAAAGACTGGCGCCCAGCGCTCTTGCTTCAGGAATACCCAAAGGTTCGCCGTAGTTACGGATATCAATACCGCTTGAGCTTTGTGAAGATACTGGAGCACTGAGCATCTCATTAGACAGGTCTAGCTGATCAGAACCTGGCTTTCCTCTGGTCAGGTCAATCTGAAAGCCCTTAGACTTTAAAGCAGCAAATTTAGATTCCAAAGATTTTTCCATAGTATCATTAGCTATATTGGTAAATATATTTTATAGGATAAAGTAATAAGTGGCATACATATCCATCCTTTTGATCGTAATAATCTTTCTATTAGGTATCTTAATTTATCTAAATCTCAGAGCTGACCCTGAAAAAGTAAGTTCCAAGGAATCCTTTAGGGATTTAGATAAGGCTGTAGAAAGGCAAGAAACTAAACTGTCTAATTTATCAGAAGATATTCGATCTTTTCATGACCCTCTTGGCAAGCTTAACCGTTATTTATCAGGGGGAACGCTAGCTGGTAAATTTGGAGAGTGGTCATTAGAGGCCATCATCAGAGATATTTTCCATGCTGATCAATTTATTGCCAACGCAGAAGTTATATCTGGTACAGGCAAAAGAGTTGAGTTTGCAATCAAGTTGCCTGAGGGTTTGCTCTTGCCTATTGATGCTAAGTTTCCTTCTGGTTTATTTGATAACTATCTCACTGCTGTTGATACCAGTGACTCTCCATTAATTAAAAGTTGTATGGATGCTATTCGAAGACATATTCAAAAAGACGCTGCAGACATTAAAGGTAAATACATGCAGTCTGGAGTGACAGTAGATCTAGGGATAATGTATATACCAAGCGAATCTCTCATGCAGCTTATAGACTCCATAGATAATATTAGAGAGCAAATCTTTAGAGATCACCGAGTATTAATCATGGGTCCAAATTCTCTAGCGGCTTATTTAATCAGTGTTCATATGGGCTTTAGGACTCTCGCCCTCAATGAGAGAGCAAGCGAAATCATGCAAGAGTTTGGAAAACTAAAAAAAGAGTTTGAAAATTTTGGAGGTTCTACCGAGGAACTCCAGAAAAAAACTGATGCCATGCTAAAGGCTGTAAATGAGCACGCCACACGAGAAAGGCAGATGGATAAAGCAATTAAGAATATGGACCAACTAGACTCCTAGTTAATAATAAAAACGTCTCCACATGTTTAGTCCAAACATCAAGGCTAAAACCCACAAGACAACTTCTATGATATTTGGATTGCTGTTGTAGCCAAAAAAGCCTTTCAGGAAAACTCCAATTGTCCCTTTGTCATGCAGGATATGAGATGTCTTGCCGGCCCCTGGAGTGACTTCAGTGGGCTCTAATACATTCCATACTCGATAGATTTCAGATTTTTCCATTTGGCCTGATTTCACTAAGTACTCCTCTGCCTCATGGGTTCCGTAAGCAATCATTCCAGCCGAAAGAAATACAAGTAAGAGAGTTGTGTATTTAAAAACACTTTTGAGATCAACCTTTCTGCCTTGCGCTACAATCAAATAACCAATTAAGATTGCAAGAACTGCACCAGAGAAAAACCCTACGTATGAAAAAGTACCTGTGATGGAGAAGCTAGAAATTAAAAAGATGGCTGTTTCAAAACCTTCTCTTAAGATTGCAAAAAATACCACAAAGAATATTCCCCACGAAGATAATTCCATTGCATTAAGTGCTTGACCTTCAAGGACTTTTTTATCGCTTACATTTTTTGAAAGCCAGAAAATGACATACCAAATTAAGAATGCTGTTAAATATAAGAATACTGCTTCAAATAGAGCTTGAGTAGAATTATTTCCTAAGGAATTCTTGGCCTGAATGACCAGATAGCCCACCGCAATACTGGCTAAAATTGATGCAAACACTCCATACCATAGCTGAGAAAAATGCTCGTTCTGTTTAGTTTTTTCTATTAACAGGTAAATAATTCCTACTACGAGTGACGCCTCTAGCACTTCCCTAAAAACAATTATAAATTCAGCCATGTTATTTCCTTATTTTTTATATGATGAGAATCATTCTCATTTAGAATACCACAAAGTTCTTTAAAAGTTAAAGCTCAACGCATCCTAAGTACATTAAAATGTTAGTATATTTTTGACTCAATAAGCCATAGATACAAACAATGATTCAACCCAAAAATACCGTTCTGCACTCTTCCCATATTGATTTAGGTGCAAAAATGGTGAACTTTGCTCAATGGGAAATGCCGATTACATATTCGTCCTTAATGGAAGAGCATCATGCTGTGAGAAAAACTGCAGGTATTTTTGATGTGTCCCACATGGCTGTATTTGATTTTAATGGAGGAGATCAAATAGGTTTTTTTGAAAAGATTTTTGCCAATGACATTAAAAAAATTGCCAATGAAAATAAGGCACTTTACGGCGTCTTGTTGAATGAAGATGGTGGCATTTTAGATGATCTGATTATTTATCATGCAAACAATAGATTCAGACTGGTGTCTAATTGCTCAACGCGGGAACAGAATTTTGATTGGTATAAAAAACATGCTGTAGATTTTGGTGTGGAGGTTGTTGAAAGAAAAGATATGGGAATTTTAGCCATCCAAGGACCGGCAGCAATGAAAAAAATACTGGCCATGAATGAAATTTCTCCTTTGGTAGAAAATCTTGAGCCATTTGGATGCATGTTTGCAGGTGAGCATCTTTATGCCAGAACAGGATACACAGGAGAAGATGGCCTTGAATTAATTGTTACCAATGACGTCATAGTGAGTCTATGGGAAAAGGCATTGGCCAAAGGATGTACGCCCATTGGGCTGGGTGCAAGAGATACCCTAAGGCTTGAAGCTGGGTTAAACCTCTATGGCAACGATATGACAATTAACAATCATCCTTATGAATCTAACCTAGCTTGGACCATAGACATGAAAGATGAAGCCAGAAATTTCATTGGCAAAAATGCCCTATTGAAAGTTGATAGAGAGGTAAGTCAAAAGATTATTGGGGTCCTTTTAAAGGATCGTGGAGTGCTCAGGCCAGGATACGAAATCATACATGAGCAAGGCAAAGGTATTATTTTAAGTGGAACTTACTCCCCAACTCTTGAGGCCAGCATCGGTTTAGCCCGAGTTGATCAGGGCCACGGGGACAAAGGCCAGGTTATGATTAGAAATAAAGCCTTAAATATTGAGTTTGTGTCCCCTAGATTCTTGAGACAAGGTAAAATGTGACAATGAATGACATTCCGGGCGATTTAAAATTTCTTTCTTCACATGAGTGGGTTCGAGTAGAGCCTGACGGATCTGTAACAATAGGTATTAGTGATCATGCTCAAGACTTATTGGGAGACATTGTTTTTGTAGAACTTCCAGACATAGGTCAATCGATAGACGCTGAAACAGACGCTGCAATTGTTGAGTCTGTAAAAGCAGCATCTGACGTCTACTCTCCAATTTCTGGCGAAGTCACAGAGGTCAATTCTATCCTAGAAGACCAGCCAGAGATTATTAATTCCTCTCCCTATGAGGATGGTTGGTTTTTTAAAATGGCGCCATCGGATCTAGGTGAAATAGAAGACCTTTTATCTCCGGAAGATTACAGCGAGGTCTGTGAAGACTAGCCCTGTTATACAAACAGCTCGCTTGAAGTTGTTGAATCGTTAAGGCTTTTAAATATTTATGGATAACTACAATAATTTTGCTCGCAGGCACATTGGTTTAAATCAATCTGATGTCGATGGTCTTCTTGCTGAGCTGGGTTATAAAAATATAGAAGATTTCTCAAAAGCTGTCTTGCCTGAAAATATTTTTATTGGGGAAGATCTTGAAATGGATGAGCCTATGACAGAAGAAGAGGCTCTGCAGGCATTACAGAAGATCGCAGAAAAAAATCAAGTGTTTAGATCTTTTCTCGGACAAGGCTACTTTGGCACCATTACTCCAAAGGTTATCTTAAGAAACGTATTTGAAAGTCCTGGATGGTACACCTCCTACACTCCCTATCAACCAGAGATTGCCCAAGGAAGATTAGAGGCGCTAATTAATTTTCAAACCATGGTGGGAGACCTTACCGGTCTAGAGATTGCAAATGCTTCTCTGCTTGATGAATCAACGGCTGCAGCTGAAGCCATGACGCTTGCTTCTCGAGTGGGAAAATCTAAATCTCAAAAATTTTTTATTGACGAGAATTGCTATCCCCAAACCATTGCGGTGGTGAGCGCCCGAGCAAAGCCAATAGGGATTGATGTGGTGATTGGAGACCCTGAAACGCTTGAAAGCCTGTCTGAAGAAACTTATTTTGGAGCATTAATTCAGTACCCAAATAATCATGGGGAAATTTGTGATTTTACATCTGCCATTTCAAAACTGCACAGCCACAACGGGCTGGCAATCATGGCAACAGATTTGATGGCACTCACTCTAATAAAAAGTCCTGGAGAGCTTGGGGCTGATATTGCTATTGGAAGTTCGCAAAGATTTGGGGTTCCTCTCGGATTTGGTGGGCCTCATGCAGCATTTATGGCAACCAAAGAGGCTTACAAGAGATCATTGCCAGGAAGATTGGTCGGTGCTTCTATCGATGAACATGGGAAGACAGCATATCGCTTAGCCCTACAAACCAGAGAACAGCACATCAGAAGAGAGAAAGCCACAAGTAACATCTGCACAGCCCAAGCATTGCTAGCAATCATGGCTGGTTTTTATGCGGCTTATCATGGGCCCGAAGGTCTCAAGCACATTGCTAAGTCAATCAATGCACATACTGTATGGCTAGCTAAAAAAATTAATGAACAAGGATTTGAAATTACCTCTAATGCATTTTTTGACACCATCTGTATTAATACTCAGGGCTATACAAATGACATTATTAAAGCCGCTCAAGCCAAAAAAATTAATATTAGATGTATCAGCTCGAACTTAATTAGCATTTCATTGGATGAAACGACATCTCAATTAGACGTTGAAGAGCTGGCCAGTTTATTTGCACACTTCGAGGTCTCGACCTCAAGCGATAATAATTATGGGATACCCAATGAGCTTGAGAGAACCTCGGCTTATTTAACTCATCCTGTATTTCATTTATACAGAACTGAAACAGAAATGTTGCGTTACATAAAAAATCTTTGCAACAAAGACATAGCTTTGGATAGAGCAATGATCCCTCTGGGCTCTTGCACAATGAAGCTTAATGCAACCTCAGAAATGATACCTGTGGGGTGGGAAGAGTTTTCCAATATTCACCCCTATGCTCCAAAGGAGCAAACTCAAGGATATCAAATACTTATTAGTGACCTTGAAAAGAAATTGGCAACAATCACCGGTTACTCAGCAATATCATTACAGCCAAATGCTGGTTCTCAGGGTGAGTATGCGGGTTTACTAGCCATCGATGCATTTCACAAAGCAAACGGTGACCAGCAGAGAAAGATTTGCTTAATTCCTGAGTCAGCTCATGGAACCAATCCAGCATCAGCACAAATGGCTGGCATGAAAGTAATTCCAGTAAGTTGCGATAAAAAAGGAAACATTGATCTGGAAGATCTGACGGATAAAGCTAAAAAATATTCTGATGAGTTAGCCGCAATCATGATTACCTACCCTTCTACTCATGGAGTCTTTGAGGCAACAGTAACAGATGTATGCGAGATTATTCATTCGCATGGCGGCAAGGTTTACATTGATGGAGCAAATCTAAATGCAATGGTTGGATTGTGTAAGCCTGGAGAATTTGGGGGAGATGTATCGCATTTAAACCTTCACAAAACATTCTGCATTCCTCATGGCGGTGGTGGGCCAGGCGTTGGACCAATTGGTGTAGTAAAAGATTTGATGCCTCATATGCCCACTGATCCTCTAACCTATGACGCTTCATCTGATCATGTTGGACCTGTTTCTGGAACAAATTTTGGCAGTGCTTCTATCCTGCCCATCAGTTGGATGTATATCCAAATGATGGGAGCAACCGGCTTAAGACGAGCGACCCAAGTAGCAATTTTGAGCGCTAACTATATTGCGCAAAGGCTAAGCCCGCACTACAAAGTATTATATACAGGCCAAAATGGGCTCATTGCTCATGAGTGCATCATAGACATAAGGCCTTTAAAGGAAGTTTGTGGAGTGGAAGTAGATGACATAGCCAAGCGTTTAGTGGACTTTGGATTTCATGCTCCAACCATGTCCTTTCCTGTTCCTGGCACATTAATGATTGAACCAACTGAGAGTGAATCCCTGGTTGAGCTTGATAGATTTATTGAAGCGATGATTAGTATCAGAAAAGAAATACAGGACGTCGAAGACAATATATATGCAATGGAAGATAGTCCTCTCAGGAATGCCCCACATTGTGCCCAAGTAGTTAGTGGAGATAAGTGGGAATATAAATATCCTCGATCTGTTGCTGCTTATCCGAGACCAGGTGGCTCAAGAAATAAATACTGGCCACCAATTGGAAGAGTTGATAATGTTTTTGGTGATCGCAACTTGATGTGTACTTGCCCATCAATGTCTGACTTTAAAGACGAAGCCTAGAGTATAGGCAGATCAATAATTTCCCAACCTCTTTCTAGAGATATCTTCTCAAGCATGGCATCTGGATTTACAGCCTTGGGAAAGTCTACGGCCTCTAAAAGCGGCAAATCATTAATAGAATCTGAGTAGAATGTCACGCCGCTAAAGTCATCAAAATTATTTCTTTGCATCCATTGCTGAACAAGCTTCAGCTTGCCTTCACCAAGAGCCGATGGAGGAATGTATTCTCCTGTACATTTATCGTTTATAAATTTTACTTGAGTGCCAATCACGTTTTGAATATCTAATCTTTTTGCAATTGGCTGCACAATAAGTTCATTTGTTGCACTTGCAAGAAGAATGATGTCCCCTCTATCACCGTGATCATGGATGATCTTGAGTGCAAGAGTATTGATCATTGGCTCTATTACCTTAGCGACAAATGGCAGCATGTATTCATTAATCTCTGAGCGAGTCATCCCAACATATGCACTTAAGGCAAAAGTTGTATAGGCATCAAAATCTAGTTCGCCCCTTTGGTAATCCTCAATAAATATTTGATTTTGTTTTCCTGCTCTCTCATCTAGGGCTTGAGTATGAACCAGATAATTAATCATCGCATAATCTGAATCACCGTTTAAAATGGTATTATCTAAATCAAAAATTACTAAAGCGGGCTTACTCATAAGGGGTTAATCTAACATGAATGATAAATCTTATAGAAAAAATGTTGGCTTAATTGTGTTGAATCAAGAGAATCAATTATTGGTTTGTAGAAGAAAGGATCAACAGACATGGCAATTTCCTCAAGGCGGAATTGATATCGGGGAATCTCCCAGAGTTGCAGCACATAGAGAACTTTTCGAAGAAGTCGGCATTAAGCAAAAAGATGTAAAGATTATTCAAAAAAGCTCTCATTGGTATCACTATGATTTGCCAATTAAATATCAGAAAAGATCTGAAAGCATGAAGCGGTTTAAGGGGCAAACTCAAAAATGGTTTTTATTTAAAGCTCAGGCTGAAATAGAAATAAATCTTCTAAATGAAGTAGAGCAAGAATTTGTTGCCCACAAATGGGTGAGCTTTTGGTATCCCTTGTCCCATATTGTGCCATTCAAAAAAGATGTTTACGCAAAAGTGCTCAATGAGTTTCTTCCAAAATATATTGCCATAGCCAATGATTGATATTGTTATCTTTTTGGCTCTTGGTGCATGCACTGGCCTGCTGGCTGGCATGTTTGGTATTGGAGGAGGTTCTGTCTTAGTTCCTGCTCTTATGTTCATTTTCTATGGCATGGGTTTTGAAGCATCTATAGTTATTTACTTAGCCATTGGCACCTCCTTAACCAGTATTTTTTTCTCTGCCCTATCTTCAGCTTATTCTCATCATCTCAAACAAAGTGTTGAATGGCCTCTTGTAATACCCCTATCCATTGGAATGGTTGCTGGTGCTCTAATCGGAGCTAAGTATGCAATCTCCCTTGAAAGCAATCATCTAAAATTAATTATTACAATATTTCTTTTTGCTATTGGAGCTGAAATGGTTTTTGGTTACTCGCAATTCATTATCAACAAAACTAAAAAAAAATTATCTATATCTAATATTACAGCTCCAGTTCACGGGGCCTGGATTGGCTTTCTGTCATCGATCATTGGAATTGGAGGCGGCTCTTTCACCACTCCCTTGATGATTGCTGGAGGCTATAATATTAGAAAAGGAATTGGGACAGCGGCTGCGTGTGGCGTCCCTATAGCTATAGCAGGAGCCCTAGGATATATGCTGTTTGGACAAGGAAACATTAATCTTCCCAGCTTTACATCTGGTTTTATTTTCTGGCCTGCAGTTGCAGCCATTTCATTTGCCAGCATTCTGACCGCTAAAGTTGGAGCAAACTTGAGTCACTCTCTTTCGGAAATCACCTTAAAAAGAATGTTTGGTATATTTTTAATCATCGTTGGTGTCATGGTAATGATCAGTTGATAGTAGAACTCTCTGAATTTTTTAATAACCCAAGTCTGATAGATTTTGGTTTTATTAAAATTCAATACTATGCGGTGACATGGGTGCTTTCTGCTGTATTAATTTTTCAATATCTTAAAACACATCCTATTATTCTTGGGTTAGGCTTAAGCGAAGAGCACACAAATGACATTGTTTTTTTGTATGGCTTAATATTTGGCGCCATGCTTGGCGGCAGAGTTGGCTACATGTTTTTTTATGGCTCAGATCAATTAGCGGCAAATCCTCTAAGTCTTTTTTTTGTTTGGGAAGGCGGGCTAAGTTTTCATGGAGGCTTAATGGGAGTGATTGTTAGTCTATATGTCTATTCCATCAAGCACTCCATATCTTTTTTACGTCTTGCAGATGCAATTTGTTCCGCCATGCCAATTGGTCTTGGTCTGGTCAGAATTGGCAACTTTCTTAATGGAGAGCTGTATGGCAGACCTACAGATGGGAGTTGGGGATTTATCTTCCCAACAGATCCATATGGGCTAACAAGACATCCTTCACAATTATATGAAGCATTCTTCGAAGGAATAATTCTGTTTCTATTGCTGATGTGGATTGGCAAAAATACGTCTAAAACTGGGGTCATTAGCGGCTCTTTTCTCATGGGATATGGAGTCATTAGATTTTTAATTGAGTTCTTTAGACAGCCTGATGCACACATGGGGTTTATTACATTACAATTAAGCATGGGCCAATTGCTAAGCATTCCGATGTTTATTATTGGGCTGATATTACTCACCACATCGATTAAAAAAGCATGAAGCAGTATCTAGATCTATTAAAAGATATCCTTGAAAACGGTGAAAGTCGTGATGACAGAACTGAGACCGGAGTCTTATCTTCATTTGGGCATCAACTTCGCTTCAATCTTCAAGATGGTTTTCCTGCAGTAACTACAAAAACACTTGCTTGGAAAGGTGTGGTCTCAGAATTGCTATGGTTTTTAGAGGGCTCGGATGACGAGCGTCGACTTGCGGAAATAAGATTTCAAAAAAGCAGAGAAGAGCTAACAGACCTAGAGACATTTTCTACAATTTGGACAGATAATGCTGATAATCAAGGCGTAGAACTAGGCTATACAAACTCGGAGACCGTAAAAAAACTTGGTCCAATATATGGAGTCCAGTGGAGAGACTGGGGAGGCAAAGATCAAATACAGGAACTGATTGATGGGCTGCGCTCTAATCCTATGGGAAGAAGACATATATTGAGTGCGTGGAATGTAGAAAAAATAGATGAGATGGCTCTTCCGCCCTGTCATGTTATGTCACAATTTTATGTATCAACAAATGGTCGACTGTCCTGCCAAATGTATCAGCGGAGTGCTGATATGTTCCTAGGAGTTCCATTTAACATTGCGAGTTATGCCCTTCTGTTATCTATTCTGGCAAATATTCTTAACTTAGAGCCTGGAGACTTTGTTCACACGTTCGGTGATGCACATATCTATAAAAATAGTATTGAGCAGGTAAAGGAGCAAATATCTAGGGAGCCAAAAAAACTGCCCTCTCTGATCATGCCAAACATAGACTCGATTGAAGATCTCGAGACTCTCGCAATTGATGATTTTATTTTAGATGAATACGATTCACATCCATCGATTAAAGCCCCTATGGCAATTTAAGATGCATATTTCTCACTTAGTTGCACTTTCCAATAATTCGGTAATTGGGGTCAATAATGACCTGCCTTGGACATTAAAAAGAGATCTTAAGCACTTTAGTTCTTACACACAGAGTAAAGCCATGGTGATGGGAAGAAAGACTTTTGACTCTATAGGGAGGCCTCTTCCAAACAGACAAAATATTGTTATCTCATCTTCAATGCCTCATCAAGAAGGTATCGAAGTAGTTAGAAGCCTAGAAGAGGGTATTGCTGCGGCAGAAAAATGGAATAAAGAAAATGACTTAGATGATGAGGTGGTACTGATCGGTGGCGGCACAGTATTCGAGGAGAGTATCTTAATCGTCAATAAATTAGTCTTAACTAGAGTTGATTGCGAGATTATAGGTGATATTTTCTATCCTGATATTGATTTAACAGACTGGACCATGATTTCTGAGGAGTCGCATGCAAAAGATGCCGACAACGAATATAACTTTAAGATTGAGACTTATTTAAAGAATTAACTCTTTTTAGATTCAGCGTTAGATTTTTCTATGAACTCTCTTCTGAGGTTAAGGTTTTGAACTCTAATTGCTTCATTCTCCGCATACTTGATCCATGAATTAGCAGTCTTTTTAATCCGTTTATTTTCATCTCTAGCGGCTAACCTAAATTGTTTTTTTGCTTCGTCAAAATTTTCTAATTCGAAATGAGCTTGCCCTAAAACTAATTGAGCCTGTGATCTGCTTTTAATTTTAGATTTTTTTAAGGCATTTTCGATCGCTCTAATTGAATCTTCCATTCTATCTTCATACAAATAGAGGTTGCCTAAGAGAACATAAAGATCTCCATCTTTAGACAATTTTGCTGCCCTTTCAAGAACAGGAATAGCTTTATCGATTTCCTGTGCCATTCTCCAAGCATCTCCCAGGAGCTTTAAGTTTTTCTCACTTTCTTTGATGACGGGGAAGATCTCCTCTTCACCAGTTTTTTCATCTTTAATGGTTATTTTTTTATTTTGGCCAGCAACCAAGACTTGAGCAGCCCAATAAGGATTTTTGTTAAGAAGAAGCATCTGAGCTAAAGCTTGGTACTCACTTTCTTTATCAAGAAAATCTTTTTCGTATGCCGCTTTAAGAACCAGCATGTAGTCTTTCTCTCTTTCCATTTGAGCATATGTGCCACCCAATTGAATAAAGTATGATTTCTTAGGATAGTAGTTAACAAGAATTTCATAAATTAATACTTGCTGCTCTAATGCATACTGCTGACTAATAACTTTAGCTTCTTTTAGTTCGTAAAGCGAAGCTGCCAATAGTACATACCAATTTTCTTTAGGCCTGTAGCCCTCAACTTCCTCAGCAATTCTAATTGCCTCTTCTACTGATTTTCTAGCTCGAACGTAGTCTTTCTTTTGAAAATATGCTTGTCCTAACAATGCGTGAGACTGAGCAGTAATGTTCTCTACCTCATCCATCCACTGCAGGATTAGAGCGATACCTTTATCCCAGTTTTCTTTTACAAGGTTGAGCTGAGCTAAGGTTAATAATGACGACGTTCTTAATGGAATTGTTGCTTCTGGTTCCTGAAGAAGATTTTCATACGCGCCCATGGCTCTATCATAATCTTCTGCACTGAAATAAATGTAGCCCCAGTAATTCCACATAACTGAGCGATCATAACTTTTCATCTCATCTCTGCGGTTAAGCAATTCTGTCAGAATTACTCTAGCTTCTACAAAATCAGGGTCATCCTCTTCTTTTTCTATAAATTGCCCTTGATTCAATGGATCGGGAACCCTAACAGTCTTTTGTCTTTCAAGAGCCTCTACTATTTTTACAATTTTCTTTGCGGTTGAAGGTTGGAGCACTCTAGCTTTTTTGTATGACCTTGTTTTTCCCGATTTTTGAGAGTTTCCGCCAACAGATGGCTCATCCGCTCTGCTTTGTGCAGAAAGATCAGTTACGCTTAATGTGAAACCTAGAGCAAGTAAGACAAATATATTGCGTGAAATTGTTTTAGTCATCAGTCTTCCTCCAAAAGAAAAGTAAACTTATGAGGAACATTATCAACTCTGACGGCTTTTCCATCAACAATCTTTGGTTTGTACTTCAGTTTTACCGATGCACGTTTAGCAGCTGAATTAAATATAGAGCATGCTCTAAACACTGTTTCAGGATTCGTGGGATCTCCACACATTCCTTCAAGAGACTCAGCATTTTCTACCGTTCCAGTTTCTGTAATAGTAAATGCTACAACCGCAT
>ERZ767114.205-NODE-205-length-40193-cov-8.823412_pt1 | contig 40193 bp, 34 predicted proteins | sample MGYA00374952_ERZ767114 | MGnify/ENA primary metagenome ERZ767114 (study PRJEB28939, sample SAMN06267156) | marine metagenome | isolation source: Columbia River Estuary | place: USA:Columbia River Estuary, USA | collected 2012-05-05 ... | reverse complement strand
GCATTGCTTTCAGATGCTGAATTGAAAGCGACTGCAATGCAGGTCCTTGCTGAAAAAGTTGACAAAGTCATGAATAACCGAGTTGCCAGCGCCACAGCTCTTTTTAAATATTACAATTTTGATAAAGAAGAACGCTTCGAACTTGGCCCGTCAAATATCATTGTAATGAAAGATGGGTATTACTCACTTGAAAACCAAAAATGGAAAAAAGCGCCCCCAAAGAAAGAATTACACCGGCGTATACAAATAGATGCGACCTACACTGAGAGTGAACCAGAACAATTCAATAAATTTTTAGATGATATTCTATGTGACGTGAATGCAAATCCGTTACAAGACGCTGAGCAAATGCGTGATTTAATTTGGGAAATGCTAGGATATTGCTTAATCACCCATACACGCTTTGAGCAGTGTTTCATTTTATGTGGCCAAGGGGCAAATGGTAAATCTGTACTTGGGTCACTCGCAAAAGAAATGGTCGGGCGAAAGCTGACTGCATCTGTTCAACCTAGCAAAATGGGGAATGTGTTTCAGAGATCAAATCTCGAAGGCAAGCTGCTGAATCTTGTCACTGAATTAAATCAAAATGAAGAATTAGAGGACGGGCTGCTCAAGGCAATTGTTTCTGGAGAGATGATGTCTGTTGAACGAAAGTTTCAAGACGTGCGCGAGATAGAGCCATTTGCCAAACATATCATTTTGACAAATCATATGCCACGTATACGCGATTATTCTGACGGCCTTTTCCGGCGGATAAGTATAATCAATCTGCAACGCCAATTTATGGGGAGCAGTGCAGACCCTTACCTCTTAGATAAGTTGAAAGGTGAGATGGATGCTATTACGTCTCGAGCCTTGGATGCTCTGCAACGCCTGATTGAGGGCAATGGAAAATTTACACAACCTGAAAGCAGCCAAAATGCAAAGCTCAAGTGGAAAGCCGATAATAATCATGTCGAGCAATTCATCTCTGATTGTTTGTATCCGCTTCCAAATAATCAGGTTGGCGTTCTGGACATGTATGATGCTTATATTGAATGGTTTAAAACTACAGGCTTGAGAGGCCAACTGGGGCGTAAGCAATTCGTATATAGAATGGAGGCTCTAGGAATTGAAAAAACCACTCGAAACAGTGGAGGCTATTCATTTAAAGAGGTAGAACTGCGATGAGCGCTCAAAGTGTAGGTTGTGTACTTTGCGCACATAAAAATGAAACCTCTAATACAACAACAAATACATCTAATTGTTGCAATAGTTTTACTAGAACATACAGAAAGTACACAACCTACATTCCATGGCCTACACCATGTGAAGTGGCGGAGAGACAGTCCGCCTAACATATGTCTATATATGTTCTCACATGTTCACTTTACCTATATTTTATTGAATATTTTACCAAATCATAGCAGTACTTCTCCGTACGCGTTCATTGTCGTTCCCATAAAAACATGCTATTTTAAGGGAACGTTTATGGTAACAAGTTCAGACGAGAGGACCAACTATGCCAAAGAAACTAAGTAATGCACTTGATGTCAAGACTGTGAAATACGCAAAACCAGGGCGGCATGCAGATGGTGGTGGCCTACACTTGCTAGTCAAAAAGTCAGGCGCTCGTTCTTGGGTTTTTCGATATATGTTGAAAGGTAAGTCACGGGACCTTGGGCTTTCTCGGTGCTCTGAGGCAATGGCGATACTGCGAAGTGCTGGCCACGATGAGCTAACCTTAGCCCAAGCAAGGGACGTAGCAACCATCTATAGGCTAAAGGTTAAAGCAGGTATCGATCCAATTGCAGAGCGTGAAAACATTGCTATTGAGAAAGCTGCAGAGGCTCTGGCGCAGAAAATCGCCAAGGTGCGCTTCAAGGATGTTGCTGAGGCCTATATTGATGCGAATGAAAGTAACTGGAAAAACAAAAAGCATAGACAGCAATGGAAAAACTCTCTCGCAACTTACGTTTACCCCATTATGGGAGATTTAGCTGTATCTGATATCGAAACTAGCCATGTACTAGCGGCGATTGAGCCTATCTGGAAAGACAAAGCTGAAACTGCAAGTCGTGTTCGTGGACGTATCGAAACTGTTTTAGATGCTGCAAAAGTTAGAGAATATAGAACTGGTGAAAACCCAGCACGATGGCGTGGGCATCTTTCTCTAATTTTACCTGCTCGAACAAAGTTATCCCGAGGACACCATAAAGCTGAACCATATCTTTCAGTACCTCAGATATTAACACAGTTACGTTCGCGCCAAGCCGTAGCCGCACTTGCTCTTGAGTTCACAATTTTAACTGCTGCACGCACAGGAGAAGTTATAGGCGCAACATGGGAAGAGATCGATATCGCTAAGGGGATTTGGACAATCTCCGCCAAACGAATGAAAGCTGGGAGACAGCATAGAGTGCCACTCTCAGAACGGGCCATAGAAATAGTGCAACAAGTCAAGTTGCTAGACGGAGCATATGTATTTTCAGGGCCAAAAGGTGGCCCGCTATCAGGGATGGCAATGTCCATGCTACTCCGACGTATGAAAACCGATGTCACAGTCCATGGCTTTAGATCTAGCTTCAGAGACTGGGCCGCTGAATGCACAGGCTATCCCCATGAAGTTTGTGAGATGGCATTGGCACACACCATTGGCAACAAATCTGAGGCCGCATATCGACGAGGTGACTTATTTGAGAAACGACGACGGTTAATGGCAGATTGGGCTGAACATTGTTCAAGTAAAACTCAGGTTAATGCAAAAGTCATAGTGATGAAGGGGTAGCGCAATGCAGAATAAACCCACTTTTGTATCACTATCAGAGGCATTGTCCTGGATTGCATTCGGCCAGCAGGACAAGAAAGAAGAACTCATCGAATACCTGGCCAAAAAAAATTACAGTGAAGACTGTAAAGATAAACTCAATAATGCACTCGAGAGTCTATTGTCAAAAGCGCGTGGAGCATTAATCAGTCTTGAAGGGAAGGAAATTACTTCAAAAACCACAGTGATCAATAATGCTTTAACTATAAAAATTTCCCCCACAGAGTTTGCTGACTTTGCTGCATTTGACATTACAACTAACGGTTTGCGCTATGGAAAGGGATTATTGTGGGTACCTGAATCGTTCAAGGATGATAAGGATTATAAATATAAGCAAATAGAGCAGCATAAGCACACAAAGCATTACGCCAATGTGGCTGTCAATTTTTCACAACTTAAAAAGGAACTGCAACCAGGGCGCCAATCGCTTCCAGCTTTGAGTGATGCAGAACTAGAGAAGTGGTGGGGTAGCCTGAGTGAAGAAGAAAAGCGGTTCTCTGAGAAAGCACAAAAAAAGATGATTGTTGAGAATTTCCCGAACAATCATATTTCACGGGCACGCCTGAGAGCGCTTAGGGATAAACTGTAACAAGAGCGCTAACGACCTAAAGTCGCCAAAAAGTGAGTGGCGATTAAACGGCGATTTTGACGGCGATTTTTTCCGACGCGACCATACTCCAAAATAAACAATTGGAGAATCATCAATGCAGTTCGATAAACAGCTACCTAAGTTAGCCTACAGCATTAAAGAGGCTTGTCAGGCCTCTAGCTTGGGCAAAACTACAATTTACGCTCACATTACAGCCGGACATCTTAGAGCAGTTCGTATAGGGGGTAGAACCGTCATTCCCGCAGATAGTCTTCATGCTTTGATAAATGGTGAAGTCGGCAAAGCTTCTAACACTCAATAGAAAACCGCGCGCTATTTAAGCACGCGGAAGAGTGTTTATTTCCCAACTCTTATAGCATGCATACGACGCGCCTCTAAGCAAAAAGAGGCTACCATGACTATTTCTCAACAGGTCGCTCAAGCGATAACTACAGAAGAATTTTTAGCAAAGGTACTACCGCAAAGTGGAATCTACATGCTGTTTTTGACAAAAAAAAATAAGAACTTTCATAAGTCCTATACCAACATCGACACAATGGCCTCTGCAGTAGAGTGCTTTGATAACTCTGGTTACTCAGTTTACCACGCCTGTGGATCATTTCAGACCGAGAAAAGTCGAAATGCAGGTAACACTGCTCATTTTCGTTCTTTCTTTCTTGATCTAGACTGCGGGCCTCAAAAAGCTGATGAAGGCAAAGGATTTATTAATAAAGTAGCTGCATGTAATGCACTCGTGGTTTTTTGCAAAAAAATCAGCCTACCTCAGCCTACAATCATCGACAGCGGTGGTGGGTTCCACGTCTATTGGACGCTACAAGATGACATTGAAGCTGATGAATGGCTATCTGTCGCAACTAAGCTCAAGCAGCTGACAAAGTTTCATAAGTTTACCGCAGACGACGCTCGTACTGCTGACCGAGCCAGCTTATTGAGACCTGTTGGGACGAAAAACATCAAGTATTCCCCTACAAGGCAGGTTAAAGCTCTCTATGTTGCTGATGACGTAAACTTTACTGACTTTAAAGCAAAAATAGAGGCTGCTGAAACCGCGTTGATGAGCTTTGGAGCAACCTCCAAAATATCCGCTGCAAAACAAGTTGATCAAAATCTTCTCGGAATGGCGCCACAACTCGAAACTCCCAAAAATATCCAACGTGTTTTAGACGCACTGAGCCATGTTTCTGCAGATTGTAGTTATGAAGTATGGCGTGACTGTATATGGGCGCTGCTTTCCACTGGGTGGAACTGTGCAGCTAAACTTGCAATGGATTGGAGCAGCCAAAGCGCTCAACATTGGAAACATGGCGATGGTGAGAAGGCTCTACAAAATCTTCTTGCTAGTTTTGATTCTGAGAAAACTGTAACTCTGGGAACATTATTTTACCACGCACTTCAGAATGGTTACACCAAGGGACCTAACGACCAAGTTGATATATCTCCCATCTCTTACAACGAAGAGCTTGAGAAACCTCAATCACAGACTGTGATTAAACTCTACTCCCGATCTGAGTTAGCTGCACGACCTGACCCAAAATGGGTTGTACGAAACATTCTGCCTGAAACTGGAATTGCAGCAATTTATGGCGCACCATCGAGCGGAAAAACATTTGTTGCTTTGGATTTGGCCAACCACATATCGCTCGGAAAAAGTGCTTGGTTTGGCCATAAAGTCAAAACTAGCCCAGTGGTCTATGTAGCATTAGAAGGTGGCGGATGTATCAAGCACCGATTGGAGGCATGGGAAGCAGAGAATAGTGATGTTTCAAATGTCTTAACAGTACTAGATCATGTTACTCTAAATAACTTAGATCATGCCACAGCTCTTGCTCATGCCGTTTCTTCTCAGTGTAGACAAGGTGCAGTCGTCTTTATTGACACTCTCGCTCAAGCCATACCCGGAGCTGACGAAAATTCAGGTAAAGATATGGGCCTTGCGCTTGAAGCCGCGAAGCATATTGCAGCATCTGTCGGTGGGCTTGTAGTCCTTGTACACCATACTGGGAAAGATAAATCCAAGGGGCTAAGAGGGCATTCTTCTGTTCATGCCGCACTAGATGCCGCGATCGTGGTCGAAAGAAATGCCATGACAGACCATCGATCTTGGAAAGTAAGCAAAATGAAAGATGGTGAGGATGGGCATGCGGGCTCATTCGAATTGATTATTCATCAACTTAGAAACGATCAATATGGCGCAGCGATAACTAGTTGTGCTGTCAGAGAGCAAACGTATTTCCCGGCTAGTGCTGGGACTAAGATGCCTAGAGGCAAACACCAAATTACTGTTCTCGAGGCTCTTCAATCTATTGAGGGAGAGGCTGAATGGTCCAATGTTGAAATTTTGAAGATGGCAAAAACCGCGCTTGGTGATGTTGCGAGTAAGCATAGAGCTGCTCGCGCAAAAAATGCCATCTCATCTTTGGTTGATGGGGGATTCCTACAACTTAATGAGGGAGTTTATTCTCTTTGCACCGGATCACCACCCCTCCGCCCCCCTTAGGGAGGCGGGTAGAGGTGGGTGTGTTCAAATCACCTTTTTGCACCATTTCGGTGATTTTCGGTGCAAATCCTCTACTCTTCATACGATCCAAGGGCTGCTGCGGAAACCAGTTTTTGCTCTATTCATGCCCCTCACTAAATCGATGCACAGGGCAAATTAAATTTTAAATGTTTACCTAGAAAGGAAACAACAATGGCTAAAAAAACTGTTAAAAAGGCATTTCAGGACGCTCAAAATCTTCGCCCTAAACACCCTATCAACTCGGGGGAATGCAAGATGCGCGAAACACGATGGAGGCTGTCACGTATGCAAAATTCAATGTATCAGATCGGAGAATATCTCAAGAACCCGAGTCATTTTTATAAAGGCCAAACACTTGGCCACTGCTGCACTACCGAAGACAAAGCGTTTTGGATCAAGTCGATCCCAGCGAAGGTCGCCGAACTACTTGGCTATGATATCCTACCCGCGATAGCAGCACTGACAAATGATTGCTTATCAAAACGTGATACCTATGCGACACTTGCCATAGCTAATGGAATGGCAAAAGCACTCTTGAAAGACTGCGATCAGCAAGAAGCTCGGTTAAAGGCTGGAATATCTCCTGAGTATGATGAGATGAAGACGGGCTTCTCTGAGGTTCACGGTTTATTGGTTGAGGCCGACCGCATTGCTGAAGACGCACTACAGGTGCTTGATTACGCATCTAAAAAATCCTTGATCCATGCAAGATATCCCCAACTTGACGAAAACTCAGCGGGTAACGCACGTAATACATAACCGCTAAGCAGATGTTTTGGGGAGACGTTTTAAAGTACTTAAATGGGTTTTTTGATGTCATTCATAAAAATTAAGGATCAACCATTAGGACGTCAAGTTTGTCTGAAAATGCCCACATTACTTCAAATATTGTATCTTTAAGCTTTTTTTTGGTCCCTTTCCTGCAAAGACGTCCGCTATCTCGTCAAGAGATATTCGGTGAGATACAACACGCCTTATGTCATCCCCATAAGCCTGAAGTCCAGCCAAAGCATCTGGTATATTATGGTTAAGCGAATGTGATCCCGCAAGTGTTATTTGCCGCCGGAAAAGCTCAAATGGTGCAATCTCTACGCGTACATCTTGCGGACAAACACCAAAGAACAGGCCAACGCCACCATTAGCAATATACTTGGTTAAATCGCCTGCAACGGAAGCTACACCAGTCGCATCTGCAACAAGATCAATATTTTGGCACATTGCGTTCAACCGGTCACTGCCTGTGGCTACAGCATTGAAATTAAAGCTTTCAGCTAAATCAAGGCGACTTTCATCAATATCCACTAATGACACATCTTTAACACCGGAAAGACGCATACCGATAGCCATCAATAATCCTATGGGTCCTGCCCCAAAGACAAGTGCGTTTTTTGCACGCTCAGCTTGGCCTGCACTTAATCCGTTCAACACACATCCTAGTGGCTCCGCAAGTGCTGCAATATCAAATGGCATGTCCCCTATTTGATGTATGTGTGTTGCTTTCACAACGCTATATTCCGAAAAACCACCGTCTGTGGTAACTCCATAAGCTCCAAGAGATTCACATAAATGTGCCCACCCACGTTTACATGCTGAACATTCATTGCATTCTATATTTGGATCAACAACAACACGATCCCCAATCTTCATGTTAAATACATTATCACCAATTTCAATAATAGTACCTGCATATTCATGACCAGGAATCAAAGGATAAGCTGACGTACCATAATTCCCATGCAAAATTTCTACGTCAGTTCCACAAATACCACTTGCTTGGACTTCAACAAGAACTTCACCAGCACCCGGCTTAGGATCAGGACGTTCCTGAAGAGTGACATTATTTCTTTGATTAAAAACAATTGCACGCATAATTTCAGCTTTCTAAATAGATTTGCACTGCTATTTCAGTGCCTTGTTCCCAGACTAAATTTAGCCATTTTGTAAAACATTTTGCAAAACGAGTGTCTTGACCTAAGTCTCCGTAAAATTGTACTTGAGAGAGCCATACTTCTGGAAATTCTATGGCGGAATTTGCCGCCATTCTCAATTCGCTCCAAAATGGGTCATTAGCCTCAATAAGGCTGCCATCTTCTCGTACACCAAAACACATCCGAGCCCATAGTGCCTCAATTAACGCAAGCCCTTCTATGGGTTTTTCTGTAGCTATAGCGTCTCGTATAATCGGATGTAAAAATCCTGGATGACGTGATGATCCATCAAATGCAACTCGTCGAGTAGTATCAATAATTTCAGTGTTTGAAAATCTACGTTTAATAAGTTTTATATATTCTAATGGTGTCATTCCAGGAACAGCCAAAACATGTGGCACGATTTCTTCAGTTTGAATTTTCGAGAATAAATCCATAATCAAAGGATGTTTCATAGTGTCAGAAATTGTTACAATTGAAAGCAACTCCCCTACAGTCGCAATGATTTGATGACCTGCATTCAATATGCGCAGTTTCTGCAATTCGAACGCTTTTACATCATTAGTAAAAGTCACGCCTACCTTATCCCATTCAGGACGTCCCGAACAGAATTTGTCTTCAATTACCCATTGACGAAAACTTTCATGGGTGACGGGAACATTATCTACAATGCCAAAATCACGAACAAGAGCAAGTTCATTCGGGCCAGTTGCCGGAACAATGCAATCGACCATAGAATTGGGAAATGTTACATTTTCAGAAATCCATCTAACAAGACTAGGCTTGGACACCGCGGCTAAACCAAGAATAGTATTACGCAAAATATTACCATTAGCTTGTAAGTTATCACAGCTTAGACATGTAAATGGTTCTATGCCTGCATCTTGACGAAGCTTTATTGCTTCCAAAATTGCTCCAAAGGCAGTTATTGGTGTCTGAGGATGATTTATATCATGTTGGATATCCGTATGCTGGATATCTAAAGTTCCCTGAGGCGTTTGGTAGTAACCACCCTCTGTGACTGTCAAAGATACAATTCGGATATTTGGCTTAATTAAATGCTGGATTAGAGAAGCATTATTTTTTTCAACAGGTATATAATCAATCATCGATCCTATGACCTCAGCAGATTTTCCTGATGGGTCAAGTTTGATAAGTGTGGTAAAACAATCTTGCTCTAAAATCTTAGTACGATTGACATCATCCAATGAGCGAACACCCGCACCCAAAATTGCCCAATTATGCGCTATCCCCTGATCCATTAATCGATGCAAATACCAAGCCATATGAGCACGATGAAAATTGCCTAGACCTATATGTATAATTCCAGCAGACAAATTATCGCGGTCGTATTCGGGTATCCGAACAGCATCAGGAAGCTTCTTAATGGTTTGAAGATTTAAGTGCATCAGCTCATCCACTGACCACCGTCAACGTTATATGTTTGAGAAACGATATAATCTGAGTCAGAGGTTGCAAGGAAAACAGCCATGCCAGTGAGGTCATTTGGAAGCGCAAAACGACCTGCTGGAACGCCTGCTGCTACTTCGGCTTTTTTTTGCCCCTTGGATTTATCTTCAAGTTTTGCGAACACGGCATCTACATGTTCCCAATGCTCTCCATCAACCACGCCAGGTGCAATCGCATTCACATTTATACCGTATTTGATCAAATTCAATCCAGCAGACTGCGTCATCGAAATCACTGCAGCTTTGCTTGAACAATAGACAAGTACAAGACTTTCACCTCTACGCCCTGCCTGAGAGGCCATATTAATGATTTTCCCCCCACAACCTTGTGCAATCATCTGTTTGGCAGCAGCCTGCATTGTAAATAAAGTACCTGCCACATTAACTGCGTAAAGTTTATTATAACTTTCATGGGTAATGTCGACAGTTTCAGCCGCATCAAATAAAGCAGCATTGTTAATTAAAATATCTAGTTTACCAGTTTGGTTAATTACCTGCCCAATTGCTGCGTTAATGCTAGATTGATCAGTAACATCAAGATGAATAGCATACGCCATATTACCCAAGTCAGAGGCAGTTTCCTTTGCAGCTTCAAGATTTATATCCGCAATTGCAACATGGGCACCTTCAAGAATATATCGTTCAGCAAAACCTCGACCAATACCTCGTGCAGCCCCAGTTATTAGTGCTGATTTTCCATCTAGTCGTTTCATAAAATGCGATCTCCTACAGCATCAAAGCAATGGATTTTATTTTTTTCTGGTGTCAAATAAATCGCTTCACCGTGCTTAACTTGTACGTCACCACTAATTCGAACCGTCATCATTTCTAAGAGGCCAGTATTATGAATATGTATGAAAGTATCAGAACCCAGATGTTCAGCTACACCGACAGTCCCTTTCCACAATCCTTCAGTTTTAGACATCTTTATATGTTCAGGTCTAATACCAATCGTGCTTGCATTGAGCTTTTTCGCCTCAATGCCCTCAATCAAGTTCATTTTAGGAGAACCAATGAACCCAGCAACAAATTTGTTTTTAGGAGTATGATATAATTCAAGTGGTGAACCAACTTGTTCAATTCTACCATCCTGCAAAACAACAATTTTATCAGCCATTGTCATAGCTTCGACTTGGTCATGGGTCACGTAAATCATTGTTGTTTCTAGTTTCTTGTGCAAATCCATAATTTCGAGACGCATCCCAACACGCAATGCTGCATCAAGATTAGACAATGGTTCATCGAACAGAAAAGCTGCAGGTTCACGAACAATTGCTCGCCCAATAGCTACACGTTGGCGTTGACCGCCAGACAGCTGACCCGGTTTTCGGTCTAAATAATCTGTCAAATTAAGAGATTTTGCTGCAGCTTCAACTTTGGTATTTTGCGTTTCTAGATCAATCTTGGCCATCTTCATCGGAAAAGCAATATTTTTACGTACAGACATGTGAGGATAGAGTGCATAAGACTGGAATACCATTGCAAGACTTCTCTTTGCTGGTGGTAGGTCTGTAGCATCGATATCATCAATTTCAATATTCCCAGATGTGGTATCTTCCAATCCGGCTATCAATCTCAATAATGTTGATTTGCCACAGCCTGATGGTCCAACAAAAACAACAAACTCTCCATCTTCAATCTCTAGGTTCAAAGGCGGAATAACTTCTACATTACCAAATGTCTTTTGAACATCTTTGAGTTGTATACGTCCCATTTACTTTCCTTATTTAACAGCGCCGAAGGTTAAACCCCGAACAAGTTGTTTCTGGCTGAACCAGCCCATTATTAAAATTGGTGCTATAGCCATAATTGATGCCGCACTTAACTTTGCATAAAAAAGCCCTTCTGGGCTTGAATAACTAGTTATGAAAGCAGTCAAAGGTGCAGCCTTAGCTGCAGTTAGATTAATTGTCCAAAATGCTTCGTTCCATGCCAAAATGATATTTAACAATACTGTTGAGGCAATTCCTGGTATGGCCATTGGTGTAAGAACATAAATAATTTCTTCACGCAGACTTGCACCATCCATTCTTGCAGCTTCTAATATTTCACCAGGAATTTCTTTGAAATATGTGTAAAGCATCCAAATAATGATCGGTAAATTTATAAGCATTAAAACAATCGTTAAGCCAAAACGTGTATCCAAAAGGTCAAAATCACGGAACAACAGATAAATTGGGACTAAAACCCCAACAGGTGGGAGCATCTTTGTTGACAGCATCCACATTAAGACATTTTTTGTGTGACGTGAGGGTACGAATGCCATTGACCAAGCCGCAGGCACTGCCACAATTAGGGCCAATACAGTTGAGCCCAGCGAAATAATCACAGAGTTTGAGAAATGTTTTAAATAGTCAGATCGTGCTTGAACTGTTTGAAAACTTTCCATTGTCCATCCTGAACTAAACAAAATTTCCAAAGGTGCTCTAATAGCGTTTTCTTCAGTTTTGAAAGAAAGAACTACAATCCAAAGTATTGGAAAAAACATCAAAAATCCTATAAAACCTGCAACAAGAGTATTGATTATTTTAGATTTTTTTGAAATCGAACGTGCCATAAAAATTTCCCTCAAGCGTCTAAATTTTTGCCAATCATCCTCATCAAGAAGATCGCAACAATATTTGCAAGAATGATGGCAATAACGCCCCCTGCACTTCCCATGCCAACATCAAATTGAAGAAGTGAAGAAACATAAATGAGATAAGTAAGGTTCGTTGTTGCAGTCCCAGGTCCACCGTTTGTAGTAACCAGGATTTCAGCAAACACGGATAATAGAAAGATGGTTTGAATTAAGATAACAACAGTGATCGCTCGAGCAAGATGAGGCAGCATAATATACCAAAATCGATTTAGCCAACTTGCACCGTCCATTTCGGCGGCTTCTAATTGGTCTTGGTCCAAAGATTGCAAAGCTGTTAAAAGAATAAGAGTAGCAAATGGAAGCCACATCCAAGAAACTATGAATGTTATTGAAGCAAGTGGATATTGACCAAAAAAGTCAATTGGTGGAAACCCAAAACCTGTAACAATTTGTCCAAAAATTCCATTAACTGGATTCATAAACATATTTTTCCATACAAGAGCTGATACTGTTGGCATAACAAAGAATGGTGCAATGACCATTATTCGGATCAATCCCTGGCCAAACATTGGTTTATCTAATAATAATGCAGCACCAAGACCTCCAATTGTAGTGATAAAAAGTACGCCTGCTACGAGAAACAATGTGTTCTTTATCGCGTCAGTAAAACTAGGATCTGTTATAAACCAGTAGTAGTTGTCCCATCCAGCGAATGATGTAGTTCCTGGCTGTAAAAGATTATAATAAAGAAAAGAAAAATATACTGTCATGCATAATGGTACTAGCATCCAGCCAAGCAATAAAATTACAGCTGGCGAAATCATCAATCGTGCAGATGAACGCGATGCTTTTGTCGCCATTTTTTAAGCCCTATTCTAACGTTTAAAATTTAAATAATTAACTAAAATTCTAACACAAAGCCCTTTAGTTAATAATACAAATTTTATCATTTAATTATCAACAGGCTAAGACATGAAAGTCTTAGCCTGCTAGGAGAAAAATTTATTTTATATAACCTGCTTTAGTCATTTCACGTATTGCAAATTTTTGGCTATTTGCTAATGCATCTTCAACGCTAGACTGACCTGCAAGTGCTGAAGCAACTTGCTGACCTACATAGTTACCAATACCTTGGAATTCAGGAATAGCAACGAATTGAACACCTGTGTATGGTGTTGGTAGAAGTGTTGCGTCTGCAGGATCAACTGACAAGATTGCATCAACAACAGCTGGTGCAAAAGGTGCAGCTTCTATACGACGTGCATCTTCTTCAACTGATTGACGTGTTCCAGAAGGTACAGCAACCCATCCTTTAGTCTCCCCAACCATTTCAAAATATTCTTTAGATGTTGACCACTTTAGGAAATCTTTAGCAGCATCAACTTGGTTAGAGCTTGCTGGAATTGCAAGTGCCCATGACCAGAACCAGCCTGTGCCTTTATCTGTTGCTTGCTTTGGCGCTTTGACAAATTCAGTTACGTCGGCAACAGTTGAAGTTGCAGGGTTTCTAACATCCCCAGCAGCTGATGTAGCATCAACCCATGTTGCACATTTGCCATCTTTGAAAAGAGCGCGATTTTCGTTGTGACCGTTCGCAGAAGCTCCTGGAGGGCCTGAGTTTAACATTAAGTCTACATAGTAAGTAACCGCAGCGTTCCATTCTGGGCTATCTAATTGAGGGTTCCAAGCTTCGTCGAACCAACGTGCACCGAATGCATTTGCAAGTGTACCGACAAATGCCATATTCTCACCCCAACCAGCTTTACCGCGTTGACATGTTCCGTACATTCCGTTGTCAGGATCGTGCACAGCAGCAGCTAATTCAGCAAATTCAGTATATGTCATTTGCTCAGATGGCATCTCAATACCAGCTGCTTCAAAAACGTCTGTTCTGTAAAACGTGAACGATGTTTCAGAATATAATGGAAGCGCATAAAGGTTTCCGTCTGCAGACAACCCGTTACGAACCAACTGGAATACATCATCTAAATCGTAATCTGCGTCATTAGCAAAATCATTTAAAGGTGTTAACCATCCATTTGCGCCCCAAATTGGAGTTTCGTATGCACCAATGAACATAATATCAAATGACCCACCATTTGTTGCAATGTCCTGCGTTGTACGCTGCCGTAAAACGTTTTCTTCCAACACAACCCAATTAATTGTGTTACCTGTTGCTTTCTCCCACGCTGGGGCAAGCTCTTGCATAGTAATCATGTCTGAATTGTTTACTGTTGCAATTGTTATTTCATCAGCCACAGCGAACGAAGAGGCAATTCCATAGCTAATTGCTGTGGATAATAATATATTTTTAATAGACATTTAAGTCCTCCCTTTTTTACACGTGCAAACATAAGCGCAGAATCACTTCGTTGTGTCAAGATATTTTTGCACGTGTAAAAATTATTCTTAAAGTGCAGGATTTTATCAGGTAGACTCTCTGATCTTAAGCGTACCTTCTAATCGTTGCATCAAAGTTACTCCATCTCGACCATTACGAATACGATTAATCAAAAGTTTGACTGCCTCATTGCCAATATCGTCAACTTCTTGAGCAACAGTTGTTATGGATGGGAAAATATAGCGACTTAATGGATGGTCATCATGTCCTGCAATACGTAGCTCGCCTCGGGATCCAGAACCACCAAAAAACAGATTATGTGTATTAGCAGCGCGAATTGCACCAATTGCTATTCTATCATTAGCACATAATAAAGTTGCATCAACATAACGCCCCTGCCCAAAATGACTATCCATTACTTCAAAACCGTATTGCTCAAATTGCCATGACGAATTACCTTTCGGAGTATCAACGACCTCAGGTTGAATTCCAAGTTCACGCATCTTTTCAAAGTACGCCTCCTTCCGCTCTATAGCATTTGTGTTCAAATTAGGCATAGCCAGAAATATTGGAGCCTTACCGCTACGACAAAGGTATTCAACTATTAAACCAATACTTTTTTCATTATCAGTCCCAACAAAATCTGAATTAGGCAACGGTTGTGATGGTCTGGAATCCGCAAATATTATTGGAAAGTCAGAAACAGCAGATCTAAAAGCTTCAAAATTCCCTTCAATTCCTAGTGGTGCTATAATTGCTCCATCTACATTCATAGATCGCAATTTATTCACTGCCTGCTCTTCATAGTCTTTTTCACCATGAGAGCTTTGAGTAATAATCGTATAACCAGCTACTCGCGCAGCCTTCTCTATTGAGTCCAGCAAACTCGCAAAAAATAAATCTTGGAAACGTGGGACAATTACACCAATTAAACCAGTCGTTTTGCGGTTTTGACGAGTAGCCAAAAAGTTGTAAACATAATCTACTCCCTCAAGACGTTCTTTAATTTTTTTTGAAGTAGAGGGCAACACTTTTGCCTCATCCTCAAAGAAACGCGCCAAGGTCGGTCGAGAGATACCAATAGCTTTTGATAATTCTTTCATCGTATTAATCTTGGGTTTACTCATCTATTCATTCCATTTTTTTATCCACATATACATGAAATCTGTAAGATAAAACAATATATATTTTGACATGTGTAAAAAGTTGACTATTAATACATATAAAAATTAAGGAATCAAATGCTTCAAAAATCCAAAATAGTCACTTTAGGAGAAATACTTGTAGAATTTGTTTCACATAAGAAAAATTGTGGCTTACATGAAATTACTAACTTTTCTGGACCGTTTCCGAGTGGAGCACCTGCGATCTTCATTGACCAAGCATCTCGCATGGGGGCCAATACTGAAATTATCGGAGGTATTGGAAACGATGGTTTTGGTCAATGCATACTCAAACGGTTTAAAACAAATAATGTGGGAACAACCGGCATTACTGTCAACTCAAACTGTCCTACGGGCACAGCATTTGTAACATACTATGATAATGGAAGCCGCGATTTTATCTTTCATTTAACGAACACTGCAGCAGACAGCTTTTCACTGAAACAAGCTTTGTTTAATCCGAGTGATACATTTCTACACATTTCAGGCTCCTCACTTGGCAATCCAATAATGCGTCAAATGATTATGGAAACAGTACGAAACGTAGATAAAGCAGGTGGATACATCAGTTGTGATCCTAATGCTCGAGCTAATTTGATGAGTGATGCCGCAGTTATATCCTCTTTAAGCGAAGTAATAGAACGTAGCACTTGTTTAATGCCCAGCACTAGTGATTTAGAATATCTTTTTCCAAAAGTATCCGAAGAAGCTGCAATAGATCAATTACTACAATCAAAGACTAAAATAATAGCCCTCAAACGAGGGTCTGATGGTGCCACAGTGATTGGGAATGGCGATAGATTTGATTATGAGGGACACTTTGTAGAAGAGATTGACCCAACTGGAGCAGGTGATTGTTTTGGTGGAACATTTATCTCACTTTTAAGCCAAGGAGCTTCTCTTTATGATGCTGGCAAACAAGCTAATGCAGCTGGTGCTTTATCAGTTAAAAATCGCGGTGCAATGGAGGGCAACTCTTCACCGAAAGATATAGATGATCTGATTAATAAAAAATATGAGCAAATAGCATGAATATCATTAAAGAGCTGATTGACCGCAACAGAGCCGGTGAAGCTATTGGACTACCTTGTTTCTGCAGTGCAAATGAACATGTATTGAGATCTATTTTATCTTTTACAAAAAAAACTGGATTCCCAACAGTTATTGAAGCAACTTGCAATCAAGTTAATCAGTATGGTGGTTATACTGGAATGACTGCTGAAACCTTTAAAAACTGGCTGAACACGATGGCTTCAGAAATTGGTGTTTCTATGGATCAAATTATTCTTGGAGGAGATCACCTTGGTCCCAACCCTTGGAAAAACGAACCATTAGATATCGCTATGGAAAAAGCACGCGAACTGGTTAAAAGCTATGTTCAAGCAGGCTTCAAGAAGATCCATTTGGATACCAGCATGGCTTGTGGTGGAGAAGCCAGCCCAACATTTAAACAAATTGCAGAACGTGCAGCGGATCTTTGTGCTGTTGCAGAAAAATATGCACCTAATCCATCAGATCTATTTTACATTATAGGTACAGAAGTCCCGATTCCCGGTGGAGAAACAGAAGAACCAGATGCACTTAATCTAACATCTGTTGAACGATTTCATGATACAATTGAAACACATCGCACTGCATTCGCATTTCGTGGGTTAGACAATGCTTGGTCTCGAATTATCTCTGTTGTTACTCAGCCTGGTGTGGATTTTGGACATACCTCAATTTATCCGTTCATATCTGAAAAGGCCAAACCTTTAAGTAAAGCAATCCTTGAAATAGATAAACTTACTTTTGAAGCCCATTCAACCGATTATCAAAGCAATACAGCACTTAAAGCACTCACACAAAATCACTTTTTTTTCCTAAAAGTTGGTCCTGAATTAACTTTTCGGTTTCGTGAAGCCATTTGGGCCCTTGCAGAGATTGAAGAGCAAATAAGCGTTAATGAAACTTCGGAAATCCGAAACGTTCTTATACACCGAATGATTGAATCACCAGCTAATTGGAAAAACTATTACAGCGGATTAGATGATGATGTAGAACAACTAATGGTTTACAGTTATAGCGACCGTATTAGATATTACTGGTCAGATAAATACGTGGCCTCAGCATTATCAAAACTAATAATAAACCTATCATCAAAACTATTGCCTGAAACGCTTATTTCACAATCATTCATGGGACACGAGTTTGGAAACATACCTACTAACCCAAATCATCTGATTGAAGGTCATATCCACAAATGTGTAAATCGCTATTTTGAAGCGGCAGGTTTCAATTATAGAAATAATTAGAATATGCTGAAGAAAAGTTGCAAAGATGAATAATCGAATGGATAGAGCTGAAATGGGCGTTGCAACTCCAACAAGCTTTCAAAACAAAAAAACCTATTTTGAGTTTCTCAGTCATTTTGAAACTAGAAATTTAGAAAAAATAAAAGCTGGTGTTCTTAATCACTTTGATGCCAGTGCAAAAGTAAATGCCAGCCACCCAATCAATGAAGCCGTTCAAGGAATTGGCTATTATTTAGATATAATTCTTCCAATTGCACAGTCACTTGATGGCTTTACTCGACAAAATTACATTGTTCTTGGAGGTGAGTACCAAGGCACAGAATGGGTCACCTCTACTGGATATTTTTACGGACACTTCAACAAGCCTATGTTCGGCATTCCTCCGAGTAACAAAATGGCCTTTTTGCGCTTCGGCGAGTTTCACAAAATGGAAAATGGTAAGATTGTCGAAACCCATGTATATCTGGGTCTTGCAGAATTAATCATAGCAATAGGACGTTGGCCCCTATCTTCTAGCAAGGGGTATGAAGGCTTAGTACCTGGACCTGCTATGCATGACGGTGTTCTTAAAGAAGAATCCGATCCACTTACATCACGATCGAGTGCAGATTTGGTGGAAGGCATGCTCAAACGATTAGCAACAGAAGATGCTCAGTGGAAGCCATATTGGAGTGATAATATGGTTTGGTATGGACCAGGAGGATTAGGTACTTACGCCACTATTGATGCATTTGACGTTTTTCAACGACCCTTTGAAAAAACTTTTGCTGGCTGGGGAGATGGAAAAGCAGATGGGATTTCTGGTGTTGCAGCTGATTGTAAGGCGGGCGATGGCGACTATGCGTTTTTACATGGTTGGAAAATGATTACAGGCGTTCATGTAAAACCGTTCCTTGGAATTGAGCCAACAGGCAATCGTGTCTTTATGCGTGACTGTGATTGGTGGCGGTGTTCAAACGGCAAGATAGTTGAAAACTGGTGCATGTTAGATACTCTCCATCTCGCACTTCAGCTTGGTCGAGATGTAATTAGCGAAGTTCAAGCAAACCAAATCAATAGTATAAAATTAACTAAAAAATAGCTGTGGCAGCAAAAAAGTATCAGTTTTACACCCATCCTGCTGTAGTTGCCCAAAATAAAGGTTGCTAAAGTAAAATTGTAGAAACAGTCGATTGAGCTTCGAGGAATGGTTTAACAGAAAGGAGGAGCAAATGATGCAACCAGATTTAGAACTTGTACAAATAGGGCGCGGTGAGACATTTAGAGCTTATGAACACGGCTATCCATTTTCAACGGTGCGCTGGCATTTTCACCCTGAGTATGAGTTGCATTATGTCGTTACAACGAAGGGCCGTTATTTCGTTGGCGACTTTATCGGCACGTTTGAACCTGGAAATCTTGTGCTGACCGGTCCGAACTTGCCGCACAATTGGGTAAGTGATGTTAAGACCAACAAAAAAGTTACTTTGCGCAATCGGGGAATACAATTCACGGATGAGGCCATCCGTGGCGCGATAGGCGTCCTTCCCGAGCTTCAATGCCTTTCAGAAATGCTGAACAAAAGCCGCAATGGCCTGTTGTTTTCGAATGCCACATCTGAAGTCGTAGCGCCCAAGTTGGCCGAACTAATGCATGCGCATGGTATCCGCAGGATTGAACTTTTCATTGCGATAGTAAATGCCCTTAGTCAGGACATACAAATGCAACAACTAACCAGCAACGATTACCTGCCTGACCCTTCCGGCTACATGTCTAATGGTCTGAACAGGGCCCTTGCTTTCATTGACGCTAACCTTGTTGAATCATTTAACGAAGGTGACCTAGCCGAGATCGTTGGCATAAGTAGATCAACCTTTTCACGCAGCTTCCGGAAGCACACAGGCATGTCCCTTGTGCGTTATGTAAATCGACTGCGCATCGGCCTGGCCTGTCAAATGCTCGTCTCTGATCATGGCGAGAGTATCACCGACATCTGCTTTGATTGTGGATTTAACAATCTGTCAAACTTCAATCGTCAATTTTCAGCACAAAAAGGGATGCCACCTTCACAATTTCGAACCCATATGCTTGACCATGCAACCACGAACTTCGGCCGAGATCGAATTATCCATGCGGCATAAGCGCCTCTCTTAGTAAGGACAGTCCCCACACTAACGTTCGCTACTAATGACAAAGAATGTATCTGTAACCTGCTGGGCTCTTCCAGTGGGGCAGTACTAAACAACCGGCTTACAGAACAAAGCCGGTCAATCAAGAAAGAAACCAACAGAGGAGACTCAAATGAAACTTAAGTTAACAACAGTAGCCACAACGCTTACTGCGCTTTTTATTAGCAGCACCGTAAGCTTTGCTCAAACAACAGGAACCGTCGCGTTCTTGATGCCTGATCAAGGCTCGACCCGCTATGACGAGCACGATTGGCCCGGCTTCAAGGCAGAAATGGAATTGCTATGCCCAGATTGCACAGCCATTTACCAGAATGCCAACAACGACGTCGCGCTACAGCAGCAACAATTCAACTCAGTGATTGCGCAGGGCGCAACCGTTGTAGTGCTTGACCCCGTGGATTCGGGCGCAGCAGCTGCCATGGTCGAGTTGGGACAAGCACAAGGTATCAAAATTGTTGCCTATGACCGGCCAATCCCCGATCGCGCTCCAGACTTCTATGTCTCCTTTGATAATGAAGGAATTGGTTATGCCATCGCGCAAAGCCTCATTGAGCATCTGCGTATTACGGGTGTCTCACCCGAAGGTGTCGGCGTTCTTCAAGTAAACGGATCTCCAACCGATGCAGCCGCCGGCTTGATCGCTGATGGCTCGCGCAGAGCAGTTGAAGAGTCTGAATTTGAGCATCTTGCTGAGTTTGACACGCCGGGCTGGGCGCCGCCAAAAGCACAAGAATGGGTTGCTGGTCAGATTACGCGATTTGGAGACCAAATCGTAGGTGTGGTAGCGGCAAATGATGGCACTGGCGGCGGCTCAGTTGCAGCCTTCAAAGCTGCTGGCGTTGATCCAGTCCCACCAGTCACTGGTAATGACGCGGAGATAGCTGCACTTCAGCTTATTATCGCCGGAGATCAATTCAATACAATCTCCAAACCTAGCGAAATTGTGGGTGCAGCTGCGGCCAATATCGCATTCACATTCTTGAATGGTGGTACTCCTGAAGCCACAACAACACTTTACGATGCACCGTCGCAACTATTCGTGCCGGCCGTCGTGACACGTGGCAACCTTAAGGAAATCGTGATAGACACAGGCATCGTTACTGCCGAGCAGCTTTGTACCAATGATTTTGCAGCATATTGTGCTGAACTCGGCATCGAGTGATTGAAAACATGGCCTCGGACCTCCCACCGAAGCCGCAAGAGAGGGGTGCTGGCGGGCGAGTGTGCCGCCAGCACCAAACCGAACTATAGGGGATCACAGCATGATACAAACACGAAAACACGGGGAATTACTCTTGAAAATGAGTGGAGTTTCCAAACAGTTCGGCCCTGTGAGAGCCTTGGACGACATTGATTTGGAAGTCCACGCTGGTGAAGTCGTTGCTCTGGTTGGTGACAATGGCGCGGGCAAGACTACACTTGTTAAAGTGCTTGCCGGGGTGCATCAACCGACGTCGGGCACGATCGAATATCTAAGCGAGAAAATTACGTTCGACAACCCACGCAAAGCACTTGAAATGGGAATTGCAACGGTTTTTCAAGATCTTGCACTTTGTGAAAATCTAGACGTCGTTGCAAATTTGTTTCTTGGGCAAGAGATTTCACCATGGCGACTGAACGAAGTTGAGATGGAAGTCCGCGCGTGGAACTTGCTTCAAGAACTGGCGGCCCGTATCCCGTCGGTCCGTGAGCCTATCGCATCACTTTCAGGCGGGCAGCGTCAAACTGTTGCGATTGCGCGTTCACTTGTCATGGAACCTGAAATAATTATACTCGACGAGCCGACGGCAGCCCTTGGTGTCGCCCAAACCGCAGAAGTCCTGAACCTCATTGAGCGAGTAAGTCGCCGAGGACATGGAGTGATCTTAATTTCTCATAACATGGAAGATGTACGCGCAGTCGCTGACCGAATTGTTGTGCTGCGTCTTGGCCGAAACAATGGCGTGTTTACGACCGAGAATTCGCATGAGGAACTTGTCTCTGCGATCACCGGCGCCTCCAACAACTCTGTTTCCCGGCGTAATGCACGAAAACTCAAAGCGAAGACAGATCTAACAAAGGACCGAAAATGACCGACGAAAACAATAGCCAACAACTTGATCGCGCAGATACTCGTGTACGTTACGACGAGGGAATTTCCGGCGCATTACGAGATTTAATAGACCGAACAAGGTCTGGGGATTTGGGCATACTTCCAGTTCTTGTTGGCCTCATTCTTATATCGGTCGTTTTTACTTCGCTTAACCCGGTCTTTCTCGCACCGATCAATCTCGCCAATCTTCTTTTCGATGCGTCCGCCGTCGGTTTCATCGCGCTTGGTATCATATTTGTGTTGCTGCTCGGAGAAATTGATCTCTCAGTTGGGTCAATGAGTGGACTCGCTTCCGCGATGATCGGCGTCCTTTGGGTGAAAACAGGTTTGCCGCTTCCCTTGGCAATAGTGGGGGCATTAGCTGCTGGGGCGCTCGTAGGCCTCCTTTTCGGCCTTCTTCGAAATCGTTTTGATATGCCAAGCTTCGTGGCAACTCTAGCTGGGCTCCTCACCCTATTGGGCTTGCAACTCTACATTCTTGGACCAACGGGTTCAATTAACCTACCGTTCACATCTCCGCTCGTGCGGTTTGGTCAGCTTTTGATCATGCCAGCGTGGCTGTCTTATACGTTGGCAATCCTGCCGGGACTCCTGCTAATCTATGGCGGAATTATGGCTGCGAAACGTCGCAATAAAGCGAACCTTTCCTACACTAATCTAAACGTCACTGCTTTAAAGGCTGTGATGATAACTGCTGTTTTGCTTTTTGCCGTTTACTACCTCGAAAAGGGCCGAGGCGTGCCATGGATGTTTGCCATATTCACGTTTGTTGTTATGTGTGCTGAATACGCCCTAACACGCACAAAGTGGGGTCGTTCAATGTTCGCTATCGGTGGTAACGCTGAGGCAGCCAGACGATCTGGGATCAATGTGGACTCAATTCGAATGACGGCCTTTGTGCTATGTTCAACCTTTGCAGCGCTTGGTGGTGTTTTCTCATCGGCTAGACTGGCCTCAGCAAGCATTCAGGCGGGGACTGGCGACGTCAATCTTAATGCAATCGCGGCAGCGGTCATTGGCGGCACCTCTCTCTTTGGAGGTCGTGGTTCAGCATGGTCGGCGCTTCTCGGTGTTCTGGTCATCATGGCAATCTCGAACGGTTTGACGCTTCTCAACCTGAATTCCTCGCTTCGCTTCATGATTACCGGCGGTGTTCTAGCCTTTGCGGTCATCGTGGACTCAATCGCCCGCCGCTCACGTGCCAGCCATGGCCGAGCGTGAAACCAATGTTTGTAAAATGTACAAACAAACTTTGGTAATAATCTCAAAATGTACAAATATATAGAAAAAGATAAACACCATGACAAATCAGCTTATTGGAAAAACGGCCGCTATTACAGGTGCGGCCTCTGGAATCGGATTGGAATGCGCACGCACAATGATCGCAGCAGGTGCTGACGTGGTGCTGATCGACCAATCAGAGGAGGGGTTGGCAAATGCCTGTGCAGACTTAGGCGACAAAGCGCACCCACTGGTTGTCGATCTTCTTGACGGCCCCGTGGTCACGGCAATGATGCCTAAAATTATTGACCTTATCGGGGGAGTGGACATTTTCCATGCCAATGCAGGTGCATACATCGGGGGTTCCGTTGCCGACGGAGATCCCGACAACTGGGATAGGGTGCTTAATTTAAACACCAATGCGGTGTTCCGATCTGTTCGCGCGGTATTGCCTCATATGATTGCCCGGAAACGTGGCGATATCATATTCACAAGCTCAGTTGCAGCCGTCACACCAGTTGTGTGGGAGCCAATCTACACAGCCTCGAAACATGCAGTGCAAGCGTTCTTGCATGCGACCAGACGCCAGTTGATCAAACACAATATTCGCATGGGGGCTGTCTTGCCTGGCCCGGTGATATCACCACTGCTTGATGATTGGCCAAAAGCGAAGATGGATGAAGCGCTGGCCACAAAGTCGCTGATGGGGGCCAAAGAGGTCGCTGATGCAGTGATGTTTATGGTGACCCGCCCGCCAGGGGTTGTGGTGCGCGATCTGACGATCTTGCCGCATGGATGTGACATCTGAATCACCAGAAACCGTTTTACGTAAAAGAACACTTTAGGAAAGAGTTGGAATATAAATGCTTAAAAATAAAAATTTACTGAACCGCTTCAAGCTTGATGGCAAAGTTGCTCTCATCACGGGTGGTACCCGCGGTATAGGCCTGGCCACTGCCAAAGCACTCGGAGACGCCGGGGCACGGCTTTTTATTAGCTCGCGCAACGATAGCGAAGATGTAGAAAAGAAGCTTTGTGCATTGGGATACAACACCACATTTATTGCTGCTGATCTAACCGATACTAGAGCACCGGCGGCACTCATTGCTGATGTCCTTGAACGGTCCGGACAGTTAGACATTCTCATTAATAATGCCGGTGTTGCTATCCACGGTGATTCAACTGAATTCTCAGAGGAGGATTGGCAGCGTGTAATGTCGCTGAATGTTGATGCAGTATTTCGTTGCTGTCGAGCAGCTATTCCAGCTATGCGAGCGCAGGGCGGCGGGGCAATTGTTAATGTCGGGTCCATCTCCGGCATCGCCTCGAACATCCCTCAAAATCAAGTTGCCTACAATAGCTCGAAGGCTGCCGTGCACATGATGACCAAGAGTCTCGCCAGCGAACTTGCTTTGGACAATATCCGCGTTAATGCTCTCGCGCCGGGTTACATTCAGACTGACATGACCAAAGGCGGCATCGACAACCCCGAATGGTTCCCAATCTGGAGAGACATGACGCCGATGCAACGTGTTGGCCAACCAGAAGAGGTGGCGATGGCTGCGCTTTTCCTCGCCTCTCCTGCGTCAAGCTACGTAACGGGCGACATTCTGGTGATCGACGGCGGATACACCACGCGATAGCACCCACAAAGGACGAATTTGAATGCCAATGAACAACACACAACAACTTGCGGGAAAGACCGCACTCATTACGGGCTCAGCGCAGGGCATTGGCCGTGGCTTCGCTGAGCGCTTTGTCCGGGAAGGCGCCCGCGTCGTCATAACCGATATAGATCTTGATGCTGCACAGAAAACAGCATCTGAAATCGGAAACGCAGCAATCGCACAGCACATTGATGTGGCCGATCAGAATAGCATCGACGCTTGCGTGGCCAATGCTTTGGAAGCCTTTGGCGGTATCGACATCCTTATCAATAATGCAGCGCTTTTCGATGCTGCCCCAATCGCTGAAATCACGCGTGATAGTTTTGACCGGCTCTACGCCGTGAATGTTGCGGGTACAATATTTACGATGCAGGCGGTGGCCCGCCACATGATTGCGCGCGGTAAAGGTGGAAAAATTATCAATATGGCTTCACAGGCCGGTCGACGCGGCGAGTCGCTTGTAGCGGTATACTGTTCGACCAAAGCTGCCGTGATTTCACTGACCCAATCCGCCGGCCTGAACCTCATCGGGCATGGTATCAATGTGAACGCAATTGCCCCTGGGGTCGTTGACGGCGAACACTGGACCCATGTTGATGCAATGTTCGCCAAGTTGGAGAATAAGAAACCTGGTCAGAAGAAAGCTGAGGTCGCAGCAAGCGTGCCTTATGGCCGTTTCGCGACACCAGATGACCTTGCCGGTATGGCCGTGTTCCTCGCTTCAGATGATGCCAATTACATCGTTTCACAGTGCTACAACGTAGACGGTGGCCAATGGATGAGCTGACTTGCCCTCGCGTGCGACCTGCATTTTCAACGGGCGCTTACCAGAAGCAAACCGCATGAAGAAAGTCGTGGTTATTGGCGAAGTTCTGGTTGAAATTATGGCCGACGGCATCGGTGATGGTTTTCTTGAAGCAATTGGGCTTACCGGCCCTTTCCCGTCCGGTGCACCCGCAATTTTCATCGATCAAGTCGCACGCCTTAATCAGCCTTGCGGAATTGTCTCGGCAGTTGGAGATGATGACTTTGGAAAAATAAATCTCAACCGGCTTTCTATGGATGGCGTGGACATATCGGGGATCTCAATTGACCCTGATCGCCCGACAGGCAGCGCCTTTGTTCGGTATCAAATGGATGGGTCTCGCGATTTTGTTTACAACATAAAGCACAGTGCTTGCGGAAAAATCCCAAGAACACCCGAAGTGGCGAAGGTTCTCGGTACCGCAGATCACCTCCACATCATGGGTTCTTCGCTATCCAGCCCCGAATTTGTTGCGCTGAACCTTGAGACCGCCTGCAAAGTCAAGGCCAATGGCGGAACAATTTCCTTCGATCCAAACTTGAGAAAAGAGATTCTGAACACGCCTGGATTACGCGACGCCATGGCCGATGTCTTGTCACTAACGGATGTGTTTCTTCCAAGCGGAGAAGAACTAACACTCCTCACCGACGCGGGTGATCCGGCGATTGCCGCGAAAGAGCTTCTGGCGCTTGGGCTTCAATATGTTGTTCACAAAATGGGGTCGGGTGGCGTCCGCATTTACGACACAAGCGGCACTCGTTTCTTCCCAGCTTATTCGGTGACTGAAATCGACCCAACCGGCGCAGGTGATTGTTTTGGCGGCGCATTCATTGCGCTATGGCTTCAAGGATTGGACATCGACAAAGTCGTTTCCCTTGCCTCAGCTGCCGGTGCGTGTGCCGTTCAGCATCGTGGCCCTATGGAAGGTGCATTGAGGCTCGAGACGCTTGATCGTTTCGTCAAAGAATACGAAGACCAACAAAACATCGTTGGGGGTACAAGATGAAAAACATATAAATAAATATATTAAGTTTTAGCTTAGAAAGCACCCTGCCAATTTCTAGTATTTTGAACTAACCATCCAATTAACAAAATAAAAACTAGGCACCAACCAATGGAGGGTCATGTTTGTCTGAAAATGCCATAAAAAGACCCCTTACGTAGCTTTGAGAGATACGCTAATGTGAAATTTTAACGTCCCACAACTACGCGAATACTACAAACTATAGAAGCAAAATTGAAACGCCCAAACCTATCCACTGAAAGAGCGTGAAATGTCACCAAAGAACACAAGCTCCATTGTCACAAGATCTCTAGCCATTGTAGATATTCTTGCATCCAGCGGCCAAGCAATGAGTTACAGCGAAGTTCTCACAGCAACAGGTTTTGCCAAGAGCTCCACACATCGCCTTCTTTCGATCCTACATAATGAAGGTTTGGTCGAGTTTGATGAACACAACAAGACTTATGCCCTTGGCCAGCGTTTGAGGGGGTGGGCAAGGCAGTCTTGGATAAATAGCGACCTTCAACGCCAGTCCGCAAACGAGCTAGAAAAACTGTGCGAAAGCTGCGGCCACAACGTCTGCCTGATGGGCATGGATGGTGCTCGCACGCTCGTCTTGAGCGCAATCCACCCATATCAGGTTCCTTATGCGGCAAAGATGGGTGAATATGCTGCGGCTCATTGCACAGCCGGTGGCAAAGTCTTGATCGCTTACATGCGCGAAAAGCAGAGGAACGAAGCTCTGAACACCCTTACGTTTGAACAACACACGCCGAAGACGATTACGGATCGTAAAGTCTTTGAGGCTCAATTGGGCGATGTCCGCCGCGACGGCCTGGCTGTGGCTGAGGCAGAAGAATTTATGCAAACATCAGCCATCGCAGCACCGGTTTACGACCATCACGGTGAGGTTTTAGCAGCACTTTGCATTTGGGGCATAACCGAGCGCATGATGCCGCACCACGTCACTGATTGGGCCGATGAACTGAAGGCTGCAGCCCGCCGAATTTCAAGAAACCTTGGGTGGGTCTTCGACTAACCCGCATTTTTTCTTCCCGATACGGCTGAAATCGTCTTGACAGAAGAGTTGTATTTCCTTCATAATCTTATATTAAGGAAATATATTTCCTCAATATGGAACTACTGAATGAAAAGGAGGCAGGGAAATGGATAACATTGACGGCTCTCAGAGCACACAAAACCAACAAGCCAATCCGAGCTGGAACTATCATCCTGAACTGCCGATGAAGGTTTCAGCGGTGTTTTCCTGGCCTCCGAAGCCGGTGAAGATCATCGCATGGTTCGCCAAATCATGGCTTGTGCCATCGGAACGAACTCTGTGGCTCGCATTCGCATTCGCGACCTGGATTTGGCTCATGCCACCGGTTGAGCAAATGAAGACCCTGACCTGGAGCTGGGTCCTGTTTATTTACCTGCGAAATCTGATTTCAGCGATCGTAGTCGCCACCGTGATGCACCTCTATTTTCATACGTTTAAACGGCAAGGCTTGCGCCTGCGCTATGAAAAGCGCCACCTGACCGAACACGGAAAGAACCGCAGGTTTACCTTTAACAACCAACTGCTGGACAACATGTTCTGGACACTGGCCAGCGGTGTGACGATCTGGACGGCCTTTGAAGTTCTCTATTTCTTGGCTTTCGCAAATGGTTTCATGCCGACACTGGAATGGTCACAGAACCCGGTGTGGTTTTTAGCCTTGTTTGTACTCATTCCTTTATGGTCGTCTGTGCATTTTTATTGGGTCCACAGGATGATCCATTGGCCGCCGCTCTATAACATGGCTCATTCGGTGCACCACCGGAACATCATCACCGGCCCCTGGAGCGGGTTGTCGATGCATCCGATTGAACATTTGATCTATTTCTCCAGTATAATTCTGCATGTTTTTGTAGACACTCATCCAGCGCACATGCTGTTTCATCTGTATCTTCTGTCACTCAACCCGATGGCCGAGCATTCAGGCTATGAAGGTCTGGAAGTGAAGGAGAGAAATCGGTTCGATCTTGGCAACTTCTTTCACCAACTTCACCACCGCCATTTCAAATGCAACTACGGTTCCGCCGAGATGCCTTGGGACAAGTGGTTTGGTTCGTTTCACGATGGCACACCTGAAGCGTCCAAGCGCATTCAAAAGCGTCCTTGGTGAACGTTCTGATCCGAACACCGGCCTTGTCCAATTCAGAAGAAAATTACAGGAAACGAGATGGCGACTGAAACATACGATTATATCATTGTTGGCGCAGGATCGGCTGGCTGCGTGTTGGCAAATCGGCTGAGCGAGGACGGCAAACATTCTGTCTTGGTGCTTGAGGCCGGACCAATGGACCGCAACCTGATGATCCATATTCCGGCGGCCGTCTACAAGGTTTTCAAAGATCCAAAACTCAATTGGAACTACATGACCGAAAATGAACCGGAAGCCTCCGATCGCAGTATAGAAATGTCGCGTGGCAAGGTCGTTGGCGGCTCTTCGTCGATAAATTCGATGGTCTACATGCGCGGCCACCCCTATGATTATGATCGGTGGGGGACCGATTTCAATCTGCCAAAATGGAGCTATGCCCATTGCTTGCCCTACTTTAAGGCGGGTGAAACCAGTGACCGCGGAGCGGATGACTGGCGCGGCGAGTCTGGGCCGCTCAATACCACCAAAGGCAGGCTTGAGACACCGCTGTTTGATGCATTTCTGGATGCAGGCGCTCAATCTGATCACGGCTACTCAGAAGACCTCAATGGATACAGGCCCGAGGGCTTAGCCCGATTTGACAGCACCACACGAAATGGTCGGCGTTGCAGTGCAGCTGTTGCCCATCTGCGCCCAGCTCTGAGGCGCAAGAACTGCGCTCTGGTGACAGACGCTATGGTGCAGAAAATTGCCATCGAAGGCGACCGCGCGACGGGAGTCGAATACATCCATCGTGGAAAGCGCCATAGAGTCAAAGCAAGTCACGAAATCATACTTTCAGGCGGGGCGATCAACTCGCCGCAGATGTTGATGTTGTCGGGTGTTGGACCGGCAGATCACCTACGCCAACACGGCATTGAGGTTAAATTAGATTTGCCGGGCGTTGGGCAAAACTTGCAAGAGCACCCGACGGTGATTGTCAAATATGCCTGCACCAAACCCATGGCCATCCACCGAGCACTTCATCCCGTGAACCAGATCTTGGCTGGCGCCCAATGGTTGCTCACGCGGCGCGGACATGCCGCGTCCGTATTTTGGGAAGCTGGTGGCCTGATCCGAAGCAGCCACAAGATGGACTATCCAGATATCGAGATTCAGTTCGGTCCGGCTGGTTTCAATTTTCTGGATAATGGCGGCATATCGCTCGATCAGGCTTTCTCGGTTCATGTCGATCAATCCCGCCCAACCAGCGTTGGCCATATCGAATTACGCTCTGCGAATCCGGCCGACAAACCAAAACTGTTCTTCAATTACTTGGAGACCGAAGATGATCGGCAAAGGTTTGTCCAAGGCATTCGCAGAACGCGCGAAATCATCGCCCAGAAAGCGTTTGATCCTTATCGAGGCCCCGAAATCTATCCCGGCCCCGATGTCACGACGGATGCTGACATCCTCAAGTACATCAAGACCAACGTAACGACGGATTATCATCCGTCGTGTAGCTGTCGGATGGGCACGGACGCCGATGCCGTGGTGGACGAAGAAATGCAGGTGCATGGGATAACGGGGCTGCGCGTTGTCGACGCGTCTGTAATGCCACGGATCACCAGCGCAAACCTGAACGCACCCATCCAGATGATCGCGGCACGGGCTGCAGATTTTATCTTGGGCAAGCCGCAACTAAAGCCTTTCAATGCAAAATTCCACTTCATGGAAAATACACCTAATCAGATCTTCGTGGGGCCGTAGCATGGCTAAGAAGAACGTTACGCACTGCGTCCATTCAGAAACACATGGCATTGCAAGCTTGCCGCATTATTTGAAACAGCATTTTCGCTGTTACTAAGATCTAACTTTTAAGGAATGTAACATGCACGCTCCCGACCTTACCAACTTGGGCAAATTCTATATCAGAGGGCGTTGGGTCAATCCGATATCGGCGAATCAAATGCCCGTCCTGAATCCCGCGACAGAGGAACAGGTGGGAACCGTGTCGCTTGGCAACAGGGACGACGTGAACAGGGCCGTCACGGCTGCCAACGAAGCGTTTCAATCCTATGCGCAAACAAGCAAGGATGATCGTCTTTCATTGCTCATTGCTGTGAAAGCCATCACCGAAAAACGACTAGAGGATTTGGCACAAGCGATGCGCATTGAGATGGGAGCTCCGATCTCAATGGCGCGTTCGGCACAGGCTGATGCGGGGCTCGGGCATCTTGACGGCTTTATCGAAGCACTCGAAGCACTGGAAGAGCGGTTGGAGCTGAGCAACGGCGATACGTCGGTCCGTGAACCAATCGGGGTTTGCGGACTGATCACGCCGTGGAACTGGCCAATCAACCAGATCGCGTTGAAGGTCCTACCGGCACTGGCGACTGGATGTGCCTGCGTTCTTAAGCCAAGCGAACATACGCCGATTTCGGCCATGGTTTATGCGGAAATCCTAGATGAGGCTGGTTGTCCGCCGGGCGTCTTCAATCTCGTCAATGGCACCGGCACAGCCGTTGGTGCCGCATTGTCGCGGCACCCTGACATTCGCATGATTTCATTCACCGGGTCGACAAATGCTGGCATCGCTGTCTCCCACGACGCCGCACCCATGGTCAAAAGGGTCACTCTCGAATTGGGGGGTAAATCACCCAACCTCGTCTTCGCAGATTGTGATCTTGAGGAACGAGTGGCCACATCGGTGGCGAAAACCATGTTTAATACAGGTCAGTCATGTGATGCGGCCACACGCTTACTTGTGGAACGTAACTGTTACGACCAAGTGCTGGAAATCGCCAAGCGGACAGCGGCTGCAGTTGAGGTTGGCAATCCGGCGGAAGAAGGCGATCACATCGGCCCGCTCTTCGACAAAGTGCAATTTGACCGCGTGCAAGAGATGATCGAAGTTGGCATCCAGGAAGGGGCAACCCTACTTGCCGGAGGGCCTGGTAAACCGCAGGATCACCCGACGGGCTGGTTCGCCAAACCAACCATCTTCGCGGATGTTTCAAACGATATGCGGATTGCGCGCGAAGAGATTTTCGGGCCTGTCCTGGTCATTATTCCCTTCGAAGATGAGGGCGAGGCAATCGAAATTGCAAATGACACGCCTTACGGTCTGGCCGCCTATATTCAAACTGGTGACATGGATCGTGCAAAGCGTGTGTCGCGTCAACTGCAGGCAGGTGCGATCCATCTCAATGGCGCCGGAATGGCCTATGGGTCGCCTTTTGGCGGCTACAAACATTCCGGCAACAGTCGCGAAGGTGGGCGGATGGGGCTGGAGGATTATCTGGAGACAAAAACCTTGCATGGGTTCTGATCGCGCATGGGAACAAACATCTAATAAATCTGAATACCAAGGCAAATGAATTTGAAAAGGAACGATAATGAAAATCTCGAGACATAGTATTTTTCTGGTCAAAGCCGTGCCAAGTTCAGACGGTTGGTCGATGGGACATACGACCGTATTCGTGAAACTTGAGACAGAATCTGGACTGAGTGGCTGGGGAGAAGCCTATGCCCTTCAGCATCGTCAGCGCGCATGCCACGAAATCATTGATACACTTTGCGGGGCTTTGGCCCAGATGTCCAACGCATCACCGCGCCGGTTCTTGAATGAAATTGCAAAACCGATGGAGACCAAACACGTCGGTATTGACTACACCGCCGCGGTGAGCGCCATTGAAATCGCGCTTTGGGATCTGCTTGGGAAATCATTGAACCAGCCGGTACATGCGCTACTGGGCGGTGCAATTGCCGACAGGATACCAGTCTATGCGAACGCCTGGGACAACCCCGTTCAATCCGCCAAGGCCGTTGCGACGCGTTGCAGGATGTTTTGCTCGCAAGGGTATCGCGCAGTAAAAATTTATCCCTTGCGACGCGCGACCTTGGCAGAGGCCGAGGCCTGCGTGCGATTGACGCGCGAAGCGATCGGGCCGGATGTTGACCTTATGTTGGATTTTGCTGTTCCATCAGACCTAAATCTCGCCCTCAAGGCAGCGCGGCTTTTTGAGCCCTACGATCCGTATTGGATCGAAGAACCTGTTACAGGTAATAACCTCGACGCCCTCACAGAATTTCGAACCCACATCAGAACCAGACTGACAACGGGCGAGCGGCAATCGAGCATTCACCATTGCCGCGATGTCCTTAAAATGCGCGGCGCAGATGTCCTCAACCCTGATATTGCAGGCGCGGGTGGCATCCTTTCAATGTTAGAAATCGGTGCGATGGCCGATGCCTATGATGTCCAAGTCTCACCTCATAATTGGAACAGTACGTCTGTCGGATTCCTCGCGATGCTTCACGTCTGCGCCGTTATGCCAAACGCAAAATACGCAGAATTATTTTATGATTACATGGAGTTAGGCGCACGCTTCTCTGATTGCGACTTTACCATATCAGGCGGCTACGCCAGTCTGCCCCAAAGACCGGGTTTAGGTATCGAAATGAACGAAGAGGCCCTGCGTTCTTTAGAGGCTTGACATTATAGCTCTTGTTTCCGATAGTTAATTTGTGGAAACATAGTTCTATAATATAGAACTATTAGTAAACTTATCGTAGATCGAATGCCTTCGATAACAATTGGTTTAGAAAGAGGGACGCGGATTATCACCCATGAAGAAATCATGCCCGCAGCCTTCACCACTACGAGAAATTAACAAGGAGGAAGAACTATGAAAAAAATTGGAAACACATTAGGGGGAGCGGTTGCATTAGCAATGGCTGCGACTTGCGCTTTGGCGGAGGATATTGTTGTTGGCGTACCCAACTGGCCGACTGCTAATGCTACTGCAAACATCTTAAAACTAGCTATTGAACAAAATCTTGGGCTTGATGTCGAACTTCAGTCTGGAACAAATCCGATTTTTTTTGAAGGAATGGATCAAGGTTCTGTGCATGTCCACCCTGAAGTTTGGATGCCTAACCAACAAAATCTTCACGATACTTTCGTAACAGAGAAGGGTAGTGTAGCGATGAACTCCAACAAAGTTCAAGGTTTCACTTCAGTTTGTGTACCCACTGGTTTTGCTGAAGAAAATGGCATTTCTTCTATCGAAGATTTGACGAATCCAGACATTGCCGCATTGTTTGATACTAACGGCGATGGTAGGGGTGAAATATGGATTGGAGCCGCTGGATGGGCGTCTACAACTATCGAACGTATTCGGGCTAAGAGCATTGGGTATGATCAGGTTCTTGACTTAGAAGAGATGGATGAGACAATTGCCTACGCAAAGCTTGCCAATGCTATTAAAGCGGGAGAGCCTTGGGTTGGTCAATGTTATGGGCCACACTATATATTTGCCCTACATGATCTAACGACGTTGAAAGAAACGCCACATGATCCAGAACGTTGGAATATAATACAGCCGACAGACGATCCTAACTGGCTTGAAAATTCTAATGCTGATGTTGCTTGGCCTGCTTCGACACTTCATGTATTCTATGCAAAATCTCTGGAAAGTGACTTTCCTCAAGCTGCAGCAATGTTAGCTAATATGTCTCTTGATGCAGACACGCTTTCCTTAATGGCATTTGAAGTTGCAGTTAATAAGAAAAATGTCGAAGTCTTTGCTGCTGAATGGATTGAAGCCAATGAAGACAGAGTTTTGAGTTGGTTCGCAGACTGATATAATAATGGTTGTTCGCAGACTGATATAATAATAGTTAATGACTGGATTGACCATGGTCGGTCCAGTCTCACATTTCTGGATAAGGTCTCTTAATGAGTAAGATAGTCGTCAAACTTACTGATGTCTGGAAGATTTTTGGAGTCAGAGCTGACGATGCTATGGCTGCTGTCAAATCTGAAGGAATTGGAAAGTCCGAAGTCCTAGATCGCTTTGGCTGTGTTGTGGCCATTCAGGGAGCTTCATTCGAAGTATCACGTGGTGAAGTCTTCTGTATTATGGGTCTTTCTGGTTCAGGAAAATCCACTCTAGTACGCCATATCAATCGCCTCATAGAGCCAACAGCAGGCCAAATTGAAATAATGGGCCAAGATATCCAATTTCTGAGTGAGCGTGAGTTGCGTCAAGTTCGTGCACAAAAGATTGGCATGGTATTTCAGCATATGGCACTAATGCCACATCGTTCTGTTCGTGATAATGTCGCCTATCCGCTTAAAATTCAAAAGATACCAAAATCTAAACGCTGGGCTATTTCGGATCACGTGCTTAGTCTTGTGGAATTAACTGGGTATGAGGACCGTCTTCCTGAGGAATTGTCCGGTGGAATGCAACAGCGTGTGGGCATTGCCCGCGCACTTGCATCAGACCCAGAGTTACTCCTGATGGATGAACCCTTTTCTGCACTCGATCCACTCATCCGTTTACAAATGCAGAATCAGTTTAAAGCACTTGTGAATCAATTGCAGAAGACAACTCTCTTTATAACTCATGACCTTGATGAGGCAATCCGGATCGGACACAGGATAGCAATAATGAAAGACGGTATTATCGTTCAAATTGGTACGCCTGAAGACATCGTCACAAATCCTGCCGATGATTATGTCCGTGAATTCGTTCAGGGTATTTCAAAGCTTAAGCTGATCAAAGCAGGCTCGATCATGGAGCCATTAGACAAAAATATTGGAGATCTGACTGGCGCACCACGAGCTGATGTATCAGTGAATCTCGATCATCTCATTGATTTAGCAGCAAGGAGTGAGCATCCTGTTGTTATAACCGATGATGCTAAGGATGTCGGTTTCGTTTCAAAGCAGCGCCTTCTACTTGGAATTCAAGGAGGCAATAATGACTAAAATGAGTGTTGAACCAAAAATCACTGCAGCATCTGATATTAAGGTCAATCATATAGCGCTCAAGAGATCTATCCACACTTTCGCGCAAGTGAATGGTGACTACTACGTTAGGGTTTTTAAGAAAATTCATAATAGTAATGCTTTCATACCCAACACATTTAATTTTATGGCTGCTTTATTTGGCCCATTATGGGCGGCCTCACGTGCGATTTGGAGCTTGTTCTGGGCATTTCTCATTCTTGAGGTAGTTGCGTGGGTTCAAATTGGTCGTGGTCTCTGGGGTAATCCTGGAGTGGACATGCTTGAACGCGCTGCCCGGCAGCAAAACCGCGCAGCAGAACTATTTCAACGGGCTCGTGATTCGACAGAACAAACAGATATAGACCGCTTCAATAAGATTGCGGAAAATATTAAATCCGCTGCAGAAACATCCATTGCCCAAGCAGAAGCTGACCAAGCTGAAGCCATTCCAATCATGGTAAGTGGCTTCGCTCTCTTGATTGTATTGAAGCTAATTCAAGGTTTTCTGGCGAACCAAGCCTATGAGAGGAAGTATTCCAACTGGCGGATTGACCCGGAAGGAGTTGAGAGCGGACGTTCATGGCGAAATACAATCCTTGGGGCCATTTTGATGGGCGCAATCGGCCCCCTGACTGTCTACAAGTTCACTATAAACTCATCGCTTACTCTTCTTGATAGTTTTCCAGAACGGCGTATTTCAGAGTTCATTCTGGGGAAAGATAATGGCACATTGTTTTCGCGTTTAGCAAGCTGGATGGACAACCATATCGAGCGGGCTGCGGTTGTGGGGGGTGATTTTTTTGATGGGATTGTTACGATTGTGCGGGTTGTGCTTGATACCCTTACACTAGCCCTAAATGGCACTCCTTGGCCTGTCATGATGCTGGTAATCTTTGTTACCGCCTGGCGCTTGTCGGGTGCCCGAGTAGCAATCTTTACTGCTTCAGTGTTGGCATACATTGCGCTGCTTGGGTATTGGGAAGTTGCGATGGAGACTGTTGCACTTGTTGGGTCATCAGTGCTGCTGTGCGTAACGATGGGTATTCCACTCGGGATTTGGTTTGGTAAATCTCACCGTGCTTATAAGACCGCCGAACCGATTCTGGATCTGATGCAAACTCTTCCTGCCTTTGTCTACTTGATTCCAATAATTGCATTCTTTGGCACAGGCAACCCTCCAGGCATATTGGCGACAATCATCTTTGGAATGCCACCTGTGATTCGTCTAACGGCTCTTGGTATGAGAGGCGTGCCTGAAAGCATAAAGGAGTCAGCTGTAGCTTTCGGCGCTTCAAAGACTGAGTTGCTCAAAGATGTTGAAATCCCCCTTGCCTTGCCATCGATCATGACGGGAGTAAACCAAACCATCCTGATGTGTCTATCCATGGTTGTGATAATCTCGCTAATTGGTGGCGGTGGACTGGGCAAAGAAATACTGGAAGCACTTCAATACGCTGCAAAAGGTCCAGGGCTTTTAGCTGGCATCGCCATTTTGTTTGTCGCAATGGTGATTGACCGTATCGTGCAAGGCGCATTTCGACAGGATGAAAAACGATAAGGGTTTCTGAGGTGCACCGCAACAACCCCAACCCGTCATCAGCAGCTTAATCGCTAATTGACCCCTTATTTGGACTGGACTTCTGTTGTCCCGTAAGGCTGTGTCGACATAGGCCCGAATACCCCTCGGGCTTTGCTCAGTGAGCGAAGCCATAAGGAGTAAGGGCATGGAGTTTAATATAGCAACATTGGAGAAGGCCACTCGCGTAGACCTCTTGGAGCAATGGCGGTTTTTGATTAGCCGGCCTCCTCCAAAACATATCAGCCGAAGGTTGTTAATCCAGATATTAGCCTGGGAACAGCAATCAGCTATTTATGGTGGATTTACCAAAAAGCTAAGTCAGCGCCTGACCCGTGCCGGCATGCGCGATATTCTACGCCCCGCTTTTAAGCCTGGCAGCCGCTTCATACGCGAATATCATGGAAAGACCCATGTTGTTGAAGTGGATGATGATGGAAAGTTTGTTTGGAATACACAACGCTTCAAGTCCCTGTCCCATGCAGCGCGCGCCATTACAGGCTATAATGTATCAGGCTTTAAGTTCTTTGGAGTAAAGCCATGAATGGGCTGGGGCGCCCAAGCGTGCGCGCTGTTGTTTATACGCGCAAAAGCTCAGAAGAAGGTTTGGAACAAGAGTTCAACTCTCTTGATGCCCAGTATGAAGCCTGCACCGCCTATATATCCTCTCAACGCCATGAAGGCTGGAAGCTGGTTAAACAACGCTTTGATGACGGAGGAGTATCAGGGGGAACAATGGACCGCCCTGCCCTTAAGGCTTTACTTGATGAGATAGATAAAGGGCTCATTGATATGATCGTGGTCTATAAGATAGATCGCCTGACGCGATCATTGTCTGACTTTGCCCGCCTGATAGAGCGTTTGGAAAAAGCTGGTTGTTCCTTTGTATCGGTCACACAATCCTTCAACACCTCGAGCTCCATGGGACGCTTGACCCTAAATGTCTTATTATCCTTCGCGCAGTTTGAGCGTGAAGTCACAGCCGAGCGTATACGTGATAAAATAGCGGCTTCCAAAAAGAAGGGCATGTGGATGGGGGGCGTGGTTCCTTGGGGATATCAGGTTCATCCAGATCCCAAAATCCAATCTTTGGAACCCCATGTCAAAAACGCTCCTGACATCCAACGCATCTTTGATTTATATGAGCGCTTGGGATGTTTGAGTAAACTCAAGCGAGACGTAGATCAGCTCTGGCCCGCGCGCAGCTATAGTCGGGGCCGCCTGCATAATATTCTGCGCAACCCAATTTATATTGGAAAGGTCAGGCATAAAGCAGAGGTTTACGAGGGATTGCACGAGGCCATTATAGACCAGGATCAATTTGACCGTGTTCAAGAGCAGATGCAGCTTAGGTCAATAATCAAACGGGGCACCCACCACTCTCGTGGTCCCTCTGCCTATTTGGTCGGTAAAGTCTTTGATGAAACAGGAGATAGATTAACACCCTCCAAAACTAAAAAGAACGGACGGACTATCCGGTATTACTACTCCAACCGCCTCACAATCACAGGCGCAGACCCAACCGGCTGGCGCCTCAGGGCTGACATGCTTGAAGAGACACTTCATGATATCCTAAAGCTATATCTCAAGCAGACACTTCAAAAAATGCAAATAGCCCCTCTCATAAAATCTCATGCGTTGATTGCAGCGATTGAAGCCCTCAACACTCTCTCCATAGAGCAAACACTAAATCTGATTGAACGTGTCGACTTAAGTGACACGCTCCTCATAATTAAACTAAGTCACGATACTTTAGCTCAAACACTCAACATTAACACCGCTCACTTTGATCATGATTATCTATCATTTAAGGAGACAGTCACATTCCGCAGGCGCAGTAATGGAACAAAGATGGTGTGGGCAGATTATAAAAGTGAGCCCAACCATGCCTTGATCCGTGCGATCGCACAGTCACGCATTTGGGTAGACAAACTTAAGGCGGGTGAGAGTGTCACGGACATCACAACATCTGAGGGGATTTCCGAAAGCCGATTGTGGAAGCGTATTCGCCTTGCCTTCCTATCCCCCAAGCTGGTCAAGGCCATATTGGATGGCACCACAGGTCAGGAGCTGACCATAAAAAAACTATCGGCCAAGGAGATCCCCCTCACTTGGGCCGAGCAACATGCACGGTTCCTTAATTAAATTCCCTGTTAATGGGCATAAAGTTCCCTGTTAATTTTAGCGCCAATGTCCAAATCCCCAATAGGCTATGGAGTTTTAACAGTCCTGAAATTTAAACCTAAAAAAATTCCCTGTTAAATTCCCTGTTAATTCCCAATAACAGGGAAAACCCACCCTCGCCAAATGAGCGTCTGAGTAAAGGCTATAGAATCGCTGATATCAAGGCCTCAGCCCATGCATCACACAAAACGCATGCTTGTATCTCGCTGAAACAACGCGGTTATTCACGCAATTATGGGCTAGTTTGCAATCTGGGGAAGCAGATGGCGGAGAGACAGTCCGTATAACTATTTATTTAAGATACTGTTTTTATTTAATTATTTTGATTAATTAAAAATAGTTACCACATTTGATACCTCACACCGAAAATGATTCAAAATCATTTATAAAATTTCAAATTTCAGAAATATTGCCTTAGTGAAAGATTAAACCTCATATCTCCTTTCCCCTTGGTTCCTTGAAATCTAACAATTGTTCGATCAAGAGATAAAATTCTTCGATCAACCCAAACGCTTCCCTCCACACGATTTTCTATAAATTTATCTTTTAAGTCCCAAGTCCCAAAAGTAGTATCAAGCTTTATAAATTGACGTTTGAAACCTACTAAAGCTCCTAAAGACCAACCTTCACGCGGTTCAAATTCTACAGAATGTTCCAAAGCAAAATCCCAGCTGGATAATTTAAAGCTTAATGGGTCAGAAAAATCAGTTCCTCCAAATATTGCACCTTCAGGATAATCATACCCCCCGTAGACATTGGAAAGCACAAAAGAAGATAAGATAGTTAGTTTTCTAGACCGTATATGTTGGCGATTATACCCGAACCGAATAGGTGGGCGA
>ERZ767114.202-NODE-202-length-40756-cov-48.746405_pt1 | contig 40756 bp, 42 predicted proteins | sample MGYA00374952_ERZ767114 | MGnify/ENA primary metagenome ERZ767114 (study PRJEB28939, sample SAMN06267156) | marine metagenome | isolation source: Columbia River Estuary | place: USA:Columbia River Estuary, USA | collected 2012-05-05 ... | reverse complement strand
CACACTGCATGTGGTTAGGTCAAATACTGCTGAGAATATACCTGCTACATCACCTCGATCTCCAATCCAGACGTAATCCCAACCTGCGGGCTTAACCTCCCAACTCATGTGATACCACTGTGCTGTTACACCCCCTGTTATATTGTCAGACATACTCTTAATTGAAGATGCTGAGACATGCGGTATAAGTTCAAACTCATTTGGACGAACCATTGGGGATGGGGTTAAGTTTACATAGTCCCAAACTGCATCAGCTAAGTTTTCACTGTTAGGAATGTTATTGGTATAGCCTGACTCTGACAGATAACCCATCACACTGTAGTGTTGATCAATAGAAACTCGCCATGTCACCGTACCATCCACAATTCTCTTTTCAGATACGTTGTACATACGGACGTTTTTATAACGAGTAGTTCCGCCATTTGAACTGTGATAAAGCCGTAGTTGGGGGTTGGTAACAGTAAGTTTGAAATCTATCATGCGCCTACTTGAAACAGAATCTATCGGGTTGCTGTTGCTAAGCGCAATCCATGATGCGTCTGCGTATGACTCATACATACCCAAGAATACACCATGACCAGATGTAGGATTAGACGAAACAACGTCTACAAATGCCTGATACCTATCACCAATCGTAAGTCCTGTAATATTATATTTTGCATGTCTGTAATAGTTACCTAGACCATCTATTTCTATTGTGCCATCTGTCCAATAAATGGTACCCGCTCCAATATGAGTCCAACCTGTAATGTCAGTATCAAACGTACCGTTAGATACTTCATTAGTGAAATATGTTGGCTCAATCGCACCCGTTGTTCCACCTACTTCTGCATGTACATAATAGCGTTTTCCCTCATGGTAGAAGTAGATTCGCTCGTTTTCTTCCACAACTGTCGTAGCTGTCCAAGGCTTGTATACATCCCAAGACGCTACTTTGTTTCTGTAGTCGATTGGACAAAGCGATTGCCCTACGGTTACAGCATCATTTATAGCTGTTGTTGGAATATCTATAACAGGGTAAGGAGTCTCAGTCATTTGAGGTCGCCAGATCACGCAGTTAATTCCTGATATGCGTATCTGACCTCCCGCTACTGTCGTAGGTTTTTTATAAGAAAGTTCAATCCATCCATCGTTCAAGTTACGCACAGTAACGTCTTCTGATACTAAATTGAACGCACCTTTGGTTGCGGTATCAAAGGTATAGTTTGCGCCATAATACGCAGTATCGTTGTGTATCATGGTTACATACGCACCAACGCCCTCTGCCTTTGCATAAATCCTCGCTTGTCTCATTTCACCACCACCAGTACCTCCACTGGGATATATACTGAAATAATGAGAACCTGTTAGACCATCACGCGCATCAATGAAACATGCGGTCATTTCACCATTAGGGGCTTCTCTGGGTTGACGGTATAAGTCTCCTTGAGCTACCTGATTAAGCAACTCCTCATTGTTACGGATGAGGTTTTTAGTTGTATAAGGGTTAATAGTGGAGAACCACTCACCTCTTGCTGTACCTGTGGTTTTAAGATATTCAGGTTGTTCCATAAAACGGTCTGATAATCTAGGGACGTTGACACTGGCATTAACAGTATTTCTTGTTGTCTCCATTGGTGTAAGCATAAAACCACTGACGCGAAACATTCTGTTTGAGAAATCAGGGTATTTGATGATACCTATATTTCCACCGCTATTGGCGGAGCTTGTAAAAACTCTATAAATGGAATCGCGAACATGGATGATAGTATCTACACCTATCAAGCCACTGTGATACACTACAAAATCATTGGCAGGGTTGACGGAACTAGCAGTTGAAATGTTAGGGGCTAAACCATCATCCATTTCAATGAAGAATGAAAAGACGTAATTAGATGTAGTTAGGTTTTGCCGTCCTTTGGTGTTTGATAGATATACGACTGGGGTGTTTACTGCCACACTGTCAAAGTAAATGGATGAATCAAAACCTGCCATAGGGGTTACAGCATCGGTAGCACTCCCTGAAGCAGTATCCGCCATAGTACCTTCCGAATACTCAAGTAAGTTTTGAACATAACGTGCGCCCTGTATACGAGGCACATTTTCCGCTACTGTTATAACATCACCAAAACAGTCAATTACCTCTGCCGTGGATGCGCGAGTATGCGTAGCTGAACCGCCACCTTTAGAGGGTGCTAATGTCATCATCCCATCAGGGGTTGGGTCAATAAGCGAAATGGTGGTTATGTTTTGTTGTTTTAGCTGACCTGACAACTGCCAAACAGAGTCGACGGCATCTATAAGTTTGATGATTGAGATCTTTGAATACTGCCCTGCAATAGTGTCACCTGCTTCATTAGCGACAATATCATTCCACTCACTTGAGATAAAAACTTCACCTGTACCAAGTTGCACGATGTCAACTCTAAACCCGGCGTTGATGGCTGAAGTAGAGCTTTTTGGAAGCAATAGCTTTACAGGATCAGATGAAGAGAAATATATTACTCTGTTATTATCGGCTTCTGTCAGCATTCTATATGAAGAAGAATCCTCCTCCATAGTTCCATGAAAAACCTGAACTACATTATGTACAAATTCTGTACTTGCTGGTTTGGTTGAGTTATCTGATGTTGGCAGTGTCTCGCCGATATATAATGCATCGGACGTCAATTCATCCTTGCTATAAACTTCTGCCTTATTATAAGTTTCAGTCTTCAAGTATGAGTCAGGCTCAACTGTGCCAATGTAAATCAATGAAACGTTATCACCAGCACTGCACGCTTCATTTAAAGTAAACGATGTACCGTTAACAGCAACGTAATCCGAAGGAGTAAGGGTCACGCCGTTAACAGTGATCCAAAATCTACCTACTATGTATGATGTTGTAAATACTGTTTGGCCAGCACCAGCTACAAAGTTAGATCGAACCAATGGCTGAGGTACGAAACCGGTGGCGGCGAATGATTCAATCTCCACCACATCATTTACTGATACGCCAGTATTTAAGGTAATATTAAGGCCATCAGTAGCTACATAATCTCCTTCGGATACTCGCACGCCGTTAACATAAACGTTCAGTTCTTTAGGTACGTATCCAACGGTAGTCCCGTTTTTGTCAGGCCCGCCAAATACAGTTTGACTAGCAGTACCTACGAATTCGTATAAATGTCTCGAAGAATCGCCTTCTGAAATAAAGACGCTATCCGATGTGGCGTCTCCACGGTTTAATTGTACTTGGTTACCAGATATTGATAACGGATCAGCACCATCTAATAGATATTTTGAACCTATTAGATTAGCAATATCTCTTGCTTTACTCATTGGCCGAGCTCCTTCGTTTCATTGTTACCTGTATTTATCATTGAGTAATTCCCCAAGTATTATACTTAATCATTACCTTGTTACCGGAAGGAACTCCTGAGGTGAAAGTAATAGTGTTAGCATTGGTGATTACGTAGTCATCTGTAATTTCCATCAAAATACCGTTGACAAATACTTCGGTGCACTGATCCAACTGATCACACTTACTGGATAGGTTGAATACCGTTTGATTGGTTGTAGCAGTATATCGTTGTTTCTTTATATGCGTTTTAAATGCAGATATAGAGGCCGAATTTACTGTAGTTGCGAAATTGTGTGCCGTTATAATATCAGACCTAGTGGTACCATTATCCGCTTGCCACTTATCAGTAGATTCATTCCAATATAATCTAGCAGGATTTGAAGTATATCTATCTACTTGAAAATATGCATCATATGTTGGAGTAGGGTTACTGTTTAATGCATCATAATTTATACCACTAAGCAATTCATAACCTTGTCCAGTAGAACCCGCCACTGACGTAATACCACCATCAATAATCATCGTACCATAAACAGTGAGGATCTTATTGGCTATAGCTGAACCGATTGTCACATCTTCATTGAAATATGAAGCGGATTCAAAAGTAGAAACGCCATCAACGTCTAAGGTGCCTCCTAATGATGTTGCGCCAGTTCCAACGGTTAATGTCTTAGTCCCAGTAATTGCAACATTACCATTTAATGTAGAAGCAGCGGCGACAGTCAATGCACCACCTAAGGTTGTTGTGCCAGTACCAAGTAATGTCAATGTAGGATTTGTGACGATATTACCTAATGTCGTAGTGCCATAAGAAGTAAATGTTCCAGCGGTAATCGCAACGTTGCCAGTTTCAAATTCAGTATCAGCAAATACGGTTAACGCGGCATCAAGATTAACATTTTCTGTTACATTTAAGAATCCACGGATATTCGTAGTTGTTGTATCTAGGCCTGTGGTACCTATATTAACTGTCTGGCCATTCTTAACGTTAACAGTATTATTTAGGTTTGTAATGCCGGTAACAGTTAAGGCACCGCCTAAGGTTGTAGCTCCAGTTCCCAATAATGTTAATGTCTGTGTTCCGGTTTCATCGGCCGCGCCGATGCTGGTATTGCCGATTAAACTTGTAGTACCAGTAATACTAGTATTACCAGTAACGGTGATTGGAGTTCCAGCAACAGCTGTTCCTGAGATAGCCACTGTATTGCCGGATAATGAAATCGCGGTATCAACACCACCAGTAACTGTTAGATCCTTATTCGCAGCAATTGTAACATTACCATTTAATGATACTGCACCAGTACCTGTTGAAAATGTATTGGTTCCGGATTGAGTTATGCCGCCATTAAAAGTTGATAATTTATCAGCAGCAATCGTAACATTACCATTTAATGATACTGCACCAGTACCTGTTGAAAATGTATAAGCACCTGTTTGTGATATATTACCTTTAAATTCTGAATCAATGTCAGTATTAACGGTAAGCTTGCTCTTTAATAATGTTGTTCCGGCAACTTCCAAGGCACCGCCTAAGGTTGTTTTACCAGTTCCTAGTAAGGTTAATGTTTGTGTTCCACCATCCACACCGATGCTGGTATTACCAGTAACGGTAATTGGAGTTCCAGTAACAGCTGTTCCTGAGATAGCTACAGTATTACCTGATAATGAAATAGCAGTATCAACACCACCAGTAACTGTTAGATCCTTATCCGCTGCAATCGTAACATTACCATTTAATGTAGAATCACCAGCGACAGTCAATGAGCCTGCGAATGATGAAGCACCAGTACCAAGCATTTGGAATGTGGATGCCCCTGATCCGAACTCAGCATTACCAGCTACGTCAATAGCACCACCTAACGTTGTTTTACCAGTACCACGTAAGGTTAATGTTTGTGTTCCTAGACCATTGGTAGCGCCCAAATCTACATTACCAGCTACGTCAATAGCACCACCTAACGTTGTTTTACCAGTTCCCACCAATGTCAATGCAGGATTAGAAGTGGCATTACCAATAGTAACATTGCCTGCATTGGTATTGGATGCAACTGTCATAGCACCTTTAAACCATGCTAGGCCCGAATTAACAGTTAATGTATTTGCACCGGTGATTGATACATTGCCATCAAATTGTGATGATGAATCAACTTCCAATGTACCTTTAAGAAGGGTATTTGCTGCAACCTCCAAGGCACCGCCTAAGGTTGTTTTACCAGTTCCCACCAATGTCAATGTAGGATTTGAAGTGGTATTACCAATAGTAACATTGCCTGCATTGGTATTAGATGCCACAGTCATAGCACCTTTAAACGATGATAGTCCTGAGTTAACAGTTAATGTATTTGTACCAGTGATTGATACATTGCCATCAAATTGTGATGATGAATCAACTTCCAATGTACCTTTAAGAAGGGTATTTGCTGATACATAGGTATTACCAGTAACCGTCAATGCATATCCAGCGATTGGCGTTTGGGTGTTGATCGCAATACGACCATCAGCATGAATATAAAGGCCAAGACCAGCCGCTGACTTTAAAGATAATTCATCATCGCCTTTGATTACAGATCCGGTGGTAAATGATAACTCACCATCGAACTTATCAGTAGTGTCTAGCAAATACTCAGTAGTTAATGCCATATTGACCTGCATTAACGCCTCCACTACATCACCAGCCAAAGGCCTCAGGCTATCTTGATCATGACCTTTCATGGTCATTAGAACAACTTTATCACCTACATTATTACTAAGGTCGTTAGTTTTAAGCCTCCACGAACTTAGTGAATCTGTACGATATACATTGATATTGGCCATTATGCGTTACCCTTTTTTTGTAATTCAAGGACAATAGCTTCTAAATTTTCAAGCCTTGCCATAAGCGATATTTTTTCTTCTTCTAACTTATTTATACTCGCTTGTTGGCTCTTCATTTGTGCGCGGCGTTGCTTGAACGCCCTATACGATTCGCCGTCCGTATTAATAATCGCTTGATTGGAAACGTCTCTTACAAGAGACGCCTCCCCTTTAACCTTTAAAAACTTGACCTTGGCCATTTATAACTCTCCTTAATTTGATAACGCAATTGCTCTAAAATCTTTGATCTTAGGAACATTTGAGGAATTTTGAGCGGTTAAAACAATCTTAACAGCAAACGCTTTATATGGTCCAATGTCATCTAACGTGTATGATGTCTCGCTGAATGTCTCAGGATCTTCGTTATACGGGATAATCTTATCCGGTGTTACAAGAGTCCAATCAATGTCAGCTAGTTGGATCGTATCATCAGTTTCAACGCGATAGTAAACCTTTAGGTCTGATCCTGATGGCTTGTTTGCACCAACATAAATCTTCAAATCATCCGCCGCATCATTCAAGCTGATTCGTCTAGTTATATATCGTGATAATCCTGAAGATCCACGAGCTGATGTTTCAGGTACATATCGTACAGTACCGTCAGGCGCATCTGCATACACGTTATAACCAGTCTGATCAACTTGACTTGGATTGTCCACGCGATTTGCTACGGTAATTACTGATGAACCACCCAAGCTAATTACTGGAGACAAGTTATCCACTGTAGTTGTCATCGTTGCCGACATGAAAAGCGATGGTTGGTTTAAATAATTAGAAGGACCTGATATACAAAATAAACTACCTAGGTCATGGTTATTATTTAGCATGATATCAAAATCAGGTGTTGTGCCGTAAGGAGTGCCGTTTCCATTCAATGCCTGACCAGTAATCATATTGGCGTTCCACTTAATATCAGTTTCATACAATACTGTTTGTTGAGCTATTGGTTTAATGATATTTGCTAGGATGTTTTGTGTAGCATAAACATTGCCAGCAGAACCAAACGTACCAGTAGCATCAGCTAAATCAACACCGGTTCGGATTGTATAAGAATCCATCTCGACATCAAATACGTCATGAGTTTTATTCAATGAAGAATGCTGAATACCGTTATATGTGCCTGCAGGAAATCCTGAAATGGTAACTTTTGAGTTATCTTTAAAGAAGCCATGATTATAATGTGATACGCGAATAATATTCTCACCAGCATACGACATAAAAGCATTAGGCTTTAACTCTTCAGTATCAATCTCAGCATTGCGCAATTTCAAAATTCCAGGAACACCTAAATCAAATTTAGCACGATACATGTTAAATTTCAAGTCCTTGAATTGTTCAGCAGTCCATGTTGAATCGTTAGCGGACTTAAATAATACGCCTGCATGAGGTTGATCGGTAATACGCAGGTTCACGTTAGTTACATCAAATCCACCAAGCTCAGAAGTCCAAGCCTCATAACCAGTATCATGTGCCTTCAATACGAAACAGTACTCAGTTTTGTCTTGAAGATATACAGGTGCTGGAAATACAATTTCAGTAGCGACAGTAGCGTCTGCAGATACCTTAATTCTAGGGTCTCTTGCTCGCATGGTTACTTCGCCATAAGGTACCACTACAGAGGTAGGATATCCATTTTCAACTGTTCTGATTTGTACAATCAATGGTGACCGGTTAGATTTGGTTTTGAAGAACACCTCCAACTTAGTTACAAACATTCCGCCTTCCATATCAACGTTAAATGTTTGAGCAAGTGGGTCAATTTTCCATTGAGTCCATTTTTTCACCTTAACAGAACGCTGAGTTACAACACGACGTTGAGATACTTCTTGAACATCAAATCTAGGAACTTTGGTAGAAACCACTGTACCCTGCATTGTCTTTTGAAGGCCTTTTGCTTCGTACGTAGCTTCAGCATATGTCTTAGCTTCATCAATATCGTTATCAGAACGGTCAATCAATCGGACTGTTCTTGTACCTGTACGGAATTTCAATGTTGAGTTGTTAGGAATAATAAATGATCCTTCACAGATTCCATCGGCATCAGATTGCAAAATTGTAGCGCCTGCAGGATGGCCAGTTCTACCACGGAAAAATCTATTGGTAAAAATGTTATGGTGCTTGACCATACCTTCCTGTCTGCAATATGAAGTAATATCCTTACCATCAAAGAACATGCGAAGATTAGTATTCGGCTTTAACAAATCAGCCTGGAAATAAACGCGTCTTGATCTGATATAAGGTACAAAGTTGATATCAACTACCTTATCACCCATATCTTGACGAACAGTTTCAGGACTTAGAGTTGTGCGCTTGCCTTTTTGAGTCTGTAGTGTAGTGGTAGTCGCTACTGTAGTTTGAGTAATACCTCTCTTCTTAGAAAAGAATCTACTTTTCCAACCGCCAACAGATGTGCTAGATTGTACCTGAGTACCAGACCAGTTAGTTTCCCATCCGTTCCATTCAGTACCAAGAACGCCCGATTCTTCGGCCATATGCTTGATAGCATCATACATTCCTGAGTTATCAATTACGATATCAGGTCGGGTTTTCGTATCCATCCACTCATCTGAGTCAGGAGACAGGGTCATGTTACCAGTATAGTTTACAACATAATAAGGGTTTAAATTTTCAACTCTTGAAGCATATGGTTGTTTTTCATAAATCACATCAGTCCATGGTAATGTTACGATATCTTCGCTTTGCGTGATACCAGAATTACCGGTTGATGCCTTAACCATTCTAACATTATCTTGCTCAAAATGAGGTCTGAACAAACCGCCTTCTTTATCTACAGCACCTCGATAGTCAGGGTTTGCCGCATCACCAACACCATGACCAAAGAATGAATCAACGATAAATCCATTCTTGTATCTCTCGCCGTTAGCATCCATAGTCTGGGCAGAAGAAGTTTCCCTTTCCAGTAATGATAATGTTGTATAATACTCTAATGTCTGTACCCGCTTATCAATCTTACCAATATCACGCATAGTATATCTGCGATTATCAACGAGGTTAGGATTAACATCAGAAGCTTCGAATGTGTAAGGGCCCATATCTAGTTTATACAAGACCATCGAATCTGCAGGAGCTTCAGGATATTGAGGATTAGTATCCGAAATACCTTTGGCAATCTGAAATTCACCTGCTTGGTTAACATAAAGTAAATCTTTACGGGGCAGATAATAATGCATGTCCACAGCCATTACAGATACTGGATCCACCATATCGGATGTATCGAATGTATTAGGGCCAGTTTGACGAGGTCTAAAATCTAGTGTATCAGCCAACGAATACGTACCATCAGAACCAGTATGGATTGGAATATCCTTATACTGTGTACTTGTATACGAATCAACTGAGAAGTAATCGCCTGTAGTGTGTGAGAAATAATCGAAGCTGATAGTCAAAGTGCCGCCGACTGGCGCTACCGCAGACGGGTTCAATCGAATGCGCGATAGTGCATAGAAGTTATCTCGGGTACCGCTATCTAACGTGTATCGTTCAGTAACATCGCCAACAGATGAATGCGTAATAGAATTAATTTGGACAACATCTGAATATGTACCAAGCGTATCATAACCACCACGAACAGTATTGAAGCCGGACAGTACTAGATCAGGCTTAGTTACTCGCGTCTTTGTTTTCTGGTTGATACGTTTGCGAATAGGACCATATACGATGATATCTCGACCTTCAAACGCCGCGTTAAATGTTAAAGTAACTTGGTCTGAGTTAGTGCCGCCTAAGGTTACGTTATCAACTGTAATGATCTCGCCGTTATTTACTGCCGTTACTATATAATCGCTTGGATCAATAGAAATGTATGACATCGTAGCAGCGTCACCAGTACTTGTGGTGATTTCATTTGCAGAAATAGGACCAGAAACAATAATCTTTTTAGCATCATATGATGTTTCGATGTTATTGCCGTCTTTCAAGCTTTGGATTGTATCAAAAGGCAGTTTATAAACAACGCTGTTATTACCAGTGTCGTAAATGGTTCCTGGTATAATTAGATCGGCCGAAAACGGAGGCGAGCCTGCTTGGTATAGGTTTTCCACATCCGAGAATGCATTACCACCTAAACTGATATCAAACAAGTATAAACGGTAAGTAGATGCTGATATTCGACGGAAACTTCTTACTCGTGCAGTACCTAAAAGAGCGTTATTGGCAGCGCGCAGATCCAATGTAGTATAATCAGTCTTTGGAATACCAGAGACATTATTGAGCTCAATATAGTTACCAAAAGTTGCCTGTAACACACCACCATTAAAGAACTCTGTTTCACGAGCTCGATCAAGATCAATCTCAGTTGAAGCGATTGTTTCAATACGGTAACCATTAACATAGGCTACAGATGGTTCTAAAGATACAGTCAATTTTTCAGCATCCAATTCATGATCCTTGATATGAATCTGAAAAGCGTCTACAGTATAGTTACCGGATTCTTCAAATGTACGGGTGGCAAGGACCTTCATAATTTCGCCATAATCAGAACCGCGCACTGCTGTCTGGATAATACCTGATTTTAATGAGACCAGTGAAATAATATCATCAACGTCACGTGCATCAACATCATCGTCTTGAAGAATTAGGTCAAGAGAAATTGCATAGCGATGAGAACCTGGAGCTGATGCGTTTGGAGATCCTGTAGCGTTATCATTTAGAGATGGATCTTCCGCAGACGTTATAACAGTTTCAGTTACCTGAAATGCGATTCTTGCTGATGGCGTGGCGGAATACTTAGAAACTATAATTGATTGAGCTGGTGTGAAAACAAAGTTGCCAGATACAAAATATACACCTTCGTCAACAAATACCTTAGTACCAAGGCCAACGCAATCTAGAGGCGAAGCGACTGTCGCGTTATAAACGGGTGCAGACTCAGGACTTGTGATTGGTTCAGATGGTTCGAATTTCTGTGCCGATCCATTAGTACCAGTCTTAGTATATCGAACAAATAATGTTGGTGGTTCGCCAGACGAAGGTGGCGCATAATCGACTACGATTGCTTCAACACCGCTATCAGTACCACGAATTAGCTTGCCATTAAAGTTAGCGTAGTTCGAGTTATCATCAGACAACTTAACATATTCATATTTCGTATCTACAGTAGGAAGGCCGCCCATAACACGGGAACCTTCTTTAAAGAAATGCTGGCCAAACCGATCGATCTGGGCTTGGATAGCGGTCTGCATCTGCGTAAGCTCACGCGCTTGTACAGCATGACCCGGACGAAAAAGGATTCGCATGAATCCCTTGCTCTCGTCAAAATCATCATAATATGGAGGCTGATTGTACGTTTTAATTGTCATATTTTATTTTCCATTTAAAATTCGATTACGATTTTGACGTCTTCGATCTGCGCTGCATATCGATTGACTGGTCCACGATCTTCTAAGAATATAACTTCACCGGAATAACGCTCATATTCAGCAGGCAATTGAGTACCAGCAGAAACCGTACCTAAACCACCAGCGTTTGCTACTACAGGGTCATTATCAACAAAAGCGATAAATCCTGACTTCGAGTTCTGGTGATATTTTAGAACACCGGTTACTTTATCATATGAATCTACATATGCTTGAGCGCCTGAAGTTGTACCAATAAATGTATCGCCAGGCAGGAACTGTGTTTCATTTGTAACAGTACCTAGGGTCATTTGCTTCAATCCAGACAATGTAACATCAGTTGCTACGACTTCAGTTCCTGCGTTGAATGGTGCCTTCACAATGGCAATCTGTCTGAATGAATTATTAATGATGAAATCACCTTCACCTTCATCACCATCCAGCTTAGCATTGACGATAACATAGAATGCACCCAACTCACGAACAGGATCAGCACCATGACCGTTAACTGGAGGTAATACAGCTCTATAAGTAGCATCTGTAGCTACGCCGACCGGGTTTGTAATTACTACCTTAGCATTCTTATATTTAGAACCAGGATTATCAACGTTGATTTTAGTAATAACACCATCTACCACGACTGCTGATGCAGTAGCTTCAACACCGCCATTCGCTAAAGCATCACCGACAATAGTAACTGTAGGCGTTGTATAACCAGCACCACCGCCATTTTCTACTGACATAACGATATCATAGATAGCGCCGTCAGTTGCAATAGCTTCACGCTGCCAACCATAATGCTCCCAATTCACACCGCCAACAGCTTCGTCAGCCGCAACAGCTGTTCGTATTGGCATAAAGTTCTTTGTCAAAAATCGGTCAGTTGCTTCTGCTTGGATAAAGCACATAAACTTCCACACATAACCATCAATACAAGTTTCAGGAACTTCAGAACTGTTGGTAGTTGGTTCTACAGTTGAAGCAGCAGGGCCTGCATGCAAACACTTATATATCTTATACTGTGATGTCATCACAAAGAATGGCTTTGCAAAGATATCCTCATCACGATCATCCCAAGCATAATACGCCTCGCCGGCGTTCCAGTTATAACGTGGAACTGTATGAGTGACATCAGAAGGATTTAGCAGCTTTAATGCGATCAAGTTATTATGAAACTCGATAGTATCTGTTTGATAATCTTTCGGTAATGGTGGGTATCCAGGTTCACCATCAATCGCATCGGTCAGGTCCGTAAACTGTTCGGACCAGGCATCGCCTTTGGCTATACCGATATAGACAGAAGACTGCGATAGGTCCTCTTTAAAGTTTTCCGCATTTGTGACGCGGAATTTCGTAGTTACAATAGCAGTCATGTTATCCCCTTACAGATGATACTGATTTAATTTTTGTTCTGTTATAAGAATCCTTGCAAGACGTTCAGCGTCATTGGCAGGTTCCGTTGAGTTATCTAACAATTCAGGTTGAATGTAAATTTCTGTTCCCAACATATATGTCGGCTGAATTTGTCTTTCATGTAATTCGTCAATGGTATAATGCTCGAAATCCGACATTGGAGCTGATGTAATCAACTTCATTGTATCATACCATATTTGTTTATTTAGAACATAATCATTATCCTTATCAGTCTTTTCACGTCTGACTGCAAACAAGTCGTTGAATAATAATTCATACTGTTGCTGAATAACTTTGTTCCTAGCCTGATCTGTTAATACTATAACTGGTGGGTAATAGTATCCGGTGCCAGGATTAGTTATATTTATAGCTATCAAATAACCCTCACCATCCAGAACCGCCGTACCAGTAGCAGTAATACCACCATCCTTAATAGGAATCTGTGGAGCACTAAATCTTACTGTTGGGACATTTTTATAGGCCCGACCGGATCTTTCAACGACTACACTATCAACACCAATATCGTTACCAACTCCAGGCTGTAGGACAGAGTAAACGTGCGGTCCAAAGAACACCGCAAACATCGTCAAGATTAAGTTATAATCTTCAAGGCCAATCATACCCGGTTGATGCTGAGGCATAACAGTAGTTGGCTGATCACCGCCTCCAGTATATACAGAACTGTGCCAAGTAGGTTCAGCAGTATCTTCATCGCCAATATACCACTTCACGCGGCTACCATCGGCATATCTTTTGCTTAGCACTTCAAGATAGAAGGCAACTTCACCAAAGAATTTAAAACCAGCAGGGTGAATCAAGTTGTTGAATGCGTTACCCCACTTACTCATATTCGACCCAGTTTTAATTACATAAGAGAATTTCTGGTAGAAGTAAGAGTCTTGAAGCTTCATCACATCGGATAAGAATCCTCCACGATCGTGCCACACACCCAACTCACTATTCCATTTGCCTGATGAGGGTATAAGCATCTTATCTCGCGGGTATGCAATATCTACATTATCATTATACATTACTTTAAAGAAAACTTCAATGGATTCTTGTGATCCCCTTTCCTTATAAAAGTGAATTAAGTTCTTATAGAAAATATGCTTATCAATGGCAAAAGACTTTGGAATGTTTGCTGCATATTCATCATGCATCTTATCCATAAATTCTTTGGTCAATGCATCCATATCAGGCAATTGTTTCATCTTCGTTATTACATAAGAAGGATTCTCGCCTGTATATACTCGCATGCTAGTGGTTAGTGTTACAATTTTATGATTATACTCTTCTAATTCATATACAGTAAATCTCGTACCATATTGTTGGCCATAAACTGTTTGCAAAGCCAACGGCATACCATTAGAAGCACTGATAAGAATTGACTTATCAGTGGTATCGATGGCAGCGCCTCTTGGATCAGAAAGAGCTGACCCATCAACAGCCATCTCATCATCATAGAAGTAATAATCTTCAGGCGCTACAAATATAGCCCTACCATTTCGAACTTCTGCGGTATATACCTGACTATCCAATGTATAAGAGTGTGACGCCAAATTCATAAAATCATAATATGTTTTGAGAAGCTCTATCATATTAATCGCCTGATCCCTAAGCTCTTCAGGGATGTGCGATTCAGCTAAGACTTTATCTTTCGCCTTCTTTGAACGTGCTACTACTTCAAGATGATCCATTACTGTCTCTCCACCGAATCGTAATTTATAGCACCAGCACTGCCTGAAGCTGCGATCGTATCAATAGAGCCGCTTACAATAATAGAGGCAGAATCGATAAGTAAAATCTGATTTCTCATTGGCGCAATATCGTACGTTGATGGATATGATATAACCTTAATTTCAGTATCTATGTCCAAATCAATTGAGTGCAATGTCACACTACCATTGGATGAATTAACGGAACCTACATCCTTATTAACAATTACATTATTACCACCAACTCTCTTGTACATATTAATTGTACGGACCGGAGTATCTTCGCCTTTGCGTTCTGTATCCCCTAACCAATGATCAACGCCATTTACCTTAAACGGAGTTGAATTGATTACTGGTTGGCCAGGCCTGTTATGCAATGTAGATGCAAATTCTAATTCAAAAGCATTTAGTTGCGGGCTGCCAGCAGTAAGACTAATTGGCTTAAATATCTTAACATGCATTGAAGAGTTTAGGATTCCTGGATCTGCATTATCAATTTCACGTAGTAGTTTAGAATACCGGAATACTCCATTAAAGTCACGTAAATTTTCTAATGAGTATTGCTCAATTACACGCTTTACTTCGGTCTGTAATTCTACAGTTGTGTTCTCTGTTAAGTTTGGATTATACTTGAAGTATACATCTAATCCAACATACGTATAATCAGGATTAACAAATTCTGGTTGGATCGAAACCACGTTCTTACCCGCTAAGATAAACTTGATTGTTGTAATACCACCAGCATCTAGTACCTCAGCTGATCGAGGCTTAATGGCAACATAGATCTTACCATAATCGGGGACAATATTGTCCTCCCCACCCCAAGTAGTGATTGCTTCAATATCGCCATATTCTTTTAATAGGATTGACTTATAATCTTCAGCGGTTACTGCTCGGTTCTGTGATGTAAATGTTAGTGGAGCATTGAATCGAATAGACTCAATTGACTCGCGATCTGAACCACCAGAACTCATCACAACTCCTGGTCCTAATTCGATGTAGCCATTAGACATGCCATTTACATTATCAAGTAATTCGAACGATCTGCCGCCATTACCACTAAACCCTTTTGTAGTAATATATTCAACATCTATTACGGAGTTTGTCTTGGGCTTATATGATACAATATCATCACCGAAGTATATTGAATACTGGTTAGAAGATGTTTCCTGTATGAAGTAAAAATTCGCAGCAGGGTCGATATTTGCGAATGATGAGAATGGAGTAAATACTGTTGATGCCGTAGCTTCAGAATGCGGCTTTACCTTAACACGCAAAGTACTCATGTCAACGTCTTGATCTGGAATAACAAACTGTTGGTTTTCATCATCATTGTCAGCGCGGAATGAAATTTTCTTCATTACACCTTGCTTGATAAGTACATCATAGAACATGTAATGTTGGTCACCAGTATCGGCCATAGTATCGAGCGGCGCTGATGAAGTCTCTAATACTACAAACTGATAAACAATACCATCGATGGTGGTTTTAATTTTGGTGCCGCGGGCTAACTCGATCGTAGAAGGAGGCGTCTCAACATCAGGAACTGGTACGTGAATAGTCACACGAGCTGATGATCCAACAGCTGACCTGGGAATATATCCTAATGTAGCTGCTCGGCCAACTACATTCTGTCGCAGCTGTGCAGATGATAAAAAGTTCTCATTAACAGCAAAATGCGTTGTCATTGCATTGTAGTGTGTATTATAAGCCAACAGATCCAGTAAAACGTTTAGACCGGAACCTTCATAGTTATAATCATTGAACTGATCTTGAGTCTGCATATATCGAACAAGATTTGTTTTAATCTTATCGAAATCTAACTCAGTTACGCTTAATTTATTTGACATTATCGTACCCTTTCTAAATGCATTTCAAATTCAACGTCATCTGTAATAGATATAATGTTAAATTTTATGTTTATTGTATAAGCATTAATTTCTGATCTATCATCGATATCAACACTTAATAACTTTATTCGGGGCTCGTACTTAGTCAATACGTCTTCAATTTCACCACGAATAGATGACATTGTAATATAATCCGCCGGTTCAAATAATAAAGCTCTAATGCCAGATCCCAGGTTCGGATTAAATAACCGTTCATACTTATTAGTTAAAATCAGGTTTCTTACTGATTGTTTTACTGCATCAATATCTTTAAGGGCTGCAACGTCACCATGACTTGGATGCGCTCTCAATCTCAAATCCACGTCAGAGTATTGTCTGCGTTTCGAAACTACGGACCTTTCGCCAGTAATTGATTTATCTGATCTGCTATATGTACTCATCTATTTATCCTGTTTAATTTGACCTTAGCTTGGTGGATTGGATTCACCTGACGGGTTAATATCGCCAATAGTACTTACTGCATGCGTATGACCATCAAGACTTATACCCTTGGCCGAAACTACATCGCCGCCAGAAGTTATTAATCCGCCAGTGGTTACCACATTGTCTGTTGTGACAGGACCTAGTATAGTGATACCGCCTGCAGTTCCATCTAAAGTAATTCCGCCTATCGGCGATTTAATTACCGTAGCACCTAAATCGATATTAGCAGTAAAATTTCCCAATGCAACATTTGTTGTTACATTACCTAGATCTACCGATAACGTAGCATCGCCTTTGCCTACAATAGTTGTAGCATCACCTTCAAGTATATTAGCAGTAAGATGACCCTTAATAACGTTAAGCGATGAGTTTCCTTCCAGTACATTGGTTATGTTATCTCCTGTTACAGTAACGATCGCATCACCATCAATGTAAACTTCTACATTACCTTTGATGTGAACCTTATCATCTTCCATGATTACTCTATATGATGAACCAACAACATGCTCTACCTTATCGCCGTTTGGAAAAATCTCGTAGTAGCTCCCTGACATATGAGATTCACGGATGCGCTCTTTACTGGGCGTATCGTCATATTCTTTAAAGTGTCCAGATTCGGTTTGCATTACATGGTTATGCGGATACTCCGGAGCGAAAGGCGATGCCGGTTCTCCAATCTTAGGAGAAGGATCTCTTTCGAGTATTTCTTCGCCTCTGGTTAGCTTAGACAGATCTGGCTCACCAACCCATTTAGGATGTACAAGGTCTGGGTCTTTAAATCCAATGTTATCTTCCGATGACGGCTTCTCTGATGCATTTCCGGGCACCGATCCCATAATAATAGGATCCTGAGCACTCTCTCCATCAGCAAAAAACCCTACTACCCATGACCCTGCTACGAGTTGATGTGTTTGAGATACACCAGATATAGAGGCGGAAGTGGTAGGCAGCATCACTAATGACCACGGCAAATCTTCTGTCTTGATAGCACGAGTATCTTCAGTATGTATACCAAAACACCTTACCCGCACACGACCCATTTGTTCAGGATCTTTTATATCCTCAACAACCCCATGAAATAAAACCATCAAATAAGCTCCACTGTAGATGAGTCTCTCTTTAACTTAATTTCTGTAAAGTAACCTTTACCACTAAATCTGTGAATAGAAGATACAATTAAGTATTTCCCACTCATATATTGATCATACCTACCGTCTGCTATTTCACTTAACTTTTCTAATGTAGTGTCAGTTGATAATGGCAATTTAATTTCTATTATCTTACCAGGTCTTAATTCAGGATCGCCATGCAATGATAATACATGTGAAATAGTATCAAGGTTATGTGTAGAGGCTGCCTTGGTTAATGATTGTAAATCAATGCCTGCTGAATATAATCTACTTTTAGATATTGCCAATGTATTATTAAAAACTGTTCTATTAGCTGAGTATAATTTATCCACACTCTCTAAATTCAATTTAAACGTATCAGAGACTAGAGGATATGATTCAATAGTATTATTAAACTCATGATTATATTTATACTTTATAAACTTCTTTGTAGCCATATCAACGGTAGTCATCGAGCTTGCAAAGGAACCTTGCTTTATTCCTATTATCTTGCTCATGCCCAATGACGAAGACATACTCAAAATCCGATATTTCCTTTGATTATAATCATCATTAGAACCTGTAGTGGATTTAAAGAATGAATCGTGCTTATAAACTCCATCTAACTTATTATCTTTTTGTATTAAGTTATATTGAGATCTCAATTGAAGTTTATCTATAATAGTATCATAAAGAAATAATCCCATACCCTTCTCATCATATGTGATTTTTTGAATCCACTTTATAGCGTCTGACGCTAATAGATTAGGTATAATTATATTAAATGAACCAGCCGATTCATCTGCCTTCTTTAGATCAGCACCTAAGTCCTTATTAATAATATCCTTTAAAATAGTAGTAGTATTGCCCTTAACCGCTCTGGATATTCTTATTGATTGGGATAGGTAAGCGGCCTCGGTAATACATTGTAATGTGTATACTTGCACGGAAGTTTTAGGTCTTGAATATGATGGTATTGAGGCTACAACATATTCTAATTCAAACTCTTGAACATCACGCGATCCGGATCTACCGGTAGAGGCATCGGGAATTGATCTTGTAAAGATTATTTGTACCTTTTCATTACCCGAAATACGATGGAACTCAAAAAAGTTAGCGGAGTCAATAACTACTATATCACAAACAGTAGATATATTAAATAAGCTCTCATTAATTGTTACCTCATCAACAAGATCGGTAATATCTAACTTCTCACCTTTGAAGTTGGTGATATTAATTGCTGCAAACTTAAAACCTGACGGCGTAATAGATTTATTGGTTCCATTTAACATTATATTTCACCACGCATTTTTTTCTTATATTGGATTACAAAATCATCAATAATTGAGGGGCGGATAACGCGTATATGTCTGCGGTCTTCATTTAATGTCTTTTCATACTCTTCAAAGCTAACATATTTTGTGCCATTATTAACACTATGTATAATATCCAGTGTAGTGGTCTCAATGCCATTTTCGTCAAGATAGTACTTTGGGGCTTTTGCCCATGGCCATATCTTATTGGTTGATATACTATCTGATGTTTGATCACCAATGATAAGGTCATCTAATCGAAAAGGCCCGCCTAACGTTTGTATATCAGGATTCGCAATACCGTTCTTTATGCCGCCAATATAGATGTGATTAAGCGTAGGATCTTTGTCTAGGATATAACCTGTAGCACCTGATTTAGAACCAATAACGGGTTCACCTATCTTAAATCTACCGGCAACAGAGTTCTTATGATCGATTAATTGGCCATCTGTATTGTAGATGATTTCATAATTAGCGTGAATCACTATACCATCATACATATGTTTAATGTATCTTTCATATTCTTGTGAGGATAGTGGCCATGCCTCATGACCGTCAGACAAGTGCTCATTTATTAAGAAAATTGTCCAATAGTAATCAGGCGTTCCATATAGCTTCTGAGAAACAATATCAGGCCGCTCTCCATCTCCGACTTCGTAGTATTGATATGCAGTACTCTTATCAGTAAACAATTCATCCAATACTACATAATGGAAGAGATCAGTGATATTAGAAGAGGGCAGGTCATTATCAAACTTATATGGGATTTTCTTGAATGCTTTGAAAAACGACATTACACGTCCTCCCTTGTCAGAGCTCTTTCTTCTTGGAATGATATTTCCATGTCAGTAGCGACAGGATTTCCATCTTCAAACCACATGTTAGATTCTGGGTTATAGGTAGATGATAATGAAGTCACGTAAGACTTCTGTAGTTTCGGCAATGCCTTAGATACCTGTGATCCCTCACCAGAGTAAAATTCAACACGCCACTTCATAGGATACCCTAAAATGATACCATCGGCAAGCTTATCAGGATACATGTATTGGCGGAAGGTTCTAATAATTGAACCTATCTGTTCTGCTTCTTGTCTTGAAGAAGGCATGAACTTAAATGCAAAGGAGAATGTACGAATCTCCATTGACTCAAAAGCCACGTTAGTATTTGGATTGAATACCTTACGTTGATTGAGCTTCATAATGTCTTCGGCTGTTGATACGTTAGATCCGGGGACTTTAGAGGCCGCGGCTATCTTAGCGGCAAGAGATACCATATTCTCTGAATTAACACCTCTGCCCATCTTAACTACTTCATCAATAACTCGACCAGCATCATTCGCTACTGTGGATCCAAGGTTAACGGTATTGTATCCAGCTCCATCGCCAATCGCAAAGGCCGGAGGCATGTATAGGTTGATCTCATCAGTACCTACTCGGGTGTCACCATCATATGGTACAAACTTAATGTAGGGTACTCCAGCACCAGTAAGGTTGGATGGGAATCTTAGTATTGCCATTTCATTTTCCTATATAAATACAAGTATATGGTTATTTATAAGGTTTTTTTATGGGAAAGTATTATAAGGGAAAATATACTGTCAAGAACAAAGCTAAATATAAGGGTGACTACAAGAATGTAGTATATCGATCTTCTTGGGAAAGAGCAATGTTTCGTTGGTGTGATGAGAATCCATCTGTAGTAGCTTTTAATTCCGAAGAAGTTATTATACCTTATATCTGTCAGACTGATAATAGACAACATAGATACTTCATGGATGTATACTTTAAACTTACTAATGGACAAGAATATCTTATTGAGATTAAACCTAGATCACAAACATTACCACCTAAGACTCCTAAGAAGAGATCTAAGAAGTATGTTACTGAAGCATTAACTTACATTAAGAATCAGTCTAAATGGACTGCTGCACAAGAGTATGCTAATAGAAGGAATATGGTGTTTGAAGTATGGGATGAACATAAGCTTAGATCATTAGGTATGAAGATATTATAGTTTCTTTATATCTCTACCGTCCCGCTGACAATGATTTATTATAACATGAAAATGAGAAAATGGCAACCCGGTAAACGCAATAAAAGGGCAAATAAATGGCTAAAGGTCAAAGTTATTTTACAAGCAAAACCATAGGCAAGTACACAAAATCGGCTAAGGATGCTACTGACGATTCTAAGTCCTGGTTTGGCAAACTTGTCAGCAAACTTCGTAAGCCTTCGAATGTCAGTGTTGTGCGTGGTACCTTGCTTAAAGATCCTGAGCTTGAACCTGTCAAGAGCTTTAAGGTAGGCCATATGTACACTTACTTCTATGATCCAAAGCATGAGAAGACTTTGCCTTTCTATGATAGGTTTCCATTGATCATTTCTGTTGGTCCAGCCAAAGGCGGGTTCTATGGAATCAATCTTCACTACCTACCACATAAGTTAAGAGCCAAGTTATTTGATGCACTGTTGTCCATTACCAATAATAGTAAGATGGATGATTCAACGAAGTTTAAGTTATCATATAAGCTATTGAGTAGCATATCAACAATGAGGTATTTTGAGCCTTGCTTTAAGCATTACCTCACATCACACATATCAAGTAGAATTGTCAAGGTACCTGCCGAGCATTGGGAAAAGGCCTTGTTCATGCCAACAGAACATTTCCAGAAAGCTGATAACGCAGCAGTCTGGTCCGCATCAAGAAAGAGGGTTAGCTAATGGCTATAAATTCAATAGAAAAATTAAGGGCTTTCTTCGAGAAGTCCGGCGGCCTTGCAGCCAATAACGAATACATGGTAGTGCTAACAGGTCCGACAGGATTAGGGATTAAGTCAGAGGATCTTCATATCCTTTGTCAGTCTGCTACATTACCTGGTCGTGCTATAGCAACAGCAGATTATGAGACAACAGGCATTCCTATCAAGATGCCATATACGGTTCTTAATGACGATGTATCCATCTCTTTTCTATTGACAAACGATTACATGGTAAAGAAGTTCTTTGAGGAATGGATTGATAAGATCATTGACGTACCTCGTTCTAAGGTCATGTACAAGGAAGACTATGTTTGTGATATTGAAATCATTCAATTGGACAAGCAACACAAACCTGTATATACTACCACATTAATCAACGCATTTCCGATAAAGATATCTCAAGTAGATTTCACAGATGAATCGCATGACGTTATACGTATTGCCATTGATTTTGCTTACGATAACTATATAAATAAGAGTACCAACAATATAATTTAATAGGATGAACATACTATGGCATTACCAATTATCAAGACCCCAATCTACACATTGACGTTACCATCGACAGGCAGTACATACGAATATAGACCGTACGTAGTTAAAGAAGAAAAGAACTTAATCGTTGCTATGGAATCACAAGATTCTACTATAATGATTAATACATTGAAAGAGATCGTAAGATCATGTCTTTTTGATAAGGCAGATGTTAACAAATTTACAATGTTTGATTTGGAGTTCTGCTTTACCCGATTACGATCAGTATCATCTGGGTCCGAAGCAAACCTACAAGCTAAGTGTCAGGCAAAAGAATGTGTAGGTACACATGACATTGTCGTTGATCTAGGCAAAGTGGAAATTGTGGGTGAAATGGTTTCTGTAAAGGAACGTACAATCAAATTGACAGATGAGGGTGTTGGTGTTGTACTAAAATACCCAACCATAAAAGATTTGACCAAGTATGGTGTTATTGACAGTACCGGAAAGGATGAGATGGCAATGATGATTTTGGCTATCGTATCCTCAATCGATTCTATCTATGATGCTGATGAGGTGTATGCTGCGGAAGATTCTAATAAGGATGAACTGGTAGCATTTGTAGAGCAATTGAATAATACACAGTTACAAAAACTGGCTGAGTTCTTTAAGTCTATCCCTTCACTGAAACATGTTGAAGAGTATGACTGTAAAGTATGTGGCCATCATAACGTTGTTACTTTAAGTGGTATGCAAGATTTTTTCTAGCATGCCTCTCTAATGAAAGCCTAGAGTCACACTATCAAACAAACTTTGCAATGATGCAGCATCACAATTATAGTTTGTTTGATTTAGAGAATATGTGGCCTTGGGAAAGAGAGGTTTATGTCATGATGCTGACCAACTACTTAAAGGAACAAGAGGAAGAGCAAAAGAGGAAGAAGTAATGTCTGATAATAAAAATAAAATGGACATTGATGGTGATGGAGTAGTTGAGGCAGAAGAGTTAGCCTTATTTGGAAGGCGTATGCAGGGCCAGAGAACAACCACCCAAATCTCGATGGTTTCGGTTGTTCTTTTCACGGCCCTGCTTTTTACTCCATTCATATCAATAGATAGAATCAATGCATTATCTGATGTACTGCCAATGTTCTATCTAGGTAATTTTTCAATCATTGGTGCTTACATGGGCATTACTTTGTTCATGACAAAGGGGAAATAAATGGCAATTGATAGAGAGTCAGCATCTGATAAAGCTCAGAAGCGGAAGATAAGTGATATCACAGAAGAGCTAATTGCTTCTAATAAAGCTCAGAAAGATTCTACTGATAAGCTTACTGATACGATGGAGAAAATAACATCGGGTATTGTAGCTGCGCCTGCTAAGGTTGGCCGTGGGCCTGATAGACAGCCACGCCAAAGACGTGAAGCCACTCCAGAAAATGAATCACCACAAGAAACCGGTGATAATGAGGACGTGGTAAGTGCTATTAGAAATCAATCAGATGTGATTCGTGATGCCCAATTATCCGAAGAAGATCAGCGCGAACAGATGTCGATTTTCACTAGCATTTCAAGAGGTATTCAGGGTATATGGAATACTGCTCAAGAGCAAGGAGAAGATGCGTCTTTAAAATCTGGTAAAATGTCGATAGCATTACAATTATTGGCTCCTATGATCTCTGGTGCAATCTCTGGCCTATTGGCTGGTATGGTTCAGTTCCAGTTAAAAATGATTAAGAATCTTGGCAAGATACTGCTGCCTATAAAACCACTCATCAATTCCTTAAATAAGCTTGGTCAGAAGTTTCCAATACTTGCCAAAGCGTTTGGTGGCATCGCAAACTTTGCTGCTACTATTGGAAGGCATTTGAATGTCAATAAATTTGTGAATGCAGTCAAATTTATGGGAACGGTCATTGGCGCTGTAGTTACTGGGCTTGGTATCGCTGGTCAGGTATTCTTAGGATGGGTAGGAAAGATTACTGGCCTAACTTCTTGGGCTAAGAACATGGGTACTGCCTTCACTACCATGGCTTCTGGTATTAGAGCGATCATGGCTCCTATTCATGTGGCCTCTGAAGGTATCTCACATCTTAATACAATGATCAAAACCGGAGCTGATGTCATAGTTCGTTTCAAAGCGATATTCGGTAAGGTTTTTGAGTTTATGAAGAGATGGGGTGGCCCTCTTAAAATTATATTCGCTGCTGTGGAAGGTATTAAAGGAGCAATGGAAGGTTGGAAGACAGATGGATTTGTAGGCCTGATCAAGGGAGCTGTTAAAGGCGTATTCCAATCTATAGTAGGATCGTTATTTGATTTATTGTTTGGTGTAACTGCTTGGGTTCTTGACGCTTTCGGTTTTGAGGGTATAGCAGATACATTAAGAAGTATCTCAGTAACCGATATATTCATGGGCTTCTTTAACAATATAGTAGATTACATGGCTGGTTGGGTTGGTGATGTTATGAATCTATTTACTGATTTTAGCTGGTCAGGTCTCACGAATGTGATAATGGGTCTGGTTAAATTGCCGATGGTATGGTTTAGTGAACTCATTAATATGGCAGCTGGTATATTCGGAGTTAAGGTATTTGGTGAGGGTAGTTTATGGGATACTGTTGTAACGCCATTCATCGATGATACAATAGGAAAGATAAAGTCTATGTTTGGGTTCGGCGTTGATGGCGGCGGGTTTTCTTTAATGACATGGATATATGAACATAGCATTAAAAGACCTATAGCATTTCTGAAAGACCTCTTTACTTTCAGCGCAGCAGATATGACGATGTCAGGAGGCTTAATGAAGCTTGTTGATATCTTATATGCACCATTAAACTTAGCTGTAAATTGGTTGAGAGGTTTATTTGAATTTGGTGATCCAGACAAGCCATTCAAATTCAGTACCTTTATTGTAGAATCATTACAAAGACCTATCGCATTTCTGAAAGACCTCTTTTCTTTCAGTCCTGAAGATATGACGATGTCCGGTATGTTAATGAAGTTCACTGATATCTTATATGCCCCAGTAAACTTAGCTGTAAATTGGCTACAGGGTATATTTGGGTTTGGCGATCCTGACGAGCCATTTAAACTATCTACATTCATTTCAGAAGTAATGGATAAGGCAATTGCTTGGGTTAAGGATAAGCTTGATATCTTCGGATTATTTGGAAAGGATGACCAAGACAATACTATCATGAAGGTGCCTACCGCCAATGAAATTAATGACGGTGTAAAATCTGTAGCTGAGGATATCAAGGGTGCTTGGAGTTCAGTTAAAGGATGGTTTGGCGGTGATGAATCATTGACTAAGAAATCTTCTGGACAATCGGAAGTATATGCGAAGTCAAATTCCGCAGCAAACAATCAACCTACCATTGTTGTTAATAATGTAAATAACTCTAGCAATAGCTCAAGTGTATCTAACTCTTCTGCTGTGATTGGACAGAGTGGTGGTTCACGTGATCATTATGATGCAGTCTCTAGTATGATGGGTTCATACTAACATAAAAAAACCTCGGTAGGGAGAACTACCGAGGTTTGTCGGCTAAGCCTTTTCAGGCGTCATATAGCAGGAAGCCGTTCCTGTCCCTATATCAAATAACCCCCAAGCCAATGGAAGGGGGCCTACCCTCAAACCGATGTACTGGAGAGGGCTTACTTATTGCTAGTCGTCAGCAGCTAGATTTGCGAAGAATGACATAGCACCATCATCTTCATCCGCTGAATTATCAACTATATTCGCCTTAGGCTTATACTCTGCAGTTTGACCTTTAGGCTCTTCAAAAGTCATGCCTGGCGCTTCAGCACTTGCAGATGGACCAGCTGATTCACCCAACACAAGATTCAATCGTGCTTGAAGCTCGTTATAAGACTTAAAGCTTTTAGGATCAGTAAACTCTTTCAATGGATAGAGAGAGTTGTAAAGACCTTCGAGCTTAGCATCGTCATCAGACAAGGCTTGGATTGGACCAAAATCAGACTTATCATAATTGCGATAGCCATCTACCTTTCGCGCTTTAATCTTGAAGTTAGCGCCTTCCCAGAAGTCAAAAGGATTCATTGGCTTTTCATCTGGAAATTCAGGATTCATCGCATCCATAAGCATATCGAAGATTTTCTTACCATATTCATATAAGAATACTTTACCTTCGTTTTGTGGATTTGCAGGATCTGAAATTACCATGATATTCGATACATAATGCAATCGACGTTTACGTTCACGTACAATTGTCTTGTCATCATCGAAACCTGAGTTCCAAAGCTTCTGATTGGCTTCACCTAACGGATCTTGCTGGCCGATTGTAGTAAGTGATTTTTCCATGTACCATTGACCAGTAGGACCTTTGAACGCGTGATCCCAATACTTAACCCAAGGCAATTCCTCGCCTTCAGCTGCTGGTAGAAAACGGATTTCAGCAAAGCCGTTTTGCGCCTTATCTACTGTCAACTTCCACTTACGATCATCGTTATAATTCTTTGTTTTACTTTCTGATTGTTCCGCTGCGGCTGTCATCTTACTGATCATTGCTTCACGGTTCTTCTTCATTGCTCCGAAACTCATAGTATTACCTCTCGTATTTTCGTTTTGGTGTATCTCGTTTGTGTTCGTATTTTTTATCTTACTTATATATTATACCATAGATTCTATAAAAGTCACGGGTTTATGCGAATTCTTCTAGAATTATTTTGCGAAAACTTGATCGCTGTTCTTCACTCATCCTTATAAAAGGACGTGTTTTAAGTAATCTAAGGTATATTGCGGGCCATACCAAAGTATCTTCCACATGTTTATTTACCCGGGTTATAAACTGCGTCATGCAATCCAATAACAATATGGTAAACAAGTGCACTTGCCCTCCCAACATCATATTAATGATCTTGGGCATTTGACCGTCTATAGGTTGAATCAAATCATCGAACTTACCTATAGTAGCCATTGTTATCATATCCTGTCTGAAGTTATATGAAGCGTTTTGAGACATAGAATCCCATTGCAATACGTTTTCATCACCAACTTCATTAAGTATATCGCCAATCCATATATCAGACTTCTGTACAAAAGAAGCTACCAAGTACTTGATAATACCGTTCTTGGTAGGATGCTTCTTCCTTAACTTCATAAAGAAAAACCGATCCTTTCTTTGTTCAAAAACAGATCGTGAAGTGGAAGTCTTAAAATTATATTTAAGTGCGTCATACTTCTCTGATCCATAATGCAGTTTCAAACTTTGATAAACATGATATGCGTCAAAATCATCGAACTCCACTTTAGCTCGATACTGTGTCATTATAAACTCCTTAGAATGGTAGCTTTAATGTTTTAGTTTTAAGTGCTCTCATTTCAAAGGCATCTGATTCAATCTTACTGATCAATGATGATGATAATAGAGACTTACATTCTGATGGGTCTACTTGCATTACATTACATACAGAAATGACTGCGTCAATATAATTAGTCTTATTGTCCACCTTCTCACGTTCAACAGCCATACTGAATCGCGCCTTAGTCACCATCTTATGTTCGAGTTCTGTATTTAATCTATTGATTTCCATTTTATTCCCATTCATAAAAATGATGTTGATCGATAGTCATGATAAACTTCTTAGTAGGAGCCCATGACGGATTGGATGTAACTGTATGGTAATGTGTACTCATATCTGCCAAATCAATACCAGAAAAATATAGACCATATGAAATAATCATCAAGTTGTAGATGTCGGTATAGCTTTTTATGTCTTCAATATCATCTGACCTACCATCACAGAACCATGAAAAATGGCATTTGTTTCTTAGAGGTTGACCTCGGTCATTATAATGAGACTGGTGGACCACACCACATACAGATGAAGGAAATCTTGAATCCATTACTCGATTCAATACCACATGCGATACAGCAAGCTGACCTACAGATGATTGATTGCGTGCCTCGAAGTAAACATTCTTGGCCAAGCAATCAAGATTCTGTGCATATGATGGTACCACTTGTTCTGTATACCATAGATACTCGATTGGTTTTGTATTGAGAGCAGGTCTTGGTATTGGGTCAGCACTCGCTTCCCGATTTCCCACCGAAAAGAGTAAAGAACCCAATACCGATCCAAATACAATCGTACTACATAACGCATTTACCGCAGCCCATTTAACCTTCATTATTTAAACGCCTTTAAGATAAGTGTTTCAGATCCAATCTGTCCTGATGGTACTGGTTCAGCTGTACCTCGAAGATCCTCGATTACCTTGGTAACTTGACGAACAGTCTTCTTCATGACTTCACCAATCACCTTAGATGGTGTACGAACCTTCACCGAAGCCACTGGATCATATTGAATAATGGACGTGCCCTTAATAGACAACCCACCCTTATCTTCAGTGACAAACATTGAAAAAATGTTATACTTAGTATTATACAGCAATACTGCAGAAGATCCAACGATTTTTGATGGATCAATTGAGACTAATTTAAGCTCATTATCTTCGATCTTATACTTTACTTTCTCTACCAACTTGTCCAATGTAACAGTCTTAGAACGAGACTTAGAAGGCTTCTTACGTTTCGCCTTAGCAGCTTCCTTAACAGCATTGATAGCATCATGCATAGTCTCGATTGCCTTCAACCGCTTCTTGATAGTATGCTTTGGGATATCGCCATAAGCTTCGGCAAGTTCTTTGTCAGTGAGCAATGATGCCATTTCAACGCCATAGGCTTGTAACCAATCAGTAACAAGCTTGGCTGGCATTGGACCTTTCAGTTCATATTCTTTCATTAGCTCATATACATCGATAGGTTGAGGGTTCTTTGATACCATCCAACTATCAATCATATCTTCTAAATCGCCTAAAATAGTCTCATTACAGCGCGCTATACTGCGCATAGCCGGTGATACGACCTTTGGCTTTGGGGTAGTGTCGGTTTCTTCTTCTACAAGTTCAATGGCGTTTAAGAGCTCGACACAAGCACTATCGATCATTGCCAATTCCTTAGAATCCAATTCCCAACCTCTCAACGCCATACGGCACAACTTAAGAGCCGTAGGATTTACGATATCTTTACGAGGACTTGCCAATTTCTTGATGGCACTTTTGTTTTCTTCTTTCAGGATTTTATGATCAGATTGCTTGAGATATTTGATCAAGAATGGAGAGTCAGTTTTTACATCTGAAAAATAACCATACCAATGAAGTGTGCGAAGAAGCTCAAGTTTACGTGTCTTCTCAGACTTAAACGTTGTACGAGTAAAATCCGGTTCTAGGCCTAATTGCGTTTCGTCAAAAGACTTACCGCGAAGAACTACTTTTTTTACCTTAGCCATGATATACTTCCTTTGTTTGATTCAATATAGATATTATAACACACTTCATTGGTAATGGCAACAGGTTTTTAAATGGGAACAATACTTATGATACGATCTAATGCTATTGATCGAAAGGCATTGTTGTCCAGATCCCAGACATGCATGACCTTGGCCAGTTGTTCATCTGTCTGAGGACGACCCTTAAATACATACCCAGATTCTTGGATAAGCTTGGCCTTCTGCTCGTTGCTTGCAACATTCATGACACGTGTACTGCCATCGGCTTTGGTGAATACAACGTTTTGTGGGCCATAGCCTAGTGCTTCTTCAAGTAATGCTCGATTATCTAAACTCATTATCTTTCTCCTGTTACTTCACGAATGTTACGAATCGTCTTAGTGCAAACACCAAACCCTGAATTGCGTGGTAGGTTTGATAGGATGTAACTAACTCTCGATTCTTCTGGTAAGAAATCATAATCCCGAATACGACTTCGTAGGTCAGCTATAAAGTATCCACGATCTTCGACTGATGCTTCCAATGTAGTATAGAGAGTATGAAAACTATCAAATACTTTAGGGCCTTCAGGCGTGGTTAATGTAAAGTCTTCTACGAATTGTCGTGCTTCTAAGTTAATGCTCATTTCTCTTCTTCCTGATTGTTTTGGTTGTGGGTTTTACTTAAATCATTTTTATTCTCGTCCATAAGTTTATTATATGGCACTAATACGGATGCGATACATTCTGCCTCTGATTCTAACTTCTCATACGAAGACATATTAGCACCGGTTATAACTTGTGTGCGGCCGGAATGTAATACATGCGTACTAGCGTGCACCCAATCCATCGCTTCTTCAAGAGACATATTGCCCTTATACGCTTCCAACGCATAAAACTCGCCTAAGGTTTTAATGTCATTATTCATTTTTGAGTTCCTAAGATCATGAATGGTACTAGTACTACAAATATGGAGAATACTAAGATAGCATCAAAATGGGGTACAGACTGCATGAACAATATGAAAGTTTCCATTACTTGCCCTCCGGCTTGAAATGATTCCAGAAGGCTTCGCGATTCGATGCAACTTCTTCATTGGACCAGTTATAATCATACCTTTTAAATTCGGTAATGCCATAGCTTTCATGTAGGTAAGCAGTGCCTACGTGTTCGATATGCCAGCTGGCAATTTTAAGACCTAAAACATCTTCAATAAAATCACCAGCTTCGCCATATACTTCGGAGAGATAATCCTCGACGTACTTAACTACTACTGCAAATCGCTTACCATCTTTATCGACTGCAAACGCGCGAATTGTCCAATTGCTTTTTTCGTTATACATAATATAATCTCTCTTGTGTGTGTTCCTATTCAATATAATAATTATAACACACTTTCAGGTACATGGCCACAGGTTTTTCAATTATTTTCAAGTTTTTTTGTCAATTGGCCAACGAACCCATCAAGCTTGAATAGGTGTTGCATTAGTACTTCATTCTGTATTCCCGCATAGTCGTAGAAAACACTATCGGATTGCATCAATTCTTGATGGGCAGAGGCAACTTCTTGACATGCGTCAATCACGCATTGGATTAATAAAGTTATTACACTTTTTTGATGGAGGGGATTTGAGTCGAGATTGATCAATGCTTGATCTAGGTAGGATTGGTGATCACTGGTACAGAAGCATAATAGTTCTGCGAGACTGAAAGTTTCAGTATTCTGTATAAGCATTTCAGCATAGTCTGTACGGACTTCATTGTATACGAGAGGAAATGCTTCGATGAGGATTTCTTTGGCAAGATTATGAGTAGTCATAATATATTTCCTTAATGTGTGTTTCGATTCAATATAATAATTATAACACACATTAAGGAATAAGGCAACAGGTTTCTGGGATTATTTTAAAGAATCAAAATGATCTAGGATAGGTACGTATACGGTTTTACCATCTTCTTTGACTGCCCGTAAGCATTGAAGGCGATTAGCAGAACCAGGTTCCGTGTTTATTGATACATGGATCCAGCCTGAATGAGGATCGCTTTCATGAAAGAATTCAAGAATCAGTTGATCAAAAACTAAGTTGTTTGCAATCCAGTTAGCTAACTGGCCATGGGTCATTTGATTTTTTAACGGTAGTTTGATGTCAGCCGCCATGCCATATGTATGTTGTGATGTGGCCGAAGAACCTATAATCCTCTGAAGTTCTTTGCAACGATATCCTGAGCTCACTACAATCCAACCAGCAAAATCCCGAATCGGTTGCAGTACCTTTAGGCATAGGTGTGTGAGATTGATAATACTTTGCGTATCTGGTGTATTATCAATCTTTTCTTTTTCGGCCGTACTTGATTTACACATTTCACTTAAAGTGAAATTATCGGTAATGTACATAATACTCCTTAGAACAATAGAGATGCCAAAAGACCAGCCAGCAATGCTTCATGGACAGTCGATAGGATCGAAATGACATATTCTTTGGTTGTGATTGGTGTATCAGTTATTACCGACCATTCATACTCTAACTTCCGTTCGTGTTCTCTTATCATCATTGAATAAAAAAGAGAAATTATACTGATCACAATAATATATGTCTTTAGTGCAGTTATCATACTATAGTACCTTTCTTCAAGTGTTTATTTATTATACCATGGAATGTTAAATTAATCAACAGATTCCCACATATATTTTTTATCTAATGAACCAGCATCTACCATTTTAGATACCACATCCCTGACTTGGCTCATGCCTATTTTACGTGCCATCGTCTGTGCTATACGACTCAAGTCACCCAACTCCCTTGTACCGGTCTTATCTACATGCTTTTTCCAATATGACAATATCGTATTAAGTTCTTTACGATTGGGAAGATTTGCAATATCGGTGAAAAGGCGCTGGAACGCCGATTCATCAATTGTTTCTTCTGGTTCAATATATTCTTTAAATGATAACATTGTCAATCCTTATTTGTAAATTACGCTCTAGATACTTCTACAACTTCCCATTGACCAGCGGCATGGCAAAGGCATATAGCTGTTGCGTTGACCGCAATAGAGACTGCAGTATTTACAGCTAGTTCGTTTATAGATCCGCCAACAGCTGGGAATAAATTCATCGCCGCATCGCCTCTATTAACTACCTTGATTTCCATACCAGTAAGACCAGCAACTAATTTAACCGAATCAGCAGCGGTAGCGCAAACAGAAACTACGTTAATGTCAGATGCTAATACTGTTGCACTAGCCTGGCCGCCGCCAGCAAACGCCGTAATACTACCAGTAACAGATCTACGTACATTTCCCGTAAATACAGGAGATAATAGTGGTGCTTTAAGATTTAATGAAGTTTCTAGTTGGGTGTGCGTAAGTGTACCTTTGTTGATCAAGTCATTGTGGTCTGTAGCTGCACCATTACTAAACGCGTTCGTGAATGCACTAGATACTGATGTAAATACGGTAGCTGACTTTTGTATAATTATCTTACCGATGATCCTTGCGTGATCCTGAAATTGTGGTGGAACGGTAGAAGGCATAGTAGCAGCTTGCGCTTCTATTAAAGAATAACTGCCTTTGCCAATAACTACGTTTACTTCACCGTCAGTTTCTTGGTATACCCAATGTACTCCATACCTCTGGTTACCTAAGGTTGCCAGAGTTCCAGTGCCATCATCATATTGAGTTGAGTTAATAGTAGTTTGAGCCGGTATGGATGTCCATCCGCCTACACCGTTTCTGTAGTAACTGGTAAACGTCCCAGCTACGTTAGAATCAAAAGCAGGTGTTGTGTACCTTTCCAGACCATGCCAAAAAGTACCAGCAGTTACCGCGATTTTAAGAGTACCTGTTCCGCTTATCATACATCCAGAATACCTAGCGAAAGGCGCTAGTTCTTTGGCTCTTAAAATCATCAGACCTGCGTGGTCTGCTATATGGTGCCCCGCCACTTTGGTGATGTGCAGAACAGTCCCCACCCTATACACCGTACCATAGTAAATGTTGGTGTGATAGTCGGTAGGTTTTACCGTTGATGTGACTAGCTTTGGATTGCCTGCGTTATACGTTACATATACATAGTTCAAAACATTGTCAACAAGCACAACATCAGCAGGAATTGAATCAGGCCAATCACAAAAAAGCAGCTCAGCAGTTGGGGAGTTGGTTGCTCTTATTAAACCAGAGCCCGCGCCAATAGTTATTAAACCACCGCCCGCGTCTGTAATGTACGCCGGGTTAGTGGACGTTATTCCAGACGAGTGAAATACGTCTTGTATGTGCTGAACGGTTGAAAATGTAGAACCCGCTAGTCTTGCTGCTATAATTTCACCGGAGTTACTGGCACCGCCACTACTGCTAGGAATATTATAAATTGGCATATCGTTCTCCTATTAACCGTACATTACTACGTAAGCGGCTGAAAATGTCGAATCACAAATAACATTAACAGAACTAATAATTTCTGCGTCACTTTCATAAGAGCCACCGGCTTCGATAAGAATGCCTTCTGTAACTGTTGCAGGTGCGCCGTACATTATATATAATGGCTGGGTTGTAGAACGATTTTGAATTAATAGATATCTCAATCTTGGGTTGGCTGGCAGCACTTCAGCTGATACGTCAGTGGCAGTACCCGAAATATGTATAGGGGCAATCTTTTTCTCGGACATGATAATTCCTCTTTTTCTTTATATAATTACATGTATTTATATGATCTATAATTTCGCTTGTGCGTCAGGACCATATGTAAAGTGCGCCCATTCATCTATCTGGTCTTGTGTTTCTTCTAAGAAGTAACCACACTCATGCAAACTACCGATGAAAATTACATCGCCGTCTTCGTTCTCAATATAATGAGTATCAACGGTTCGGTCAAGCATAATAGGAATATCAAGATGATAAGAATAACTAAGGCCAATGATATAAGCTGACCGGTTTCCATTCACATCAGAAGGACCGGGAAGCTCCCGTATATTCAATTTCATTGCTGCTAGTATTTCTAACATATTCATTAACTGAGATCCAATGTCAATGTAATCTGTGTTGGTGGGGCTCCTGAAAACGCTGTCTTCTCAATATATACAGAAGGGACTGCTTGCCCTGACGCTTCGTATACATGCTTATTCTTTGTTGATTTGGCATATGTCATTGTGATTTCCATATTAATAACCCTCATCTTCGGGATACAATTCATCCCATTGCTTTGGTGTGATACCAGTAATTAGTAGTTCACGTTCATCTACATTTAGTCGTGGGAATGCTTTTTGAATATGAGCTCCCTCGATCCAAGAAGTCAATTCCGCTAAGGTGAAATCCAGGAAATGTACTGATATTTCCATCGTAAAATTGTTCATTATAGTGCATCGTGCAGGTGTGTCTTTCTCAAACCATACATCAATTAATGCGCCTTTGCGTAACATAATAACTACCTCTATTTTAATTTTGTTCGTATAATATATTATAACACACTAATGAAGAAAGGGCAACTGTTAATTGCCCTGTTTATATTACTTGGCGTGACATGCCAAACATAATTGTGAACCTACATTGCCTGAAGGCGCTCGTAAGAACTGTGCACGATCGTTATGAGGATCATGACAAGAACCACATTCAACAAATCCCGTACTATTTCTAGTGTATAACATCAAATCTACTTTGGTGCGTGCCCCGTCATTTGTATCATCCGTAGCGCCATTAACAGGATCGAATTCCAACCACCAAACTTGTTGACCACCAATAATACCAGTATCAGGGACTCGGAAATCTGAATCACCAAATTCTGAAACCGAAGGCGTGTCATCTAATCCGCCGCCAGCAAACGGGATTGCAACAGGATGGTCGTTATTAAGGTTTGTACCTAAGTTCGGAACAGTATTGTCGGCACCGGCCATAATCCCACCAATACCTGCTCCTGTCCACGTGCCAGACATTGGCGAACCAGTTGCATTGTAGCCATAGTCAGTTGCGCTTGAGGTTGCGTTGATAACAGTATTCATAGCTTGTGTGCCATCGTGACACGACAGACATGCTAATGATGGGGAACCAGCTAATACCGCTTCACCATCCATTGTTGTGGATGTATATGGTGTTAGACTAGATGCCGTACCAATAATTCTGTTCCATAATGGAGCTTCAGAAGCTGAGCCGTGAGGTGTATGACAGAATACACAAATCTCAGTAGTACCGTCAAACTTGGTAGCTGCCAATGAATTTGCTTGTAAGTTGTGCTTTGAATCTACAATGCCAGCTGCTACCGAAGTATCAACAATTGCAATTGTCCCTACTGCAATTGCTAAGCAAACTGCGATATATTTCAATTTCATTTTTAATTTCCTTTAGTCAAGTGTGTTATAAATTATAAATCCTTAGGTTTCCAATTTTTAAGTTTTGCCTTGAACAAAACGATATCAGCTGCTACAGATTTCAAATCATGGTCTAATCTATACAACATATTCTTCGCGCCATACTTCCAATCATCATGATCATCATTTGGGTTTATTGAATTGCCGCGCTCATTCTTTGGTGTAAATTTTCCAGATAATGAGTTCGGTACAAGAATCGTAATATCTGCAGGATCCTTATAGGCCATCTGCTTTTTCAACTCTTTGACTTGTCTTTGTGTTCGTTTCTCAAAATTAGCCAATTCAGGAATGTAATGTTTGATAGCAACAGAGGAGGTACCAATATCCGGATAATCAACACCAAAGCATTCACCTATCAGATATCCAATTCCAGGTCTGTGATAACCATGCTTGACCATCTTACCATTTTTGAGGACATGATCTCTATCGCAAATAGCACACTTTCCCAATACCTGACCTGTCTTTGCTACACGCTCTTTACGAGCATTTGGATCGAAAACTGCTTCGCCGCGAATCTTGGCAAGCTCACGAAAGAAGTCAGTTTCCTCAGCCCACTTATAAAATGATGAAAGATCCTGTGTACCCTGCCAATTGAATGTTAGGCTATTAGGAGCTGTAATTTCAGTCACTTTTGAATCTACTGTCCATTGAACCCATATGCCTATACGTCCACGGATTTCATCAGTCTTATCATCCATTGATTTGAGATGATAACCTTTAAGCTTTAGATCAGTAACAGCTTGAATGAGTAATGGCAGTTCTTCTTGATATTCTTTGCCTTTGAAAACACTTACAAATACGTATCCTTCAGCCTTTCCACTATCGACAGAATTCATATCAGAGACTTGTGGACTCAGAACTGTATTTGCCAATGCCGTTGTGATTGGCCGTATAGAGTTGGGACCTGATGGCCATCTAAAATAATTGACCGGCACTTCCTTTGACTTCTTTGCAATCTTCCAGCCTTTCATATCGTTCAGCAATGTATTTGAAAGTGCCTTGAAATTAATGCCAGTCAAACCATGGCGTGACATCTTTCTTAATAGTTCACTCTGCTTCGCATCCATTATTGTGCCTCTACAAGTTCTTGGGTTCTGCCATCAGTCAATACACGATGGCCAATTTCAACTGCAAGCTTAGCCATAAATTCTTCTTGATCTTTTGGCATTTTACCGCCATGCATAAAATTATTTGTACGTTTCTTCAAATCTTTCTGTAATGCCACCAAAGTCTCCGTTGAAGTAAGTTCCCACTCTTCTACAGTATCTTCGACATTATTTATATAGTACTTTTTGTATTCAAGCAAAGTTTCAATCATTGGTGCGAACTTTGCATCCTTACCAGATTTTTTATAACCCAAAGCAGTCATCTTACACCAGTTCATTACGCGCTCATAATTATGTACATTTTTGTTATGTTGTAAGAACTGAATTACATGAACAATCTTCAACTCAACGTCTTTGAGTTCGCGTGCCTGAAGCCGTGTAATCTGCCATTGTAAGTTAAATTTATTTACTTTCATAGTATACTCCTTCGATTCAATATAATAATTATAACACACTATTGAGGTAATGTCAACCCGGCAAGCATAAAAAAACCCGCAAAAGCAGGTTTTTATTTCAATGGAATCTATCGATATCTAAATGTTATTGGCATGTACTTCATACCCAAGGCCTTAGCAATTGCCAATCGATGATTGCCTTCTCCCAAGTATACTTCAATATCACCGTCTTTTAGACGAGTCATATTGATTACTCCAGCATCACGAATACCATCATCTTCAATGGATTTTCTAAGTGCTTCAAATTCATCTTCTGTGTTCGTGCCAGTGCCATAACCCGGGATTACATTTCGATCCCATTCGCGGACATTGTATACTTCATCGATATCGATATTCAATACAATACTTTCTGTAAGGCGAACATTATGCAAACCAAACAATTTGATGATACCAGGAAGATTAAGCTTCTTTATATCATAGTCCTTCATGTAACCTTTGATAGCTGACTCGCCTCTGATCCATTCAGGAAATGCGTTAGTAGGATGAACCTCACCAACATACAATGCCTTTTTCTTGATCTTCTCTGCAAACTTGTTTGTCAGTACTTTGGCCTGTGGTTTATCCTGAACAAAGCCTTCAAGATCACCTACAAGATCATCAAGAAACCCTTCTCTAAATTGACTGAATGTTTTCATTTGCAAGTTCCTTTATAAAATTTTCTATATATGATTCATTCAGATAATCGGTGAAAGAAAGCATTTATATCTCCTAGCTAAATGATAGCTCAACCCAGACATCACCGCCATCAGGTCCTGAAAAAATCTTAGAGTGATCATTCAAGCCAGATTTTACAACCTTGATCTTAACACCCAACTCTTCTTCAATAAACATACCATAGGTACCATCAGAAGACCAATCAGCAATCCATGATTTCAATCGCTTTTCACCACCAGTATTGAACGAAGTGTATATCAAAAGGTTTGCGCCTTTTACAACAACTTGCTTCTTTGTCAATCCAAGGTCATCGCCAGTGACGAATTTCAGCACTGTCTTATTAATAGCTGCTTCGTTCAAGTCGGTCATTAGTTCTTTAAATTTCATAGTTGGTGCCTCTTTCTTATAGTTTAACGTGATTTGATGAACGTTTATTATATGTCATATTACGGAGTATGTCATCTACTCTTGGTAATGTTAATTGAATCTTATCCCAGATCATTTTTAATTCTCGATTGTATGTAATTTCATCTGATTGGAATTGTTGAAGGTAGCCAGCAATAGTAATGTCAGTCAAAAACCCGTCCTTAGACTTTGGATTCTTAAGAATCTTTGCTACTGGCTCAGCATCTTTTTTGGCCCAATCACCAATAACCTTTTCGCAATTGGCTTTAAGCTTATCAACATTATCGTCAAATTTACGATCCTGTCGTCCTGTAATCCATTCAGCACCTTCAAACATCTTTGAGATTTGTTTGTTAGTATCATTAACCCCAATATACATTTGGTTAATCCACTGTCTTGCAGCGCTCGCAACAATCCATTCATATCCCTTATCAAGAGATTTTAAATGGTCATTAAGAAGAAACCATTCCTGTACATTTTTGTCTTTCCAAAAAGGTGCTTTACGAATGGCATCTTCAAGACTTCCATTCATGATATATCCAAACCATCTATCGGCGGCTGAATATACCTCTTTTTTTGAAGAGGATTCTTTGAGGCTCATTTGTAATTCATGAAATTTCATATGTTATACTACCTGTTCAATTGTTTTCTTATAGGCTTTATATAGCTTGAGTAGATCTGAGTATATAGATTCATACTTACGTTTTTCATCATCAAGCCCAGTTTTTTGAGCTTGCAACATGCCATGTCGATACAACTCCAAATTGTCGCGCATCAATGATAATACAGAATTGTTTGTATCCCTTAATTCCCATTCCTGTTCACCAGACAACACAGACCAATCCAATTTAATTTTCATGCTTAATCCTTATTCAAGTGCGTGTAAGTAACGTTCATATATCATCCTGCTTGTTGCCGTGGTTTTTTTGACCAAAATACCAGAGATATAGAATGTGTGTGAAACGAGGCCAGTAAAATTATCCGCCAACTCAAAGAAAATCTTTTCTTGTCTATCGCCTTCTAAGATAATGGGTGATTCGAATTGGTGATATACCTTGACAAACGTGTTACCTGCGCCAAAGCTTATCGGTTCAACTGATTGCGCGTATCTGACATAATCGCCATTAGTTTTAATAGGGGTGCCATTTGTAAGGTTACCTATTAGCCCATCAACATCAGAGATACCCATACTTATGCCATTAGTCAATACTAATGCATTACCATATTTACCGGAATCGGGAGCACCTATATCTTCTATTGCAATAGATAGCTTTTGTATAATTGCGATGTAACCGGCTGGTGCTGTATATGAAATTGTTCTTGGCGTTATTGAATAATCACCTATATGCGATGTTTCAGTGCCAGTAGCTTCATCCTTTAAGAAACCCGATAGTAGAGTAGTTGACATGAGATTGCCCTTTTAATCATTAGTACCTTTATTTATACTATTTGAAAAGTCCGTTTCGTACAAGTCTTCGCCTTCACTAACATGAAGGGTTTCTTGAATGATATGTATAATCTCCCGAACTTTATCATTATTGCCTGCAATGCTTGAGTAATAAATTTCATCAACTACTGAGATGCACCATCTTGTATATTCTTCACGTGTTTTAAATTTTGGCATCGATCTATGCCTCATTTCGAATCTTTTCTTTAAGCTTGGCAGCTGCCCGCACATGCTCTTTCATGAAGATTTCAAAATCTGTCAGATAATCATCTGCGACCATCTTCCAACCGAGTACGTACTCGTTGAAATACTCAGTGTTCTCCACGAACTTGTGTTCGTTTTCAGCGAAGATTTCTGGACCAAAGTCCAATTCATCACCATAGATGCCTTC